>RRZU012968511.1_pt1 | contig 28360 bp, 24 predicted proteins | sample 2165561 | NCBI WGS metagenome assembly RRZU01 (sample SAMN10456909, study PRJNA506462) | wastewater metagenome | isolation source: wastewater sludge | place: USA: Moscow, Idaho | reverse complement strand
TTTTACTGTATCAGATACTATAGTATATCTTTTTGCAATAATTGCATATAATACAATCCCTGTAATTATTAATATTATGGGGATAACTATTTTCTTTTTTACTATAATCTTTCTACTCTCTTCTAAATGCTTATTTCCAATATTAACTATATAATATATTATTATAGATAAAAATACTGATGATAAAAATAATAATAATTTTATTAATGTCTCTTTTTCAATTACCACAAACTCACCTCTTAAATAAAATATAGGCAGCACACGCTGCCTATATTATACTATATTTTAATATTATTTTACAGTTATTTTAATGATCATGTGGGTCTAGAGTTGGATCAAATCCCTCTAGTTCTGGAATCTCAATATTATTTTTATTAGAATAATCTAATAATGCTGCTTTAATTGCTTGTTCTGCCAACACTGAACAGTGAATTTTTACTGGTGGCAATCCACCTAATGATTCTGTCACAGCTTGATTTGTAAGCTTTAATGCTTCTTTTATATTTTTCCCTTTTACCATTTCTGTTGCCATACTTGAAGTTGCTATTGCAGAACCACAACCAAAAGTTTTAAATTTTACATCTGTTATTATATCATCATCTATTTTTATATAAATCTTCATTATATCTCCACATTGGGGATTTCCTACTTCACCAATACCATCAGCATTTTCTATTTCTCCAACATTTCTTGGATTTGTAAAATGATCCATTACTTTTTCTGAATACATTATTTTACCTCCTTAGCTTTCTCATAAAGTGGTGACATCATTCTAAGTCTGTCAACAATTCCTATTAGTTTTTCTACTACATAATCTATTTCTTCTTCAGTGTTAAAATCTCCTAAGCTCAATCTCAATGATCCATGGGCAACTTCATGAGTTAAACCTATTGCCATTAGTACATGAGATGGGTCTAATGAACCTGAAGTACAAGCTGATCCACTAGAACCTGCTATATTTACCATATCTAAACTTAATAATAAAGATTCTCCTTCTATAAATTCAAAACTAATATTAACATTACCTGGAAGTCTTTCTGTCGGATGTCCATTTAAAACTGTATGTCCTATATTATCTTGAATTTTTTTAATTAAACTGTCTCTTAGTCTTATTAGTTTCTTATTTGATTCTTCTAAATCAGAATATGCAATTTCAACAGCTTTTGCCATTCCAACAATTCCTGGAATATTTTCTGTTCCTGCTCTTCTTCTTCTCTCTTGTGCTCCACCATCTATAAAAGTATCTATTTTCACACCAGTTCTAATATATAAAGCCCCTGTTCCCTTTGGTGCATATAGTTTATGTCCTGACATAGATAATAAATCAATATTCAATTCTTCAACATCAATTTTTAAATGTCCCATTGCTTGAACAGCGTCTGTGTGAAAATATATATTTTTCTCTTTTGCTATTTTACCAATTTCTTTTATTGGCTGAATAGTTCCTATTTCATTATTTGCAAACATTATACTAATTAATATAGTCTCATCTTTTATTGCTTTTTTTAAATCTTCTACATTTACCATACCATATTTATCAACATCTAAATAAGTTACTTCAAATCCTTGTTTTTCTAAAGCTTCACATGTATGAAGGATTGCATGATGTTCTATTTTTGAAGTTATAATATGATTTCCTTTTGATCTATTTCCATAGGCAACACCTTTAACAGCCCAATTATCAGCTTCTGTTCCTGATCCTGTAAAAAATAATTCTCTAGGTTTTGCATTTAAATGTTTTGCAATTATTTCTCTTGATTCTTCCAATGCTTGTTTAGATTCTCTACCTAATTTATAAATACTTGAAGGATTTCCATAAGCTTCTGAAAAATAAGGTAACATTGCATCTAATACTTCTTTCTTTACTGGAGTTGTTGCTGAGTTGTCCATATAAACTAATCTATCCAATATAATTCCCCCCAAAATCTTTTCTAATTATCATCTAGCATATCTTGTAAAGTTATAGAGTCTACAACTTCGTCAATGCTATTTTTAATTTTCATCCAAATATTTTTTGTTACACATTCTTCTCTATTGCTACAATAATAGTCATCTTCACTTATACAATCTGATGGTGATAAACTTCCTTCCAAGGTTCTTAGTACTTCTCCTACAGTTATACTACTGGGGTTTCTTGATAACATATACCCACCTTGTGAACCTCTAACAGATTCTATAATATTATTTTTTCTCAACTCTCTAAATAATTGCTCTAAATAGCTTTCTGAAAGATTTTCCATATCAGCAATATCTTTTATTGGGATTGGTCCTTCACCATAGTGTAACGAAAGTTGATGTACTGCTTTCAATCCATATCTTCCTCTTGTAGATAATTTCAATAAATCACCCCTATACAATCCCTACTTAATTACTCGGATTAATAGTTAAAGTATAATATATTCGCGAATTATTGTCAAGATAATAGAAAATAAACAAATAAAAAAACCGACTGATTTCTAAGTCGGATAAATAACTCTTTAATTATTTCTGCTAATTTTTCTAACATATCTTTAGTCATAGCATCTAAATCATATTTTGGATCCCAGCCCCATTCTTCTCTTGCTGCTGTATCGTCTAATGAGTTTGGCCATGAATCTGCAATTGCTTGTCTTACAGGATCTACATCATATGATAATTCAAATTCTGGTATGAATTTTTTAATTGATGCAGCAATATCTTCTGGTTCAAAGCTCATCGCTGTAACATTAAATGCATTTCTATGGATTAATTTATCAGGATTTGCTTCTAATAATCCTGTGATTGCATCTAATGCATCTGGCATATACATCATGTCCATTTGTGTTCCTTGTCCTATAAAGCTTGTGTATTTCTTTTTCTTTAATGCATCATAGTAAATATGAACTGCATAGTCTGTAGTTCCTCCACCTGGTAATGTTTCATAAGAAATTAATCCAGGGAAACGAACTCCTCTTGTATCTAAACCAAATCTTTTGAAATAATAGTCACATAATAATTCTCCAGCAACTTTTGTTACTCCATACATAGTATTTGGTCTTTGAATTGTATCTTGTGGTGTGTTATCTGGTGGAGTTGATGGACCAAATGCTGCAATTGAACTTGGTGTAAAGATTGAACATCCTTCTTCTCTACCAACTTCTAATACATTGTATAGACCATTCATGTTAACATCCCAAGCTCTATCTGGATGTTCTTCACCTACTGCTGATAATACAGCTGCTAAATGAATTATTGTATCTACCTTATGTTTTTTAACTATTTCTGATAATGCTTTTCCGTCATTAACATCTACAATCTCAAATACTCCTGAGTTCATAAGTTCATCATGACCTTCTTTTACTCTTCTACTACTTGCTATTACATTATCATTTCCATAAGATTTTCTTAAGCCCATAGTCAATTCTGATCCGATTTGTCCTAAAGCTCCTGTTACTAAAATTTTTTTACTCATTAAATAGCACCTCCATATAATCGTAACTCTCTTCTAAATTATAACATAAATAAAAAATATAATATATAAAATTAATATCTATAATTATATATATCTTATAATTTTCTTTTTATATTTTTTATAATAGACAATCCCTAATAATAGTTCATTTATAAGTATAGAGATACTCACTCCGAGCAAAGATAGATTGAATACATTTACTAAAATTAACATTATCATCATACTAAATAAATTAATTATAAAGCTTCTATATAGTATATATTTATTCTCCTCTAATCCCTGTAGACTACATCTATAATTATAAGAAAATGAACTAAATATATTTGCTATAACAAAATATACTAAATATAAATTAGCTATATCTACAGCCTTTATATTATCTTTTAATATTATCGCTGAAAAATACTTTCTATTAACTATAAGTATTATAGATATAATTATTGTAATTATAGTTATTAATATACTTGAAATTCTTGGATAGTTAATTAAATCCTCATAGTTTTTATTGCCATATCCAATACTTGTCAAGGTCAAGTTAGCTGAGCCATAGATATGTTTTGCAATATTTACTATAGCCAATAAATTTGTGATAATAAAATATCCTGCAAGTTCATTTGACCCTATCCTTGAAATAATCATATTTATCAATGTTACAAAAATAGTTCCCTCTAAAAGTTCTTGTCCCATAATTGGAAAAGAAGATTTCAAATGAGATAAACTATTTTCAAAATATTTCTTAAAATTATCTATATCTATTTTTATCTCTTTTCTAAGAATATAATAATAGATTCTTAAATTAATAAACATAGCTAAAACAGTCGATACTCCCACAATATTTATACCAAGTTTTGGCATTCCAAATTTCCCCAAAACAAAAATATAATCTATGCCTAGATTAATTATTGAAGAAATTAAAGAAGTTATTAATATATATTTAGTATTATTTATTATCCTAAAATATGTACCAAAGGCAAATAAATATAATTGAAACAATATATAAAAACACATGGAATTTAAATATATCATTCCGTCTTGAATACTTTTATGTGGTAGTTTATATATCTCTCTTAGAAAATATTCTCTAAAAATAAATATAAACACTATTGATAATAATCCTATTATAGTACTTATTAAAATAGAGCTTATAAATTCAAACTGTAGCCTATCATTATCTTTTTTTCCAAAAGCCTTTCCACCTCTTATATTAAATATTAATGTTATACAACCTAATATTCCCGCTAACATCATTAAAAAAGATGATATTATATTAACTGCATTAAATGCTGGTGTAGATATTCTTCCTATTATTAATTGGTCAGTTATGTTTATAAAATAATTGGCAACTGACTGTATCAATAGTGGTATAGCTAGTTTATTTAAGTTTTTAAAACGTTCATTATTCATAATACTCTCCTTCAAAAGCAAATTATTTTCTATTTCATATTAAGTTTTTTTATAAATAATTTACTTCCTAGGTGCCTTCATCTTTAAATCCCCCTTTATTTTCAAATCGAATAATATTTTGAAGGAAAATATCTTTTCTATACTATTATATCAAATATTAGAAAGAATATTAAAAAAATCCCAAAGCTTTCGCTTTAGGATTTTTTTATTTTACTACTATATTAAATATTTTTCCTGATACAAATATTTCTTTTACAATTGTTTTACCTTCTACATATTTCTTAACATTTTCATCTTTAAATGCTATTTCTCTTGCATCTTCTTGTGAAATATCTACTGGTATTTCAATAGTTCCTCTCACTTTACCATTAATTTGTACTGGCATTTCAATAACATCTTCTATAGTCTTTTCTTCAATAAATGATGGCCATTCTCTTTCAAATATATTTCCTTCATAGCCTAATGTTTCCCATAACTCTTCTGTTATATGCGGAGCTACTGGATTTAATAATTCTAAGAATGTTTCAAATTCTTTTCTATTTATTTCACCAATATCATTAAAATCATTTGATAAACTCATCAATGTAGCTATGCCTGTATTGAATTTTAAATGGTCAAAATCATATGTCAATTTTTTAATTGCTTGATGCATTTTTGTTTCCATTTTCTCTGAATATTTATCTCCATCAACAATTATCTCTTGTAATTTCCAAACTCTTTCTAAAAATCTTCTTGCACCTCTAACACCATTTTCTGACCAAGCTGCAGAATGTTCAAAATCTCCCATAAACATTTCATAAACTCTCAGTGTATCTGCTCCAAATTCATTTACAATATCATTTGGATTTATAACATTTCCTAGAGATTTGGACATTTTTACATTTCCACCACCAAGAATCATTCCATGAGAAGTTCTCTTTTGATATGGTTCTTTAGTTGGCACTAAATCTAAATCATATAAAAATTTATGCCAAAATCTTGAATAAAGTAAATGCAATGTAGTATGCTCCATACCACCATTGTACCAATCAACTGGTAACCAATAATCTAATTTTTCTCTTGATGCAAATTCTTCCTTATTATGTGGATCAATATATCTTAAGAAATACCATGATGAACCTGCCCAGTTTGGCATTGTATCAGTTTCTCTTTTTGCAGCCCCACCACATACTGGACAAGTTGTATTTACCCAATCCGTTATTGCTGCAAGTGGAGATTCTCCTGTATCAGTTGGCTCATAATTTTCTACTTCAGGTAATTTTACTGGTAAATCACTCTCTGGAACTGGAACCCAACCACATTTTGGACAATCAATCATTGGTATTGGCTCTCCCCAATATCTTTGTCTTGAAAATACCCAATCTCTTAATTTATAATTTATTTTTGGTTCTCCTAATTTATTTTCTTCTAACCAATTAGTAACTTTTTCAATTGCCTCTTTTACTTCTAATCCATTTAAAAATCCTGAGTTAACTAAAATTCCCTCATCGGTATTGGTATAAGCTTCTTCTTTAATATTTCCTCCACTTATTACCTCTACTATTGGTAGATTAAATTTAGTTGCAAATTCCCAGTCTCTTTGATCATGTCCTGGTACTGCCATTATTGCACCTGTACCATAACTCATCAATACATAATCAGAAATCCAGATTTGCATTTCTTCATTATTAACTGGATTTATTGCTTTTATTCCCTTTATCTCTACACCAGTCTTTTCCTTATTCATTTCAGTTCTTTCGAAATCTGATTTCTTACTAGCAAATTCTCTATAATCTTTTACTTCATCTATATTTGCTATTTGATTTTCTAATTCATGTATCATAGGATGTTCTGGTGATACGACCATATAAGTTGCTCCAAATAATGTATCTGGTCTAGTTGTAAATACTTTTAAATCCATATCATTGTCTTTTATCTTAAAGCTAACTTCTGCACCATAGGATCTTCCTATCCAATTTGTCTGTTGTGCTTTAACTCTTTCAATAAAATCTAAATCTTTTAAGTCATCTATAAGTCTATCAGCATATGCAGTGATTCTTAACATCCATTGGTTCTTAACTTTTCTTACTACTTCTCCGCCGCATCTTTCACATGTACCACTTATAACTTCTTCATTTGCCAATCCTATTTTACAAGAAGGACACCAATTTATTGACATTTCATCTTTATAAGCTAGATTATTTTCATAGAATTTTAAGAATATCCACTGTGTCCATTTATAATATTCTGGATCAGTTGTGTTTATTTCTCTTGACCAGTCAAAAGAAAATCCTATTGATTGCATTTGTTTTTTAAAGTTTGCCACATTTCTTTCTGTAACAACTCTTGGATGAATTTTATTCTTTATTGCAAAATTTTCAGTAGGTAGTCCAAATGCATCCCATCCCATTGGGAATAATACATTATATCCTTCCATTCTCTTTTTTCTTGAAACAATATCTAATGCTGTATAAGGTCTCGCATGACCTACATGTAGTCCATCTGCTGATGGATATGGAAATTCTACTAATGTATAATATTTTTCTTTGTCAGTGTTGTCTGAAGCCACAAATGCTTCTTTCTCTTCCCATATATCTTGCCATTTCTTTTCAATTATACTTGGATTATACTCTCTCATTGCCATCCTCCTTTAAATATAAAAAGCCTATCTCATCTCTTTATAGAGACGAAATAGGCCGCGTTACCACTCTAATTAATAAATATAATTTATTCACTCAAAAGTTTTAACGGTACTTCACCGATTGATCTCTCAATTGCTCTAGGATAAGTTCGATTTAACTAAGTACTATTTTTCACCAACCAATAGCTCTCTTAAACAAAGTAACAATCTACTACTTCCCTTCACTGCTTTATATTAAATCATAATATATCAAAGATTTAATTAATTGTCAAATACTTTTTAAAACTTAGCTGAATTAACTTGCGTGTGAGATAAAAAATATTCTTATTATTATAGAGGTTTAGTCACTACTAATATTAACTAATTTCTATCTGAGTCACTAATATATTCCACTGACTACTCTTCAATCATATTTTTATTTATTTTTTTCATAATTAACGAAAGTAATATCATACAAAGACTCATAATAATCGCTGATACATATGTATTGTTAACAGCAAAAACGGAAAGTCCTGTATTTATCATTCCATGAAAAAGAATACAAAGCCATGTGCTATTACTTAGTTCGTAAATATTTGATAGTGCAAAAGACAGTCCTATTACTGTAATAAAAAAGATTAAAAAGTTAGTACCATATTGAGAAGTACCCTCTATTAAAAATAGTGGAATATGCCATAAAGCCCAAATTATAGCGGTAATTATTGTAGATATACTAAAGGAAAACTTTTTTCTTAATTCAGGATGTAATATCCCACGCCATCCCATTTCTTCTAAACCACCACCTATAAAAGTTAGTGGGATTACTATAATTGGAAGAATCCAAAATGGAGCAATTATATCGACCAAATTAAATAATGCTGGAACTATAAAATATACAACTACAAATATAAGTACAATTAAATATAGAAATAATTTCTGTTTTATAGAAAAGGTTTTTTGAAAATATTCTTTAAGAGTTATTTTATCATATTTTAGTGTTGTAACAATAGAAACAATAGTTATAATGTTACCACCTAGAAAAAATAATATCATTCATAAGGGTGTTCCAAATTTTAAAAATGAGATATTCAATCGACTTCCTGCTACTAAAATTCCCCATACTAGAAATGTAAATAGCATTGTGTTAATCGTATAAAATTTTGCTTTACTCATTTCTATTTCCCCCTAACATATAGTTAGTTATTGTCTTAATTATTTCTGTCAAGTCTTGTTGAATCATTTGTCTTTTTTTCTAAAGTATACTTTTTCATATATAATTTCTTAACTATTGTAAGTCTGTCTCTTTGCTTATATGTAGTCCGCACTAAATGCAAATTATAAAATTAGCATAGCATCATTTAATAGAGCTATGCTAATTTTTCTTCACTTAATCATAATTAACGTCTAACACAATCCTTGTTTTGAGTCATATATATTAAGTCTCATCATTGACAAATCTACATTTTTAAAACTCAGCTGAATTAACTGTTCTAGGGAAAGGAATAACATCTCTAATATTGCTCATACCTGTCATATACATAACTGCTCTTTCAAATCCTAATCCAAATCCTGCATGTTTAGTCGTACCATATTTTCTAAGTTCTAAATACCACCAATAATCATCTAATTCCATGCCAATATCTAAGATTTTTTCTTTTAACACTTCTTCTCTTTCTTCTCTTTGACTTCCACCAATTAATTCTCCAACTCCTGGTACAAGTAAGTCCATAGCAGCAACAGTCTTTCCATCTTCATTTAATCTCATATAAAATGCTTTTATATCCTTTGGATAATCTGTTACAAATACTGGACCTTTAACTACTTCCTCTGCAATATATCTTTCGTGTTCAGTTTGTAAATCAATTCCCCATTCTACTGGATAATTAAATTCCTTACCTGATTTTTCTAATATTTCTATTGCCTCAGTGTAGGTAATTCTCTTAAAATCAGATTTAACAATATTATCTAATCTATCTAATAATCCTTTATCTACAAATGAGTTGAAGAATTCCATCTCTTCTTTTGCATTTTCTAATATATAGTTAATCATATATTTCATCATATCTTCTGCCAGGTCCATAATATCATTTAAATCGGCAAACGCTACTTCTGGTTCTAACATCCAAAACTCTGCTGCATGTCTTTGAGTGTTAGAATTTTCTGCTCTAAAAGTTGGTCCAAAAGTATATATTTTCTTAAATGCCTGTGCAAATGCTTCTCCTTCTAATTGACCGCTTACGGTTAAATTAGTCTCTTTTCCAAAGAAATCTTTAGTATAATCAATTTCTCCCTCTTCAGTCATTGGCACATTTTTTAAATCCAATTCAGTTACTAAGAACATTTCTCCAGCACCTTCAGCATCTGACCCTGTTATTATCGGTGTATGTGTATATATAAATCCTCTATCTTGGAAAAATTTATTTAATGCATAACTCATAAGTGATCTAACTCTAAACACTGCATTAAAAGTATTGCTTCTTGGTCTTAAATGCGCTATAGTTCTTAAGTATTCAAATGTATGTCTTTTCTTTTGTAATGGATAGTCATTATCTGACATTCCCTCTAAGATTATCTCCTTTGCTTGTACTTCAATAGGTTGTTTAGCATTTGGGCTTTCAACTAATTCTCCTCTGACTTTTATAGCTGTACTTATAGGATATTTTGAAACTTCTTCAAAATTATCTAATTCATCTCCAAAAACTACTTGTAAATTAGTGAAGAATGTTCCATCATTTATCTCTATAAATCCAAAGTTCTTTGAAGATCTTGATGTTCTGATCCAACCTTCGATCAATACTTCTTTTCCAATATACTCTTCTTTGTTTTTAAATAATTCTCTTAAATCTAATCCCATTGTCATTCTCCTCTCTAAATATAAAAAGGCCTTCATCCCAAAAAAGGGACGAAGGCCATAATCGCGGTACCACCCTAGTTATATAATAAAATTATATCACTCGAAAAGTTTTAACGGTACAACCGTCTAAGCCTACTTATTTTCGGTTAGAAACTCCAGGGCGTTCTTCAATATAATCTATGTATCAAGATCTCACCACTCTTGATTCTCTGTGACAATTAACTATATCTACTCTTCCTATCAAAGTTATTTTATATATTTTATCTAGTATAAGTTAAATACTATTTTTTGTCAAGCCTTCTTTCAATTCTATTTTTTATTTCAATTTCATAGCCATTTTCTGTTGGGTAGAAATATTTCTTTCTCTCTTCCATATATTCTTGCTCCACATAATTTCCTTCATAGTCATGGGGATATTTATATCCTTTGCCATGTCCCAGTTTTGAAGCACCTTTATAACTTGCATCTTTTAAATGATTTGGAACTCCTTGAGATTTTTCATTTTGTACATCTGCAAGTGCAGCATTTAATGCATTATAGGAAGAATTACTCTTTGGTGCCGATGCCATATACACAACTGCCTGTGCAAGTGCATGTCTAGCTTCTGGCATTCCTAAATATTCTAATGCTCTAAATGCAGATATCCCTATATTTAAGGCATTTGGATCTGCATTTCCAATATCTTCTGATGCCGTTATTAAAATTCTTCTAGCAATAAACTTTGGATCTTCTCCCGATTCAATCATTCTTGCAAGCCAATAAATTGATGCATCTATATCTGAACCTCTCATGGATTTTATAAAAGCTGAGATTATATTATAATGCTCTTCACCATTTTTATCATAGGATAGATTCCTTTTAAATGTACTATTACTGATTATATCTCTATCAATATTTATTATTCCATTTTCATCAGGATTAGTTGATAATACACTTATCTCCAATGAATTTAATGCAAATCTAGCATCACCTTCTGAGATATTTACTAAATAATCTATTGCATCTTGAGTAATATTTATCTCTAATCTTCCAAGTCCTCTTTCTTTATCTCCTAAGCTCTGCCTTATTACATTTTCTATATCCTCTTCATCTAGTGATTCTAGTGGTATTATCATAACTCTTGACAATAACGCTTTATTAACTTCAAAATAAGGATTTTCTGTTGTAGCTCCTATTAAAATAATTATCCCTTTTTCAACAAAAGGCAATAATGCATCTTGTTGTGATTTATTAAATCTATGAATTTCATCAATAAATACTATAGTTCTCTTATTGTATAATTTTAATAATTCTTCTGCCTTTGCCACAACTTCTCTAATATCTTTAACTCCAGATGTTACTGCTGATAGTTTTTCAAAATTCATATTTGTGGTATTAGCAATAATATTGGCAAGAGTTGTCTTCCCAGTTCCAGGAGGTCCAAAAAATATCATTGAATTAATTCTATCTGCTTTTATAGATCTATTTAAAAATTTATCATCACCAACTACATTTTTTTGTCCAATAAATTCCTTTAAATTTCTCGGTCTCATTCTATCTGCTAGTGGTGCATTTTTCTTTATTTGATTTTCCATATTCATTGTAAACATATCCATTTTATCACCTATCTATTCTTTCTTATTGGTAATTTTACAGTTGTTATAGTTCCTATATTTTTCTTAGAGTTTATATGTATACTGCCTCTTAATAAAGAAACTAAATGTCTTACAATTGATAGTCCTAACCCAGTACCTTCTATTGTATTGGCTCTAGACTTATCAATCCTATAAAATCTCTCAAATATTCTTTCCTTTTCCTTTTCATCAATACCTATCCCATTATCTAGTACATCTATAAATAATTCATTTTTAAAGGCAGATACTGTTAATACAACATATCCTCCTTCTTTATTATATTTAATACTATTATCTACTAGGTTCATCAATATTTGTCTTAAGAAATTATAATTTGAAAGTACAAAAACATTATCATCCTTAAAATTTAATTCTAAATCAATATCCCTAAGCTTTGCTTTATGCTCTAATGTTAGAAATATTGACTCTATTAATTCATTTAAATCTATTATTTCATATTCAATTTTATAATCTATAGTTTCTATTTCTGATAATAATAGTAAATCATTTAATAATTCATTCATTTTCTGTATTTCTTCATCTACTATATTTAAAAATCTCCTACTTAATTCAATATTAGAAAAGTCATCTTCCAATATTGTCTCTATAAATCCTAGTATTGATGTCATCGGTGTTTTTAGTTCATGACTAATATTAGTAACAAAATCTTTTTGCATTGTTTGTAGATGTTTAATTTCCGTTATATCTTCTATTATAAATAAATCACCAATTTTTCTATTAGAATACTGATAATCTCTAATATCATTATGTTTTATCTTTAAATTTTTATAAAATGGATATTCTTTATCTATATAAATACCTTTAATATCTTTATTTTCTATTAATTTTATAAATCCTTCCCTTATTTCCTCATCCTTTATTTCTGTTAAACTATTTATATTATCAAATTCAAGTATATATCTAGCAAGTTCATTATTGAAAATTTTATTGTAATCATTGTCAACAGCAAGTATCCCCTCATTCATACTTGATATTATTGAACTCAATTTAATATTAAGTTTCTTATATTCTTCAATATTTTCATTTATTACTTTATTCATCTCATTAAAGCTACTTTCTAACTGTCTTGTTTTTTCATCCTTTCCTTTCAAAGAAAGATTTGGTGTTTCACCCAAGGCAATTTTCTTCATATTTAATATTAAATCCTTATTATTTTTTTCATCATCTATTACAAATCTGTTAATGAAAAATAATGCTATTACAATTGAAATAATAATAGCATTCAAAGAATTTTTAATAAGTATATTGTTATTATCTCTATCATAGAAATAAAGTTTCATCTTATTAAAACTATTTACATTTATTAATTCTTCCTCTAAGAAAATATTTTTATTTTGTATATTAAATTTTTTTATATTATTTTTATTATCAATTATTTCTACACCAAACTGAAATGAATTGGAGTAATCATCAATTCGCTTTAATAATTCCTCTTCATTTTCATATTCTCTTGATAAAATAGTGTTTAAATATTGGATTTCCGCCTGTATATCTTCCTTCTCATCAGTTGTTTTTAAAGTGAAGAATATTATTTCAGTGATAAAAACACTTGTTATTACTAAAAACATAGTTATTACAATTATTCTCTTTTTCATATTTACATCTCAAATCTATATCCTATTCCCCTTACTGTCTGTATATATTCAGGGTTATTGTCATCAATTTCTATCTTAGACCTTAAGTTTCTTATATGAACATCTACGGTTCTCGTTTCTCCAATAAAATTATAACCCCAAATTTCTTTCAATATTGTATCTCTTGAAACTGGTTTTCCATTGTTCTCTACTAATAACTTTAAAAGTTCAAATTCTTTTAAAGTTAAATTTATTATTTCATTATCTTTCTTTACTTCATATTTAAGAAAATCAATTGAGATGTTCTTAAATCTTAAGAAGTCTTTCTTATCAATTCTCTTCACTCTTCTTAAAAGTGCATTTATTCTTGCCATGAGTTCTTTTATACTAAAAGGTTTTGTAATATAGTCGTCAGCACCAAGATTTAACCCTTTTATCTTATCTGATTCATGCCCTTTAGCTGTTAATATAATAATGGGAATAGTTTCATCTATGTTTTTCATCTTTTCACATAATTCTAAACCATCTAGTTTAGGTAACATTAGATCTAATAATACTAAGTCAAAATGTTTCTTATTAAATAACTCTAGAGCCTCTAATCCATCATAGGCATATTCTGCTATATAATTGTTTTTTTCCAAATTATGTTTTATCAATTCTACAATATTCTTTTCATCTTCTACAATTAAAATTCTATCCAAGGTATTCACTCCTATCCCATAATAGTAATAGCCGTTATAAGTCTGCCTTTTGTTCCATTTTCACTTCTATAAGAGTATAATTTATCCACATTACATGATGTACAAATATTAGAATTAATAATATTTTCTTCTAATATTCCTAAATTAAGTCCATGGTTATAATTGATTATTTGAATATCTAAATAATATTTACCATCTCTTTCAATATATGCATCATCATAATTATATTTATTCTTAAACTGTTCATATAAATCATATGATACTTCATAACAACATGATTTTATACTTGGCCCAATATATACTTTTATATTCTCTATTTTAGAATTATAATAATTCTTCATTTTATTAATAGAATTTTCTAATATATTTAGATATGTTCCCTTCCAGCCAGAATGTATTACCCCTATGACAAGTTCTTCCTCATCTATTAAATATATTGGTGTGCAGTCTGCATGATAAGTTTTTAAAATAATATTTTTTTTATTTGTTAGCAGTCCATCGCCTTCTATAATTATATCTTTATTATAATTTCTAATAAATTCATCATCTACAATTATTGTTTCTGAACCATGAACCTGTTTTAGACTGATTATCTTTTTATCTGAATTAAATACAGTATTAATTAGATCATCTTCATTTTTCCACCCAATTCTGGAACTAAAAAGATGATCTATTTTTTTATCATTTACCTCTTCAAATATATAATACAAATTATTATCTATATATCTTTCTTTCATAATAAACCTCTATTTTTTCTCTTTCAACAATCTTTCCAATTCTTCTTTAAAAGAATTTATATCAGTAAACTGTCTATATACTGAAGCGAACCTAACATAGGAAACCTCGTCAACATCTTTAAGTCTTTCCATAATCATCTCTCCAATATATACACTTGTAATCTCTCTATCCATTGAATTATATAATTCTTTTTCAATTTCATCTACAATCTTTTCTATTCTATTTAATGAAACCGGTCTTTTTTCACAAGATTTTATTATACCATTTAAAATCTTATTTCTATCATAGCTCTCTCTAGTTCCATCTTTTTTTATAATAACCAAAGGTATTCTCTCTAGTCTTTCATAAGTTGTAAATCTTTTTTGACATTTAGTGCATTCTCTTCTTCTTCTAATGGATTGACCTTCATCTGTTGGTCTCGAGTCAATTACTTTACTATCATAGTGATTACAAAAAGGACAATTCATATTTATCTCTCCTAATCTTTATAATAAAAAACGCATCTCTTTGGAGAAACGTTTTCATTGAGTCATTAATTTTTCTTTCTTAAAAACACAGGAATATCTAAATCTTCTTTTTCCGTAGATATATCTTCTTCTAAATATTCCTCTTCTAATATATTATCTTCTTCTGATTCAACAGAATTTAAACTTTCCTTTTTAACTGACTTTCTAGCTCTATCATCAAATCCAGTTGCTATAACTGTTATCTTAATCTCTTCTTCTAATGATTCATCTACCCCAGCACCAAAGATAATATTAGCATCTCCATCTACTGATTGTCTTATAAGATCTGCTGCCTCATTAACTTCAAATAATCCTAAATCTTGTCCACCAGTTATGTTTATAAGTACTGCTTTTGCTCCATCAATTGAAGTCTCTAATAATGGACTCTTTATTGCTAATTTTGCCGCTTCAACTGCTCTCTCATCTCCAGCCGCCTTACCAATACCCATATGACCAATACCTCTATCAAACATAACTGTTTTAACATCGGCAAAGTCTAAGTTTATCATACTTGGCACTGCAATTAAATCTGAAATGCCTTGTATACCTTGTTGTAATATTTCATCTGCCATTTGAAAAGCTTCTAACATTGTAGTTTTCTTCTCTGCAACTTGTAATAATCTATCATTTGGAATAGTTACTAATGTGTCTACTCTATTTTTTAATTCTTCAATTCCTCTTTCAGCGTGTTCTCCTCTTCTTCTTCCTTCAAATAGGAATGGTTTAGTAACAACACCAACGGTTAATATTCCCATCTCTTTTGCAACCTCAGCAACAATAGGAGCTGCTCCTGTACCAGTTCCTCCACCCATTCCTGCTGTTATAAAAATCATATCTGCACCTTTTATAGCCTCTGTTATTTCATTTCTATTTTCTTCTGCTGCTTGCATACCTATATCAGGATTTGCCCCTGCGCCTAATCCCTTTGTAAGCTTTTCACCAATTTGTAATTTAATTTCTGCTCTAGAAGCTTGAAGTGCTTGTTTATCAGTATTTAAAGCAATAAATTCTATACCTCTTACACCACTATCTATCATTCTATTTACTGCATTATTTCCTCCGCCACCTACTCCTACTACTTTTATTTTTGCAAGTTCTTGATATTCTACATCGAAATCAAACACAGTGTATCCCCCCTATATTTCTAATTATATATTTATAAAACTATAATTTACAAAATCACATTAATATCATATATTATATCATATATATTTTATATTATTATAACATATATTGTATTAAATTGCCCATTTTCTAAAGAATATACTCCTTTTCTTAATAAATTAGAAAAAACAATATTACTCTTGATTTTCTTCTTCATCCTGACTATCTTTATTAAATTCTTCATTAATTTCTTCGTTTAATTCTTCATATAATATATCTTCTCCTGTAGAGACAATTGCCTTTGAAGAATCCCTTAATTCAATCTTTGTTGCTTTTATATTATCTTCTTCTAATTTTATAACTATTTCATTTAATATAATCAGCTTCTCTTCCATATCATTTAAATTTCCAAGATATACTTTTTCACCAGTTATTAATTCTAAGATTATTTCATTCATATTTGAAAAATTAATATACTTCATTCTATTTAGAACATTATTTTTAATTGATAACTCTAAAAATTCTACTTGGTCATTTAAATTTTTATCTGGAAAAACCCTTTGACCTGGCTTTATCTTATTTACTTTAATTCCAGAAATATCTGGAAATTCTAAATCCTCTATCCTATCTTTAATTTCCAGTGCATAACCTTCTTTATCTATAAATATTACCTTATCTAAATTGGATACCATTGCAATAGGGACCCTTTCCTTTACAGTTATATTTACTATATTTGGAATTCTTCTCTTTATTTCTGCAGATTTTATATATGGTATCTTTTCTATATTTTCTATACCTACTTTTTTATCAAAATTAAATATTTTAAAATTCTCTTTAAAAGTTGATTTTTTTATAATTTCCTCTGTTACAACTTTTTTATTTCCTGTTACATTTATTTTTTTTATATTAAATATATTAGTTTTATATACTAAAGAGTAGATAACAAAAATAATTAATGAAAAAAATACTAGTTTTGTTATCCTTCTTCTTCTTTTAGCTTGTCTTTTATTTATTCCTCTTCTTCTCTTAGTCAATTTTATCACACCTTAATGAGCATTATTTATTGTTTCATTTATGATATTAACTATTTCTTTAACTGAATTAGAGTTACCTAGTTTTTTAGTTTCAACTGCCATTTTTTCTAATCGTTCATTATCATTTATAATTTCTAAAATAGTATTATACAATAGTTCTCCAGTAAGTTCATTCTCCAATATTAATTCTCCTGCTCCTCTATCACTAAATACCCTCGCATTATATTCTTGGTGGTTCTCTGCAGTATTTGCCTTTGGTATTAATATACTTGGTATACCTAATGCAGATATCTCTGATAATGTTATAGCTCCAGCAGATGTTATTATTAAATCCGTTATATTTAACATACTTGGCATATTATATAAATAAGGCATTATCTTAATATTCTCATTTAACATAAGATTATCCTGTATTAATTTTTTCATAAAATCATCGAAAAATCTTTTACCTGTTACATGAACGATTTGAATATCACTATCTAAAGCATTTTTTATAAAATAATACATACTATCATTTAATTTTTTTTGTCCATTACTTCCACCAAAAGAAAGTATAGTCTTTTTTGTATTATCTAATTCAAATTCCCTATAAGCATTTTCTATATCCACATTGAATAATGTATCTCTAATTGGGTTTCCAGTAAGAATAATTCTATCTTTATTCTTAAAATACTTCTTTGATTCTTCAAATGTAATTAGTATTTTATCCACAAATCTAGATAATAATTTATTAGTTATCCCGGGAAATACATTTTGTTCATGTATAACTGTTGGTATTTTTTTTAATGCAGCCACTAACACCATAGGTGCACATACATAGCCGCCTGTTCCAATAACAATATCTGGTTTAAATTCTTTTAGAATTTTTCTTGAATCAAATATGCCATGAATCAATTCCTTTGTTGCAATGAAAGATTCTTTATTAAGTGATCTAGGCATTCCTTTAACTCTAACTGTCTTGAAATCTATACCTTCTTTAGGCACTAAATCGCTTTCCATTCCATTTTTAGTACCCACATATAATATTTCTGCATTATTATCTTGTTTTTTTAATTCCATTATAATAGCAAGAGCTGGGTATATATGCCCACCTGTGCCACCACCTGTTACAATATAACGCATCAATTTCTCTCCTCTTGTCTCTGATATTTAGAAATATTTAATAATATCCCTATTGAAGCCATGTAAATCATCAACGAAGTACCACCATAACTAATAAACGGAAGTGGTATTCCTGTTGTTGGTATAAGCCCTGTTACTACTGCTAAATTTATTAAACTTTGAATAGCTATTAATGCTGTTATCCCTGTAGCTAAATATCTACCAAAAGGATCTCTTGCTTTTACTGCAATTCTAACTCCTCTTGAAACTAATATACCAATTAAAATAATTACTGATAATACGCCAACAAATCCAAGTTCTTCACCTATTACTGCAAATATAAAGTCATTATGAGCCTCTGGTAAATAGAAAAATTTCTGTCTGCTCTTACCTAATCCAGTTCCAAAGAGTCCTCCCGAACCCAATGCCATAAGACTTTGCGCTAATTGCCAACCAGTAGTATTGTTTTTATCTCTCATATTTTCAAAAGGCTTTGTAAAACTTAAAATTCTTGCCATTCTCCATTTATTTTTTTCACCAATTATTGTAAACATAACAAGTGTTAATGCAGATGAAATCATAAACAATAAATGATGTGCTCTTATCCCTGCGATAAATAACATACTCATCATAGTTGCACCAACTGTTATTGTTGTTGATAAGTCTTTTTGTAATATAATAATCCCACATGGTATCCCTATTATTATAAGTAATGGCATTAAATCATTAAAAAATTTATTAATATGTCTTTTTTTTCTAAGAACCGATGCAAAATAGATTATCCCAGCTAATTTCATAACATCAGAAGGCATAAATTGAAAAGGTATACCTATCTTCGCAAAACTTAACCATCTTGTTGCACCATTAACTTCTACCCCTAATCCAAGTGGTTTTATAATTACTGCTAAACCTAGTAACATGGATATGATAAATATAGGTAATGCTAATTTATCATAAATTCTATAGTTAATATTAGATAGTATATATAAAGCAATTAAACCTAATATAGCTGATATTAATTGTTTTCTAAAAAAGTAATACTGATTATTAAATTCATTTATCCCTTCAGGCCAAGAGGAACTAAATACCATTACAACACCAATAAACACCAATAATAATGTCACTAATAAAAGGATAAAGTCCATATTATTTTTATGTTTTCTTTTTTTTACCTTATCCATAATGTTACTCCTTTAACTTTAGTATATTTTCCTTAAAATCCTTTCCTCTTGTTTCAAAATTAGGATACATATCCAATGATGCACAAGCAGGTGACAAAAGAACATTATCCCCTTCTATAGCTAATTTTTTTGCCTTTGATACTGCTTCTTTCATTGTATCTACTATTGTTATATTATTAAAGCCATGAATTTTGGCTATTTTTTCGATATCATATTTTGTTTCACCTAATAAGATTAATTCCTTAACCCTATTTTTAAAACTTATTATAAAATCATCATACGAACTTTTTTTATCTGCTCCACCTGCAATTAATATAATATTTTCATTTATTGCCTCAATTGCTTTTATACTTGCATCTGTATTTGTTCCCTTTGAATCATTATAATATTTTACTCCATTTATTTCAGTTACATATTCAATTCTATGTTCCACTGCCTTAAATTCTCTTAATGTATTTACTATTATATCTATATCTATTTTCATTGCCAATGCTATTCCTATAGCTACCATAGCATTTTCTATATTGTGATTGCCAAGTATCTTTAAATCATTTATGTCAATTATATTTTTTTCTATACCATCTAAGTTTGAGAAAATATAATTATCAATTAAGTAAATACCATTTTCTAATTTTTCTTTTCTACTAAACCATATTATATTTGAATTAATATTATCTTTTAAATCTCTTAATTTGCCATCATCATAATTTAATACTATGAAATCATCACTATCTTGATTTACAAATACTTTTTGTTTAGCTTTAAAATAATTTTCATATGTTTTATGCCAATTTATATGGTCTTCTGTTATATTTAAAATTGCTCCAACTTTTGGTTTTAATTTATCTGTTCCATCTAATTGAAAACTACTTGCTTCAACTACTGCAATATCATCTTTCTCTCCATTATATAATTCCCACATAATACCTAAACCTATATTTCCAACTACATGTGTTTTTTTATTAGCATTTTTAAATATTTCACCTACTAAAGCAGTAGTCGTTGTCTTTCCATTTGTTCCTGTAATAACTATTAGATTTTCTGTAAGATTTAATCTATATGCCAATTCTAAATCTGTAACTACATCTATATCTCTCTTTTTGGCCTCCAGAATTATTTTATTATCAAATGGTATCCCTGGATTTTTTACAACCAAATCTATATTATCTAGATTTACCTCTTTTCCCCCAAGATATTTTTTCATTGATATATCTGATATTTGTTTTAAACCCTCAACTAAATCTTCTTCTTTTTTTTCATCATATAATATAATATTTCCATTTAATTTATTTATAGTTTTAATATTTGATATACCTGTTAATCCCAATCCCATTATTAAAATATCTTTATTTGCCAATTCCATTATTACACCTGACTTTCTTTAAATTAATCCTATATAAGCTATAATAGCTAAAATAATAGTTATACTTGAAAATACAATATTAACTCTCACTTCATGCCATCCTTTTTCTTCAAAATGATGATGAATTGGAGCCATTAAAAAAACTCTCTTTTTTCTCAATTTAAATGAAGCAACTTGTATCATTACTGAAAGTGCCTCTATTAAATAAATTAAACCTACTATTGCTATAAATACAGATAAATTTAATAGTACCGCTATACCTGCAACTGCACCACCTAAAAACATTGATCCTGTATCTCCCATAAATATCTTTGCAGGAAATGCATTATAAATTAAAAATCCTAAACAAGTTCCAGCTACAATTGAAGCAAATAATGAAACTTCTGGCATCAATAGTTTAAAAGCTGCTATTGAAAAGAAACTCATCACTATAAAAGTAATTGAAGATGCTAATCCATCTAATCCATCTGTTAAATTTACACTATTCACTGTACCAACAACTATTATTGATAATATTGGTATATAAAGTATTCCTAAGTCAAGTCTAAAATTTGTAAAAGGAAGAATTAACTCTGTTCCATAACCAGATACCTTTAAATGATAAACTAATATTATTATGGCAAAAATAAATTGTCCTATTAATTTTTGATATGGTCTAAGACCTAATGATCTTTTATTCGCAATCTTAAAATAATCATCTATAAATCCTATTATCCCAAAACTAAAACAGGAAAATAATAGCATTAAAGTATTGCTATTTATATTTCGAGATAATAATAAAGTTAAACATAATGCTATAACCATAATTATTCCACCCATAGTAGGTGTTCCTGATTTTACTAGATGTGATTCTGGTCCATCATCTCTTACATTTTGACCTATTTTTAATTTGCTTATTGTTGAAATTATCTTTGGTCCTATTATAAGGGTTATAATAAAAGATACTATAAAATATATAAGTATATTGGTTTTAGACATTAGTTTTCCCCTTTCATTTTTGCTAATATATCTAATACAATTTCTTTTTCATCAAAAGGAAAAGTTTCGCCATTAAGTAATAAATATGTTTCATGACCTTTTCCTGCTAATAAGATTGTATCACCTTTTTCAGCTATTTTTAATGCATATTCTATAGCTTCTTTTCTATCTGTAATATTTACATAATTTTTATTATATTTTTCTACACCTACTATTATATCTTCGATTATCTCTTCTGGTTTTTCAAATCTCGGGTTATCAGATGTAACAACTGGAATATCAGATAATCTAGCTACTGTTTCTCCCATTATAGGTCTTTTCTTTTTATCTCTATTTCCACCAGCTCCAAATACTGTTATTATTTTTCCAACAGTAAATTCCTTAATAGTATTTAAAACTTGTTCCAATCCATCTGGAGTATGTGCAAAGTCTATTATAACACTATATTCTTCATCTAGTGGTATATTTTCAAATCTTCCTTTTATTCCATTTACTTTTTCTACTGCTGATTTTATTTCATCAAGTTCAAACCCGTAATATAATCCAATTGCAATAGCTGCTAAAGTATTGGATATACTAAATTTACCTAATAATCTCATGGAAATATCTATACTTCCCTTTGGAGTATTTAATAAAAATTTTACACCTTTGTTACTTAATACAATATCTGTTGCAAATATATCTGCATTATTATCAAAACCATATGTTAATAATTCTACATTAGTTGATTTTAATTCTTCTATTAATCTTTTTCCATAAGATGAGTCATAATTAACTACATTTAAATTCTTTGTCATATTAAATAATTTTTTCTTATCATTAAAATAATCTTCCATTGTTGGATGAAAATCTAAATGGTCTTCTGTTAAATTTGTAAATACAGCTATATTAAAATCTAAATAAGCCACTCTTTTAACTTTTTCATTTAGTGAATGTGACGATACTTCCATTATACAACAGTCTGTGTTTACTTCTATCATATTGTTGATTTGTTTTTGAATTTCTATAGATTCAGGAGTTGTATTAGCATTATCTATTAATTTATTATCTATAACTGAACCCATAGTTCCTATGATTCCTATTTTTTTATTCTTCTCTTCTAGGATTGTTTTTAATATATAAGTGATTGAAGTCTTTCCATTGGTTCCTGTTACCCCTATTAAATCAAGTTTTTCAGATGGATTATTGTAAAATTTTGATGATATATATGCCATTGCATCTTTATCATCTTTTACTTTTATTATTGTTATATTACTATCTATTTTTATATCATCTGTTACTATAATTGCTATTGCACCATTTTCAATAGCTTGATTAATATAATCATGTCCATCTGAATTATAACCTTTTATAGCAAAAAACAAATAATCTTTTTTTATTTTTCTCGAATCTTGTTCTATCCCTTTTATTTCAATATCTATATTACCATTTAATAATTCATATTCAATTCCATTTAATATATCTATTAATTTCACAAAACCCCCACCTTTTTAAATACTAAAAGGCAACTATTAGAAAGTTGCCTTTTTATATATTAATCCATTTTTTCTATAAATTCAACTTCTACAATGGTATTTCTTTCTATTACTTTTCCAGGCTCAGGCTTTTGACTTTTAACTACCCCTTCGCCTATTATTTTATACTTTATACCTAATTCTTCTAATTTATTTATAGCATCTTCTTTTGATAAACCTGATAGATTTGGAACTTGTATTCCCTCAGAAGCTTTTTCTTCTAAATACAAATCAATTATTCCACCTTTTTCAAGTTTCTCACCAGATTTTGGATATTGTTTTATAACTCTTGTTTTTTCTGATGTAATATTTGAATCCACATTATATTTATAGCCAGATTTAATTATTAATTCACCTGCATCTTCCAAGGTCATATCTATTAAATAAGGTACTTCATATAATTCATCTTGAGTAACTTTTTCCTCTTCTGTATATTTTGGTTCAATCTCCATATAAGACATTATTTTTTCTATAATGTCTGCGGCAATTGGTGCTGCAACACTACCACCATAATATAATCCCTCTGGATCATCTACTATTACTAGCATTGCAATTTTAGGATCATCTGCTGGTGCAACTGACACAAAGGATGCAATATATTTTCCTGGTACATACATACCATCTACTATTTTATCTGCTGTACCTGTTTTACCCGCCACCTTGTATCCTGGAACATAAGCATTTCCACCTGTTCCCTTTGCAACTACAGACTCCATCATTTTTAGCATTGTTTCTGATGTACTTTCTGATATAACTCTTCTCTTGATTTCTGGTTCAATACTTTCAACAACTTTATCATTAGAATCTAATATTTTTGAAACTAATCTTGGTTGCATTAAATTACCACCATTAGAAATTGTTGCAATAGAGTTTAATAATTGAATTGGTGTAACTGCTATACCATGACCATAGGATATTGTTGCTAAATTTATATCTCTCATATCATCGGGTTTATTAGGAATAATACCACTTTGTTCTCCAAGTAATTCTATTCCTGTATTTTCACCAAAACCAAATGCTTTTATATATTTTAATGTTTTTTCTTTTCCTAATTTTCTTCCAACATCTACAAATACCACATTACATGACTCTGATAATCCATCTTCCAAATTTATATGGTAATGAGGTTTATACCATCTAGAGCATTTCAATACTTCACCTGGAATATCTCTAATAAATCCACTACAGTAAAAATTAGTTTCTGGGTTTGCCACATTCTCTTCAATGGCAGCTGCCGCCATAATTGTTTTGAAGGTTGAGCCTGGTTCATAAATATCTGATATAGAATAATTTCTCCATAACGCATACCATTTTTCTTCTAATTCTTCAGGCAGAAGGTTCTCCCATTCTGCTGCTAAAGCAGGATCTGATGGTGTTCTCGGATTGTTAGGATCATAGGATGGATTATTTGCCATTGCCAAAATATCTCCATTATTTGGATCCATAACTAATATAGATATATTATCTGCTTTTGTCTCTTCCAAGGCTTTTTTTGCAGACTCTTCAACTATTCTTTGTATAGTCTCATCTAGTGTTAGTACAATATTATAACCATCTTCAGGATCATATGTTTTTCTTGAATCATCAGGAGATCGTCCACTCCCATCTCTTACAACTTTACCTGATTCACCGGATAAATAAGTATTGTATGTAAGTTCAATACCATTTAAACCGACATTGTCTATATTTGTAAATCCTAATACATAGCTAGCAAAATCTTTGTTTGGATAAAATCTTTTACTACCTTCTGATATTAGTAAACCATATATTTTCTTTTCTTTCATTAATTTTTCTAGCTCTGTTTTTTCATCATTTGTTAGCCATTGTTTTATCTTTATAGATTGATTGCCAGAATTTAATTGATCTAGAATTGTCTTTTTATTGACCCCTTCTAAAGTTGATGTCAATACTTTAGCAACTTCATTATGATTTTTTTTACCATTTATCTTTACCTCTTCTGGATTGCATTCTAATGTATAAGCATTGACTGAAAAAGCCATCTTCTTACCATTTCTATCGTAGATAACCCCTCTTTTAGGCTTTACATCAATACCTGTTGTCCATTGTTCAACTGCATATTTTTTTAATTTCTCACTATCTACAATTTGTAAATAACCTAATCTAATAATTACTATTCCAAAAGCTAATAAGGTTAGACCTAATAATATACCTAACCTAAATATTGACATTCTATTAAAAGATCGCTTTTTATTCTTTTTCAATACTAATCCTCCTTTAGAACAGAGATTGAATAGAATTAAATATTGATTTAAATAATCCTTTATTTTCCTTAGCTATATTTCCATCTACTTTATTTACATCTATGTACACAATTTGATCGGATTTAGGATAATCCATACCTAATTTTAATATTGCAGTTCCCTCAATATCTATTACAGATTTTATCTCTTCTAAATTAATTTCTAAATGTTCTATTTCATTTTCTAAATTAATTCTATTGGATTCTAATTTACTTAATTCTACTTTCATATTAGATATTGAGGAATATCCAAACAATACTGTTAAAGCTAAAGTGAAGCCCACTATAGCTGTAGATACAATTGTAAATCTTGATCTTCTTCTAGCATTATTTTTTTTCTTAATTGCAATTTTTTTCTCTAATTCTCTTTGTTTTTCCAAGTCTAACTCTTGAAAATTATCTCCAACTACTTCTTTCCTTGCTAACATCTATAGACCCCCTTTAAATTTTCTCTGCTATTCTCAATTTTGAACTTCTCGATCTTCTGTTTATTTCAATCTCCTCTTTTGAAGGAATAATTGGTTTCCTAGTTATAATTTTTATCTCCCTTACTTTATCACATACACAAATTGGTATTTCAGGAGGACAAACACATGCTCTATTTAATTCTTTAAAAGTTTCTTTAACAATTCTATCTTCTAATGAATGAAATGTTATTATTGCCAATCTTCCATTTTTATTTAATCTACTTACAATTTTTGAAATACTTTCTGTAAGTACATCTAGTTCACCATTAACTTCTATTCTAATGGCTTGAAAAGTTTTTTTTGCTGGATGTTCTTTTTCTCTTGCTGCTTTTGGAATAGCTTTTTTTATAACTTCTACTAATTCCAATGTTGTATCTATAGTTTTTTCTTTTCTTTCATCTACTATAAACTCAGCAATTCTCTTTGCCCATCTCTCTTCACCATAATTAAATATAATATTATTTAAACCTTCCATAGAATATTCGTTTACAATATTCCATGCACTGAAATCTTTAGTTCTGTCCATTCTCATATCTAACGGTGCATCATTATGATAAGAAAAGCCTCTCTCTTCTTCATCTAATTGATGTGATGATACTCCAATATCTAACAATACTCCATCAACTTTATCTATATTTAAATCATCTAATATTCTTGGTATATTTACATAATTATCATGTACAAATATTACTTTGTCTTCATAGTCCTTTAAAACTTCCTTAGCTTTCTTTAAAGCATTTGTATCTTGATCTATTCCAATAAGTTTGCCACTATCTAATTTTTTAGCTATATGAATGGAATGTCCTGCTCCACCTAATGTGCCATCTATATAAATTCCATCTTCTTTTATATTTAAACCATCTATTGTTTCATTTAACAATACTGGAATATGTTCAAATTTCATTTTTTTCTCCTTTATATTCCCAAGTCTTCCATTTGTATTGCAATCTCATCATAACTTAAATTATCATTTCCAATATAAGCTTCCCAATCTTCTAAGCTCCATATCTCTAATCTAGTACCTACACCAACGATCATTGCTTCTTTTTCAATATTGGAATGTTCTCTTAAATTTGATGGAATTAAAACTCTTCCTTGTTTATCAAGATTACATTCTGATGCTCCTGAGAAGAAAAATCTTACAAATGCTCTAGCATCTTTATTGGTAAGTGGGAGGGATTTTAATTTATCTTCAATTATCTTCCACTCGTCTTGAGGGTATACAAAAAGGCAATTATCAAGACCCTTAGTAAGAATAAATATATCTCCTAAGCTCTCTCGCAATTTTGATGGAATTATTAATCTTCCTTTAGTATCCAAGGAATGTTGATATTCTCCTATTAGCATCTTTTTCTCACCTTCTCACAATTCACCACTTTGCCCCATCTCTTACCACTTAACATATATTCTACCCCATTTAAGTCTATTTTTCCAGCTTTTATTGAATTTATTTACTATTTTTTTATTTTTTTTTTATTTTTTCAGAAATAGGATAAATTATGTATTTTTCAAGGAATTAAATAAAAAAAATAGACCCAAAGGTCTATAATTTTTCTATATTATATTTTTTCCTTCTAAAATAGAAGAATACCATTCCAATTATAATTGAAATTATACTTATAACTTGTGCTGTTCTTAATGGTCCTACCATTAAACTATCCGTTCTCAACCCTTCAACAAAAAATCTAACAACAGAATAAAGAATTATATAAAGTAAAAATATCTCTCCAGATTCTTTAGATTTATTCTTTCTATACCATAATAAAAATATAAAGATCATTAAATTGCCCAAAGACTCATATAAAAAAGTTGGATGAACCTTTACTCCGTCAATCATTATTCCCCAAGGTAAATCTGTTGGTCCTCCATGGGCTTCTTGATTAATATAATTTCCCCATCTACCTATCGCTTGTCCAAG
>RRZU012236906.1_pt1 | contig 28386 bp, 20 predicted proteins | sample 2165561 | NCBI WGS metagenome assembly RRZU01 (sample SAMN10456909, study PRJNA506462) | wastewater metagenome | isolation source: wastewater sludge | place: USA: Moscow, Idaho | reverse complement strand
GCAGGTAAACGACCTGATGAAATAGAAGTTGAATTATATTACAATGGAAGTGAATATAAAACTGCAAAACTTAATGCAAAAAATAATTGGAAATATACTTGGGAAGAGCTTCCGAAATATGAAGATGGGAAATTGATTGAATATAAAATTTTGGAAGTGAAAGTGCCAAGTGAATATATATCGAACCATGGAGAAATTGAGAATGGAGTCATGACTATAACCAACACATATACTCCGAAGAGTGAGCCAGAAGTTCCAACTGAACCTGAAAAGACAGATGTAAAAGTCTTAAAGATATGGAACGACGGCGATGATGTATATGGAATTAGACCTGATAGCATAGAGGTACAACTCTATATGAATGGAGAAGTCCATGGAGAAGTAATAGAACTTAGTGATAAAAATAATTGGCAACACAGTTGGAGTGAGCTGGATAAATACTCTGGCGAAGAAATTATAAAATATACAGTTATTGAAGTTGAAGTGGCAAAAGGCTATGAAGTTTCTTATGGAGAAAATGATGGAACTCTTACTATAACTAATACTCATATTGAGAGTGTTGAACCAGAAATTCCAACTGAGCCAACAATGCCATTAGTTCCATTAGAGCCGTCTTTACCTCCTAGGATACCTGTGTATCCAATGAACCCACCAACAATTTCAGAGATTCCTGAGGATCCTATAGTAACTGTAAATAAGAAGCCATCATTGCCATCTGAAGAGATTTCTACTCCTTTAGAATCTTATATATCTGGAGAAGCAGTAGATGATTTAGAGAAAAATATTTCTTTATATGAAGATGTCAATCAAGTAGAACCTGAAATAATTAATGATGGTTTGAAAGAAGAGATACTACCTAAGACAGGTCTTGTAGACATGACACTGCTTACGGTATTGGGAACTACGATGTTGGCATTTGGTGGAGCATTATTGAAAAAGAAAAAATAATTTTTAAGGCGAGACTAGTTCTCGTCTTTTTTATTTCTCCCAATATATCATCAATGATATTAAAATGATATGACCAAGTAATTCTAAAATATAAAGAATAAAATAGATGATAGTATCATATACCATATGGTATAATAATATATAATGACATTGGTATTCACGAAAGGAGAAAACTATGGAAAAGAATAAGAGTAAGGTAGCATTGACGCTATTATTAATTTTTTCTTTTATCATATCTATTTTTAATCCACTAGTTATAAGTGCGGACTCAACAGATTTAATTGAGTCAACGGAAAGCATACTAGTGAGTGATGACGAATTAGATAGTGACAACACAGGAGATATAGTGATTGAAAGTCCTGAATTGGAAGAAGAAGTTAATGAAGAAGTCAATGAAGAAGAAATTGAAGAGGACGTTAATGAGGAAGAAACTGAAGATGTGCCAGGTGATGAAAGTGCTATTGAAGAGCAAAATGAATTGATACCAATAGCTCCACAAGCATTTACAACTGGAGCTGATGTATCGAATTTAGTAAATATTTCTGGAGTGGATGTTCATATCAATGATGTGCTATTTATAGAGAATGGTATAGTGGTAAATGAAAATATACATCCAACAGTTGGAAACTCAATTAAATTTACTTATTATTGGAGTATTAGTAAAGAGAACTTGAGTCAGATTAATTTAGGTGATTTGATTTACTTCGATTTGCCAACAGAATATTTTACTTTCGATGATGCACCAACAAGAAGTCCGGTAAAAGATGGAGATGGAAATGTTTTAGGGGAACTGTGGATTGCGGATAGTAAAATTGTAGTAGAACTTAATCAAACAGCCCTAGGTAAAGATTCGCTAGAAAATGGATATGTATCTGCTAAAGGTAGAATTAGTAAAGCTGGAGAAGATATAGAAATTAATACTGGAGGAGTTGTACTTCCGCCTATAACTATTAATCCAGGTGGAAGTGTAGATCCAGAAGTAGGCCTTGGAGATGAACCCCCAGTATCTAAATATGGCTTCCAAGTTCCAAACAAAAATGAAATTTATTGGTCGGCAAAATTAAATTACGACAATGCAAAGAAGAGATTTAATGGAGAGCCATATGAAACTCTTACGAATGCATTTTTTGTAGATAAACTGTCAGAAGGTCAGACATTTAATAATCTTGAGATAAAGACTATCCTTCATCATGCAACATCAGAAGGCAAGATGTCACAGCTTGTATTAGACTATACACAGCTTGCCAGTTTCACAAATCCTGCACCTTTTGAAAAGGTGACAGCAGCTCCTAATGATACTGTTGAAACTTTAATGGATACGTTGAAAACAGAAGGAAAACCTGCATTTGGAGTTGTGAATAATAAAGATGTGGTGATTTACTTCGGAAATATCCCTAATAATCTTATAAAACTTCCAGGATTTGTTACAGCTAATAACTATGCAAATTTAAAACAAAGGCTAAGTGAAAATTTAGCAGCTGGAAAGATTAATCAAGGAATACACGACAAGACTATTGAACATTATGTAACGAACAAAGCTGAAGAAATTGTAATCGGATACGAAATAGTAATTCGTGCAAATGTTGATGGGTCAAAGGATAATGAAGATATTAAAAATGAGGCTAAGCTCATTTATGGTGATAAAAAGGAAGAGATAGGAAGTTGGGGAGTTAAATTCCAAGACTATCATGGTGGTGTAAGTCCAGTTGAACCGGGAACAGTGGAGATAAATAAAGTTGATGACTCAGATAAACCATTAGCAGGAATTGGATTTAGACTTGATATATGGGATGAGGTATCAGGTAAATATGTAGAGAAGGATACACTACCTCTTGGTTATACAGATGAAAATGGAAAACTTTCATTTACGAAATTATCACCAGGTAAATATAAAATTGTAGAGTTTGAAACACTACCAGGTTATGGTGAAGCGGAATTTGAAAATGGGAAAGATGGAACATTTGAAATAACGGGTAATGACACTGTTGGATTTAGATTTAAGATTGTAAATCCTAAAGATACACCAGATACGGTAGATATAAGTGGAAAGAAGACTTGGGACCATGGAGACAATCCAGTTGAAAGTCAACCTAAGCAAATAATTGTACATCTATATCAAAATGGAAATAAAATCCATGCTGATATGAGTGCATATAATAAAGTTGTGACTGCAGAGGACAATTGGACTTACTCTTGGACAGGACTTCCTAAGTACGACGATGATGGAGAAGAATATATTTACACCATAGAAGAAGTGGCAATACCAAATTATAATGGTGTGGTGACCAATTACGATATTAAAAACACTTATGTTCCACCGACTACTCCACCAGTAGATCCTGAGACTGATGTGGAAGTTGAAAAAATTTGGGACGATGCAAATGACAAAGATGGGCTAAGACCAAATAAAATAATAGTTCAACTCTATAAAAATGGAATTGCGTATGGAAATGTAATAGAACTTAATAGAGATAATAATTGGAAATACAAATGGGAAGCTCTTCCAAAGTACGAAGATGATAAACGCATCGACTACACAGTTCGTGAAATTGAAATTCCTGACGGTTATGTAGCTAGATATGGAGAGGATAGATATGGAGTCTTAACGATTACCAATATTCACAATCCAAAAGAACCACCGGTTACTCCGCCAGTAGATCCACCAACTGATCCACCGATTGAACCGCCAGTTCCACCTACAGAACCAAGTGTTGATATAGAAGGTGAAAAGACTTGGATAGACGAAGATAATAGAGATGGATTGAGACCAAAGAATATAGTTGTAAATCTATTGGCAGATAATGTGATGGTAGGCTATAAAGTTGTAAGTGAAGACTCTAATGGAAGATGGAAATATGTTTTTAAAGATTATCCAAAATACAAAAATGGTAAGTTGATAAATTATAGTATTGAAGAGATAGTTCCAGAAGGTTATATTGCAAGTTATAGAGGATATGATATAGTTAACCGTTATAATACAGAACTTACAAATTTAACAGCGAGAAAAATATGGGATGACGAGAACAATAAATTTGGTATAAGAGCAGATTCAATAAAAATTCAACTTTATGGAGATGGAGTTAAAATAGGTGATACAATAAAATTATCTGAAGAAAATAATTGGATATATACTTGGACAGATTTACCAAAATATATTGATGGTGAACTTGTAAAATATGTGGTAGATGAAATCAATGTACCAAATGATTATGAAGTTATTTATGACTATTCAGTTGCGGGAACAGTGAAGATAACAAATAAATATGTTCCAGTAGAACCACCGACACCAGAAAAACCAGAATTACCAGTTGATCCACCTGTTAAACCGCCAACAACACCTGAAGAGCCTGTATTACCTAAGACTGGTGTTGTAGATATGACATTATTTATATTGTTGGGAGCTACTATGATGGTATTAGGTGGAATACTATTTAGAAAGAAAAATAAAATTTAATAGAAATAATATAAAAGAAAAGGTTAGAATCAAAAGATTCTAACCTTTATTTTAATAATGTCTAGTATAATAATCTACACCATCATATTCAACTACATTTCCTGATGTATCAGAGATTAAACTAGGTCTATCTACTAATCTAACTCTATATTCATCATTTGTCTTATCATCAGAAATAGTTATTTCTATTTTATTTCCAGAAACCCTAGTTGTAAATGAAGTTATTTCTCCATAACCTTGTCTTTCAACTATTAAATCTCTTGAGTAACGACTTCCTAACTCACTATCAAGATTTTCAGTAAATGGTAGATAGATTGTTCTACCACTTTTTTCAAGATAATTAAAGTTTTCAATTCTTGGAGCAAGTTTATCTTTTATAGAAATTCTTGAACTAGCAGCTCCAGTATTTAAAAATGTTTTTATATCATTATGTCTAACAACTTCTAAAGTACCACTAATATTTGTGCTATCTCTTTTACCATCAATATAAACCTTAACAGTATTAGAGTCAGAAGTTTTTACATCATAGATATTGTATCCTGAGATATAAAAATCATCTCTATAAGCTGTAGTTATTGGTTGGTCAAATTTAACTTCTATTATTTCTGGTTCAACTAAAACTGCTTCTTTCATAACAGCTTCACCTTGTGTATTTGAAGTAAATTTAAGAGTTGTTGGTTTCATCAATACTCCATTTTCACCTTTTAAACTAGTTGTTTGCATTTCTTTAATAGTACCATTTGGTCCTACAGATACTGATGAACCATCAATTCTACTTGGCAATTTAATATGAATTGTTTTATTGTTTAAAACTGGTTCAAAATTTGTATCATTTGGAAGATAAATAGTTCTTCCATTTAGATTTATTAAATAGTTTGAAGGGTCTGTAACAGTCTCTAAATTCATTTCCTTATCAAACATCAATACAATCTCATTATCTTTTCCTGAATGCCCTAAAAGCTTAGGTTCAGTATTATCTTTCATATCTAAATCAGTAGTATAAGTTCTCATTTTATTTTTTGATGAACTTGTATCTTCAATATCTTTTATTTCTAAAGTATTCTTACCTTGTGGAAGCTGTGAACCTAATACAATATTATAGTCTCTTCCTGTTCCATCAATTGTTCTTATATAAATATTTCTATTGTTAGAATCTGTTATCTTATAGTTTCCTGTATCATAACCTTTTACATTCTTACTATATAATACTCTAATACTTCTACCATCTGAGCTTAATTCAACTGCAACTACTCTTGGCTCAGTATCATCAACTAAAGGTTTTACTTTAACTTCTTGATTTCTCAATGTATTTCCAAAATAATCTTTCACTGTGTCAATATATATTGTAGTTTCAGAATCTGATAGTGAATTACTTCCAGAGAAAATAATTCTTAATTTATTATCTTCTACAATTAATTTATCAGGTGTTCTTTTTCTTGAATTATATGTCCAATATACATCATTTTTAGTAATAGAATTTTCATCAATTTCTTTATCAAATACAACTATAACTTCTTCAAAGGTTGCACTTGAATCTATAATAACTGGTGAGCTGCTATCTTTTACAACTTCAAAATCTTTCTCAACAGTTGTAGCTTTATATCCTGCATAGTCTTCTAAATTAGAAATACTTAATGTATATTTTCCTTCATCTAATTTTTGACTTGAAGAATATATTAAAGTTATTATATTATCGTTATTTTGAACTCTTCCAGAAAAATTCTTATTATCTATTTTAAAATTAGATACTGAAGGAAATTTAACTGGTTCAGATAATGTTATCTTTATTCTTTGATTTCCAAGTGCTTTAACTTCTTTTATTTCTGGTGAAGCATTGTCATAAGCTTTAAATGTTTCATTTTTAATCTCTAATGATTTATTTGATTTAGAGGATATACTCTGAACATTTATCTTATATTCTCTATTATTCACCATTGTTTTATTTCCAGTTAATGAAAGAACAACTGTTTTATCATTATTTTCAAGTCTTACAGAACCAATTTCTCCAGCAGTTGTTGAATAGTTGCTTGTAAACAATGCAGTTCTGCTATCTACTGGATTAGTGAAATTAAGATGTATTTCTCTTAAATTGTCAGCTTTTATATCTACTAATTTAAAAGGAATATTGTCTATCTTAACTTTAGTTGAATCACTTTTCTTACCATCAATATTAAATGTATAAGTATATTCTCCAGATAGAAGATTTTCAAATACTACAGTAAATTCTCCATCTTTATTTAATTCTAAAGTTTTTTCTATTGCTTTTTCTTTTGTAGAATCAGGAGTTAATGTTATACTTGCTTTTTTAGCATTTTTAATAGTACCTTTTATTGTCAATTTGTCATTTTCAATAGTGTATTTATTATCTACTTTAAAATTAGGTAAATTTAAATCTAATTTTTCAGCAAGAGTTTTATCACTATTTTTTAAATTTAATCTCAATGCATTTACAGTCATTTGAGCCATAACGCCTCTTTTTGCTTCACTGTTAGGCGTTGCATCTACACCTTCCATAATACCTATTTCTTTTGCATGGTCTGAAACCTTATCCCAATTATCTGCTTCAGTATTATAACCTAATACTCTTAATAATACTGTTTGGAATTGTTTTACTGTAACAAATTCACCAAAACCAAATCTAGTATTAGTCATACCTTTTATAAGGTTTTTATTATATGACCAAGATATATAAGGTAGGTAGAATTTATCTCTTATGTCTTTAAAGTTTTCTATAGCAGGATGGGTCTTAGCTTTATCCTCTTCGCTATATAGTCTACTCATTAGAACTACCATATCTTGTCTTTTAAAATTACTGTTTAGCATTAGGTCTCCAGAACTAGAGCCTTTTAAAATATTAAGATCTTCTAAGATATTTCCAGCTTCTGTAATTGATATGCTCTCAGCAAATGCGGGAACTACAGATGAAATTATCATAATAGAAACTAATATTATTGATAGAAATTTTTTCATTTTAATTCTCCTTCCCTATTGATTTTCGATTATACCCTAATTATACACTATTAGCTTATATATCCATATTACATTATAATTACAATCTTAGAAGAATTTTATAGAGTTATATTGTGATATAATAATTTATAAAAAATATAAAGCTTAGGGGTGCTAAGATGAATAATTTTGAAATGATAATGGATTTTCTAGTAGAATTACAAAGTATTGCACAAATAGGTTTAACTTATACTAAAGATATATTTGATATTGAAAGATATGAGAGAATTAGAGAAATATCTGTAGATATGCTCAGAAAATTATCTAATATAGAAATTGATAAAGTTAAAAATATTTTTGCCAATGAAAGTGGATATCAAACACCAAAATTAGATGTTAGAGGAGCTATAATTAATAATAATGAAATATTGCTTGTTAAAGAAAAATATGGTAAATGGGCATTGCCAGGTGGATGGGTAGATGTAAATCAATCAGTAAAGGAAAATGTTATTAAAGAAATAAAAGAAGAAGCAGGCTTAGATGTAACGGCAGATTTAATAATAGCAGTACATGATAGAGATAAACATAATACTCCAATATATGTACATAAAATATGTAAAATTTTTATATTATGTACTAAATTAGGAGGGGAATTTGTAGAAAATATAGAAACAACAGAGAGTGGATTTTTTTCATTGGATAATCTTCCAGAATTAGATATAGCAAAAAATACATATGAACAAATTAAACTATGTTTTGAGGCAAATAATTCAGAAAACTGGGAAACAGTCTTTGATTAAAAAATAGATAAAAAAGGGCAATCTTTTTGAATGAAGTTTTAGAAAGTAAAAATATTAAATATAATAAATATCTATATTTCATTTCAGTACTGACCGTAGTTAATATAATATTTCAAATTATTATATACTTTATTCCTAAATTAGAGTTTGGATATGAGTTACTTCATTTTATTTTTCTATTTATAATAGCTCAATTAGGATTTCTTTTTAGTGTAAGAATAAATTAGCAAAATAGCAAAATAGAAATTGGATTTTTTAAAAAGGTATTATTGTTGGAAATTGTAATTTTAAATTTTTTATTTCAATGTTTATAGCAACAATTGTAGATAAAATTAGCCCTACAGTTATAGACCCAAGTTTTGACGGAGAGATTGAATTTATTATTGTCATGTATTTAATAATGCAATGGATTTTAATTGGTGAAGAAGGAGTTAGGCTTTCATTATTCTACATATTAAATAAAAGATTTAAATATGAATATGAAAAAAGATTTAAATATGAGATTTCATGGTTATTGGTATCTATAATATTTGGATTAATTCATTTGAAAACCTACGACTATAATCTATTACAATGTATTTTTGTAATAGGTTTACCAAGTATAATATACGGATATTTATGGAAAAAGACAGAGCGATCTTCCATGATATGGCTTGCACATTTATTATATAATAGTATAGGATTGGGATTAATTTTATTTGCATAAAAAATACTATGAAAAAACATTAAAAAAATCCAAATAATAGGTTATAATAAATAGGTATAAAGTAAAAAAATGAGAAAAATTATTGACAAGGGCAATAGTTTAAGATAGGATAACATAGTTGTTTAAAAATGAGGAGGTTCGGAAAATGTCAACAAAATATATATTTGTTACTGGTGGAGTTGTATCCTCTTTGGGAAAAGGTATAACAGCTGCAAGTTTGGGACAGTTGTTAAAAAGTAGAGGACTAAATGTAAGCATACAAAAATTTGATCCCTATATAAATGAAGATCCAGGCAGGATGAGTCCATATCAACATGGAGAAGTTTTTGTAACAGATGACGGAGCAGAGACAGATTTAGATATCGGACATTATGAGAGATTTACAGATACAAACTTAACTAAAAATAATAATGTAACTACTGGAAAAGTATATTGGTCAGTATTAAACCGTGAAAGAGAAGGCGGATATGGTGGAGGAACAGTTCAAGTTATACCTCATATCACAAATGAAATTAAAGAAAGAATGAAAAGAGCATCTAAAGAAGGAAATATTGATGTAATAATAACTGAAATTGGCGGTACAGTAGGAGATATTGAATCACTTCCATTCTTAGAAGCTATAAGACAATTTAAATCAGATATTGGTAGAGAAAATGTAATGTATATACATGTTACATTAATTCCTTATCTTGAAAAAGCAGGGGAATTAAAAACAAAACCTACACAACATAGTGTTAAGGAACTAAGAAGTATAGGTATTCAACCAGATGTTCTTATTTGTAGAACAGAAAAACCACTATCAGATAGTTTAAAAGAGAAGCTAGCATTATTCTGTGATTTAGAAACAGATGAGATAATAGAAAATGCAGATGCTGAAACTATATATGAAATACCATTAATGTTAGAAGAGCAAAAATTACCTAAATTAGTTATTGATCATTTAAATTTAAAATGTGAAGATGTGGATTTATCACATTGGGTAGATATATTAGAGAAATTTAAAAATCCAAAAGGTGAGGTAAAAGTTGGTATTGTAGGAAAATATGTAGAATTAAGAGATGCATATATTTCTGTAGCAGAGGCATTAAGCCATGGTGGTATAGAAAATCTTGTAGATGTAAAGATAGATTGGATACAAGCGGAAGATGTAACTGAGAAAAATGTTAAATCTATATTAAAAGACCTTGATGGAATAATAGTTCCAGGAGGATTTGGAGATAGAGGGGCAGAAGGTAAGATAGAAACAATAAGATTTGCAAGGGAAAATAATATACCATTTTTAGGATTATGCTTTGGAATGCAAATGGCAATAATAGAATTTGCGAGAAATGTAATTGGTCTTAAAGATGCAAATAGTACAGAGATAAATATAAACACTCCATATCCAGTAATTGATTTAATGCCTGAACACGAAGATTTAGGAGATATGAGATTAGGATTATGGCCAGCTAGAACGATTAAAGATAGTTTAGTAAATTCAATATATGATAAGGAATTAATCTATGAAAGACATAGAAATAAATATGAATTTAATAATCAATTTAGAGAGAGAATGGAAGAAAAGGGACTTAAAGTTTCAGCACAATCACCAGATGAAAGATTGGTTGAAGCAATTGAATTAGAAGGGCATCCATGGTTTGTTGGAGTTCAATTCCATCCAGAATTTAAATCAAGACCAACAAATTGTCATCCTATATATAGAGAATTTGTTAAAGCATGTATTAAAAATAAATAAACTTGTAATATTTTTTTAATATGTTAATATGAAACTACAATTAAATAAAGCAAGGGGAGCCATATAATGAGCTGAGATAGAAATGTTATTTCTGACCCTAGGAACCTGATATGGATAATGCCATTGTAGGGATGTAGCAATCTTAGTATATAAGCTGTGTGCCTTTTGGTGCATGGCTTTTTTCTTTTCTAAGGTTTTACATATAACTATTGGTAGGTTTCTAAATATAAATATTTTAGAAATTTGAGGAGGAATAGTATGAATTATAAGACACAAATGGAAGCAGCAAGAAAAGGTATAGTTACTAAGGAGATGGAAATTGTAGCAAAAAAAGAATCAATGGATATAAAAGAATTGATAGCAAAGATGGCAGTTGGTTCTGTAGTAATTCCTGCAAATAAAAACCATAAAAATTTATCACCAGAAGGATTTGGTGAAGGTCTTAGAACAAAAATAAATGTCAATCTAGGGATTTCAAAAGATTGCCCAAATGTTGAAAGAGAGTTAGAAAAAGTAAAAAAAGCATTAGATATGAAAGTTGAAGCTATTATGGATTTAAGTTCTTTTGGAAAGACAGAAGAATTTAGAAAAGGACTAATAGATATTTCACCAGCAGTTATAGGAACTGTTCCAGTATACGACGCAGTAGGATTTTATGATAAAGAATTAAAAGATATCTCTGCAAAAGAATTTTTAGATGTAGCAAGAAAACATGGAGAAGATGGAGTAGACTTTATAACAGTTCATGCAGGAATAAATAGAAAATCTGCAGAAACATTTAAAAATAATAATAGAGTGACAAATATTGTATCAAGAGGTGGGTCATTATTATATGCTTGGATGGAATTAAATAATGCAGAGAATCCATTCTTTGAATACTATGATGAACTACTAGATATCTGTGAAGAATATGATATGACTATAAGTTTAGGTGATGCATTAAGACCAGGTTCAATTGCAGATGGAACAGATCCATCTCAGATACAAGAATTAATAATATTAGGTGAACTGACTAAAAGAGCATGGGAAAGAAATGTTCAAATAATCATTGAAGGACCAGGGCATATTAAAATAGATGAAATAGAAGCAAATGTATTATTGGCAAAAAAACTTTGTCACAATGCACCGTTTTATGTATTAGGACCAATAGTTACAGATATAGCACCAGGTTATGATCATATAACTTCTGCCATTGGTGGAGCAATAGCTAGTAGATATGGAGTAGATTTCCTATGTTATGTAACACCAGCAGAACATTTAAGATTGCCAACGGAAGAAGATATGATTGAAGGGATAATTGCGTCAAAGATTGCTGCTCATGCAGGAGATTTAGGTAAGAATATAAAAAATGCCGAAATTGTAGATTTAGAAATGAGTAATGCCAGAAGAAATTTAGATTGGGAAAAAATGTTTGAACTAGCAATAGATAGTGAAAAACCAAGAAGATATAGAGAAGAATCAATGCCAGAGCATAGTGATAGTTGTACAATGTGTGGAAAAATGTGCTCTGTAAGAAATATGAATAGAATAATGGAAGGAAAAGATATAAATATACTAAGGAGCGATAACTAATGAAAACCAGAAAATTAACTTTCTCTGCAATGTTAATAGCAACTGGTGTTTTATTAGGTAATATTTTATATATTCCAGTTGGAGTTTCAAAATGTTTTTTTGTACAACATAGTATAAATATAATAGCAGGTATTACATTAGGGCCAGTAGCTTCTGTATCAATAGCATTTACAGTTTCATTACTTAGGAATATACTTGGAACAGGAAGTCTTCTAGCATTTCCAGGAAGTATGATAGGGGCATTATTAGCAGGATTAGTATTTAAATATACAAAAAATAAATATATGGCTGGATTTGGAGAAGTTTTTGGAACAGGAGTACTTGGGGGATTAATATCATTTCCCATAGCAAAATTTATAATGGGAAATGATGTAATGGCACTCTTTTTTATATATCCATTTTTATTAAGTACAACAGTTGGAACGATAATATTATTGATATTATTAAAAGCAATTAATTTTGGCAAGATACTTGAATTGAATTAAATAAAAGAAATATAAAAAGGGCAAAGATTTCTTTGCCCTTAAGATTTAATTATTAAGTCATTGACTAATATTGAAGGAGAGCCATAACAATAGTTTTTATAAATAAATTCACTAAAAGCTAAGTCATCACATATTGTTTCTATGCTATTAAATAAATCTTTTATATTTCCAACCATTGTAATTTGTGCAAGTTTAGCTATTATTTTGCCATTTTTTATATAATATCCACCGCATGGAATTGAGAAATCACCATTAGTTATATTAATTGAATGAAAATAATCTAAAGAATATGTTAAATAAACAGCTTCATTCAATTCTTGTAAAACTTTTTTAGCTAAAGAATTTCCTTCTTTAATATAAATATTCGATGGAATAGTTATAATGTTAATTGGAATACTTCCACTTAATAATGCTGCTCTACCTGCATTACCTGTTGAATTAGTTTTTAATCTATTAGCTGAACTTAAATTGGTTAAAGGAGCTATAAAATTACCTTCTTTAACAATATATGTATCTTCACATACACTGCCTTCCGAATCTATATTAAAAATATGTCCAGTAAGAGGATGTTTAGGTGTGTCAATAATCGTTAGATCTGATTTGCCTATTGGATTTTGTTCATTTATTTTATAAATTGAATTCCCAGAAAATATATTTTCAGCAACAAATACTTGCCAAACTGTCATTAAAATATTTCTCATAACTCTATTTGAGAGAAAAGCACGATATTTTTTATTAGGCAATTTAATATCTTTTATATTGTTTGGAATATCTAAAAATGAACTTTCATTTAGTAAATCATTTATAATACAATCAATACTAAAGTCAGAAATATTTTCTCTGCTACAAGTATAATTTATACTTAAATTATTTATTTCTGCATTAATGTTTATTATAAAATAAGTATTCTCCATATAATTATCAAGACCTTTAGAATTTAGTGTTCTGTTTGCATAAGTTGTTTTTCTAATAGATGTTGAAAAATACTTTTTTATGGACTTATTTTTTATAATTTCATGGTCTAATTTCTTTATAAAGTTTAGCATTTCTAATTCGTTATCTAAATAGGAGCCATTAATAATATTTAAACTTTGATTGGAAGTATTTATAGGAGCTTTTTTTTCTGAGTTAATATATAGAGAATTATTATATGCTTGTTTGATTAGATCTAATGGAGGATCATCAAGTTTTTCAGTATATAAAGATCCAGTCTTATCTCCAGAAGCTCGTATATAGAATTTGGTTATATCAGAAGACTCGCTATTAATAATATTATCTCTATATATTTCTAAAAATAGTTCTCTATTTAAAACAGCATTAATTTCAACTTCTTTTATTTCCTTTGGTAGTATTTTGAAAGAAGAAATAAATTTATTTAAATCAATTAACATTTATTGATCCCCCTTTCCACCGACAATCATGCCAGAAATTCGCATTCTTGGACCAGAAGTAGTAGTTGGACAAAGACCAGATATACTTCCACAAAAACTTCCGCTATTCTCAAAAATCATATTCTTCCCAACTCTATCTATTTTTAACATGGTCTGATCACCCCTACCAAGTAATATTGCTGATTTAACTTGTTTAGTAATTTTGCCTTTTTCAATAAGAAAAGCTTTATTAGCAATCAAACTAAACTCTTCTCCACCACTTCCACCACCAATCTCTGTTACATATAATCCTTTTTCAAGAGAAGATATCATTTCGTCTTCATCATCTTCTCCAGTAGCAAGATATGTATTGCTCATTCGTGAAGCTGGAGCATATTGATAACTTTGTCTTCTACCACTGGCACTTCTAGGTAAATTTAGTTTTAAAGCCCCTAGCCTATCTGTTAAAAAAGATTTTAATATACCATTTTCAATTAGAATATTTTCTTGTCTAGGCATTCCTTCATCATCAATTTTACTAGAACCATATTGGTATTTTAAACTACCATCGTCTATTAATGTAACTTTTTTTGATGCAATTTTTTCTCCCCTTTTATCCCAAAACATCCCATTTTTTAATAGAGCTGTAGTTTCTAGTTGATGACCACAAGCTTCATGAAAGAATGTACCTGTACAAGATCCACCTTCTAAAACTATTGGCATATATCCACCAGGAGCATCATCGGCAAAAAGTTCATTATTTAAGTTTAATATTGTTTCTTTAAGAAAATCTATATGTGTGCCTTCATTAAAAGCTTCAAATCCTTTAGCTTTTGTAAAATCATAAAATCTACTTATAGAATTAATATTATTTGAAATAGTTGGGATTAGTCGAACTCTTGAAGATATTCTTCTATCTGTTGTATAAAGGCCTTCTGTATTTGCGATAATAATATTTTGATCAGTATCAAAATAGCTTAAATCAAGATTGTTTAAATATTTATTAACTTCTTTACTTGATTTGTCCATATCTTTAAGTAAATTAATTTTTTTTTTGGTTTCAACAGAATAAGGATATATTTCAATACTATTTTTTTTGTTAATATATTTTTCAATTAAAGGTATCTGTTCATCTAAATTAGTGGTTTTAATATTTAGAAGGTTAATGCCAAGAGAAATTTTATCATTAATATTATTAAAATTTACTTGATTAGTATATAGATAAACAGCATTTTTATTTTTTATTAAATATATTCCAACACCATAAATATTTGTTTCAACTATATTATTTACATATTTATTATAGTTAATATTAAATTCTTTTTTATCTTCAAAAAAAAGCTCACAGAAATCTACATCGTGGGAATATGCTTTTTCTAATAATAAAGAAATTTCTTTTTTATCTAACATTATATCACCTCATTTATATTCCACAAAACTAAATACGTTCATTTTCTATTTCATGAATATATTTATAGATTGTATTTCTTGAAACATTTAATTTTTCAGCTACAAAAGGTACAGATCTTTGAAGATTAAAAATATTCATATGGTGTAATAGTTTAACAAGATATAATCGGTCAGTTTTACTCATTTCATTGATTGGTATTCCCACTTTAGTTAATGCAACAGAAAAAGCTTCTTCAATTTGTATATTAGCTTCATCAGTAATTATTTGTTTTAATTCCCCTTCAACTAAGATAACTTCAGAAATAGATTTATTGGCTAGAGCTAATGCAGTGAAATCATAATTTATACCAAAAGCAAAGTGGTAATCATCCTCTTTAATATTAAAAGTTGAGGATTTAATATATCTGTTGTCTTTTGTAATAACTAAAGTATTAATGTAATCTTTTCCTTTAAAAACTGTTTCGTCATATACTCCTTTGTTTCCATAAATATCTTCTTCTGAACCAATATGTCTTCCAGATACATGTGAGTTATATATTGCTAAAATTGGATGTTCTGGTTTTGTCATATCTTGAATTAGAGTTTCACAATCAGAACCAAATGTTAATGCAACACCTTTACAGATTCTATCTAAATATTGAAATACTTTATCTTTATTCATATTAACCTCCATTTAAAATAAATATAAAAATTATAGTATATTTTTTTCAACTATACCATTTTTTATTACAATTTTGATATTTTCACTATTTGATAGGCAAGAGATATCCTTTGTAGGATTTCCCTTAACTATTAGAATATCAGCAATTTTATCTTTATCAAGAGAACCTTTGAGATTATCAATGTTCATCAATTTAGCAGAATTAATAGTACCTGCTTTTATAGCATCAAATTCAGTAAGACCTGCTGCAATCATTGCTTCAAACTCTTTACCTGAGTCAGCGTAAGAAGTATTTTTAGAATTTGAAAAATCTGTACCTAGAGCTATCATTATTTCTGCTTTTTTTGCCATTTTTATTGTATTTAAATTTGCATTAGCACAGTACTTAGCCTTTTCTGCAATTTCTCTAGGTAAGCCAGGAAAATTTGCAACATTTAGGGATATATACAAGGTGCTTACTAAAGGAATATTTCTTTCTTTCATTAAATTAATAGTTTCTTGAGATGCCATAACGCCGTGTTCTATACATGATACTCCGGCAAGTATAGCTTCCTTCATACCCTCATCTCCTGTGCAATGTGCAGTAACATATGAACCATGACGTTTTGCTTCTTCAACCATGGAAGAAATTTCTTCTTTTGAGAATTGTATATCTGAAAGATTATCAGTACGGGAAGATACGCCACCAGTAGCACAAATTTTTATAAATTTTGCTCCTTGTCTAAATTGTTCTCTAACAGCAAGAATACAGTCGTCAACACCGTCACATAATCTATAGTTTTTATTTTTTAAGTTATAATCCTCTTTTCTTTCCCAGGGTTCAAAATCAACATGACCAGATGTTGGGCTAAGAACTTTTCCTCCGGGTATTATATTTGGACCTTTTAAGATATTATTTTCTACTGCTTTTGATAATGCAAAACCATTTCCACTCATATCTCTAATCGTTGTAAAACCAGCATATAGAATTGTACTAATATCTTTAACGGATGCTAATAAGTTATCATCATGAAAATTACTGTGGTTAGATGTTTCATGACCAGTTAAATGAACATGACAATCTATAAAACCAGGTATTATAGTTCCATTATCAACTTGTATAACATTATGACTATCCTTTATTAAACTTTCTTTGAACTCACCTGAATAATATATTAATTCTTTGTTAGTTATAACTAATCCATTTTCAATTATTTTATTGTTAATTACATCCACTATTCTACCTTTTAAAGCATATGATATCATTTAATACCTCCTAATGTTATTAAATTATAATCTTATTAATGAATCGTATAGATAATTTAAATTTTTATTAATAAGATTTCTTGGTAAAGCAACACTAAGTCTAGTGTTGTAAGGGTGTCCTCCATATTCTCTTCCCATATCAACATGAAGATAAGATTTATTAGTAAGAAAATTTTCTAATTCATAATCAGATAAATTTAAACTTTTCCAATTGACCCATATAGCATAAGTTCCTTCATAGGGGCTTACAAGAATCTCAGGAAAGTTTTCTTTAAAAAAATCTATAAATAGTTTTCCGTTTTCTTCAACATATTTAACCATTTCGTTCTTCCAAGATGCTCCATCCTTAGAATATGCACCCTTGATAGCAAAATATAGAAATGGATCAATGCTTCCATAATGGTCACTATCTCTTTGGTTTATAAATTTTTTTCTAAGATCTTCATTTGGTATTATTATATTTGCATGATTTACGCCAGTTAAACTAAATGTCTTACCTAATGAAGTAGATACAATTGAAATATCTTTAGCATTTTTTATATCCGAAAATGGAATCATATTATAATTATTATATGTAACTTCTGCAAAGATTTCATCTGAAAATACAATAACATTATATTTCTTAGCTAAGAATGCAATTTTATCTAAGTCTTCCTTATTCCATACTTTAGAAATAGGGTTATGGGGATTACATAGAATATATATTTTATTATTTGATTTTTTAAATATTGTTTCTAAGTCGTTAAAATCTATAGAATATATACCGTTTTGCTCAATTAAATGATTATAAACAATTTTTCTCTCTAGTCTATTAACTGCTTGTTCATATCTATGATAAATAGGGGGAGAAATAATTACACCATCTCCTATACTTGTTAGAGCTCTAATTGTAGTGCTTAGTGAAAATATAGTACCATGTGTTGGTACAATCCAAGATTTTTCTATAAAATAATTTCTTTCTTTCTCCATCCACTTTTTTACCTTTTCTAAATAATAGTCATCACAAAGTGTAAAGCCAAAACATCCTTTTTTTATAAAATCTTCTAATGATTTGATAATAGACGGAGCAGTAGGAAAATCCATTTCTGCACCAGAATAAGAACTTAAACCTTTGTTTAAGATATTTTTAGGAATACAATTATATTTCATATTACCTATTTTATTTTTATCAATTAAACTGTCAAAATCATAATTCAAAATAATAAACCTCCTTATATATTAATAAATCAAAATATAATAAAAAATAAATTATTAGATAATTTAGAAAAATTTATATATTGACATAATTATATTAATAGATTAATATATTATTAACTAATTGTCAACTTTAAATTAACAACTTGTCATCTTTGGAATTTTGTAATAATTGTATTATTTTAAATTATATTTAAGAGAGGAGAATAAAAATGTATAAATTTGTAATTAAAAGGATATTGTTAGTTTTTCCTATTTTATTGGGAGTTACTATCTTAGTTTTTACAATAATAAACTTTATTCCGGGAGATCCTGGGAGATTAATACTAGGAATTTCAGCGGAACAAATTGATGTAGATAAATTAAACAGCGACTTAGGGTATGATCAACCTTTCACAACAAGATTGGTCAATTATATTAAAAATGTTGTTACAAAGTTTGACTTTGGGAAATCATATACTACAAATGAACCGGTTATTAAAGTTATTGCATCTAATTTCAAATATACATTTAAATTTACACTTTTAGGAACAGCGTTATATGTATTAATTGGAATACCTTTAGGGGTTATGTCAGCAATTAAACAATATTCTATATTAGATAATGTGATGAGAGTAATGGCTATGTTAATAGCATCTTTTCCTGGTTTTTGGTTAGGAATGCTAGGAATTTTAATATTCTCATTAAAACTTGGTTGGTTACCATCAAATGGAGTAGATACTTGGAAACATTATATTTTACCAGTAACAATATTTGGAGTAAGCAATGCAGCCGGATTATTAAGATTAACTAGAACAACAATGCTTGAAGCAATAAGACAAGATTATGTTAGGACAGCAAGAGCGAAAGGAGCATCAGAAAGAACTGTAATATGGCAACACGCATTTAAAAATGTAATGCTTCCTTTAATAATGACAGTAGGTGTTTCTTTTGGAACGATGATGGGAGGGACAGTTTTAACAGAAACAATTTTTTCAATGCCAGGACTTGGCAATTTAGCATTAACAGCAATGAGATCAAAGGATATTCCACTAGTAATGGCAACAACGTTATTTTTATCGACAATATTTTGTTTAATGGTTTTGTTAGTAGATATTACAAGTGCTTTTGCAGACCCTAGAGTAAAAGCAAAATATACCAATTAATAGGGAGGGATATATATGATAGGAAATGTTTTAAATACTGAAAATTCAGTAACAGAGAATAAGAAACGTAAAAGTATTTGGAGTGATGTATTTAGAAGATTTAAAAAAAATAAACCTGCGATGATAGGAATATTTATATTAACAATATTAGTATTGGTAGCAATTTTTGCAGATATTATAGTAGATTATGATTTAACAATGACAGGTAGAGGGACGGATAGGATGTTAGGACCATCTTCAGAGCATTGGTTTGGAACGGACCATATGGGAAGAGATATTTTTGCCAGAATAGTCCATGGAAGTAGAATTTCATTATCAATAGGAATTTTTGCAACAGGAATTGCATTAGTATTAGGTTCTATAATAGGAGCAGCAACAGGTTATTATGGAGGATTATTTGACAATATTGTAATGAGAGTACTAGATGTTATAAATTGTGTACCATCAACTTTACTAGTTATGGCATTTGTTGCAGCATTAGGAGCTAATATGAAAAATTTATTGATAGCAATGACAATAGGAGCAATTCCTGGAATTGCAAGGTTAGTTCGTTCTACAATAATTTCTATTGCAGATATGGAATATATAGAAGCGGCAAAAGCATATGGAACTTCTAGTTATAAAATAATAATAAAGCATGTTCTTCCAAATGCGATGGGAACAATAATTATAACAGGTGCAGGTATGGTCGCTTCAACAATATTAATGGCAGCAGCAATGAGTTTTATTGGATTTGGGGTGCAACCTCCTACTGCAGAATGGGGAGTTATGTTATCTGATGCAAGAGCTTTTATGAGAGAAGCTCCATATATGGTACTTTTTCCTGGAGGAGCAATCGTTATTTCAGCTTTAAGTATAAATCTTATTGGAGATGGATTAAGAGATGCGTTAGATCCTAGATTAAAAGATTAACTATGATTATTTATAAGTGAGGTGAAATATGACTGAGATACTTTTAGATATTAAAAACTTGTCAATTGAATATCAATTAGATATAGAAACTGTTAAAGCAGTTAATGATATAAGCTTTATTTTAAAAAAGAAAGAGACATTAGGAATAGTAGGAGAAACAGGTGCTGGAAAAACAACAATGGCTTTAGCAATTATGAGATTATTACCAAAACCTGTTGGAGAGATAGTATCTGGAAATATTATATTTGAGAATCAAGATATTATGGAACTAAAAGAAATAGAAATGCAGAATATAAGAGGAGAAAAAATATCAATGATATTTCAAGATCCAATGACTTCTTTGAATCCAATTATGACAGTTGGAGCGCAAATAAAAGAATCTTTGGTATTACATAACCATGATAACAGAACTGATAAAGAGATAGATGAAAGAGTCGAAGAAGTTTTAGAGCTTGTAGGTATTCCAGCGGAAAGAAAGAATGATTATCCACTTCAATTTTCGGGAGGAATGAAACAAAGAGTTGTTATTGCAATAGCTTTGGCGTGTTCTCCTGATTTGATAATAGCTGATGAACCTACTACTGCCTTAGATGTAACAATACAAGCTCAAGTATTGGCTTTGATGAAAGAATTAAAGGATAAGCTTAAAACATCTATGGTTATGATAACTCATGATTTAGGAATAGTAGCTCAAACTTGTGATAATATTGCAGTAATGTACGCAGGAGAAATTGTAGAATATGGAAATATTGATGATATTTTTACAGGTGAAAATCACCACCCTTATACTGAGGGCCTTTTTGGTTCAATACCTAATGTTAAAGGTGAAAGGGTAAAGAGACTTACTCCAATTGACGGATTAATGCCAGATCCTACAAATTTACCAAAGGGTTGTAAGTTTTCACCGCGATGTAAATATGTAATGGATATTTGTAAAGAGAAATTACCAAAAGATTATATCAAAGAAAGTCATAAAATAAAATGTCACCTATATGAAAGGTGGAATAAAAATGAATAATGATATTTTAATTGAGGCAAAAAATTTGAAAAAATATTTTAAAGTAAAAAAAGGATTGTTACATGCGGTAGATGATATTAATTTTCAAATTAATAAAGGAGAAACTCTTGGGGTAGTAGGAGAATCAGGATGTGGTAAATCGACTTTAGGTAGAACTGTAATAAGATTACATGAACCTAGTTCTGGAGAAGTATATTTTAAGAATGAAAACATATATGATTTTGATAAGAAAAAAATGAAATTAAATAGAACAAATATGAACATTATTTTTCAAGATCCCTATTCAAGCCTTAATCCAAGAATGTGTGTAGCAGATTTAATTGCAGATCCAATAATGGAAAATAAATTATTTTCTAGTAAAAAGGAGGTTTATAAAAGAGTAGAAGAATTAATGAATATAGTTGGATTAGCAAAAAGGTTAGAATTGTCATACCCTCATGAGTTAGATGGAGGGAGAAGACAAAGAATAGGTGTTGCAAGAGCATTAGCTGTAAATCCAGAATTTATTGTATGTGATGAACCTGTTTCTGCCTTAGATGTATCAATACAAGCACAAATATTAAACTTACTAATGGATTTACAAGAGAACTTAGGTTTAACATATATGTTTATAACACATGATTTATCTGTTGTAAAGCATATTAGTAATAAAATAATGGTTATGTATCTTGGGCAATGTATAGAATATTGTGATAGTGATGAAATATTTAAAAATCCATTACATCCATATACTAAAGCATTATTAGATGCAATACCAGAGCCAAGTGTAAATAGCAAGGATAAAGAATTTAAACTACTCCAAGGTGAGGTAATAAGTCCAATAAATCCTATAAAAGGTTGTCGATTTGCAACTAGATGTAAGTATGTAACAAAAGAGTGCAGAGAGAGAAATATAGAAACAATAGAATATTCAAAAGATCATTTTGTATCATGTTTAAATGTTTATAAAATAAATCAATAGTATATGATATTTAAAAATAAAATAAAAAGGGGTAAAGTTATGAAAAAATTAATTTCAATAATAACAATTTTAGTAGTGATTACAAGTTTATTTATTGGATGTTCACAATCTAATAGTAAACAAACAGAAAATAAGGAAGGAACTAATGAAAATAAAGAAAGTGTAGAAAATATAGATAGAAATGACTTGGTAGTAGCATTAAGTGCAGCTTTTTCAAATTTAGATCCATTTGAAACAAGTGTTTCAGAACAAGTTAGATTTAACTATATGGTGTTTGATAGATTGTATACTTATGTAAGCACAGAGGCAATTCTAGAACCAATGTTAGCAACAGAATATGAAATTTCGGAAGATGGATTAACTTGGACTTTTAAGTTAAGAGATGATGTTGTTTTTCATGATAAGACAAAGATGACAGCAAATGATGTTAAAGCTTCATTTGAAAAAGCAATAGAAAGTCCATATAAAGGATCATCTTTGAAAATGATAAAAGAAGTTAAAGTAGTTGATAATACAACGGTTGAATTTGTTATGAATTATTATTATTCAGCATCACTTGAAGCTATAAGTGGTGTAGTAATAGTTCCAGAATCATTATATGAAGGTAAATCATCAGAAGCATTTAATAGTGAGTTTATAGGAAGTGGACCTTTTAAATTGAGTACTATTGATAGTGCGACAGGTAATATAGAGTTAGTAAGAAATGATGATTATTGGGGAGGAAAGTCAGAACTAGAAAAACTTTCATTCAGAGTTATAGGCGATCCATCAACAAGAGTAGTATCTTTAGAAAATGGGGAAGTAGATTTCTGTGAATTTGCGTCTACAGACTATGATACAATAAGTAAAAATGAAAATTTACAAATAGTAAAAACAGTTTCATCATCATATCCATTGTTTGTATTCAATACAGAAAAAGAACCAACAAGTGATGTAAAGTTTAGACAAGCAATTGCATATGCATTAGATTATGAATCAATTAATGCAATTGCAAATGGTAGTGCACCAAGTGAAATAAATACAGTATTATATAAAGATTTTTATGGTTTAGTACCTGAGGGTGTAAAAGAATATGAGTACAATCCAGACAAAGCAAGAGAATTGCTAATAGAAACTGGGATATCACTTCCTTATGATTTAGGAGTTATGCAAACAACTTCTAGAAATAAATCTATATGTGAAACTATTCAACAAAATTTAAGAGAAATTGGAATAGAGATAGAAGTAGAGGTTGCAGAACAAGGAGCTTATATAAATAATGTACTATCAGGTAATTATTTATTATTATTTATGCCAGGATCACAGCCAGGTTTAGATCCAGTTTCAGAATTATATGCTTTTTTATCTGAGGAAAAAATAGGAAGTTCTAACTTAGGTAGATATAAAAACACTGAAGTTGAAGAATTATTAAAAGAACTTGCGTTATCAAAAGACGAAGAAGAAAAAGCTGATTATATACAAAAAATTGTAGAAATTGCACAAGAGGAAATACCAGTTATTAAACTTTATGATAATGATGATTTAAGTGCATGTAATGCAGATTTAAATATAGAAGTAGTATTAGGTAACATGTATAATTTTTCGAAATTTTCTTGGAAATAGTAAAAAATATAAACAAAATCCTTTTATTTAGCGAACAGCCTCTTATTTATATAGTAAAGATGCTGTTCATCTAATAAAAAGCAAAGGAGTAAAAAAATGGAAGTAGAAAAAAGAATTATAGAGTTGGGATATAAACTACCTAAAATATGTCCACCCAAAGCTATGTATATACCTGTAAAAGAAATAAATAACTTATTATTTGTATCAGGTCAAATACCAATGATAGATAACAAAATTATTTATAAAGGAAAAGTTGGAGATAAAATTAGTCTTGAACAAGCTAAAGAGGCATCTAAGATATGTGTTCTAAATGGTCTTGCATCATTAAAGGATTATTTAGGTGATTTGGATAAAATAAAGAATATTATAAAGCTGCAAGTATTTGTTAATAGTAAAGTTGGTTTTGTGGATCAGCATTTGGTAGCTAATGGTGCATCTGGATTACTATATGAAGTATTTGGAGAAAAAGGAAGGCATACTAGGACTGCTATAGGAACTAATCAATTGCCATTGGATATATCAGTAGAGGTTGAAATGATAATAAGCATTTAAAAAAAGGGCAAAGATTTCTTTGCCCTTTTGCTATTCTGAACTTAATGCTTGTAAAGCAGATAAATTCATTGCTCTTTTTGCAGGATAATATCCTGATAATATACCGATTAGTGATGAAAATATAACAGCTGCACCTGCTAACCAAATCGGTATTAAGGAAAGTGAGGATTCTACCCCTGGTACTAGTCCAATACTAAGCTGATTTATTATATATGAAATTAAGTAGCTTAATACAACTCCAACAATTCCACCAAAGAGTCCAATAAAAGCAGATTCCAGTAAGAATAATTTTCTTATATCTTTTAAGGAAGCTCCTATAACTTTCATTATACCTATTTCTTTAGTTCTCTCATAAATAGACATTATCATTGTGTTGGTAATCCCTATTGCAGCAATTAAAAGTGAAACGCCACCAATACCACCCAATATAAATTGAGTTATTCTAGACATGTTTTTCATTTCATCTAAGAATTCTGTTAAACTATGAGCTTCATAGCCCATATCTTTAATAGTATCTTGTATAGCTTTAACATTTTCTATATTATCAACTTTCACCATTACAGAATCAAATTCTTTCGAAACTTTATTTTTTTTATCTAAGCTATTATTAACCTTTTCTTTTTGTAATTTTTCTAATGTATGAATAGGTATATATACAGCCCAATCAGTTTCAAAATCACCTTCTTCTAAAAGACCTACAGCTTCTATTTTATATTCTTTATTTTTACTAGCATTTCCCGTATCCATTCCCATGCTCATACCGTCATCAAAAGTAAAAGATAATTTATCTTTCATTAAATCAATATCAGGTTGTTTAAAATTATTCATGTTTTTAGGATTAAAAAATCCATATTTAACTCCACCACCAAATACAAAGGATAGTTTATCCGAACTATTTAGAAGTCTACCCTCAGCTAATTTAAATTCAAATAAATCCATAGTTTCTGGTGGAACTCCTTTTATGGGAATATCGGCAATATATTTACCAGCAATAATTCTTCCACTATCTTGTTTCACTGGCATAACACCAACAACATTAGGTAATTTATTAAATGAAGATACGGCTTTTTCATTTAATTCTTTTTTTGTCTTACTATCAAAATTTCCATAAGATTTATTAACAGTTATAGTTGTAAGTGAACCCATGGATTCAATTTGTTGTTTTTGTGACTCGCTTAAGCCAAATCCAAGGCTTAGCATAACAATAATGGAAGAGGCACCTATAACAACACCAAGCACTGTTAAAAAGGTTCTAAGCTTTCTTCGCCATAAATTTTTAATAGCCATTTCAAATAAATCTCTATTATTCATTTATATCCTTTCCTTTATCATCTATTTCATTAGATGCACTAGAGTTATTAGAGTCATTAGATTCATCTTCCCAGTCCAATAGTTCATCAAATTCTTTATTAGCTTTTCTTTTCTTATATATTTTAAATCCAATAAATGCTAATAGCAATGCTCCAACTATACCTATAATAATCCACTTAGTATTGGATTTTTCTTCTGGAGGCATTTCTGGCGGATATTCTTCCTCAGGAAATCCTTCAATTACATTTGTAGAAAAAGGTATCCTCTCCTCAATGCTTTCACCAGAAGAATCTTCATAGGTAAATACCATTTCTCCCTTTAATTCACCAATATCGCTTGAGGAGATAGTAGTATCAAACATTTCGCTATTTCCCATTTCAAAATTACCTATATAGTTACTAGCCATTTCTTTTTTAAAATTACCTTCAAGCCTTACCATAAGATTGTACAATGTTACCTTACCAGTATTGTAAAATTCAACACTTATGGATTCAGGTTGATCTTGATATATCTCTTGAGGTAGATTAATTTCTCCAATATCCAATTTTGCATTTTGTATAACAGGAACACCGATTAATTCTGTAGCGGTATATTCCGTAGCCTTAGCATCTTCATATTCAAAGTTAGCAACAATTGTATAGGTTTTTGCTTTAGCATCAGGAACTGTAAACATTTTTATAGTTTTATCAACTCTTCCCTTTGGAGCAATGCTATCAATATAGAATGTGTTGCTAGTATCTACTGGAGTAAATACACTGTTACCACCACTAGATTTACCTTCTTCAGTTTTTTCATCAGAAGTCAAAAATATTTTTATATTTTGAACAGTTTTAGTTGAATTTGTATTGTAGAATGAAAGATTCATAGTGAAATTTTCTCCCGCTTTTACAATGCTTGGTTCAAAACTGTATTTATCAATTATCAATTTTGGTTTTGATTGTGGTTTATCTTTATCGTCTTTATCCTCTTTTTTAGGAGGATTATATACATATATACCACCATATTGTGTAAGAACATATTTATTTTCTGAATCCTCATTTAAATCATCTTCATATTCAATAACTATACTAATTGGATAGTTTCTTGTAGTTGAACCTTCTGTTGGCATAAAGGCAAAGCTAAGTTTTATTTCTTCACCACTTGAAAGTTTATCAATTTTTCTTATACTTTGGCTTGTAGGAACAACTGCTTCATCACTACTTTCTGCTTTAACAATTATATTTCTAGCTTCAAGTAATCCCGTATTTTTCAAATTGAAATTCATGACAAAATTATTTCCAGGTCTTATTGAAGATGTTGGAAAAGATAAATTGGTTATATTAATATTTGAATTTTTACCATCTTTTGCACCAATATTTAAAAATATCTTTTGGCTATCTTCTATAATTTCTGTACCAGATTTATATTTAAAAATAACAGTAAGTTCATGACCACCAGTAGTAATTTTTTTATTTGATTTAATATTAAAATTAACTTTTGAACTAGAACCACCATCAATAAATGGAACAAATTCTTTATTAGCACCATTTTCTAAAAAGAAAGCTTCATTTGTAAAGCCATCAATTGATACAGATATATCTTCAGTTCTTATATTTCCTTTATTATCAAAATCAATTGTAAGTTTAGCAGACTCACCAGCTTTTAGATTTTCTGGGTCTGTTTTAACATTTGAGATAAATAATTGTGGGCTTTTATTAAAGTTAATAACTTGAATATTAATTGTTTGAGAATATTCTCCAATAATATTATGTGCATTCTGATATTTAAACTTTAATTCAACTGGATATGTACCATCAGCAACATTTTCAGAAACTTTAAATCTAATATTCATTTCCTCACTAGAACTAGGATTTATTCTATCAATATTGTATATTTGATTAGCAGAATTAAGTGAAAATGGATTACTCTCACCTGGCATGATAGGTGTTATGGAAACATTTCTTGCAGGGATTCTGCCTGCATTTTTTATACTAAAATTAATCTCAACTTCCTGTCCAGCATATGCTGTTGGAATATTTGTATCTTGCATAATTAGATTTGGCATTTCATTTGCATCCACATCATTATTAATTTTTTCTCTATTATCTGCTGCATATATAAAATTAGATGATATAGAAAATAATAAAACAAATAATAGTAATAGACTTACTCTTCTTTTCACATAATCACTCCCTTAATTAGTTATTATTTTTTCAATAAGGCCATCTTTTACTTTAACAACTCTGTCACAATAAGGTGAGATTTCCGTGTCATGAGTTACTATAATCAAAGTTTGCTTGTTATCTTTTGCCATATTTGTTATCAAATTCATAACATCATATGTAGTTTTTGTATCTAAATTTCCTGTAGGCTCATC
>RRZU013135045.1_pt1 | contig 28404 bp, 32 predicted proteins | sample 2165561 | NCBI WGS metagenome assembly RRZU01 (sample SAMN10456909, study PRJNA506462) | wastewater metagenome | isolation source: wastewater sludge | place: USA: Moscow, Idaho | reverse complement strand
GTAGCAACGATGACCTTCTTACATCCAGTGCATAAGTCCATCGCTCCACCCATACCCGCTACACGTTTCCCTGGAATCATGTAATTTGCGATATCCCCATTCTCTGAAACTTCCATCGTTCCAAGAACAGTCACGTCCACATGACCTCCACGAATAATTGCAAATGATGTGGCACTATCAAAGAATGCAGCACCTTTCTGTATTCCGATTGTAGATGCTCCTGAATTAATAACATTCGGATCATTTTCAACTGATTCTGATTCACTTTTACTTGTTGAATCAATAATACTAAAAGCCGATTTCCCTACTCCTATCAATCCATTTTCCGCGTGCATTAAAATTTCATCTTCAGGTTTAACATAATCTGAAACTAATGTCGGAAGTCCAACTCCTAAATTAACAAGAGTCCCATATTCTAACTCCCCTGCGATACGCTTTGCAATAAAATTCATTGCTTGGTCTTTATCCATTTTCATATTATTGTTCCCCCTTCAATACAACTGCATCGATATAAATTGATTGTGTATGAATATTATCAGGGTCAATTTCTCCAACCTCAACAATCTCATCAACTTCAACAATGACATATTCAGCAGCTGTAGCCATACTCGGTGAGTGAGCACGCGATGAACCATGATAGACGACATTACCCATACGATCTGCTTTAGAAGCGTAGATTAACGCAACATCCGCTTTAATTGCAGGTTCTAATAAATACTCTATTTCATTAACAACGACAAGCTCTTTACCTTCTTGAACTAAAGTCCCAAGTCCTGTACGTGTTAAGATCCCCCCAAGTCCTGCCCCACCTGCTCGAATTGATTCAGCAAGTGTTCCTTGTGGAATTAATTCGATGTCTACTTCATTATTATGTAACATTTCTCCAGCTTCGGGATTTGGCCCAATAAATGATGCATATAATTTCTTGACTTTCTTCTCTCTGAAGAATCTTCCTGCTCCGTAATTTGGTGTTCCCGCATCATTACAAATTAATGTTAAGTTATCGACTCCTTGCTCTATAACGCCATCAATAACTTTATGTGGTGAACCTTGTCCACCAAAACCACCAATCATAATTCGTTGTCCACTTTTAATTGGTTTTACTGCTTCCTCAACAGTCATTACTTTATCCATAATTTCTCCTATCTACTAATTAGTCTCTAAGCGCTTACACCGAAATTATAACATGCTATAAACACAGGTCTAATATCAAAAAATTATTATAGTATAAGCAAACCTTATGGATTAAATTTATTCACACTACAAAACTTTATGCCTTTAAACTTTCTTACTTTATTTACTGTTTTCTACTTTCCCAAACACTAACACGTTGAGATCAGATACGACCAGAAAGGAAATCGTCTAAATGCTTACAATTTATTGCAAGTCATTTCTGAATATGGTATTATAGATAGGCACCAAGATACAGGGGTATCGTACAATGGTAGTATACCGGTCTCCAAAACCGTTGATGTGGGTTCAATTCCTACTACCCCTGCCATTAAAAATAGACATCAATTTAAGCCTTTAAACAAAGGCTTTTTTATTTTTCATATGTATAGATATTCATTTATGGAGAAATTATGAAGAAAAAAAATAGAGAAGATTATAATACCTTTAAAGTTTACACTAAATAAAAAACATAACATGTTAATATTTAGTTAAACTTTGGAGGTGTTTTTTTATGGGAAAACAAACAATTAGAACACATGAAGAAAAGTTAATGATTGTACAAGAAATTTTGAATGGTAAAACATATAAGACTGTAAGTGAAAAATATAATGTCCTGCCAGGCACAATTGCGAATTGGAAAAGAAAACTGATTGAGGGGACCTTGCATTTAGATCGACGGGGTAAAAAACCTGGGGAAGTCGAGGATATTGAAATTATAAAAAAGTCCTATACTCTACTAATGAAAATCCGAAGAACGCAACACAAATAGAGAAATATCAAATAATAGATATCCTTAAAAAAGAGTATCCTGTCTCAAAAATTTGTGAAGTGTTACAGGTTGTACGACAAAGTCATTACAAGTGGATACGAATTGGCAAGCCACCTATGAACAACTATGATCCGATAACAGCAAAAATTATATTAGTAGAGCATAATGAGTTAAAAGGAGTGTATGGAACACTGCGCTTAAAACATCATATTGAGGAAAAGCATGGCGTTATCTTGAATCATAAGCTTATAAGACGATACAAAAAAGAGTTTAATATCAAAACCAAAGTTAGAGTAAGACGTCCGTTTTATGAGAAGTTGAGAAAAGAAAAGAGCCATCAGAAAATGGCTCCTTACTTAATGAATGAAGACTTTACATCAATGAAACCCCTAGAAAAGCTTTCAACCGATGTCAGTTACATTCAATGTTCAGACGGATTATTATATCTGTCCGCTATTAAAGATCTCTTTAACAATGAGATTATATCATATTCCATCTCTACAAGAAATAATCTAGAGTTATTAAAAGATACGCTAAAAGACCTGCCTAAATCGTGTTCGAATAAAGCGATGATTAATTCGGATCAGGGTTCTCTTTACTATTCAGGATACTATATTGATGAATTAGACAAACAGGGGTATTTAAGAAGCATGTCAAAGCGGGGTCACTGTTGGCATAACTCCCCAATCGAGAACTGGTTTTCTCAATTAAAGGAGGAATGTATTAGGATAGATGGAAAGTTAACAAAACAAGAAACAAAAGAAAAAATAAAAGGATACGTTCATTGGTATAATACCGAACGTATCCAGAAAGACCTAGGATATCTTAGTCCTACAAAATATAAATCTATTTTTTATTAAGTGTAAACTTGACAGGTACTAGTATCAAAAGTATTTTTTGAAAATTGTGCGAAATTTAAATAATATTCATTGTTTATTTCCTCCTTAATAAATATTTTTAAAAGGATATTTTTCTTTTAGTATATAAGATTATCCGTGAATGAAATGTAAACAAAAAGAAATAAGTTATGTAGAAAATAATTGTTTTATGCAAATTTTGAATAAGTTAAAAGTATGTGAAAGTCCCAAAATAGAGAATTATAATCGCTATAGGTATTTTTCTGTTTTTGAAGCAAAAGTCAAAACTAAAGGATTTATTTGTGTGAAATTGGGTTTTACTTATGGATTATTAGTTTACTGATTATATCGAGATTCTTAAAAAGCATCTAACTGATAATTATTATAAAAATATGCTATTTTATGATTAGGAGGAGACTAAAATGAAATTTAATAAAAAAATACTGTCTTTATTAGCGTTTACACTATCTTTGGTAATATTTGGTAATAGTGAAATGAACAAGATTCATGCCGAAGAACCTTTTACTGTTTTAGATGATTCGTATTTTAATTCGGAAATTAGATATCGACAAGGAGTTCCGATTCATATTGTATCTCTGAAAGAGGAGATGCTACCATTACCTAAAGGGAATATTAAAATTCCATATATTATTAATGGATATGAAACTCCTGAACTTGAACGGGATTTATTTAAAAATCAAGGGTTAGATGGTTATGTGGAATTAGAGGATGGTATAAAAATAGTTGGTGTTGAAACATTTGCTAATAATAACATTAAAGGAGTTATTATGAATACTGTTGAAACTGTTGATTATGGGGCATTTGCTTATAATGATATTACTGAGGTATATGCTCCATCTGTAAAAAGTATTGATATTATAGGGTTTGGTTATAATAATCTTCAAGAAGCTCACTTTGATTCTTTAGAACGAATTGAAGGATGGGCATTTCGGGATAATAATAATCTTAGTCATATTCATGTCAATAATGTACCACAATATATTGATGAAAATGCATTTGTTGTAACGGGACCTTTAGCTTCGCTCGGAAATCACTTCAACATTATTGCAGCGCATGATTCAAGAGAAAACGTTGTTGTTGAAAGTGGGAATTATATTATTAATGGAAATCCTGATACATTCGAAGAAAGTCTTTTAGAAGGATTAGAAGATGACGAAGATTATATTTATCCGCCATCAAATAAAGAATCTTTCGAGATAGGTAAAGGCTTAAAAGATAACAGTTTATGGTTTTGCGCAGATGAACAAACGTCATTTGGTACAGGTGGAAAATATAAAATATATGAAGATGTTAAAATTGTTTATGTCATCAACCACGGGGTGAATCAGAATAGACAAGAATTAATCTTTGATGAAGTGCCTAGTAATTATCTATATGCCTATAATACCGAAATATTAGCATCTGCTATGGAAGTGTTAAAGGAATACAATCTAAATCCTAATATTAAATCAGATATAATCTGGATGTTGACCTCAAACTTAGATCTTGTAAATAAAGAGATGTTGAATAAAGAAAACATTTTAGAATTATTACAGAATACACAAGATTACAGAATCTTATCAAATAGAATTGGAATGTCAACGATAAATGATATTATTCATAAGATTAAAACATATAAGTTTAATGATACCCAAGTAGATTTTGCTGTTTATCAAGGGGATACAGAAGAATCAATTGGAATAAAACAAACATTATTTAGGTCATATGTTATTCCATATTCACAAAATACAGAAACAATTGATTTAATGATTAATAAAGAATGGTTTACAAAGAATAGCGAAGGCGTGTATGTTGCTCCTGAGTTTGTCGTACCTGATATTAAATTTAAGATATATGCAGATGGAGAGGAATTATCATTGCCAGAAGAGTCAGTTACTCTAAAAAGTGGTGAAGCTTCTCTTGCAATTGAAAGATTACCAAAATTTCTAAATGACGGAATTACTGAAATTGTATACACAGTTGAAGAGCTTGTCATCGAAGGCTATGATTCAGAAAAGATTCAAGATTCAAAATATGAGTATACATTTAAAAATTATAATAATGTGACGATTGATATTACTGCCACAAAGATATGGGAAAATGCTGAAGGAAAAACACCAGAGGTTTCCTTTCAGCTCTATAGAAATGGAGTTCAATATTTAGAGCCGCAACAGTTAATTAATGATACCTATACATGGTATGGTTTGGCAAAGTTTGACGAAAAAGGAGAAGTATATATTTATACGGTCGATGAGATAAATGTGCCAGATGGTTATGTTAAAGAAATTTTAAGAGATGGTTTGACTATCAAGAATATAAAGACAGATAAACCTAATGAGCCAAATAAACCTACAGTTCCCAATACGGTTAATCCTGGTACTCCAAAAACAGGAATAAATAATTCGGTTGTAATGTTGCTTAACACTATTTTAATTAGCATACTTTTAATCATCTCTTTAACAAGAAAGAATTATAAAAAATATATAGAGGATAAGATTAAGTAATATCCTCCAAGATTTTTGAATAATTATAAAATTAGTTGGGATTCTCAGATAAGTCTGAAATCTCAACTTTTAATTTTGTTAGCTTAAAATAGGTAATTTATTAGTACATTTGAAGCAAAAATATATATTACTGAAAACTCAAAACTTTAAAATATTTTGAAAAGTAATTATGAATTTTAGAAAAAAAGAATTGTCAATCATTAAGATTTATAATTCAAATGTTTAAATTTAAAAAAAACAATTTAAATTGTACGAAAAAGAATTAATATCATATAATACGATTATCAAACTTAAATCTAAAAAAGAAGTAAATAAAATAAATTATGAAAGAAATGAAAGCATGGATTACGGCCAGTACAAAGAATAAAGTTATTACAAGAACAATCGTAACTGTAACACTCGCTTTGGTTATCGGTGGAACAATGTTCGCATTAAGAGATAACACAGTAAATGAACCAGTAGTAACAGTTAAAGAAGACCTTAAAGATGAAGTTCGTGAGCTTAAAGTCGAGTTTGCAGGTGAAGATATTGAAGTAGAATTAGGCAAGTATTTAGACATCCCTAAATTAGATAAAGAAGCTGCAACAGAAACAGAAATCGAAGCACATAAAGATTTTAATGAATTAATTGAAGTTAAATTTATTAGTGCTGAACTTGAAGGATAAAGAACCAGTTGAAGAAGATAACGTATTAAAAGTAAAAGAAATTGGGTCATGCATATTTGAAGTTAAACGTAATATTGAAAAAAAAATGCAGATAATGAAATTTCTGATACAAAATACATTAAACTTTCAGACTTTGCAATTATTGTTGAAGATACAACAGCACCTAAAGGTTATGAACTTGGTAATAACAGGGAAATAATAACGCTGAATAATACTTCTGCAAGCTTATTATCATTAATCTTTAAAAACAAAGAAATTTAGCATGAAATTCCCAAACTAAAACTCTACAGTATAAAAGGAGTGAAAAAGGATTTTGACTCACAGAATCTATTAGAAAACGCTGAGATAAGTCTTTTTGATGAGGCATTAAATTTAATAGATAAGACCATCACAGATAAAAACGGTTACTTCGAATTTACAGATTTAGAGAACCAAACATATATTGTAATGGAAACAAAAGCACCTGAAGGTTATAAACTTGGAAACAATGAAGAAAAAATCGTATTTAGTGAAAACTGTGACAATGACATATTCCTTGTATTCTTTAATAAAAAATTAGATGAGGAAGTGCCAAAAGATAAGCACTATTCTATAAGCGGTTATAAAATAGATAATGAAACAAAAGAAACACTTTCCGGTGCTGAGATAAGTCTATTTGACGAAAACAATGTTTTGCTTGAAACATATGTAACAGAAAACGATGGCTTTTTTCATTTTATAATCAACAAGCTCGGAACATACATAGTTGAAGAAACAGGATCACCTCTTGGATATCTACTAGGAGAAAATCGTGTTGAAGTCGTTATTACTAAAGAAAACGATCATGTTTCACTTCTATTTAAAAATGAAAGAATGATTGAGCCTATGCTTCCTGGTGGGAAAGAACCTAACGATCCAGATCAAAAAAAACCTATTATTTCAGAGCTTCCTAAAGATCCAGAGATTGAGGAGCCGATTCCTAAGATAGAAGAAACAGCAGTACCTTCTAAACCCAAAACACCTCATACAGCTGTTAAGGAAAATTATTTTCACATTCTTGTATTCGACAGTTTTATTATTGAATGTTGCAATACTCTTAAATTCTAAAAAACCTAGACGTTTTAAAAAATAAATTAATGTACTATTTATTATTACTAAAGGACTGATTACTACATCACACAGAACTCAGTCCTTTTAATATACACTTACTACTCGTTTACAACATATAATATTAATTGACTCTCTCGACAAAGCGATATACAATTTACTTGTTAGCCTATGCTAACTAAGGAGGAATATAATGAAAATAGTGTATGTATCAAGAACTGGAAATGTCCAAAGTTTAGTAGAGTCTTTAACTGTTGAAGATTCACTTCACATATTCTCAGGGACTGAAACTGTTGATGAAGACTATATTTTATTTACATATACAGATGGCTATGGTGAAATCCCATACGAAGTTCAAACTCTACTTCAAACAAATGCTTCTCATTTAAAGGGAGTTATCGTTTCGGGCGATCCTGCCTATGGGGAAGAAGTATATTGTATTGTGGGGGATATTATATCAGATCAATACAATGTACCATGTCTCTATAAAGTAGAGAATGAAGGAACTCAAACTGATCGCGAAAAGATTCAAGAAATACTTGATTCTATCTAATACATTTAAAGGAATAACTCATCATTGTTATTCCTTTTTATTTGGCAGAAGTATATTAATTGACTTTTTGACTTGCCTGTGATTAAAGTGTATAATCTTATAAGTTAGCATTGGCTAACGGGAGGGCTTATGATAGATAAGAAACTAGTTTCAGAAGTAGAAGGTTCAATGAAGTATGTCATCTTAAATGTAGTGATTCAATGGATTGCATTAATATGTAATATTATCATGATATTTATGATCGGAATCATACTGAGTGATACCTTTTATTATAATGTAGAGCTTGAATCGTTAATGATTCAAATCGTAATTTTAATTGGTTTAATACTTGCTCGTTTCATATGCTTTATTATCGCATCAAAATATAGCTACAAAGCAAGTGAGAATGTAAAGTTGAATTTACGAGAAAAGATTTATAACAAGTTATTAAAACTAGGACCATCATACAACGAAAAGATCAGTACTTCAGAAGTTGTACAAGTCGCAGTCGAGGGTGTTGATCAATTAGAGATATATTTTGGTAGATATCTACCTCAACTATTCTATAGCCTTTTAGCACCGCTAACTTTATTTATAGTTTTATCTTTTATTAACTTCCCTTCCGCAATAATATTATTTATTTGTGTACCCTTGATTCCAATATCAATTATCTTTGTACAAAAGTTCGCAAAAAAATTATTGTCCAAATATTGGGGACAATACACAACTCTGGGAGATAGTTTCTTAGAAAATATAGAGGGATTAACAACCTTAAAAATATACGAAGCCGATGAAGCAAAAAATGAAGAAATGAACGAAGAAGCAGAAATTTTTAGAAAAGTCACAATGAAAGTTTTATTTATGCAACTAAACTCAATTTCTGTAATGGACCTCATTGCATTTGGAGGTGCCGCTCTAGGCGTTGTCGTTGCATCACTTCAATTTATAAAAGGTAACATAAACTTTGCAGAGACTTTCGCAATCATCATATTATCCGCTGAATTCTTTATACCCCTAAGACTTTTAGGGTCATTCTTCCATATCGCAATGAACGGGATGGCCGCAAGTGATAAAATCTTTAACTTACTCGACTTAGAGGAAGTTAAACATGGAGATAAAGAAATTACAGAAACGATACGATCAATTAAAGTGTCAAAGTTAAACTTTAATTACATCGAAGAAAAAAAGACTCTATATAATATTGACATGAAGTATCCGATAGGATTTAGTGCCATCGTTGGAGAGAGTGGTTCAGGAAAAAGTACGGTAGCTAAGATACTCTCGTTGCAAAACACAGGATATAAAGGCAACATTCTTCTTAACAAGGATGAATTGAATGATATTCAACTTGATGAAATTATTAAAAACGTTGTATTAGTACCACACGATGCTTACCTCTTTAAAGGAAGTGTTAAAGATAACTTATTAATGGGTAATAAGAATGCCTCGCTGAAATCATTAGAAGATGCGTTATCAAAAGTATCCTTAAAAGAATTCTTGGATGAACAAGAAGGTTTGAATACACAAGTCATGGAGAATGGAAGTAATCTGTCCGGTGGTCAAAGACAACGCCTTGGACTTGCACGTGCTCTACTCAGTGATGCTGACGTCTACATTTTTGATGAGGCGACGTCTAATATCGATGCAGAAAGTGAACAATTAATTATGGATGTTATTACAGAATTAAGTAAAACAAAGATTGTAATCGTAATATCACACCGTCTTGCGAACATTACTAACGCAGATAATATTTATGTTTTGGATAAGGGCCATGTGAGTGAGTTCGGAAATCATGCAGACTTAATCAATAACAAATCTAAATATTATGATTTGTACACAACACAAATGCAATATGAGCAATTCGTAGGAGGTGATCATGATGGACAATAAAAATAGAAGAAGCGGCCTCAACATCGCATTTCGTTTATTAGCCCTCGTTAAACCTTTAGTGGGAATTATGATTCTCGCAATTATTATGGGAACTCTTGGATTCCTTACGGCAATCTTCATCCCAATCTTTGGTTCATTCGCAATGGTAGACATCCTTGAGATAAGAACAATCCTACCTCTAAAAACAATCTTTATCAGTGTTGGCTTGTTTGCCTTCTTTAGAGGAATCCTAAGGTATGCTGAACAAGCCGCAAATCATCACATTGCCTTTAAACTACTCGCAATTATTCGTGACTATGTCTTTAAAGCATTAAGAAAGCTTGCACCTGCAAAGCTTGAAACAAAAGACAAAGGAAATTTAATATCAATGATCACAACTGATATCGAACTTATCGAAGTGTTTTATGCTCATACCATTTCACCAATAATGATTGCCTTTATTGTCGCACTGATCATTATAGTCTTTATCAGTTCATATCATGTATATTTTGGAATCATAGCACTTCTGGGTTATCTCACTATCGGAATTATAATTCCCATCATCATATCTAAACTCGGTAAAAGTGATGGTATGGAATACCGAAGTAAAATCGGAAACTTATCAAGTACATTACTCGATAGTTTAAGAGGACTTAGAGAGGTCATTCAATTTAATTATGGCGTGGATATGCAAAATAATATTTCAACTCAAACGAAGGACTTAAACAAGACTTTAGCAAAAACTAAGTCATATGAAGGCCTAACAAACGCTCTTACAAGTACCACAATCATGGTCTTCTCACTGATCACGCTATTCGTGGGAATTAACCTATATAATAAAAACATCATTCAATTTGATGCAGTATTAATTAGCTTTGTTTCAATCATTTCATCATTTGGACCAACCGTTGCTTTAGCGAATCTTTCTAATAACTTGATTCAAACGTTCGCAGCTGCGGATCGTATCTTAGATATATTAGATGAAACACCCATTACACAAGAAATTACAGAAGGACACGAAATAGCGTTTGAAACCGTTTCTGTGGATCAGATAACATTTTCGTACGAGGATGAAATCATACTCAAAGACTTTAGTATGAATATTGAAAGTAATAAAATTACGGGACTCGTTGGCAAAAGTGGAAGTGGGAAAAGTACCCTACTTCGTTTATTAATGAGATTCTGGGATACCGATCTGGGATCAATAAATATTAATGACCATGATATTAAAACAATCAATACTTCAAGTTTAAGAGATAACCAGAGTTTTGTAACACAAGATACTGTACTCTTTAACAAATCAATCCTTGATAACATTAAGGTTGCCAATCTTGATGCGAGTATGGAAGACGTTATTGAAGCATCTAAAAAAGCCTCTATTCATGGTTTTATAGAAACTCTACCTCAAGGATATGATACCGTCATTGGTGAACTAGGTTCTACTTTATCAGGAGGAGAAAGACAACGTATTGGACTCGCGAGAGCGTTTCTACATAATGCTCCCCTCATGTTACTGGATGAACCAACATCAAATTTAGACAGTTTAAACGAAGGAATCATTCTTAAATCAATTTTTGATGAAAAAGAAAACAAAACGATCGTCCTTGTAACTCATCGCCTCCAAACACTAAGTATCGCTGACAAAATCATTAAAATTGAAAATGAGCGTAAAAGTTAATGAATCTTCAAATCAGAAGAGATAAAAAACATGATATCGCAGAACAAATGATTATCAGTTATTGTAAAGGTAATAAGCATAATTATGGTGAAGATGGACTGTGTAATGATTGTAGAGAATTAAGAGATTACTCCCTACAAAGAACTACGCGTTGTCCCCATGTTGAGAAAACACTGTTTTGCTCAAATTGTCCAACACCATGTTATAAACCGGATATGAAAGAAAGAATGAGAGTTGCAATGAAATATGCTGGACCTCGATTCTTCTTCAAACATCCAATACTTGTGACGAAGCATATTAGATACGATTATAAAACTAGAAAGAAGGATAACGCATGAGATTCATATATGTAATACTTGGATTTGTATTTACAGGACTTGGAGCACTCGGCGTCATGTTACCAATCCTTCCCACAATACCATTTCTTATATTAGCACTTGCGTGCTTTACAAAAGGATCAGAACGTTTCAGTAATTGGTTTAAAGGCACAAAACTTTATAAAAATAATATGGAAGACTTTATAGAAGATCGATCAATGACATTAAGAAACAAAGTTGTAATCTTAGCCTTCGCATCCTCAATGCTCACAATCCCTTTAATTATTGTTGATATTAGATGGGTGAAAATATTCATCGTCTTTCTCATCGTTTTTAAATATTATTACTTTATATTCAAAATTAAAACAAAAGCAAAAGATAGTTTAAGCCAAGTAAAAAGTGAGATTTAATCTCACTTTTTAAAGTCTGTACTCATTTCATCAACGACAAGTTTATCTGCCTTACTTAAATTCTTGTACACGAGTGTGTATGAGGTTTTTATTAAATCCTTTATCTCATTGTCACTAAGTTGTTTTGTATCTAAGGGGATCGTGATCCAATGTTGTTTGTTCATATGATATCCTTCTTTAACATCACTGTACTTTTCTCTTAGTTTAATATTTGTGGAAGGAAGTCCCTTAAGTGTAATTTTTTCATCTGTTAAAAGTCCAAAGCATTTTCCAAGCAGTGAAAAATAATACACTTCCCACGCTTCTTTGTAGTAAACATCCGCTCCTGCAAATGATTCCGCAAAAATTTGATAGGCTTCAACTTTTGACATTCTTAATCCTCTATTTCTTTTTCAGTATAATACGCCAATCCTATTGCTCCAGGTCCTACGTGTACGCCGATTACAGGGCCAATGCTGGCTATTGTTACAGGTACATCTATTTCCGCCTTAACTTCTTCTAGGAAGCTCTTAGCTTCGTCCATGACATTAATATGGTGAACGGTTACCTCTTTTACATTATATTTTTTATGATCCTCTAATAACTTCTCAATCATCGTACGTTTTGCACGTTTCTTAGTTCTTACCGTTTGAAGTGTATCAGCATTACCATTTTTTACGGTTAATATTGGTGTTAGTGAAAATGCATTACCTAAAAGTGCCGCTGCCCCACCAATACGACCGCCCTTCTTTAAGTAGGTTAAATTATCAGGTACAAAGATAAAACGACTTGCTTTGTTTGTGTGTTTAATTGCAGAAACTACGTCTTCAAAAGAATGATTTTCTTTCGCCAGTCTTCCGCCGACAATTGCACTGTAGCCTAATTGCATTGAATTTGTAGTAGAATCAATAATTTCTATTTTGGCTTGTGGATATTTTTCTAAGACCATATCTTTACACATTAAAGCACTTTGATAAGTCCCACTCATTAAAGATGAGATAAATACACATACTAAGTCATCACCTTCCTTCACAATAGATTCCATCAATTCTAACATTTCTCCTGTTGACGGTTGTGATGATATCGGGATGCCTTCCACTTCCATTTTTTTATAAAAATCTTCATTTGATATTTCAAGTTCTTTTATACTATCTTCATTAAAGGTTACATATAAAGATAGCAGATTAATATTTAAGTCATTTAGTATGTCATCATTAAGATATGATGTACTATCTGTTACTATTTTTACTGCCATAAGTCACCATCTTTCTTATATAATATATCACTCTTACCCTATAGTGTCCATTGTTATGGTAAGATGATTCTAGGTGATATTATGAAAATATATGTGGATGCTGACGCGTGTCCAGTCATTGATATTATAGAGAACTTATCAGAGAAACATCAAATTAATTGTGTCTTAGTAAGTGATCACCATCATGTGATAAAATCTGATATCTGTGATGTAATCACGGTAGGATTTGGATTTGATGCCGCTGATTTGAAAATTATCAATATGATTGATCACCATGATATCCTTGTAACCAATGATACGGGCCTTGCATCATTAGCACTCGCTAAGGATGTTTATATTATGAATTTTTATGGAGATATGTACACTAAATATAATATTGATACTTTATTAACACAGCGATATCTCAATCAAAAGATTCGTAACAGTAACAAAAGACATAAGGGGCCTAAAAAAAGAACTCATCTCGATGATGATATGTTTAGTGAGAACTTTGAGATTTTAATTAATGATATTGATATGGAGGAAAAGAATGAAAAATAGTGATGTATTTTATTTTGATGTGGATGGTACACTTCTGGATAATAGTATTTCAAAATTTAGTGTGAAAACAAAAGAAGCACTTCATGCCCTAAAGGATAAGGGATATAAAATAGGAATTTGTACTGGTAGAACTGTGGGAGCAGTAAAAGATACTGAACTTCAACACTTAGCGGATTGGGATATTTACGTTCTTGCGAATGGTGGGGTAATCCTTGACGCAGATTTTAACGAAGTTCATCATGGTGTTTGCGAACCAGAGTTTGTAAGAGAACTTGTCTCATTATATCCTGGTAATATTCTATTTGAAGGTGAGATTCTCTTAGCCAGTGGCCAACTTTCAGATGCACTTGTGAATTTTATGGAAGAAGCAAAATTGGAGCATCCTCCGATTGTGGAATATACAGATCAAGAAGTTCAAAAAATCATTCTCGATGACGTTACTTTAATTGAAGGGGGATTTGACCATCCTATCTTTAAAGATTATAACTATAATTTAAATACTGACAATCTCTATGAAATTTATCCGAAAACATTTAATAAGAGTGACGGTATAAAAAAAGCAAACGATCATCTTAATACAAAGAAATCAACGTTTTTTGGAGATGGTCTTAATGATCTTGAAGCTTTAAGGGATGCCGACATCAGTGTTGCCATGGGAAATGCTTTAGATGAAGTAAAAGAAGTTGCTCAAATCATTGCGAAATCAGTAAGTGATGATGGGGTCTATCACACACTAAAACAATATAAAGTCATATAAAAGAGTTCACTTCAACTAGGAGTGAACTCTTTTCTTTATTTCATTTTTTAATTTGCCACGATTATAAATAAGCATAAATAGTAACATAACAATGGATACGCCCAATGCAGTATAGCTTGGCCACTTCACCAATGTTTGTCTAAAGACAATAAGGACTGAAGGAATTAGGTCTAAAATAATCATAATTAAGATATATATACTGAGATCATTATATAGATTTTGCTTCTTAATAAAATCAACGAAGCACACAATGGACACAAGGACACTGCTGATCGGTAAGATATATTCAATAGAATATGCTTGAAATCCCAAAGACAGCTCAATGACAAGAATCCATACAAAGAGCAATAAATAATTAAGGATAATACGATATCCTAAAGGTCTCTTTGAATTAAGTGTATTTGTCATCGATAATGTAGAATATAAGGTTCCAAAAATGACAATGGTGCTCCAAAGGTATGGAAATAGTGTGTATGTCATAATATTAATTCCAATCAATAAGAGTGGCACAAATGCCAAGAAGATTCTTACCGCTTTGCGTTGGTATATTTTTTGTTTCGTATTCTTAACTTTATATTGTATGTATTCACGAGTTGTTTCACTTCGTTGTCCAAGGTACTCCTTACATAAAGGACAGTGAGAGTGATTGTTATAGACGTTAACATTGCAATTCGGACATCTATGCATCATGATCCCCCCCCATTCATTAGAGTATACTGAAACATCAATACCATGATCTGCTAACTGTTTATAAAATGCCGCAATCACCGTATTATCAGATATTCTTGAAACAAAGGTAATTGTCAAGATATCATTAAAACTAATTGCTGTGGCATTCATTGGAGCCGTTTCCGTAGGATATAAAACAAGTTCAAAATTTTCTATTTCTTCAATCATTGACTCAGGAAGTCTAATCACGCCAAGATTCGATATTGTTAATGTTTTTGATCGTTCACTAATATAACTGTGGGCCACATCAATAACCTTATTCTTAATGAAGAGTGGTACAAACTTCGTTCCTGGGACGCTTTCATACGCCACATTCGCATTGATAATTTCTTGCATGGATTCTATTTGTAATTCTTCTTTCAATTCATTGACACAAATCTCAAGAATCTCATCAAAACTCATCCCTTTATTAACTTGAGCCACAATGTTCGCAACTCCAAAGAAATTACTCAAGGTTTCTGATTCAAAACTTTTTCTTAAATTAATTGGCACTGATACAATGACCGCTTTATTTTGTGGATTATCAGTATTGTCAATGATCGCCTTAACGAGTGCTGCCGCAAGGTAGCTTGTAATTGTTACACCGTAACTTCTCGAAACTTCTAAAACTTTTTGTGATGACATATTGCCATGAATCACTTGATTACCATAATTTTCAAAGGGCTTTCCTTGAATATGTAATGCTAGAGGTAAGTTTCTTTTTTGGATTTTTGTCTTCGTAGAGTGTGTTAAGTAACTGTCTTCATAATCTGTTTCATTTAACACGTCTTTTAATCGAATAAATTCTGAAGAGACTTCTTTATAATTTTTCATATAAGAGTAAAGAAGTGTTTTCATAAACTCTAAAGCACCACTTCCATCTGTTAAGATATGGAAGACTTCTACTGAAATTCTATGTTTTGCATAAATAATGCGCATTGCATTTTGTTTATCTTTAATATCAAAAGGAGCACAAGGATATTGTTCTTCCCGCTCAATTTGTATCGGTTTTGGTAAGGGTTCTAAGTAATTCCAAAACAATCCTTTTTTTACTCTAACCATATACATTGGATAATACTTGTACAGTTCATCTACAGCCTTCTGCAAGTATTGTGGATTAACCTCATCTTTGAGTACAACACTCAAGCGATAAACCGATGAGTTAATCTTGTCCGCAACTGCCGGGAACAGCTTTGCGGAATTGTCTATTTTATACCATGTTGAATCCATATTCTCACCCCTACTTTGTAATAGTCATTATACCATAAGTGCACAGTTACTGTCCTTTGGGTATGTTATAATGATGTAAAGAAGGTGAGATTATGTTAAACAATAAAACCGCAATTATTATGGCAGTAAACACATATACAAAGCCATTTAATTTGGATGATAAAGAAGAATTAATAAACTTAGCAGAAGCCTGTGACATTGAAGTCGTTGGACTTGTCACACAAAATTTAGATCGTATTAACAGTGATACGTATGTCGGTCCCGGTAAAATTCAAGATGTTATCACGATGGCGACTGACTTAGATGTGGATTATATTATCGCAAACAGTGATGTGTCTGCACGAGTGATTCGTAACTTTGATGCTCTAACAAATAAAATAGTTTTAGATCGTAACATGTTAATTTTGGAAATATTTAGTGAACGAGCTAAGAGTAAGAGTGCTCAAGTACAAGTTGAAATCGCAAAAATAAATTACGAGCTTCCAAGACTTGTAGGTTCAAGTGACCACTTAAGTAAACAAGCTGGATCTACTGGAGGTGGCCTTGCGAACCGTGGTCCAGGTGAGACAAAGTTAGAGTTAGAACGACGAGAATTAAATCGGATGTTATCCGCTTATAAAAAAGAGTTAAAAGAACTCACGATCCAACAAGAAATTCAAAAGAAACAACGAGATCAAAACAACATCTTTAGAGTATCACTTGTAGGGTATACCAATGCAGGTAAGTCTACTGTTATGAATCAAGTTTTAAAACTCAGTAACAATGAGAATGAGGTCTTCGTCAAAGACATGCTCTTTGCGACTTTAGATACTTATACTCGGAGTGTTGATCTCGAAGGCATCCCTGACTTCTTATTATCAGATACAATCGGGTTCATCAATAACCTACACCATACATTGATTGAGGCATTCAAGAGTACCTTATCAGAAGTTCAAGATTCTGATTTACTCTTACATATTATTGATATATCAAATCCAAATCACATGAAGCAAAAAGAGATTACCATGAACACCCTAAAAGAAATTGGCGCTGATGAAATCCCTATGATTGAAATTTATAACAAGGCTGACTTGATTGAAGATCCTATTGTTTATCCGGAAGGCTTATTAGTGAGTGCGTTAAATGAAGACAACATCCTTCAGATTACTGAGCTTATTAAAGAGAGAATCTTAGAAACTTACATTAAACAAACGTTGTTTGTACCTTATGAAAATGGTAGAGTTCTTGATTTGATCTTCTCCAATAAACTAACAAGTATTAAAAAGAAGGACGATCTTGGATATACTTTAGAAACTTATGTCTTAAAGAGTGAAGAACATATTTATAAACAGTACATTGTAAAAGCATAAAGAGAGTCTATTTCAGACTCTCTTTTATTAATGCACTGTTTACGCCACGTAAGAAAATAAAATTCTTAACATCACTCTCTTTTATAATATGAGGACTTGTATCGCCTCTTAATCCTACCAAATAAATGTCTCCATTAGTACGGGTAACTTCGAGTAAATTATTAATCAATATGTTATTAATATCATTTTCTAAATTCATTGACTGTGGATATCTAATATTTTCTTTTAACTGATCTCTTAATCCTAGATACTCCATATACACTTGCTTATCAATTGCAAAATCTTTACGTTTCACGTGGGAAAGCGGTAACTGATACCAATGTGAATCTAAGAATAAAAAATGATTTTCATAAATACGTTCTTTATTTTCCTTTGCATTTACAAATCTTAAATAACGCACAGTATCCGATAAAATAAGATCAGACCCTGTTCTTTTAACAAAGGTATCTAAATCAAAGACATCATTAACACGTTTTCTGGATATTTCATCTGCTAATTTCGCGATGACATCAACCAAGGTTAAGTAATCGATGATATCAAAGAAGTTGTCCGTTCCTGAGAACATTCTAAACTCTATGGTTTTATCATTAAAGAAATTTAAGCCAGTATAACGATCATCAAATTGGTAGTCATAGTACTCTACATCCTCATAACTAACTTTAGAATGTCCATGTTTGATTAAAGATTCAATAGTTTTAATGTAACGACTCTTTAACTCAGGTTTGCGGTAGAAGTACTCTGTAGAAACATAGCGTTCTTGAATACGTAAGACGCGTCGATCTGAGAGATGAACCCAAAATGGATAGCTAATAGAAAACAGCTGGACATACAATTCTCGTATTCTTCTTGTATGTTCAATACCGACATGGATGTGTAATCCCGTGTCAATAGTAGCACTCAGTTTTAATTGAGTGAATAAATCATTAATTTCTTTAACGTTGAATGTTTCAATCCAATATTTGTAAGTCATCGGAGCTGATACAAGTTCAATGCCATTTCTAACTGAATTATCTCTCATGATGTGGAAATGACGTCCCTCTTTGTTTAAGACTTTTAGAAGTTGTTTACACACTTCTATTCGATCTTTACTACTGCTAGAAGATGTATTAAGTTCAATTTCAATTCCATAGGTCAGATTATCTTTATCAGCTTCGTTAAAATAAAACACATCCCAGGACTTGGGTTTAAATAATCTATCTTCTATAAAAGCACTACTGTCATCCAAGTCATAAAAATCAATAATCTCACCTGAGATTGGGTGATAAAGTTTGTTCATGTTATCCCTCCTCGAATTAAAAAAACAACTTTAATAGTTGTTTTGTTTGAATTAATCAATTTGTTTATGTGTATCCACGATGTTCGCACTTGCATTTTCCATTAAATTTATTGAGAAATCGTAGTATTGCTTACCAGGATGTTCTGCCGTATCAAAAGTAGCGACAGTATCTTTAGCGACAGTAACCCTTGTATCAATATCATTCTCATAAAAATAGGTAATCAAGGACAACACTGATTGTAGAACACAAATATCTACACATACCCCCACAACAACTATCTCACTAAATATATTATCACTTAATAATTGTTGAAAAGCAAGAGTATTCGTCCCATTCGTACTTCTTTTCGGAATATCAATCATATGTTTTTTATATGGGAGCAGTTCAGATACAAGTTCTGATTCTGGTGTTCCTTTTAGACAATGAACTGGGTAAGTTTTAAACTCTAGTGAATCCTCACCATGTTCATCTCTAAATGTCGCAATCATATAATCTTTTTCAATAAAGTCTTCAACAAGATTTACAATTGGTTGAATAACCGTTTGACCACTTTCAAACGCCATATTCCCTTCTTTTAAAAACCCGTTAATAACATCTACAATTAATAATAATTTCATCATTAGCTCCCCCTTATTGTGCTAAATATAAACTTAATAATTTCATTGTGTTTAAAACACCATCAACATGTGCTCTTTCCATACCATGGCTCGCATGAACTCCAGGTCCTATAAGTGCACCCTTAATATCATTTCCGCCTCGAAGTGCAGCACTTGTATCTGATCCATACATTGGATAAATATCGACAACATGTCTCACATTATTATCAACAGCTAAGTTAATAAGTTCTGTTGTAATTCCATAATCATAAGGCCCTGAACTATCCTTAGCGCAGATGCTTACATCGTATTCTGTACATTCTAAGTCTAATCCCATACTTCCCATATCAACTGATAGGAGTTCTTTAATATCACTTGGAAGTGATGCCATACCATGACCAACTTCTTCATATGTACTGAATAATACTTTTGTCTTATACTTCGGCTTAATATTTTCATCTTTATACATTTTCATAACACCAAGTACGAGTGCTACTGAAATTTTATCATCTAAAAATCTTGATTTAATAAATCCTGATTGGAGTATTTCCACCTTTGGGTCTATTGCGATAATATCTCCATTACGAATTCCTAGGTTTTGAACATCTTCTTTTGATTCAACATTTTCATCTAAGCGAACATACATATTATTTGCATCGCGTGATCTTTTACTTGCATCTTCATAAACATGTACACTTGGAGATTTCGAAAGTACCGTTCCACGATAACGCTTGTTATCACGAGTGATAATTGTACAGTATTCTCCATCATAGGTATTTAAGATTGGTCCACCAAGTACCGTGAAGTTTAGTCCGCCATTTGCATCAATAGAGCGCACCATAAGCCCTAATGTATCAACATGAGCGCTAACACCTCGAGTGTATGAATCGTCTTCTCCATCGATTGTAACGATTAAATTACCTTTTTGGTCACGCTCTGAAGTATAACCTAAATCAGAAACCAAAGTTTCTAAAGTTTCAACAACCTCATTTGTATATCCTGTAGGACTCTTAACGTTAAGAATCTTTTCAGCAACTTCTAATACATAATCCATATTAAAATTATTCATCTGTACGCTCCTCTACTTCTTTAAACACTTTTATTAAACCATCTTGTTGCAATTTCACAATAATTGTAACTGCAATTGGAATTAAGAATAAACCCGCAATCCCAAAATACATTGTACCTAGGTACATACTAATTAGCGTAACAAGTGGATACAACCCAATCTGATCTCCAACGATTCTTGGCTCTAATATTTGTCTTACAACGGTAATGAAAATATACAAGACCGCAAGTCCTAAAGCTCTTCCTAAATTACCGTTAAACAATTCAATGAATGCCCATGGAATCATAACAGTACCTGTTCCAAGTACTGGTAGAATATCAACAAGTGCAATAATAATTGCAATCCCTAATGCATTAGTAACTCCCAACAACTTGAGACCGATAGCACTTTCTACAAACGTAATAAACATTAATACCCCATACGCTTTTACAAAGTTCACAAGTACTGAAACACCATTCTTTTGAATACCATCAAATAAGCGCTTGTTTCTGCCTGAAAATTGAGCGGATAAAAACCCTGTGATTTTCTCATAATCCAAAGTAATAAAGAATGATGAGATAATTGAGAAAAAGAACGCTAAGAAAAATCCAGGAACTTTAGTAATAATTCCTGTTAAAAATGTAATTGAACTTGCTGAAATGTTTTTACAAAATCATACATTGAATTTAATATCGTCGTTTCAAATTGTTCCACAAATACAACAACCTCAGGATCAATACGATATACAACATCACTCATCCATTGCGTAAATGATGTAATCAATGGTTGAATATCACTTGCATAGATTGCAGGAAATTGTTCAAATAAATTACTCAACAATGAGACTCCTTGAACAATAAGCAAGAATAGCAAAAACCCAATTAATGCATAGAATAATAAGAGTATGACAATCGATACAATCTTATTATTAATTTTCGTCTTTTTAACAATCCATCGTATTAATGGTTTCAAAGAAAAAGCAATGATAAAACCAAGCACAAATGGAAATAATGCTCCTAAAAAATATTTAATGATTAAATACAACATTCCAAATATAATTGAATAGTACGCAACATCAATGATAAACTCTCTTTTTGATTCAGTATTCATATTCCACCTCCATATTATTCTACTACTTTTTAGACAATAATTCATCTTACATGTCCGTAATATTAGAAAAAACTAAGTATCGTTCGATGATACTTAGTTTTCTTCTACAGCTTCATAACTAATGACTTTGTTTTATCTGAAACTAATTTCTTTATTTTCTTTTCCTCTTTACTTAAGTATTTCGGGAATAAGGATTGGTTTAAGTAGTACAAGTCTAATAAACCCAGAGAGATGCTCACTAAAAGGGAGAATATTAGTGAGGCATCAACGATCACATACTGGATTATAAAGATCGCTATTATTATAAGAAAGGATATTCCCAACATTTTGTATTGGTAGTTTTTATACTTAGTTTCAGAGTTTTTAGTATTTTCAATAATTTGTCCTAGTTCTTCTTCACTTATGTTAATAAGGAATTCATCGTTAAGATCTTGATTCACGTTCGCCTTATACAAGTAGTCATAAAGAACCATAGAAATGTAGTCTTTCTCAACAGGATTGGAAGTAAAATTCATTAATTGTAGTAGTTGAGAAAAAACAGCTTTATTAAATTGTGTTTCCATTGAGAACGTCTTTCACTTTAGCGACAATGTGTGTAGCACTTAGACCATACGTATCTTTTAAATACTCAACGTTACCAATTTCTCCAAATCTATCATTTACTGCGACCATATCAAAGTTCACTATTTTTTTACTCTTCACAATTTCTTTAGATACAATATCAGAGATACCACCGTATTTATTATGATTTTCAACAGTGATAATTGTATCAAATTTTTGAATCGTGTCTTGGAGTAGTTGTTCATCATATGGTTTTACAAAGAACATATCAATAACTTCTACACAGATTCCGTCTTCCTTTAAAGTTTCAGCCGCTTCTAAAGCATCATGGACCATTGATCCTAACGCAATGATTGCGACATCATTTCCTTCTTTAGTAACAATACCTTTTCCATATTCAAAACTAGAATCATGAGTATACAGTTCGGTGAACTTCCCTCGAGGTGCACGTGTATAATAAACACCTTTATTATCATGGTAATTTCTCAGTACCCATTCAAATGTTACTGGATCACTTGGCGCAGTTACAGTAATACCCGCGATTGCGCGCATCACAGAAACATCTTCAAATGTCGTATGTGTCCCACCATTGTATTGAGCATACAATCCAGGATCTGAGGCATATATATGTGTAGAGTTTTTAGAATAAGCAAGACTCATAAATACTTGGTCTAATACTCTTCTACTTGCAAATGGCGCGAAGGTATGAATGTAAGGTGTATAGCCTACTGATGATAATCCACCAGCGACCCCAACCATATTCGCTTCACTAATTCCCGCATTTACTGCACGTTTTGGATACTTTTTATACAGGTCTCCTGTATTTACAGATCCTGCTAAGTCCGCATCTAGAATAACAACTTTTTCATCATCTGCTAAGAGTTCTGATAAGGTGTCTGCATAAACTTGACGAAACTCTTTTTGTTTAGTCTTATCATTGTTTCTATTAATCATTGTTATCCTCCTTTGAATAGTTCTTAATATATTTATTGAAGATTGCTTCATCACTTTCTGAAAGTCTTAAGTGGTGTGCTTCAAGAGTATTCACATACTCTTCAATTCCTTGACCTTTTAAGGTATCAAGAATAATAACACTTGGCTTATCAGTCACTTGTTTTGCAGATGTAATTGCCTCATCAACTTCTTTTAACGAAGTTCCATCAACTTCTAGTACATTAAAGTTCATGCTAGATAACATCCCTTTAAAGTTAAAATCAAAACTTACATCTTTAACAAAACCATCAATTTGGATTTTATTATGATCGATAAATGTAATTAAATGATTTAGTTTCTTGTTAGAAGCAAATTGTAGTGCCTCCCAAACTTGTCCTTCATTACATTCACCATCTCCAAGTACTGCATAAGTATAGTTATCTCTATTCGCAATCATATTGCCATAAGCAATACCACAAGCTAATGAGATTCCTTGTCCTAAAGAACCGGTCGTAGCATCAACGCCTACCGTTAAGTTTTTATCAGGATGTGATGGAAGATGTCCCCCATCTCTATTTAATTCATAAATATGATCTTTATCTAAATATCCTAGAGCGATAAGTGTCGCGTAATATGCAGGCCCTGCATGTCCTTTTGATAGAACAAAGTAATCACGGTCTTCCTTATTAGGATTTTTAGGATCAATGTTCATATGATTATTAAAAAGTATTGTTAACAATTCAATAATAGAGAAAGAGCCTCCAACATGACCAAAGCCACGGTGTTGAATCATCTCTAGAGTGTACTTACTTATTTCATTTTGAAAATCTTTTAGTTCGTTCATAGAAAGCTCCTTTCTATTTGTATAAATCTGCTTTGTTAATACTATCAAATAACCCCATCTTATGTGCTACTGTTTTCTTAGCTGCTGCTATTGAAGGTCCATAAGCTTTTGGAGACCAGAATGCATAATTATTAATCATTGTATCTTGTAAGGTATCAAAGAACACTTTACGGTAATCACTTGCAATGTTAATCTTCGCAACACCTTTTTTACATGCTGCACTAATTTCTTCATCTTTGTTTGCTGATCCACCATGTAAGACAAGTGGTACCGGTGATACTGCGTTAATATCGTCTAATAAGTCTAACTTTAATTCTGGAACAAAGCCTGGTGCATAAATACCATGAGCTGTACCGATTGCGATTGCTAAAGTATCTACTCCAGTGTCTTTGACAAATTCAACAACATCTTCAGGTTTCGTATATTCAATTTCACTTACGCCACCTTCTTCACTATTTAATGTCGCACCAATCGTTCCAATTTCACCTTCTACTGAAACATTAACTAATTTCGCAATCTCAACAACTTCTTTTGAAATTTTCTTGTTTTCTTCAAATGGTAATTCTGAACCATCAATCATAATTGATGTAAAGCCACATTTAATAGCATGAACGCAATCTTCCATAGTTTTACCATGATCTAAATGTAGTACTGCTGGTACATGACTGTTAGTTAGTCTTTGTACAACATACGCAAAGAACTCATCATCTACAAAAGCAATTTCAGGTGGTGCCATTTGTACAATTACTGGAGAATTATTTTCTTCAGCTGTTTCAATAACTACTTTAAATAGTTCACTGTCTGCAATGTTGAAAGCTCCAACTGCAAACTCATTTTCACGAGCTACCTTAAGTAACTCTTTCATATTCATTAACATAATCTTACTCCTCTTTATAGTTAGCCCACATTAATGTGGGCTTGTTTTTAATCTAATAGATTTAAAATATAATCTTTTACGTCACCTTCATCAGCATGTTTGCTGAAGTATTCTTTAAAGACTGGTTGTTTAATCACATCGAGAATAAATTCATCATCTAAGTCTTTTAAGATATCAATCAAAGGACGTTTTACTTTTGAGTGCATCTCACTCATCAAGTCTTTACTGTCATTCAACATCTTTTGTGATGTTCCAAAGAATTTATCTTCTTTTACATCATTGAATAAATGTTCAAACATCATTTCTAGATTTTTATTTGATCCCCAGCCAAATCCTTGTGAGTAAGCTAGTGATACAGCGTTTCCTGAATTCACATCGTTAAACAGGAATGCATCTAGTGGTGTGTTTAATAAACCACAGACTACGTTTGGATAACTGTTACAAGAGATTGATGCTCCTTGACCACTTCCACAACCAGTAACTACAAAATCTACTGCGTTTGTGTTTAACAAGATAGCTGCTAAAAGTCCAGTTTGAACATAACTAATATTATTGTTGTTGTCTTCAACAAACATACCGTAATTAAATACTTCATGATTGTATTTGTCCCCAACTTTTTTTAATTCTGTATAAATAATGTCATTTTTTAAATGTTGTGACACTTCATTAATTAATGCAATTTTCATATAATCCTCCTAGAAAATTCCTACTGCTGCTCCTAAGATACTTACGACAATAATTCCGAATAGAATATGTGTAACTTTGATATCTTTTTTGAGCAGTTGGTAAATAAATAGTGTAACTCCAAGAGATAGAATTCCTGGAACAATACCATTAATTACTTCGAATAAATTAAATTCTCCAACGACGACATCAAGTGGTACTGAAACAAGATTTGCTACCATTGACCCAATAACCATTAACCCTAGTATTGCTGCTCCTTCAAATACTTTGTTCATAATTCCTGATTCTTCAACACGATCTAAGAATGATGTACCTAAGTTATATCCGTATCCCATTAAGAAGTAACGTGACATAAAGTTTGGAATGTTGAAGATTAAGAAGTATAAAATTGGTCCTAATAAACTTCCCTTTAAAGCTAAATCTGTTGCGATTCCTGCTCCGATTGTACGGATTGTACCAAAGAAGATTGAATCTCCAATTCCTGATAAAGGTCCCATTAATCCAACTTTAACAGCGTTAATTGTATTAACATCAAAGTCTGGATCATTTGCGTTCTCTTCTTCAAGTGCAATAGTAATCCCGAATAATAATGTACAGATAAATGGTGTAATATTATTGAACTCTAAGTGTCTTTGTAATGCTTCACTCATTTGTTGTTCATCATCACCATATAGTTTTCTTAATACTGGCATTAATGAGAATGCCCAACCTAAGTTTAACTGACGTTCATAGTTAAATGACCCATTGTATGAGATCGATCTAACAAACACTTCATTTAGTTCTTTTTTAGTTATTGTCTTAGAATTCTTCATCTAAATCCACATCCCCTTCTACGGCAACTGCTTCTGTTTTGTTTGAGTTAACAACTAGGATTGCGATAATAATTGCAAAGATAGCGATCCCTAATACTGGTATGTTTAAGTAAGCTGTAATTGCGAATCCTAAGAAGAAATAAGGTGCAACTTTCTTATTCATAATCATACGTGCTAACATTGCGAATCCTAGTGCTGGAAGAATACCACTTGCAACTGTTAATCCCTTCATAATGAAGTCTGGAATTGCTGCTAAGATTACTTCAACCGCATCTCCACCATAGTGGAATGCTAATCCCGTTAAGATTGCAATTGGAATTGTATAAATTAAGTTTGCGTACACGTGCATACGTGCAACTTTCTTATCATTTCCTGCTAATGCGTATGTATCCGCTTTGTGAACAAAGTATCCACGTCCGAAGATATATACAACGTTTTTCAGAAGTAAAGCTAAAGTCGCAATTGGTAGTGCAAGCGCTAAGGCTCCTTCAACACCTGATCCAGTACGGATAGCAAAAGCTGCTGCTAAGATTCCACCTGTATAAATATCAGGTGGTAATGCTCCACCGATAGCAAAGTTTCCAATAAAGGCTAACTCAAGTGTTGCTCCAACCATTAATCCAGTTTGAACATCTCCTAGAGCCCAACCTACGACTACTCCTGAGATAATAGGACGACCAAATTGTCCATATCCTAAAAAGCTCTCAGCATTCGCAATGAATGCGATAACCATAATTAAAATCGTTTGAATCCACATATTTGTGATTCCTCCTTATTATTTAAATAAACTTCTTAGCGCTTTCACTTGGTACAGTTCTAATTTCTACATCCTTACCAAGTTTCACGAGTTCTCTTAATAATTCTTGATCCCTGCTTGTTAAGTTCACATTTCGTGAGAACGATTCAGTTTCAGGTGTTGCCTTACAGCCACCTAAGTTAACCAGATCAATCTCATCGATTTGTGAAGCGATACGATATGCATCCTCAACGTTTTCCACAACAATAAATAATTTGTATTTATCAGTTGCGCCACTTTTAATAGCTTCTACTGAGTCATCAATAGACTTCATTACTAACTTAACCCCTTGTGGTCTTGCTAAACGAATGGTTGCTTTTCTAAGATCATTCACTGCAACATCATCATTAGCAATTAAGATTGCATCAGCATCTAAATGTCCCGTCCATGCAAATGCGACTTGTCCATGTAGTAAGCGATGGTCTACTCTTAATAATTTAATCATGCTTTTCCCTCCTTCCCCTTATTCAAAATCATCATCTTCAGATTCTTCAAATGGTAACTTGTTAAACATTTGCATGTTCGCCTTACCGTTATCAAGTATTTGCAATAAATCATGTTCCTCTAAATCATCATGTACTGCAATTTCAATAAGTAAGGGTAAATTCACTCCTGAAACTAGAAAGAAATTATAGTCATTTAAATATTTCATGAATTCACTATTCACACTTCCACCCAACAAATCAGTGAGTACAACAAGTTTCTTATCTTCGTAGTTGTGTGTTACAACAATCTCTTCAATTACTTTTGAGTAATCTATATCTTCTTCAACATAACAACATACAGTCTCAATGTTTTCCTTTTTCCCTAATATTACTTCCGCAGAGTTATGAATTCCTGCTGCTAAAGTTCCATGACTTGCAATGACAATTCTCATAAATACACCTCTTTTTTTCTATCATTTACAATATAATCAAATAAATAAATAGTTTCACTCACAGGAATTTCCACGCGATAGTGTTCGCAAATATCATGGAATGATTCGTTAACTGCTGTTATAAACTCTTCTTCTTCAATTGTAAATTGTTCTAAATTATATGCACTTGTAATTGTTTCTTTTGTTACAAGACGTTCGATTAAACAACTTGTATGAATATACATTCCAATCTTAGTTTGACCTCCGATTGTAATGTTAAGTTGTTCTTCTAAATTGTTAATTGCCACAATCACAAAATCTAATAAGATATT
>RRZU010915323.1_pt1 | contig 28451 bp, 39 predicted proteins | sample 2165561 | NCBI WGS metagenome assembly RRZU01 (sample SAMN10456909, study PRJNA506462) | wastewater metagenome | isolation source: wastewater sludge | place: USA: Moscow, Idaho | reverse complement strand
GCGCGCGCCTCGCGCAGGGCGTCAGGCATGTAAGAGGTGAAGTTCATGCCCTCTTCTGCCCCGCTGCGCGTCTTGCGGCAATAGCATGGATATTTGAACATGGAAGATGACCAGCCTTGTGCCCGGAGCGGCGGCGATTGCTCGTCTTTCATGCCGAAATATCCCGGGGGAGGCCCGGTACGGGCCGGTGGACGGGATCACAATATTCTGGAATATGGACCGCGATCAACTGGAATGAAAGCGTCTAGTCTACCCCCGGACGCTCGGCTGAAATCGAGGTGCTGAAGCCGCTGCCGTCCAGGGTGTGGGTAACGCTCTGGACCGACCAGAGACCGTTGACGCCGGCGCGAAAGCCGGCTGCGAGGATGCGCCCTTCGGCTGCAACCAATGGGTCGCCGGCAAAGGCAGCCTCGAATGTGTCGTTGCCCCGGCTGATCTCGCCCAGTTTGGCGCTTGCGGCGCGGCGGGCTTCGTCGGCTGTGTTGTGGATGTGGCGCAGCCGATAGACCGGATCACCTTCACCGGCCACCACCTCTTGTTGCTTGGCCGTATCGGTATCCTGCCAGACTGCGACCACGGACCTGTAAGCCTCGCGCGTGGTCAAGGTCAGCGTCCAGGTGCCCGTGTCGCTTTCCAACAACGGGCGCGGCGGGATTGGCAATCCGCTGACCGTGCGGCCGGCACCTTTACCCATGAACAGCAGGGCGCCGCCCTTGACGCTGACCAAGGCGTCATAGTCGCGCCCGATGCGGTCCAGGAAACTGATGTCACTTTCATCAGTCTGGTCGATATGCTCGATCAGCACCGCTTGAAACTGTTCCGCCACCTTTGGGGAAAGGCCATTCTCGCCGGCAATTTTGCTGACGATCTCGCCGATGGTCACCTTGTCCCAGCTGCGGCTTTTCTGGCCTTTGATATTGCCGCCCAGATCGGCGGCCTTGGCCCGGATTGTCAGAGTTGCCGGGGGTGACGATACCGTCACCTCATCAGAGGTGAACAGCCCCATGGGGATCAGGCCGGTTTCGCTATATCCGAGAAAGACCAGAAGCGGCGCGCCCGGTGCCGGCAGTTCGATCAGCCCGTCGCGATCGTCCAGGACGATTTCCACCGTATCGGCCTTGACGCCCGCCTCATCCGTGATCGTCAGGCCCAACAGCCTATCCCTGATCTGGGGCGTGATGTTGACGCCGGCTGCGATGATCTTGAAATCTGGCGTCATGTCAGTCCCAAAGACGAATAACCGGTGTTTCGACCGGTTGCGGCTCGGGCAGATCGATCACGATACCGGCGGGCAGCACCGGACCATGCGCGGCTAGGCCACGATTGAGGTCCAGCACAGCCTCGACGCTATGCGGTACATCGCCATAGTGGCGCTTGCAGATCAGATCGATCATGTCGCCGTCTTTTGTGCGATACTTCATAGCAACCTCGAAACGGTCTGGACGGCGGATATCGCCGCGATCAGGGCGCTGACGCCGCCGTGGTCGCCGCCATATTCGGCTATGGTCATCGTGAAGCTGATCGCGCCCGGCGCGCCGTCAGAATAGAACTCGCTGCCTTCTTCCTCGACGCTGGTGATCACCCAATCGCCCAGAACGTTGCCCAGGCCGCTGACCAACAAGAGCGGCTTGCCACGGCCGGCCAGAAGCCGCATCGCATCCAGCTGACCATAGCCGCCGGCGAAATGCGGCAAGATTTCGCCCGACAGGGTGATTTCATCCGACCCGGCGCCCAGGAATTGCTGCGCGGGCTTCCGCCCGATGCGATCCTGCCGTTCCCAGCGATAGTCCGACCGCCTGGTGACGGTTTGCGGCGCGGCCGTGCGCAGCATGAAGGGATACGGCCCCAGCATCATCATCACCTTAGTCATGCAGCATCCCCCGCAGGTCTGCGGCGGCGCGACGGCTGGCCGCCTGAAGTTCGGTGCGCACGGCGGCGCGCAATTGCGCAGCGTCCAGACCGCTGCCGTTGATCACTATATTATACTGTGGTTGATGACTGATCTGTCGGGCGCGGGTGCCGGGTGCGATGGCAGTGGCGGGGATCGGCTGGCCGGCCCATGCCTGCCCGGCATCCGATCCCATCACCATCCGGCCGAGGGCACGAGCGCGCTCCGACATGGCGACCAGACCGCGCAGCGCATTGTTGTGGGCAATGAACCCGCCCCGGCTTTCATAGCGCAGCTCAGCGCCGCGTTCGCCGACCACAAGCGGCCCGGGGAAAAAGCTTCCGCCCTGCGCCCTCTTGGTCGGATTGGCCGGGAAGTTGACCCCGGGAACGGCAGTGCCGGGAACGACAGGGCCGGTTGCACCGCCGGTATATGGCCCGCTGCTGATCGGATCCTTGTTCGCGCCGGTGATGGAATTCATGGCGGCGTTGCCATGGTCACTGACCCATTTCAGGCCGTCGATGATCGGTGAAATCAGCGCCCAGGCTTGCGCGAACTTTTCCCTGATCCAGTCCAGCGCCGCACCGATGCCGTCACGGGCGGCATTCCACCCTGCAACGATTGCATCGGTGACGCCAAGCGCATCGGTGACCGGCTTGATGCCGTTTTCCCAGGCCCAGCGGAAAATTCCTTCGATCCCGTTCCAAAGCGTCTGGTAATAGCCTTTCAGCCCCTCCCAGGCGCGTTTCAGGCCATCGACCGCGCCGCCCAGGTCACCACTGAAGATGCCGCTTAGAAACTGGCTGAAGCCGCTAAATATGTCGCGGATATTGCCCCAAAGACGACTGAACCACGCACTGATCGGTTCCCAGTTCCGATAGATCAGGTAAGCTGCGCCAGCGACCGCCGCCACGGCGATGCCGATCGGGTTGGCCAGCAACGCCCGGCCCATCCACAGGATCGCCTGGGTCACCAGGCGGAATGCCGGGCCAAGCCGTCGCAAAGCCAAGGCCAGCCGTGTGGCCCCGTAGCTTGCCACCGCCCAGGTTCCGACCAGCGACCCAAGGCCCAGCAGAACGGGGGAAAGCACTGCGGCAACCGCGCCGAAGCCGACCACCGCTGCGCCGATACCCGCCAGCAGGTCCGGGTTGGCATCGGCCCACGCCACCACGCGATCGATCATCCCGTCGATAACCGGCAGCAGCTTTTGCAGCACGGGCAACAGCGCCCCGCCAAGCTTTTGACGGAATACGTCCATCTTCTGGGACATAAGCACCATGGCGCTATCCCAGTTGGCATCCGCCGCTTTCGCCATCTCGGCCGTGAATGCAGCGCCCTGACGACCAGCATCGCCCAAGGCCTCGGCATTGGCGCGGATCGCCGCTTCCTGGCCATAGAGGGCATTGATCATCTTCATGGCTTCGTCGGTGCCGAAAGCTTTCTTGATCTCTGCCGCCTCGATGGCGTCCAGCGTCTCGCCATAACGCGCTTTCAGGTCCGCCATCACATCGGCGATGGACCGCAGCCCGCCCTTCTCGTCAAGAACCCGGACACGGATCGGGTTGCCGCCCGCCCCTTTGGCAAGATCCGCGAAAGCCTCTTCGGCGGCGGCGGCATTGGTCGCGAAGGCCCGCAGCGCGGTGCCGGCCTCACCGGCCGCCATTTGCTGTTGCATCATGCCAAGCAGCGCGAGCTGTTCTCGCATCGTCATGCCAAGGTTCACCGCGCCGGCGCCGGCGCTTTCGATCGCCTGCTGCATCTGCGATCCATCGGTTTTGAACGCCTGGACCGATTTGGCCAGCATGGCACCGAATGCGTCGCCGAACTCGGCGTCGTTCAGGTCATTGAACTGCTTTTTGAAAATGCCGTAGCTGGTCGCATAGAGGCTGGTCATCTGTTCAGCCTGCGCCTTGGTGGCCTTGGCCGTCACCATGGCACTGGCGGTCATATCCGCCACACCCTGATCGGTCAGAGTGCTGATCCCGGACTTGATGTCATAGGACGCGCGCACGAACGCATCTGCCGTCACGCCGGCCAGCTGCATCTGCATCTGCTGGCCCCGTCGCACCACGGCATCAAGGTCCTTGACGCCCAGCGTTGCCAGCTCGCCCTTGGCTTTTTCGACCTGACGAATGCTGTCCGTCAGACCGGTGACCATCTGTTGAACGCCGAAGGCCACGCCACCGCTGGCGGCGCCAACTGCCCCCAGCTTCAGCGACAGCTTCAGTCGGCGGTTCATCCGATCGGCGGCATCGGCCACCATCTTTTCGGTATTCTTGAGCGGCCCGGCGATTTTGTCGCCGAGCCGCACGAAAACAGACAGATCGATATCGCGGATCATTCGCTTTCAGCTTTCAACATTGTCTGCCCGGCCTTCAGGTAGTCCATCAGCTCATCCATAGGCATGTCGTCGATCTCGGAGGGCTGCCAATGGAAGTGACGTGACATGAACAGGGTGATCTGGCGCAGTCGGTCGGGACCTAGCCCTCCGCTTCGTCCATAAAATCCCCCACCACCTTGCTGACCGCCACAAAATCGACGGGATCCAGTTCCTCAACTGTTTCGGGGGTGATCTCGGCCAGATCGGCAAGCATACGGATCGACCTGTCCAGCTCGTCATGGATCTTTTGCGCGCGCTTTACATCGCCCATCTTGGGCCGGCGCAGATGCAGCTCGGTGATGGTCTCGCCGGCTACGGTGATGGGGTATTGCAGGGGGATGGTTTCACGGGCCATGGGCTGTTCCTTTCGGGATTGCAGGGCATCGCGCGCGTCTTGCAGCGCGGCCTCGGGGTCGGGGATGGCGAAATCCTCGATCATTCCTTCCGCGACCTGGCGCCAGGCACCGGTCGTGTGCACATCGAAGCTTTCGAGGAAGGCGGTCAGGGTATAAGCCTGATCGTCGGTCAGGGTGATGAACTTGGCAGCCATGCGATCAACGCCCGATATTGGCGCGGTGCTGCGCCAACTGGTCCACACCCTTGATGCGGAACACCATGTTGATGGGATCGGCTTCGATCAGCTCAACGCCGGCGCGCTCGCGCTTGTAATAGCGCAGGCTCATATCCAGCTTCACCGGCACCGCTTCGCCGTCCTTCCACTCGCCTTCATCCAGCTTTTCGATGAAGCCGCGCGTTTTGATGGCGTGGGCATGGGTTTTGCCGTCGATGTCCTGGGTGGACCCCTTGATGGTCAGAGACAGCAGGCTGCCCTCGCCCAGCTGAAGGCTGGTATAGATGTCCGGGTCGAACCCCTCAAAGGTGATCGACGCCATCAGAAGCCCGTGACGGGCTTGCCTCACCTTGATCGGGCCGGACATGCCGCCGGCGCTGAATTCACGGGTCAGAACCTCGACCGCCGGCACCTGGACGGCCGAGGCGACGCCAGCATAGCCCTTGCCATCGACAAAGACCTGCTGGAACTGCAACATTTCGCGGATCATGGAACGCCCTCCTTACGCGGCGACCGGCAGAACCTCGGTGAGGTAGCCGTTATTGATCATGGAACGGAAAGTGATGTGCTCGGCCGTGGGCGTCTCGACCCAGTCGTAGTTGAGCCAGACCTGCCCGGCCTCAAGGCTCTCGGGCGTGTTCAGGTCAGGATCGGCCCAACATCTGAAGTCGACCAGGGCGCGGAGGGACACAAGCTGGCGACCATAGGCATTCACGCCCTCGACGAGCTCTTCGAGATACTGGCGCGTGACGTTGCGATCGACGGCCCAGAAATGCGACTGCATGATGGCTTCGTTGACCATGTCGGCGATGCGGCGGCGCTTGAGGAAAGCCCATTTCGGATCAGCCGAACAGGTGCGATTGCCCCAAAGGCGATAGCCATCGCGCTGGATGATCGTAGCAACCTCGTTTTCATTCAGATGGTTAGCGCGCGCGTTGGCATCACCAAAGGTGAAATCGACGGCGCGGGCGGGACCATCAATCCCGTCGATCGCCCGGTTGGAGGGCGACCACCAAAAGCCGCGTTCTGCGTCAGACTTGGCGATCACGCCCGCCACCCGTGCCGAGGCCGGGCGGATCACCTGCGCATCGCTGATCGTGTCCCAAGTTTTGACCCACGGATCGACCAGATAGATGCGATCCGATCCGAGCGTCTCGCGATGTGCGATAGCCTCGGTATCCGTGGTGTTCGGCCCATCCGCCACGATGATCGCCCGCAGCCGTGTCGCAATCGCCACCATCTCGCCCACGACAGCGGGGATCTGGCTGAATTCCGGCGCGACCAGGATGCGCGGCGCAACTCCGACGGCGCTTTCGGCGGCAAGGAAGGCCTGCACACCCTCATATGCGCCGGTCAGATCGTCGATGCCGCCGATGATATTCGAGGTCAGCGCCGCAGGGTCGGCATCATCCTCGACCCGGACGACAACGACCATTGCGCCGATCTGGTCGAAGATATCGTCGATCGCGGCGGCAAGAGTGCCGGCCGTGCCAAGCCCGGCGGCATCACTGCGCCTGCCGGCCACCAGCACCGGCGTATTCAACGGCCATTTGGCCGCATCCGCGTCGGGGGCTGTCCCGATAAGGCCGATCACCGAGGAACGTGCGGTCTGGATGGGCCGGGTGCCGGTGTCGATTTCGATCACCTCGACGCCGTGAAGGAAGGCAGGGGGCATTTTCAGTTCTCCTTGTTTTACATCGCCAGCCATTGGCGAATGGATGCGCGCTGCGCGGCGGTGAGGGCGCCGGCGGTGCAGATGATCAGGCGGCTGATGTCCTGGACCGCGCCATTGCCGCCCGAAGCATCGCCAACGGCCAGCGTTGTCGCCCCGAGCGCGGCGCCGGCCGGGCCAATCGCGACGGGCACGGCGCCATCGGCCTCGATCTGCGGCGCGTCCGTGCCGACCTTCGTCAGTGCAAAGGTCCGCCAGCGCGCCGCCGCGCCGCCAGCAAGGGCGACTGATGTGGATACGGCCGCCGCATTCTTGTACTGCCAACTCGGTGTCGGGATCGTCGGGCGCAGGAAGAATTCCGGCGTCCCCAGATCGAAAATCTTCTGAAAGTTCGCGGCGGTGTTCGAAAAGTAAGACCTTGCCGCAAAGACCAGCTCGGCCGGCACCACGGCCGCGCCGGCCGCGTTGTTGACCACGCCGCGCGACGCCAGTCCAAAGGACAAGACCGTGTCACCATCACGCGCGGCAGACGCGACGCCGGTCAGGGTGATGCGCCCGCCGCCGATGCGCGCGATCCAATCGCCGGCCGCCCAATCGGCGGCGTCCCAGGCGCCGACCAGACCGGGAAGCGCCGCGATGGCATCTTCCAGCGTCTCGGACACCGGCAGGACTGCGCCTGCATAGGCCGTGATATCGTCGACTTTGATGTTCAAGGGCATGCGGTCCTCACAATGGCAGCTGATAGGCCAGCGCCGCCCGCACGAGCGGTCGACCGGCCGGGTCGAAACAGGATGGCGCGGTCCAGGCGTCGCGGATCGCACCGGTGCAGATGGGCCACTGGTCCAGCACATCGTTGGCGTCCTGACGGCGCCAGCAATATTCGATGCTGGTGCCGGCCGGGTCCGTCGCGGCCGTGACCGTGATCTGGCGCTGGCCGGTCTGGCGTACATCGGTCACCGCGATCGCGCCTTCGGCGATGGTGAAACCGGCATCCGGCCGCACCTTGCAGAAGGTCCGGTCGATGACGAGCGGCAACAGGCTGTCGAAATCGACGATGATATCGAAGCCGCTGACCGTCGCGGCGGACATGATCGGCGGGCGCCAGTCGATACCGCGCTCACGCGCATGCATGGCATGGGCCACCAACTCGCCCCAGATCGGCCGGATCGCATGAGTGTGGTGGATCACGTTGGTGTTGCTGGTCTGGCCGTATTCCGCACCGGTCGGGAACCAATAGCGCGGGGTCACCATCGTGATGTTGTCGCCGCCCACCTCTGGCCGGCAGGCATCGACGATGGCCAGGCGCGAGGGCCATTTGCCGCCCTCATAGGTGCCGCTGCGCAGGCCTGATCCAGACGCCTGATCACAGAACCACTGCACCGGCAGGCCCGGGAAATCCATGTCGATCAGCGTTTCGCGCTCATCTTTCATGGTCAGGAAATCGGTCAGATAGGTGGCGCCTGGCGTCTCCCAATCCGCTGGCTGATGGGTAAAGATAATATAGACCGCCTCGACCTCGTAACCCGCCGCAGTCAGCAGCTCATGCGCCTGACGGATGTCACCGGTCCAGTTGGCCCAGCTTTGCGTGGTGTTGCCGGCGCTGTCGCGCCAGATGCCGGTGCCGATCGAGCTGCCGCGCAGGGCGTTTCCGCCCCATGCGCTGGACCGGATCAGCCCGGCGCGCCGCAAAGGGCCGTCCCACATGATCAGCCGCGCGAAAGCAGCCGAGGCCACGTCCTGGGTGCCGCGCAGGGCTTCCGACGCATTGATCATGCGCGATCCGCGCTGAACCGCGACGCCTTGCCACCCCATCATGCCGCCGCGATGGGTGCCGCTGCCGAAAGCGTTCATATCGTCAAGCATAAAGCCGTGATAAGGAAACGGCGGCGTGTCCCAGACCAGCGGATCGGCCATACGCGTCACATCCCGATTTGACTGCCCAAAGCCGCTGACGATCACGGCCTTGCGTGTCTGGCCGTTGACCACCGCCACCGGCAAGCGAACACCATCGGCGCGGTCGATAAAACGGTCGACCGCCATGACGCCATGCTGGCCGGCCTGCGCGGTGATGCTGCCATCGCGGCCTTTGGCCCAGCCGTCGCGGCTGATATCGCCAGGGTCGCCACCGGTGCGGCGGAAATCGATACCGTCGGGATAAATTCTGATCAGCGACCGGCCATTCATGGTCAGCAGGTCCCGGCCACCACCGACAAGCAGCGGGCCAAGCGAGGACGCGCCGACAGCCAAAGCGTGATCCGCCATCTCTGGCGCCATGCGGCCGTTGAGACCTTCGGGCAGCAGGGTCAGGACATCGCGCGCATGCGTGTCATCCTCGATCGTGATCAGCTTGACCACATCGGCACTGTTGCGACGCCCGTCCCGCAACGCGGCGACAGCATCATCTGCCACGGCCTCGGCCGATGCGAGGATCGCGTTCATGTCGGCGGGTGACAGCTGGCTTGTGCCGTCCTGACCATCCTGACCGTGCAGGCTGGCGAGCCACTCGGCTTGCGTGCCCACAAAGCCCGCCGCGACCGCCAGATCATAAGCCGACGCGCCGGTCAGCGCCGGGGTCACGGCGGTGGCGCCATCGGTCATGGTTATGGTCAGCGCGCCTGTGCTTTGCTCGACCTCGATCGAGCGGATCCCGCGCCCGGGCGTGCCTTTGACCACGGGTCGGTTGGCCAGCTTGACCAGCTGCGAGATGAGCACCTGCAAATGGGTCGGCAGACCGCTGGCCGCGAGCTTCTTAGGATCAACGATCATGGGGGATGTCACAGATCACCTCACCGATAGATCATGCCGGCGCTGGTGGCCGTGTTGGCAGGCGCGCTGAGGCCGCCAAGCGCGGTGACCGCACAGATGATGCCGCCGCTGTCGGTACTGATATCTGCGGGCGTATCTGCGCCAGTCGGCCCGTTGCGGCGCGCATTTGAGCCGAAAATATTGACAGACCCGTTTCGGTGCGCCCTCACACCATAGGTGTTGCAACCGGTTATGTTCGCCTGATCGGCGTGGACCACCGCATTGTTGGTCGCCAGAATTCCGGCCCCGCCGGCATTCGAGAGATTGGCTTGCGACAGCGACACCGCGCTGACACCGGCGGCGTAAATGCAGTTCTCTTTCGCACCCGCGAAGTTTGAACCGTTTGCACCTATACGGCTGCCATTTTCGATGCGCGCACCGTGCGCGCCGGCGTTCTTGATCCCCCCGCCCGGCAGCACGATGCCTGAAGCTGCGGCGTTTAGATAGATACCAACACGGTCCGCCGCCACACCGGTTTCGTCCATCACGAACAACGTCTCAATCGAAGGCAGCACCCCACCATTCGTAGCCCCGAATGCGGGAAAGCTGGTCACCATAACCTGCGAAAGCGCACCGCGTGAGATGATGACTTCTGCGGCCTCTGAAGTGATGGTCAGCCAGCCCAGATTGTTCCCAAAGACCATGACTTGCTCGGCCATCATATAGCCGTTGAGCAAGCGTATCTCGCTCTTAAAGCCGCCAGGAACATAGACAGGCCGATGTTCGGACAGCTTTGATAACGCCGCATTGATCGTCGCGAAATCGCCGCCGGGGCCGACCGTGGTCAACGACCCTGCGTTGACCATCAGCGTATCGACCCGCTCGTTCAGGATCCGGGTGCGGGTGGCTAACTCGCGGATGGGCCAGTTCAGCAGACCGCCGTCATTGGCCGGATCGACCTCGCCACCGGTCGGATACCAACCGCTTTCAAGCTGCGGGATCGTAGCAGGCCATTCGCCATCTTCAGGCAGAGCGTTGACGTTCAGCAGATCAACCATCGTGGTCTCCGAAATGATAAGTGCTTCCGAGGGTGACCGCGTCACCCAATTGCCAAAGGCCGTCGCCGATCCGAAAGCGGCCCTCGCCCACAGCGCTGATCGCCCGCAACCGGCATCGCGCCGGCGCCGTGTCAGCCAAGCGCGCGGCCATGCGTTCGGCATCGACGCGGTAGAGCGGCACGGCGACCTCGACCCAGTAATCTGCCCAGGACGGATCCGTGGGGCCGAGGTGCCAACCCCGACCCAGCACCCAGCCCCTGCCGAGGCGCGGCAGATCGCGATCCTCGATCACCACGGCCTCGGGATACCCCAGTTCACCGAGCGCGATCTCGACCGATTGCCGGGTGCCCTTGATGCGATGCCAGGCGGGCGCTGCGGCGATGGCGGCGCGTTTCTGCGCATCAGACCAATCAGCATCCCAATGGTCGACCGATGCCGCCCATCCAAGCCAGGGCAGAAAGGCGGCGGGGATCCGCGGCGGATCCCACATCAGGTTGGCCGGCGTGGCGATGGCACCCTCGCGGTCCATCGCATTGCTGATGGCGCGCTCGACGGCCGTGCTATTGGCGGGCAACAGATCGGTCATGTGACCCCCTCGATCGTGATCGAGCTGGCGCGGGCCACCCCGGTGCGGCCCGGGTCGATATCGGCCAGCGGCGCGGTCATCACCACACGGTCAACGCCCGTCTGATAGAGCCGTGCCAGAAGGGCGCCATGACGCACGATCCGCCCCACCGCCAGCTCGTCCTGGACGTAGGTCGCAACTGCATCCCGGGCAGCGGCCAGGACGATGTCAGCACCCGGGCCGCCCGGCATGGTCAAGGCTGCCGTGATCTCGAAATCGGTAAAGGCCGGCGCGACCACGCGGACATCGTCACAAAGCGGCCGGATGTCTTCCAGCGCGGCATCAACCGCATCGATCAGCTCGGCCGAGGGCGCGCCCTCATCCTCATGCGACAGGATCGTCACCTGGACCACGCCCGGTTGTGGGCGGCTCACGGCCACGTCGCGGATCCGGCCGTCTGCGGACAGGGCATGGAACTGATATGCGCCCACAGTGCCGGCAACCGTCATGCCCTCCCAGCTCAACTGGGCGCGCCGGCGCAGGGCCGCGTCATCCTCATAAACCGCCAGCACCGGCGGATTGGCGTCGGGATCCGCCTCGACCACGGCCTGACGCGCAACACTCAGAAACGAGACCAGCTGGTCTAGATCCGCGCCGGTCGACAGGGGCAGCATCACCGCCCGCACGCTGTCATTTGCGCGCCCCCGCATCCCCAGCTCGCGAAATGCATCGGTCTGCAACAGCTTGACCAGCGGTTCGCTTTCCAGTGCCAGCACATCCGCCACTTCGGGCGCCAGGGCCCGCAGCGTGGCCTTGGCCTCGGCCAGGATCGCCTCGTAATCCAGCTGTTCAACCGCATCAGGCAGTGGAAGGGTCGACAGGTCGATCTCGGGCCGGGTCACAGGATCACCCCGTCAATACGGATTTCGCGGCCATCCGGCAGGTAGTCCCCATAAACCACAATCTCGACGCGGCCCTGTTCCAGGTCCGCCGGCAGGGCATTCGCCTCCACTTTGGTCACACGCAGACGCGGTTCCCAGCGGTGCAATGCATAGGCAGTCGCGGCATAAATCTTCGCGAGGGTCAGCCCGGTCAGGTTGCTATCCACCAGATCATGCAGCGCCGACCCATAATCGCGGCGCATGACGCGCGAGTTGAGGGGTGTGGTCAGGATATCCCGCACGGATTGACGCAGATGGTCGATGCCATCGAGCGCACGGCCTTGAGCGCCATTAAGACCGAGATAGCTCATTTTGGCCCATCCGTATCCGAACCACCCCGCTGAATACCGCCGTGGACATGGCCCTTGAGGCTGATCCCGTCAGCGATCACATCGCCCTGGACCGTCACGGTCCCGGTTATGGATATGCCAGACGGCGCGACGATTTCGGCGCTGCCGCTGCCCAGATGCATGCGGAAATGGCTGGCATCGCGGTCATACTCGATCACCGTGCCATCACCGTAAACCTGGCGATGCAACCCGGCCTTGTCGCCGGGCGCGGGTGCAAAGCCGCTAAAGACCGCGCCCATGATCAGGCCGGCGGACAGGTTGCCACTGGGGGCAAAGACGCAGACCTGTTCGCCCGGTTCATAGGGCCACCAGCTGCGATCCCTCCCGGCGCGGTCGGCGCGCATCGGCAGATCGGCGGTCACGATCTCGCCGATACGGACACGGGCAGTGCCCGTTGCCAGATCGACGCTTTCAACCACGCCCAACTGGATCATGTTCGCGAGGCGGCGGTTCAGTTCCGTGTTTTCAAAGGATTTCGCCATGGTCAGCCCCCGATAGGGCGATAGTCGCCATTATGGCCCGGGCCGACATTCGGCGTTTCGCCCAGCATCGGCGCTGATGGTCGGCCGGGGTCAGGGGCATGGCCAAGAATGTGCCCCTGGACATCGAAGCGCAGGCCGCTGACCACGTCCTGGTCGCGCAGGGCATCGCGCAATTCGATCAGCACGGCCCGGGCTGCTTCGGTGGTGGCGCCGATGGCGGCACCGCGATCCGGGGTCAGGGTGATGGGGTCGCGGATCAGGTCCGAAATCAACATCTCAACCGGCAACGCATCGACATTATCGCTGCGCAGCTCGGCGCGGATGGTGCCTGCGAAAGCGGTCAGATAAGCCCAGTCGTCACGCCACCCGCCGGCCGGCTTGAAATCCAGCTTTTCGATCGCGACGACCACGGCCTGATGATCCCAGACCGTCGCCATCGCCTCGGGCAGATGCAGCGCGAGACGGGTGCGCAATTCGTGTTGCAGGCGGGCGCGCAGACGCATGTCGGTGGTCCAGTCAGATTGCGATCATTGTGATGCCGCCGACCGTCAGATGGCCGGGCGTATCGGGATCGACCGGCACCAGCAGGCCGATCAGTTCATCGAAGCGGTTCATCAGCTCATTCACCCGATCGGTCACTTCTTCCGGGGTCAGGAAGCGGTATTCGACCGAGCCTTCCAGGCGGCCGACCTTGGCCGCGCCGGACAGGGCGAATGTGTTGAGCCAGGGGAAGGCCGAGGCGAGGGCGCGGGCGGTCAGCGCCTCGGACCAATGTTCTTCCTGTCCCGCCGCCGGCTCTTGCAGGCCGGTTCGACGGGACAGGTCACGGGCGGCGATCCCGATATGTTCGGTCAGCAGAGTTTCCGGCACCTCCGGGGGGAGGTTGGCGAAGGTGCGGATATCGGCTGGTGTGATCTCGCCCGGAACCGGCATCAGGCACCTTGGCCCAGCACGGCGGCCTGTTTCACCGCGACCTCGAAATCGACAGCCATGTCGAAGGTATATTCGAGGACACGCTTGCGGTTGTGATACGCCCGGTCGCGGCGAATGTCGGCATGGACGCCGAAAACAAGGTTCTTCAGCGGCGTGAACATCACCTTGCCCGCCGGCATATCCGGGTGTCCTTCGATAGCCTTGCCTTCGAAACGCCGGGCCGGGCCGTCGAGATTGACCGCAGTGCCGGTAACTGGCGCGTTCACTTCGCGGCTATAGGCGTCCGCGTCGGCTTCGTTCATCACAAAAACCGAGTTGCGGCGGAACCGCACGTCCGATGCATCATGCACCAGGCGAAGGCTTGCAATCCAGCCATCGGTGGCGGGATCGATCACGACCTTTGGCGCGGCCGCGGCCTCGGTGAGGACCTGCACCCAACCCTTGTTCAGGCGGATGAACTTGGCCGCACGGTTCGCACCGGCACCATCATCAGCCACGCCGTTGAAGGCAAGATCCACCAGATCATTGGTCAGACGGGTGTTGAAGCCTGCCTCGACCGTTTGCGTCAGGTTCGGATTGTCCTTGTTTTCGCGCAGGAAATCCAGTTTCAGCGTCGGGAAGAGCTGGACGGTCAGCGCCGTCAGCTTGCAGCCGAATTCGGCCGCATCGACGGTATCGCCAACATCGGGGTCATTGCCCTGGGCCACACGCACCAGCTGGCGGCGCATGATGTCGATCACATCGACGTCTTTGGTCAGGCGCGACATGCTTTCGGTGGTGACCTTCTTCAGGAACTCGTCCTCGAAGATCATCGAAATCAGGCGCGATGCAGCCTGCGGGCGCAGCTCGCCACCATTGGCAAGATCGTGCGGGCCGATGAGGGACTTCGCCAAAGCGACGACGTCATCCATTTGCTGCCCGGCGAACTCGCCGTGCGTAAGGGTGATCAGGCTCATGCGAAGCTCTCCGTCAGCTTCGCCTGGGCCGGGTCAGCCTCGGTCACGCCTTTCGCGACGGCCTTGGCGATCTTGTCGTCAAGCTTGGCTTCCAGGCCCTCGAACGCCTTGGCGATGGCGGCGGTCGCGGCTGCGGCCGGATCGGCGGGCGCCGAAGGTTCGGGCGGCGTGAAGGCCGATTTCAACGCGTCCTTGACGGCGTCGCCGACTTCGGCGCGCACGATCTCGCGCACCTTGTTTTCGTCCATGTCTCTGGTCTCCTTGGGGGTTTGCTTCATCAGGGCGGGGAACAGGCGGGCGAACCAGCCAGGCGGTTCGTCATCCTTTTCGGTGTAGACGGTGCTGTCCGGGGACGGCTCCATGCGGGCGATGCCGGCGAGCGAAATCCCGGTCAGCTCGCCCGCCTTTAGCGATTGCCACAGGTCGGGATCGTGGATCTGGATCCCGACTGCCCAGGCACCTTCCGGCTCGTCGCCAAACAGCTCGTCACCCTTCCGAACCAGCCAGCTTTCGGCGACATAGGCCATTGCCGTGGTGAAGCTGTGCTCGGTATCGACGTTCTTCAGCCGTCCCTCGCGCATGAATTCATAGGCGGCTTTGCGGATGGTCTTGGCATCGGCGCTGTCGCCATGGCTGTCCACCTCTTCGGGCGCATAGACGATGCCGTAAGCCACCATGCGTTCATCGTCGGTCTTGACGATCTCGAAAGTCTCCGCGCGTTCGCCGGGCTTGAGGGATTTCAGGGTCAGCCCCTTGCCGGTCGCAGGCGTCTTGACCAGCGAAAGGAAGCTGACGGAAAGGTCTTTCAGGGTGGCCAATGCGGCGGCTCCGGGTTGGGGTTGCGTTTTTCTGAAACCCTCTTGCCAGACCGGTCGCCGGCGGCCTAGGTATGTGGTATTAAATTACCTCTATATCTGGAATTTCAGATGCTTAGCTGACTGCCGCAGATATCCATAGCCGTATATCAGCGGTGCATGGATACCGATAACCACGCCCAAGGCTTCACTGGTGAACTGCTGAAATCCGACCTGCCGGCGATGCTCCTGGGGCAGCCGGCGACCGGGGTTGACGGCGAATTCCTTTGGCCGATCGCGCCCAGGGCGCTGCTGACGCTATACCGCACAAGCGCCGAACATGGCCGTGCCATCAACGTCAAAGCGCAAAGCGCATTCGGAGGCGGGCTGATCGGCGAACAGGTCGAGCGGATCGCGACGCTGTGCGACCGGGGTCCCGCCGATCTGTTCGTCGGCCTGGGAATGGACCTTGAGACTTTCGGTAATGCGTTTCTGCAAGTGATCCGCAACAGCCGCAAAGGGATCGCCGGGTTGCGGCGGCTGCCCGCGATCACGATGACGCGGTTTCGCGAGGGTTTCTTGCAGCGGGTGCCTTTGCCCAATGGTGACACCCGCAAGATCACCTTTGCGCCCGATGAAATCCTGCATCTGCGGGTACCTTGCCCGGCGGGCGGCCGATACGCGCTGCCCGAATGGATCGGGGTTGAGGGGATGCTTGAGCTGGCGCGGGCGGCCATCGCCTATAACGCGAAGTTCTTCAGCAACAACGCGATCCCCGAACATGCCGTGATCTTCAAGGGCGCGGCGCCATCGCAATCCCAAAAAGAGGCTATCGCGGGGTTCTTCAGGCACGAATATAAGGGCTTTGAGAACAGCCATCGCACTTTGCTGTTGCATGTCTCCGAAGAAACGACCGTCGAATTCAAGCGCCTGACGGCGGATGTGAAGGACGCTGATTTCCTGAAGCTGATCGACGCCGCGCGTGACCGCATCCCGGTCGCCCATGGTGTGCCGCCGCGCATGCTCGGCATCGTGACCGGCGGGCAGCTGGGTGGTGGTGGCGAGGTATCCGGGCAGCTGTTCAGCTTCGAACTTCTGACATTGCGCCCCAAGCGCAGGGGGGTGTTGGATCAGCTGCGTCCGATGCTGGCCGAGCTGGGGCTGCGGCCCGGCGACACTGACGACGGTCTGGGGTCGGACCAGGTGGCGTTCCGTCCGCTAGACCTGACCCCGCCCGGTGACGATGCAGGCCAGCTGCCCGACCTGGTCAATGCCGGCATCCTCACGGCCGAAGAGGCGCGGCTGTTCCTGCCCGGCTTCGAGGCGGGCGGGACAATCGCAAAATCGGCCACCGGATCCGGCCCGGCCGGGCGCGATCCTCTGGACGCGCTGGCTGCGCTGCTAGCGCGGGTGTGAGGCTGGAATGACTGATAGTCGCCAGACTCGCCAGAAGGCCCAGCAGACGGCCAAGTCAGGCGCTGCGCTACCTCGTATCGAAAAAATCAAAGAAGCGACTCCTGCCCCCCTCGCAGAGTCGCTACGGACATCCTCGCGGCGGGGCCGCCCTGCAAAATTCACCGAGGCCGACCGGGAACAAGCGCTGTCGCAGTATCTGGCCGGCGACAGCGCGGCCGAGATAGCGGCCCGCCTAGGGTGCAGCGCCAGGACAGTGCGCGACTGGGTGAAGGCCGGAGACTGGGGCGCAGAACTGCGCGCCCGCCGCGAAACCACTGCGGGGCTTGAAGCCCAGATTTTGCGGCTCTCGCGCGTTGCCAACCCCACCACGGCCCAGGCGCATCGCCTCGCCATGTTAACCCGCAGTCTGGAACGGCTGCGCAAGGCCGCGCCGGTGCCGAAGCCCCGCCCCATTGTGCAACAGGCCGTCAGCACCGAAGCGCTGGCCCGCGCGCTGGATCCCGAATACGGGCTTTACCCCTATCAGGTCGAGTTCCTGAAGGCCGAAGAACGCTATCGGCTGGTCCTGAAGGCGCGCCAGATCGGCTTTTCCTACGTCGTCGGGCTGGCGGTCCTGCTGGGCGCGCTGGCCGGGCGGCCGCAAATCGTCGTGTCTGCCTCCGAGCGTCAGGCCCAGATCATCCTGAACTATGTCCGGCTGCACGCCGGCCGCCTGGATGTCGTCCTGGACGAGGACAGCGCCCGGCTGATCAAGGTCAAGGGCGTCGACATCATCGCCGTCAGCACCAACTTCCGCACGGCGCAGGGTTTTCCGGGTGATGTCTGGTTCGACGAATTCGCCTGGGTGCGCAACCAGAGCCTGCTGTGGGGTGCGGTGGTGCCCTCGATCACCGCGATTGGTGGGCGTGTCACGGTGTTCAGCACCCCCTTCCTGCCCGGCTCTCTCTTCTGGGAACTGGCGACCAACCATAAGGGCAAGTACGACTATTTCCGGCGCTGGACCTTCACCATCCACGACGCCATCGCCCAGGGCATGCCGCTGCCCGGCGGCATCGACGAGCTGCGCATGCTCTTCGACAGCGAAAGCTGGGCGATGTTCTACGAATGCCAATGGGCCGAGAATGGCGCGGCGCTGCTGTCCTGGGAGCTCCTGCACAGCCTCACCGATCCGGCACTGGATCCGCGCAAGTTCGGGCGCCTGCGCGGCGGCGTCGATGTGGGGCGCATCAACGACCGCACGGCGATTGCGCTGATGGGCCAAGAAGCACAGGGACGGAAATGGGGTGATCGCTTCGCTCTGGTCCACCACGAACAGCACAAAGGCATGGCCTTTGCGGCCCAGAAAGCCACCGTGCTTGAGGTCGACCGGCGCTTCGACATCGAGGGCTGGAAGATCGACAAGACCGGCCTCGGCATGCAGCTGGCCGAGGAACTTCAGACGACCCACCCGGAACGGTTCGAGGGCATCTGGTTCAGCGCCCAGAAGAAAGCCCGCCTCGCGCTCAACCTGCTGAAACTGGCCGAGGATCGCCGCCTGATCCTGCCGAACGATCCCGGCGTTTTGGCCCAGATGCACAGTGTTCAAAAGCAGATCAGCGGCCAGACCATCCGCTATGACGCAGATCGCAACGACGATGGCCATGGTGACCTGTTTTGGGCCGTCGCGCTGGCGGCCGATGGCCGCGCCCTTGCCGGCGGCGGGGGCGGCGGGATCGGGGTCGAGGTGCTGACATGACGCTGAACCCCCAGCAGATCGCATTACAGATCGCCGAAAAGCTGCGCGAAATCGCCACCCGGCAAGGCAATGTCCCATTCGACAAGGGCGATCTGCGCAAATCTCATGTGGTCCAGCCGCATGGCAACGATGCCGCGATCCTTTCGGCTAACACCCCATATGCCCGCCCCGTCCATGACGGACGGCCGGCGATCACCATCAAGCCAAAGCGCCGCAAAGCCCTGAAATGGGCAGGTGCAAAGGGTCCGGTATTCGCCGGCGCGGCCAAGCAGCCAGCGCGCAAGGGCAACCCATGGCTCGCTCGCGCCGTCGCCGAGCTGGAAAGCGAGGGACTGGATTTCCTCGCCCCGCAGATCGGCCAGGACGTGGCCGATGATCTGACCGCCGCCCTGCGTAAGCGCGGGCTGCACGTCAGCCAGAAGTAACCCCCGCCAGACGAAAGGAAATCAGATGGCAAAACCCGCAACCAAGGCAGCCGCAACAGCGGCCATCACCAGCAATCCGGCGATCACGACAGCCGGCACCACCCCCGCGCAGGGCGCACCGACCGTCTTCGACCAGGCGGTCGAGTTCGTCCTGCGCGAACGGATCGAAGGCGGATACGTCAACGATCCGCGTGATCCGGGCGGCGAAACCAAATACGGCATCAGCAAACGGGCCTATCCGAAAGAGGATATCAAAGGCTTGACCCGCGACCGCGCGATCGAAATCTACAAGCGCGATTACTGGGATGCGCAGCGCTGTGACAAGCTGCCGCCCAAACTGGCCATCGCGCTGTTCGACTGCGCTGTCAACCAGGGCGGATCGATCGCCCCGCAGCTGTTGCAGCGGGGGTTGGGTGTTGCGGCCGACGGCATCATCGGTCCAGTCACCCAACGCGCAGCGCACGAGGCCGAACAGGATGATGCACTCATCCAGTTCATTGGCTGGCGGCTGCGTCGCTATGCGTTCACTGCCAATGCCAGCGTCTATATGCGCGGTTGGGCAAATCGCATGCTGGAACTGCATCGCTTCCTGTTGACCGAGCTGGTGGAGGGCTGATCATGCTCAAAGGCACCCTTGCGCTGTTCATTCGGTACATCCTGTTGATCGGCGGCGGCGCGCTGGCTTCGGCCGGCGTCATCACATCCAGCGGCGAACTGGGCTTTTACTGCTTCGACGCGGCACATGTCGCCGACACCGCCGCCTCTGCAATCATCCTGATGTTGGGCGGCGGCGCGTCTGTCGCGGCCGGGATCGGCTGGCGCGCTGTGGTCAAGCACCTGCCCGGCGCGGTGACCTAGAACCCACCCTTGATGCGGCCGCTGATCATGGCGGCCGCAATTCCACGCAAGAGACAGGCGATCAAGTGAACGATATCCTGAAAGAATTCTGGCTGATGATCACCGGCGCGATCAGCGTGATCGTGTGGATGATCCGGCTTGAGGGTCGGGCCACGCTGAACGGGGCAGCGATCAAACAGCTTGAAAAGATGCGCGACGAGGATCTGAAGGCAGCGCGCCAGGCGCGCGAGGCGGATCTTGGCGCAGCCCGCGAGGCCCGCGAGGACACCAGAAAGCGGCTCGACGAAATCCGCGACGACCTCGGGGAAATCCGCGCGGACATCAAGACGATGATGCGGACCGTGAAATAACTGCGCGGCCCGCATCGGGGCCGCGCATGGGTGATATTCATCGAAAAGCTTGATGTTTTTTATTCCTCGACATCCTTGATCGGCCACCACCACCAATGTTCTCGGGGCACTTCCGGCACCCGGCCCTTTTCATCCTCGATCCTGCCGACCATCGCGGTCTTCTTGTCCTCAAAGGCGTGGATCAGCGCAAAATCCTTGTTGAACGCATCCGGGTTGGCGCGCCAAAACGCATCAACCTGATCCAGCTCGGCCTGCTGTTCGGCTGTCAGTTGATCGCGGATAAACTCATATTCCGAACGATCATGAAGGGTTTCGTCGCGATCCATGTCGAAATGCGGGTCACCGATGGTGTCGTAGCAGCCGAACATCCCCGTCAGCAGCGTCCCCCATTCGGCGGGCGGTACCGGCGTATTTGTCAGCCGAAAAGCCATTTCATGATCCCCCTTCCGGGCTGTTTGAAAGCGGGGACCTCATCCTCGCTGGTTTGCAGTTTTTCGCGCCAATGATGGCTGGTGATCTTATTCGCTTCCAGATCTACCGCCGTAACGATGAAGCCGGGGCGACCTTTTACCGCATGCTGCGCAGGCATGACAAAGGTGGCATTAAGCACCCCCTTGCGCACCGATGTATAGACATCACGGTTGCCGCGACGGATCAGGTCAATTGCCGATTGACTGAAATCACTCTGATTTTCAATCCCCAGCGCGCGCTGATGCTTGCGGTAATGACCACGAACCACCTTGGCATGGGGCCATTTCGCGGATCTCGCCCGGTCGATCAGCGCCGCAACCTCCTTTCGCGGCAACGGGTCGCGGTCATAGGCAGCGCGCTTCCACTGGTCCAGGCTCTGTGCCGTATCGGGTTCAGCGTCAGGACCGGGGGTTTCGGCGGGCGTCTCCCAATATGCCACGGTGATGGTGCGGCAGCGGTAATGATAGGGCGGGCTGCCCACGCCCTTCAGGTCGCGGGTGCGGGTACCTGACAGGTCGGCCTCCTTGCCGTGCATGACCCAGATATCGGCCATCGCAAGCTTGTCGCCGCGCGCAGAGGCCGCGAAATACGCGTCGCGCTGGTCGGCAAGCGCCTGAACTTCGATCACCCGGCCGTGCAGCTGGCGGCAGCAAGGCGTCGTGCGTTCGTCCAGGTGTGCCCTGATCTGCACCTTCTGGATACCGGCACGCTGATAGCCGGTCACCCGGCCGATCTCACGCCCCTTGGTCGCCATGTGATCGGCGACCGCCTCCCAATAGACATGGCTGCGGCTGGTCAGGGTGCGGAAATCATCGGCCATCCGCTGTGCCAGTCCCTCGCGCGTCATGCCCTCGGTGAAATATTCGGTCAGGATCGCATCGAGCTTGCCCTTGGTATGGCGGTCCCAATGCTCGCCGACCCAAAACAGGTTGTTGTCCTTGAGCGCATCGAGCGCGTCCAGGTCCGGGCGCATGAAGGCGATGTCGATCGACGCGGCCCGGGCCACCTCGGCCGCGCCGGTGCGAAACAACGCATCCGTCAGGTTCACCACCGGCTCGCGCAAGACCGCGCGCATCGCCTCGGCCCCGACCCGCTCGTCCAGGACACGCATGATCGACACGCCGTCGCGGGCGGTGAACGCGCCGGCGCCCAGATCCCGCAACCGGTCCAGCGCTGCGATGATCGCCTTGCGCATCTCGTCATCCCACGCCTTGGTCAACGCAGTCTGCAACTCGCGATATAGCCGGTCAAACGCCTTGCTGTCCTTGATCAGCACCGACCGCGTCAGGCGACGGCGGATCGTGGCGGCAAAGAGGCTTTCGAGGGTTGGGGCGGTCATTTGCTGGCCTTCTGCGAAACGTTGGCGAACAAGTCCGGCTTCGGGGCCGAACCGGATTTTTTCGCGCGCACCGGCGTCTTGTCGATCTCTTCCCAAGCCTTCCACCGATGATCGCATATCGGGCAACGTCGATAGCGCAGGATAACGGACCCATGGTTTATGGTGCCGTTCACCAGACCACGGCTACCGCATCTAGGACATTGCATTGCCGCCGTCCTTTCCAGCCTCGCGCCGCATCCGGCGGATGCAGCGGTTCATGATCAGTTGACGCGCCGCAATCAGTCTGGCGAGGCCAGCCTTACGCCGCTCTATCCGCAGGTGCATTTTGGCCAGATCCCGCAGTTCCGCGTCCGTCGCCATGCGCAGCCAGTTCGAGCCGATCCCGAACGGTATCAGGGGCGGCCCGCCATTATGGCCAACCCGTACAGTGCTATCCGCTACACGCGATGACTTGTTGCGGCGCATCAACCCCTTGCCTCTGCTTGGTTTTTCTTTTGATATACCCAATGTTCCAGACCAAGAATGACCGCGCTCGCCTGCGCGCGGGTCAAAAATCGGGTGCTGGATACCTTCGCGGTGCGGGTGACAAAGGCTTTCAGCGCCGGGTCTTCCAACCCTTTCCAGCCCATCGACCGTGACAGACCGCCGATCTTGGCCCATTGCGCCGAGGTCGGGCGATCTGCGCCATCCGCCGTCCGGCCCTTGCCACCGCGCCCGCTCTCGGGGATCAGCCCGTCGCGCCGCAGGGTCTTGACCAGGGTGATGCGCTCTTCCGTGGTCAGCTTCGACGCCGACCGCTTGCCGGTGCGGCGTTCGAGCCAATCTTCATAGTCCGCCCGGCCGGCACCGCGCGGCGAGGTATCCCCAAAGAGGTGCTTGGCGGCCATGTGGATCATCGCCAGATCGCCATTACGGCGTGCATTGGGTGCAGGTTTAGCGGCCATCACGATCACCTTTCAGATCAGCCGACGCAGGGCCGGGATTGCGACGTTCCAGAATATCGTGTTCCGGGGGGGGGAACGGCAGGGAAAGCTGGTCACGGGCGACCAGGGCAGCATCGCGAATATCGGCGGGCAGCGATGCGAACTCGACCAGCTGCCCGTCATGGATGCGCAAGGGCACCCCGCGCCACGTCTTGCGCGGTCCAAGCCAGCCACGGCTATGAAACTCACGGATCACACGGCGCATGTGTTTTTCGGTGATGCGCGCCAGGCTGGCGATCTGGGCGGGGGTGACAAGATCAGCCATGCCACACCCGCCCGAGGCGCTGGACGACGCGGCCACCGTTGACGCCATGGGCCAACTGGACATTGCGACCCGCCGCATCGCCCGCAGCGGCGGCGTTGCCGAAGCGGATCTTGCGCTCGGGGACGCTGGTCGGCGTGGTCTCGGGCATACGGATGTCGCGGACGCGCCGCGCTGCGGCCCTCGCGTCGTCATCCATGCTATCCAGAAACATGCTGTAAAGGCGGCTGGACAAACGCTCGACCATGCCGGTGGTGAAATCCGCCACCACTGCCCGGCGCGTAGCCAATGACCGGCGCAGCCGGTATTCCGACGTCAACTTGAATTCGGCAATTGCGCGGTCAACGGCGCGGTCGCAGACCGAAAGCAGATATGTCGCAATCTCCGGCCCCGGCGCCTTGCCGAGGAAGATCACGCACGGCTGCCAATCGCTGCGCAGCGTGGCAACGCTGTTCGTGCAGACCGCAATAACCCCAAGCAACGCGGTGCGCTGGGTGGCGCGCCTGGTCTTCAGAGGTGCTTGGGTTTCTTCATACTCCACATCCTCGGCGGTCAACCGATGCTCACGCATCAGATCGGCCATCTTTTGGGCGGCCGCCATGGCCTCGGCCTCGGTCGCGCCACGGCCAGATGCCAGGGCGCGCAGGGCCGTAAGTTTCTTTCGCAGGGCTTCATCCATGTCATCACTCCCCGGCTGCATCATCAGGACCGGGCCACCACGCCCGGCCGACCGGCCCCGCAAGGCCGGTTTCGCATGGGATCAGGCCAGTGCTTTCGCGAGCGACGGCACCACCTTCGCGGCCACCACGGTCTTGGCGGCGATCTCGACCGCCTCGCCGGTGCGGGGATTGCGGCCGGTGCGGGCCTCGCGATCTTTCGGGGTCAGCTTTACGACACCGGGGATAGTCACGGTCTCGCCCATCGCCAGTTCATGGCTGATGACAGCGGCCAGGCCATCCAACGTCTGTTCGGTCTCGCGTTGGGTGGCCCCACATTTCTCGGCCAGCGCGGCGATCAGTTCAGCTTTGGTCATTGTTCAGTCCTCTTCGGTTTGCAGCCGCGCATGGCAGGCCGGTTGATATTCGACGGTGCAGATCACGCACCGCCCACATTCAGGACACCAATGCGTTCCCGCACCGACATTCCCGAGGTCGTGGTAGCAACCCGGGCAGGTCCAATAATCGTCCCGGTTAGGGTTGCTGCATTCCATGCAATGCGGCTCAAAGCCGTGGGCTGGGGTGATGGTCGCGATGGTGGACATCTCGCGCCTCACAGCTTGGCAAAGTCGAGGCTGACAGCGCCGCCCGCCGCGCGGTCATAAAAACGGACATAGGTGACCGTTCCGTCGACACGCACCGCATCGGCAATGGCGTCCATCGCCCGGCTCCAGCGCGCGTCGGGATTGCCGTCGCGGTCCTTCATGGCCAGCCGGCGCAGGCCAAAGACGCGGCCGGTGTCGATGCGTCCCGCCTTGTTGACCTGGAAGGCATCCTCGACCAGGGTGCGGATATTGTCGTTCGCGCCCTCGGCCCAGTCTTCGATACATTCGTCGATCAGGGCTTTCGCCGCCTGAAGTTCCGGGCCAAAGCTGATCTGTTCTGCGACGGCGACCTGCACTTCCTGCGTCCCGTCGAAAGACTTCAGGGTAATGTTGCCCTTCTTGCCGCCAAGCGTGACCTCGTATTTTTCAAAGACCAGGCTCTTCGCGGCCATAACCTCTTCCATGGCAACCCGCTTGAACGTCACCATTGCGCCTTGCAGCGACTTCGCACCCGCGACCAGGCGACGGGTGACATCCTCTTTTACCTGGTCAATTTCACTGATGTTCGCCAAGCGGATGCGGTTGCCCGCCGCGTCCAACCAGTATTCGTCCGTTTCTTGGTAGGTCATTTAGGATCCTTTCTTTTGCGGGAAATCGCGTGTTTCAGGAGCCTGACCAGATTGATCCGGCGCCAGATCACGCGGGGATAGGGAAGGGCCGCTTCCACCCTGAAGGTGGTCGGGCCGGTGCAGATCACGCGATGCGCCCGGGCCAGCCAGCGACGGCGGCGGCCATGGCGGTCAACAGCCAGCTGCGCGGGCAGCGGCATTGCAAGCGTCCAGGCCGCGCGGCGGATCAGAGGGATGCAGATCATCGTTCGTCCTCCGCCAGTATGCGCAGGAACGTCTCGATGATCTCGTTGGTGATAATCGCGCCGACCTCACCTTCATCATCAAGAAAACCACATGCACACCGAAAGGCGCCGGCCACCGGACCGGTCGGCTGCTTGGGCTGTGCAAGGATCACCCGTGCCGCTTCCGCGACCGTCATGCCGTTGACGGCCGCCGCGCGCCCGGCCGCATAGCCGACGCGATAATGATGGCGTGGCCCATGGCGCGCGGCCCTTTCGCGGATGCAGGGACATGGCGTTTCGCCATCCGCCTGAAGGCCGTCGCCAAGGCAGATATTACAGTGCGGATCAGCGGCCTTGTTTTCGGGCCAGTCATCAATGTCGCTCATCACTGCCCCCGCACCAGCGGCCCAGGCAGGGCAGATTGCGGGGGCGGTAGCGCCAGCGGCGCGGCCGTTGGGGTGGTCGCAGACTTGCGTTTGGCGGATGCCCCTTTGGGTGCAGGTTTCGGGTTATGGGCTGCGTGGATCGCTTCCAGCGATTTCAGGCTCTGCCCCATATGCCAGCCATCGACCTCGATCTTGAGGGTCAGCACCAGCTTGCCGCCTTTGGTCACACCGGAATAGGACAGCAGCCGGCGGTCATCGTCGTTGATCAGGTCAGACGAAATAATGAAATAGTCAGCCATTACAGGACCTCGTTACGATAAAGATTGGCAAAGGCTTCGCGCCGCGCGGACGCGCGCGGAATGCGGCAGTCGGCGGCATGACGATCCGCCAGCTCGATCACCAGAAACGGCCGCTTGGCCCGCAGCACAGCAAACCATTCCGATGCGGTGCCGCCGCATTCGGCGACCGCGCCCAGGAACGGCGTCAGCAGGTGGTTTGAGAAGTTCGGCACCGATTTGGGATCGTAATCCCACAGCGCGGCAAGACCGACGGTGACAGCCCCCCCCTTGCCGGTCTCGACAAGGCGACGGATCAGGTCGACGGCAAATACCATGCCCGGCTTTTTCTGGGACTGGGACCAGTTCGCGGTCATCAGCTTGCAACCCGCCGCCTCGACGCGGTCACGGCACTCGATCGCCCAGGGCTCGCCGGCGGCGAGCGCCGCCCGATATATGGTCACACCCCGAACCTTGATCTGCCGGGTGTTGATTTCGATGAACGCCAGTGCCTGTTCCTCGGGCGCAACCAGAGCCACCATCGCAGGGATATGTTCGATACCGCACAGGGCGGCGGCATGGGCGCGGTGCTGGCCGTCGATCAGGGCATATTTTCCGCCTTCGACCGGGGCGACCATGACGGGCGAAAAGCGCGACCAGCGGAAATCCGATGCGATCCGCCGGATCGCGATACGATTGCCTTCGATGAGCGGCCGCTGATACCGGTCATCAATGACCAGATCCGCGATTGCGACCCAGATCAGCTGGGGCGCGGGCTGCGATGCCGGCACGACCGGTTGCATGCCGGTCAGATCGATGCTGCGAAACCCGGTCATTTCCCGGACCCCGCCATCCACGCGGCGGCAGTCTGCACGACCGTCTCATCCAGCTTATCAATGCCCTCGGCCTGCATCAGGCGGGCGCAGGCATCGCCCAGTTCCAGCGCCGATCGCCAGAAACCGCCTGTCATCTTCCGAAACTGCGCGGCCGTCTTGCGGCTCACGGTGCCGAAACGCGGCGTGATGCAATAGGCCGCGACTTCTTCATCGCTGCCCAGCGGCCCCATCACCACGCGCTTGGCCCCGATGCGCTGGCGCAGCTGCGCCAGATAGGTGCTGACCTGGGCGGCGGCGATGGTGCGCGACAGAATGTCCGTGCCGACGATGATCAGCCCGCATTTACCCTGGTCAGACAGGCAGCGCAGGATTTCCAGTTGCGCCCATTTCAGGTGATTGGCCTCGTCCACGATGACGAGCCGCCCTTCCAGCACCGAAATCAGGCGCTTGAACAGCGTGTTACCCGTGCCTGCGGGATCGACCGCAATGCCTTTGGAATTTGCCGCTTCGACGATCAGGCGCAGAATGTCCCTGTCGCTGATCCGGGTCCAGACCTCGATCCTGATCGCGTCCAGTTCCTCGGCCAGCCACATGGTCATGGCGCTTTTTCCGGTGCCCGGTTGACCGGTGATCTGGCCTATGCGGCAATATGGCCGCGCGGCCAGAACCGCCTTGCACATCGCAACCGCATGATCGGCGGTTTCCGTGCGGATATAATCCGTCTGGGTCATTACCCTTCCTCTTTGTCGAAAGTGAGCGCGGACAGCGCGGCGTTCTGGCGCCTGCCCCATTGGCTGGGCGCGCGGCGCGGGGTGGTTTCGGGGGCGGCAAGCCGGGCGCGTTCCTCGGCCTCGACCTGCGCCATGCGATCCAGCATTCCGGCATCGACCACGGCGGTGACCGGCACTTCCGGCGCCTCCGGCAGGTGGCCGATATGGCGCTTGGCTTCCTCGGTCAGATCCAGCAGCGCGACGTGCTTGGCCTTCTGGGTGATGTGGCGCCGCAGGAATTTCTGCCGTGCGCCCAGCTCATGCGCGCCGCGTTTGTCCAGCGGGTGATACCCTCGCTCGGGGCGGGCAATGCCGATCGGCGCGCCCGCGGCGTCGAATACATAGAGGAACTGCGGGTCATAGGCCGGCACCCGCACGGTGAGCTTGGTGCCGGGCAGCAGCCCAAGCAGCCGGTCGAGAAAATAACGTTGGCTGCGTCCGTCGCGCGGTGCATAGCTGATATAGCCACGGTCTGGCGTTCGCTCGATCTCGGTGGAAAATGCCAGTGCCAGCACCTCTGGATTGGCCAGAACCGTCTTGCCCCAGCCCGCTTCGATATGCTCGCGCAGCCGTTCGTTCGGGCTTTTGCGGCTCTCGCGCGCCGGGCGTTTGTGATAGTGATCCAAGTGCATGCTGATGGTGCGCATGAACTCTGCCATGTCGCCAGGGAACGGGATCGGGTCACGGCCTTTGGCATGGGTCTTTTTCCGCATGCGGTCGCCAGCGGTCCAGCCGGGGATATGGCTGAAAAAGACCTGTTCAAGGTTACCGAACAGCCCCTCGATGCCCGGCTTGCCCTTGGCGTTATAGGGCAGAGACCGGATCACTGCGTCCTGGGCAGCGGCCACGCGGGCATCGGCAAAGCTGTTTTCCTTGACCGTCAGGCCGGCCAGCTT
>RRZU011588715.1_pt1 | contig 28467 bp, 24 predicted proteins | sample 2165561 | NCBI WGS metagenome assembly RRZU01 (sample SAMN10456909, study PRJNA506462) | wastewater metagenome | isolation source: wastewater sludge | place: USA: Moscow, Idaho | reverse complement strand
GGATGACGGCATCGCCCGCTGATCCCTCCCGGCGCGTCACGGTTGCCTTGGCCCCGCAAACGGGGCAAATGAGGGCGTGACGCGCCGGGCCATTCGGTCCTTTTGGACGCCGAGGCAAAGGGATGGACATGGATATCAGGAAAATCGACGACACGATCTCGGTCACGCCGCAGATCCTAGAAACCGAGCTGGCCGAGCTGGCCGCCCTTGGCTTTCGCAGCGTGATCAGCAACCGCCCCGATGGCGAGGAAATGGGCCAGCCCACGCAGGCCCAGATCGCCGCCGCCGCCGCCGCAGCCGGCCTTGATTTCCGCTTCATCCCGGTGCGTCCGGGCGGCCTGACCCCGGAACTGGTCGAAGAATTCGGCCAGGCCATGGAAGACCTGCCCGGCCCGGTGTTGGCCTATTGCCGGTCGGGCACCCGCAGCGCGACGATCTGGGCGCTGTCGCAATCGGGCCTGAAATCGCGCGACGAGATCCTGACCGCTGGCGCCCATGCCGGCTATGATCTGCGCGGCATCGCGGGCGCGCTGCGCGACCCGGAATAAGGCTTTCGCGGGCATGGATTCGGTCCGGCTGGACAAGTTCCTGTGGGCGGCGCGGTTCTACAAGACCCGCGCGCTTGCCCAAGCGATGATCGGGGGCGGCAAGGTCCGCATCGACGGCCAGCCGGTCAAACCCGCCCGCGCCGTCCGCCCCGGCCTGCTGATCGAGTTGCGCCAAGGCCGCACCCGCCGCCGGATCGAGGTGCTGGACTTGTCCGAAAAACGCGGCTCCGCGCCCGAGGCGCAATTGCTATATCGCGACCTCGACCCGCCTGCGCAGGTGGGGATCTTCGACGAAGAGGATTGAAGGCCGGGCAGTCTGCCTGAGCCGTGGCGCATCCGTGCGCCAGCCGTTTCGCGGCTGCGTCGCGCGGGCGGATCAGGCCCCGAACCAGACCATCTCGTTTTCATCCACGAAGCGACCGGTCCCCGCCCGGGTATCCAGTCTGCTCTGCAAGGCCTTGCGCATCGGCTCGTTGATGGGATGGCTTTCGATCTGGTCGATGCTGGCCTGCTGAAGCTGCTTGAAGCGCTGATGCGAGGTGCTGGTCAGGTCGCGCAGCACGCCTTTCCATTGCTCGGACAGGGCCGGGCGAACGGAGGGCTCTGCCGTGGTGCAGCCTTGTTGCAGGCCCTCGCGAATGGTCCCGGCGCGGGGGAGCGTGCCTTTGGCCACGCGTTTCAGCAATTCGGTCACGTCGGACGACAGCGCGGCGGCCACCCCGTTCATTTGAGGGGCCGCGACCGCGCCATGCGCCGTCCCAAGTTTCCCGTCGATGCTGTCGGTCTGGGTTCCGGCATCGCGGTTGACCGAGGCCAGAACCACCACCGCCACCCCTTTCGCACCCGGATCCTTCCCGGTCGAGAAGCCGCAGCTGGCCTTTGTCGCGCCAAGAACACCGCGCAGACCGTCCACGATGGCGGTCCGCCCGGCCTCGTTTTCCTTGACCCCTTTCAGCAGATCGGGCGGCAAGGCGGCCTCGGCGCGGGTGACGGCCAGATCGGCCAGACCCGGCAGCACCTCGTCCAAGGTCAGTGCGCGCGCCCGGTCGCGCAGCTTTTCGGTGATGTTGCGTTCGACGATGTGGTGGCGTTCAAAGTGATCGCCGACCTTCAGGTCTTCATATTTGCCGACCTCAAGTTCAAACTTCTCGGACGCACCCGCATAGGGGATGTTCAGCCCGTCCGCCGCCCCCGCCGTGCTTGTGGCCGCCCCGGCGGTCGGTTGCTGGCCGAAGACCTGTCCGATCAGCTCCTTCAGGACGGGCACGGCCTTGCTTCTGACATGTTCACCGAAATCGGCATCCATGGTCCCGGCGGGCAGGCCTTCGTAAGCGGTGATCAGGGCGTCGATATGGGATTGCATGTCGGCGATCACGGCGGCCGGGCCATAGGTCTGTCGCAGGTCGGCCTCGCTGGGTGCGGGCGCCTTCGGCTGCCACCAATCGCCCGCCGCGTCAAAATGCGATCCCCAGCCAGCGGCAAGCCGCGATGTGCTGATCGCCGAATTGATCGAGTTCCGCACCACCAGCACCGGCAGGCCAAGGTTGCGTGCCTTGTCGTCCAGACTGGGCAGGGCGGCGTGCAGCGCGTCAAAAAGCGGCAGATCCTTTCCGCGCCCCGCCCGCATCGCCGCCACCGCCTTGATGCGCGAGATCAGCTTCAGGGCGTTGAATTCGGCGATATGGTCACGCGCCAGATTGGCATAGATGTCCGAGGGGCTGGGCGCGGCCTGCTTCGCCTCGTTATAGACGCCGGTGGCAAACTCATAGGTTCCGGCCGCACCTTCGACCTTGCCGGTATCGCGAATGCAGCGGCGCATCGGATAGCTGTCATAGTCAAGCCCGGTCTGCTTGTCGGCCCCCGACTTCACCACCTTGTCCTCGTCAATCTCGACCGCCTTCGCGGGCTTGGTGGCATTTTGCTGCAGCGCCTCGGCGCCTTTTTCCAGCTGCGCCTTCACCTTTGCGCGCGCGGCCGGGGCCTCGCGGTTGGGGGGCTTACCGGCGCTCATCTTGGCGGCCATGCTTTCGGCAAGGCCGAGTTCGGTCACGGCGCGCTGGCTTTTTTCCATCACGCCGGGCAGGGCCGCGTCGGCGGATTTCTGGACATTGGCAAGATGGGTCTTGCCGTCGGCAGGTGTCAGCTCCCTCGGGGTGTCGGATGCCATCATGATCTGGGTCTTGCCGGATGCGCTGTCGGCCCAAAGCTCGTGTTTGTCGCCGTCTATCTGGAAGGGCACACCGTCGGGCTTGGTCTTGCGGGCGAAACGCTCGATCAGGCTGGCGATCAGCTTCTTCACCTTGTCGATGATCCATTTCAGCATCTTGTCGAAGGCCGCATGGACACGGGCGCGCAGCGCGGTGATGATCGCCTTGATGGTGCCGGCAATGTCGGGCAACCCGATCAGGCTGACCAGAAACGAGATGATGATCGGGATGGTGCGCGCCATCGTCGCATCGACCATGCGGGCGGCATCGTCCAGCTGGCCCCGCGCGATCCGCGCGAGACTGTCAAAGACAGAGCCCGCAAATTCCAGGATCTGCTGGAGTTTCTCGATGAAGAAGCTGATCAGGTTATAGATGGTCAGCAAGATGTCGATCAGCGCGCCTGCGGGGTTCGACCAGGCGACCAGCTTGCGCAGCCCCGCCTTGACCACCGCCGTCACCACCCAGTCCTTGATCCCGTTCATGACCGTCATTTGCAGGTTCTGCACGTAGTCGAGGATCTTGCGCCACAGCCCGGCCAGCCCTTCGGTGCGCAGGATATTGACGACCTCGACGATGGTTTCGACCACCTTGACCTTGATTTCGCCATGCGGATCCAGCGCCTTGACGATGCGCGGACGCAGCTGCGGATAGGTCAGGCCCATGACCTGCAAGATCACGCCGATGACCCCACGCAGATCCAGCCGCGCCGGCAGTTGCACGCCCATTTCCGCGAAGGGGCCAAGGATCCAGGCCAGGAACCCTTTCTTGATATGGTCCCAGATGCGTTCGCCAAAGCCCTGAATGCCACGCGCGACGGCGCGGATCAGGTTTTGGGCGAACCCCAGCGGGTTGTCGATGATCAGCTCAATCGCGTCACCGATGCTGAGGATGCGTTCCCAGACCGCGCGCCCCATCGGGCCGAATTTGGCGATGAAGGCCTCGATGATCAGCCGCCCGACGGCCTTGATCGCAAGGACTGCGAACGCGCGCAGATCTGCAAAGAACGGCCGGAAGACCCGCATCAGGCTGTCGATCGGGGATAGCAGGTCGAATTCGGACACGGCTTGGCGGAAGGTCCTGCCGATCCGGTCCCAGCTGAGGTCGTGGTCGTCCAACCCTTGCCGGATCTCGCGGTAACCGCGTTCGAGCGCGCCGGATTTCTGCAGGTTGGTATAGACCTCCTCCTGCCCGACGAAGCGCAGGAAGACCCCGGTGAATTCCATCGCGCCCGAGGGCACGGTTTCGCCGGTGAACAGCCGCCGCCCGCTGACCGCCTTGATCAGCCCGTAAGCTTCGACACGGTCCGCCAGATGTTCGGCGCCGCGTGCCAGAAGACCGTCGCCGATGCCCAGAAAACGTTGAACCTTGGGGGCTTGCTGCGATGGGGGCGCGCGGCTGCGGCGGGGTTCGGATGCAGGGCGGCGCCGGGGCAGGGCGCGTTGCTGGGCGCAATGGACGGCCTCATGCGCGATCAGGCGATGGTCGGCCAGATCGGCGGCTGAGTGCAGCCAGATATGCGGGCCATAGGCAAAGGCGCGCGCGCCAAGCGCCGCACAAAGCTGCCCGGCCTGATGGTCGGTATGAAGGCGCAGGGGGGCGGCATCGACGGCCAGCCGGTCCTCGATCCGCTGGCGCAGGGTGCCCGTCAGCGGCTGGCCGCCGCGTGTGGCGCGGATCAGCCGGGCCTGCGTTTCGGGCAAGGCAAAACCGGCACCGCCCCGACCGGGGGCGTATTGGGGCTGCGCGCCTTCGCCTTCGGAAACTGTCGCGAAATCGCCCTCGGCGAACTCGTCAAGGTCGCTGTCCTCGACTGCGGAGACACTCACCTCGGCCATCGCGCGGGGCAGGGCCGGCACAGTGTTGAGGCTGTCCAGATTGGGCTGGCTGCTGGGGTCCGCGCTGCGCCGCACAAGGCGCGGCTGGTCGTTCACAGGCAGATGCACGACCCCGGTGGGAGGGGCGCGGGCCTGCGCCCGGCCAAAGGCAGGGTCTTTGCTGTCGGCATCATCCTTGGGTTTGCCGGGGGTCTTGTCCTTGCCGGCAACCTTGCCCTTATCCGAAACGATGGCTTGGGCCAGATGGTCGGCCTCTGCCTCGGCCGGGTCGGATTTCGCGCCCACACGCAGGGCGCCGGTCGCGGCTGGGGCCGTTTGCGCCTCGGGCTGGGGCCGCAGGATTGCGCCGATGGCCTTGCGGTCGGCGCTGATCTTGGCGCCATCCTTACCCTTCGCCTTGCCCGTCACCTTGGCGAGCGCGGGTTTGGTCTTGCGATCCGTCTCAGCGCCAGAGCTTGCCATGATCAAACCCCCTCAGGCTCAAATTGGAGATTGCCGGGATGGTTGAAATGCATCAGCACGCGGACCCGGTAACCGGCAGCGGAGGATGCGCGCTCGCTTAACAGCACGGCCGGGCGGACGACGGGCGCCGAAGTGTCCAGGTCATAGAAAAGGGGGTGCGGCTTGACAGTGTTGTCGCGGAATATCCAGATATTCGGCAACGTCTGGGGTAGGGGGGGTGCATCAAGGCCCAGCCGGTCAATCGGCGCACAATCGACGTAGATTGCGTGGGTGAATAGCCACGCTGAATTTCCCCGGCACAGGATCTTCGGTTCGATCGTGCCGCTTAGCCCGATCGCTGCATAGCACGCGGCAGAGGTGTCGATATTGGGCGGAAAGACCGCTTTCAGCATCTTTTGCAAATCGGCAGTCCCTGAAATCTGAGCGATTTCGTTGCCGTCAAGAAGGATGTCGCGATAACCGCGGAGGTTGATCGGATAGCGCGGCGTTCTTGCGGCATCTTCAAAGCCAGGCCTGATCTTCAACATGACGACATCGTTCCGGAACTGGCGGCGTATCCGGTTGCCGCGCAGGATGGCCGATTGTGGCGGTGGGGGCAAAGCAAGGTCCTGATCGACAGGCCGCGCGAACAGGTCAATCGCAATGTCCAGATCGTCGAACCGGTTGTCGCAGATCCAGATATCGGGCGGGGTTTCCGTCAGGCACATGATGCCGATGGTGAAATACATGTCCGAGTAAACGATGGGCGGAGGCCGAAGCTTGTTATAGAGGTCCAGATAATCAACCAGCTTTTTGCCACGGACGAGCATCTTGGCGGCAGACGCCGTGCGTTTCAGCTTGATTGCCTCGGCCGGGGTCAGGATGGCGTCCATCCTTGGGTCCAGACCCTCGCCGATCCGAACGATGTCGGGCGCGGCTTTGCCAATGCCGATGCCTGTCGCCATGCGGCGCAGGGCCACCGGCTGTATCACACGGGCGGGACCAGCACTGCGCGGCGCGCGCGGTGTCGCGATCAGGGGCGATGCGGCTGGCGCGATCTGCTGTGCCGCTTCAAGATCCTCGGTTGCCTGATCAAGCGCCAGTGCGGCGCTTTGCAATTGCGCGAAATCTTCCGGGCGCGAGGCGGTGGCGCTTGCTTCCAGCATGGGGATGACATTGCGCCAGTAATCAGCCCCCGCCTGCCGGGCGGACGGTGGCAGGCCTGTCAGGTCGATCAGCAGCGTGGGCTGGCCGGGGAACGGGGCATAGAGGTGATCGGCCACCTGCGCCTCACGCGTGGCGGTTGCGCGCACGACGGCCGAGGCGAGGATCATGTCGGGGCGTGAATAGACCGGACCACCCCCACCCCCTCCGCCTGTGACGCTGCCGGTCAACGCGGTGAATTGGCAGTTTTCGACATGAACGGATTCGGCATTCCCGGTGACGGCGATGCCGATGCCGCCGGTGCCCAGCCGGAAGCGGCAATCGCGCAAGGCCACGTCCCCTGCTGGCGCTTCGGGGTCGGAGACCGATATGACCTGACAAATGCCCGCCGGGGTCTTGCTGACCTCGGCCGAGACGGTGTCGGCCTCGACCCGGCCGACCGATACGGCTTCGATGATGGATGCCGGCGTACCGGCAGCATTTTTGCTGAACCCGCACTCGAGCGTGAGTTCTTCAAAACGCACGCGTTCGAACCCGGTAAAGGACAGGCCGTGGGTCGTGTCGGACAACTTCATATCGATCAGGGTCACGCCGTCGCCGGCGCCGCGAAAGATCAACGCGCCGCTGCCTTCAAAGTCGATGGGCTGTTCCAGATACCACGACCCCGCCGGAAAGCAGATCAGGGCGCGGAAACGCGGGTTTTCCTTCAGCAGTTTTTGCAGCGCGGACAGCTGTTCCCACAGGTCCTTTTCGGGGATGATCATCACTGTGCATTGGCATTGGCAATCATCATCGGGTTCGGCGAATAGCAGGTCGATGGCGCCCTGAACGGTGATCGCCGCCGCGCCGCTTTGCGTGGAGTCATAAGCAATATCCAGCGCCTCGATCTCGGTCAGGGCGGGGAAGGCGCGGCTGCGGCTGTCGGGCATTTCCGTGGTCAGATACTGACCGTCCTGGATCACCCCCAGCCAGCAATAGTGGTGATGCGCCTCGGCGGGTTTGGGCTGCCAGGTCAGGCGCTGATCGGTGCCGTCGGCATATTCGCGGATCTCGACCAGCCAGGCATCGCCGGGCAGAAGGAACGGCCGAGGACCGGCAAACGGTGCGCCCAGTTCCATCCGCAATCCGCCGAGGATCAGCACCAACTGCCAGTCGTCCGCCCCAAGTGCCACCGTTCCGCTGGCCGAGAGCAGGCCCACCGCTTGCGCGCCAAGGTTCGGATCCATCAGATTGATCGTGACCGCCCCGTCCCAGACCCGCAGGAACGCGGTGGCGGGCGCGGTCGCCAGCTGTGCTTCGATCGCGGCGCGTGAATGCAGCGTCGCGCCGCGCTGTGTCAGCTGTTCGGTCCAAAGCCCAAGGCGGGTTTCCTGGGTGGGATCGGTCAGCTCGAAGATGGCGGTGTCGAAGGCGCTGTCGGTCAGCAGCGCGTCGGCTTGGGCGATCGGCACCTCGATGCTGCCATTGTCGTGCGACCATTTCAGCGTCACCAGCAACGCGCCGGGATCGCGCGGAACGGCCAAGGCGCCGCTGGTTTCGGGCCGGTTCAGGGGCGCATCATGGACCTCCAGCCGGAACAGGTGGTTGCCGGTGTCGAATTGCGGATCGCTGAGCACGGTTGCGCAAGGGTCGCAAATATCGGGCGGGACCTCCTCATTTTCGAAACGGACGTCGGTCAGGCGGAAATCGCCAAAGGCGGGCAGGGTGGCCTCGACCAGATGGCGGCAGGTTACATCGTCGGGAACCGTCGCCAGCTGCGCCACTTTCAGCTGCGTGGTCAGCTGGCTTCGGGTCGCGGTCTCGGCCGACAGGAAGGCCGGATCGACCAGCCGCGCATCCTCGGCCGGGCCAACGGGACGCTGCCAGAGATCGGCATAGACCAGATAGGTGCCGGTCGCGGGCAGCGGCGACAGGCCTTGCAGATCGCGTTGACGGTGCAGCAGGTCAAGTCCTTGAGGGTCGGTCACCGAGGTGGCGGGATCGACCAGCTCGACCAGACCGACCAGGCCATCGGCCACCACGCGGCCGGGTTGAAGCCGGGTGATGTGGCGATGCGCCGAGGGGGTGTCGTGGAGGTTCCACCCCAGCACGCCGCCGGTCTTGGGGACGCCCGTGCGGATGGCCGTATCGCCAAGCGTGGCGGTATTGGTCAGTTGAATTTCGGCCGCCTCGCGCTGATCGGCATCGGTGACCATCGCCCCCTGCGACGGCAGCAACAGGGAGTATCGCCGGTTTGGCTGGTGCGAATATCGACTGGCATTTCCACTCATATCCCCAATCCTCCCTTAGCCACCCGGCGCCGGTGACGGCAGCGGGGCAAGCAATCGCAAATCATATCGCGCATAGACATGCTGTCCCGCGGGCAGCACGGCGGCGGCCTTGCGCATGGCCGCGTCAACGCGCGCGAGGTGCCATTCATCGTGATAGATGCCCATCTCGCCCCCATCTTCGGCACCGGCGGAAATCGCCCTGGGATTGCGGTCCGACAGGACGGCATATCCCGGTTGGCCAAAGCCGGGGGCGGCGTTTGCGGGGCAGGGCCAAGCCAGAAACAAGGGCAGGCGGGTCACGCATTTCGTGAGATGGACAAAGGCCGCGTCGAAGCCCGGTGGCAGCAGCGAAAAGCGCAGGCAGCCGGATCTGGCCCCGCTGTCATCGCCCGCGACCTGCAGGCCCCCTGCAAAGATGCAGTCGGTGGCGCGGGCGAAGGCCAGCCGCGCCTGCTGGGTGATGGTGCAGTATTCCAGCTCGATCCGGCAACCAGCTGGGGGCAGGCTGGTCAGGTCGATCACGTCGAAGACGCAGTTCCGGGCGCGGATCAGCACCGGCCCGCTGTCCGACGTGGCCGAGGCCGGGCCGGTCAGGCGACGGATCGCGCAATGGAGTAGATCAAGGGTGCTGCCCGGATGAACCTGCAAGGTGCCGGCGAATTTCAGATCCTCGATGATATGATGCCGCGCCGCATCGGCCTGATCGGGCGTGACGCGCAGGACGGTATCGGTCTGATGAAAGACCTCGGCGCGGGTCATGCCGTCCGGCAGATCCTGATCATCCAGCCGCCCGGCGAGGATGCGGGGCACGGTCAGCGGCAGCTCGGCACCGGTGAAGATGCCGCTTGGCGGGCGCAGGAACAGGGTCACCGCATCGGGTTGGGTTTGCCCAAGCGGCAGGCGCCGCCGGGGTCCGGGCGCGCGCATGTCGGGGCTGCGCAGGCTGCGATCCTCATAGCTTGCGGGGAAACAGGGCCGACCCCGCCGATCCGCCGTGACGAAGGGCACAAGATCGCCCGCCGCACCGCTGGCGCTTTCGGGGCGCAGATCGGCATCCGGGCGTTCCAGCCCCGCGCGCACGGCCCGCATCGCGCGCCGCGCATCGGGTCTGCCCGCCGCCAGCCCCTCATGCGCGGCGGCCCGTGTCGCGAGAAAGCCGGTGACATGGGTGCCGGGCGCGGGCGGTGGCAGGGGTTCGTGCAGGATCAGGCGATCGGCTGGATGCCAGCGCCCCGCGATCTCGCGCTGGGTCATCACGCCCTGACGCATGTCGGCCATGCGCAGCACGCGCAATGCGCCCGGCACCACCACGGCGGGCAGCCCGGTCAGCGTTTAGGCCGCCGCATCCACCGCGACCTGCGTGCCGCGCCGCCGCGCGATCCAGATCGAGCGGGCCAGCTCGCGCCGGCGGCTGTCGGGGTCGGGGGCCATCAACTCGACGCCGAACAGCTGGGCAACATAGGGCAGCAGCCAGCCCTGGATCTGCGCGAGGTTGCCCGCAGGCCCGGCGGGGTCCAGAAAACCGTCGGCGTAAAGCTGGATCAGCGTCGCGTCGAACCGGTCGAGCATGTGCCCACACCCGAACAAAAACGCCTCCAGATCGCCGAGCTGGCCTGTTTCGGGGTCGCGATTGTCGTATTGGCGCATCACCTCGGGCAGTTCGCGGTAGAGGATGCGGCCGGCGCGGGAATGAAACAGCGGATGGCTCATCCGGGGCCTCCGTCGGACCAGAGGATGTCGATGGACCCCGCGCCCGCCAGATGGACGAGGGTCTGGGCATTCGGCACCACCGCCTCGATCGCGCCGGAAACCGAGGGGACGACCCGCGCCGTGCCCGCCGCGAATTGCGGCACCAACGCGAAGACCAGATGATCGACCGTTGGATGACTTTCGATGGCGGCGACGATTTCGGCGGTGAACAGCGTCTGGCCAAGCTGCCGCGTCTCCAGCCCGAAGCGATGCAGCAGCAGGGTGCGGATTTCCTCGGCGATTTCAGGCGATTGGGGATAGCCGCGCTTCAGCGTGACCGTGGCGCGTCCACCGAATTTGGCCGAGGTGAAATCCTGAAGCCGCAGGCGGGTGCCGGGTAGGGCGCGGTCCAGCAGATAGCGCATCAGCGTCTCGCGGATCGCGGCCACGGGGCCGCCGGCCGCTGGCACCAGCGTCAGGACGATGGTCGGCTGCCCCTGCGCGCCCGCTTCGCGGCGCAGGCTGCCGCTGGCATGCCAGATCGCGGCATGGCTTTCGGCAAGCCGGGCGAAGTCGTCGATGGACAGCGCGCGGTCCAGCAGCGCGAACTGGCTGTCGCCCTTGGCCCGCAGCGCATCGACCCCCTCGCCATCGGCGCCGTAGCGCGGCGGCAGCGGTTGGACCAGGGCGGCAATGGCCGGATGGGCCGGCGTGGGCTTGGTGATGGCACCTGCGGGCACGCCGTTGCCGGTCTCGCCCGCGCCGATGCGGAAGCGGGTCAGGTGCAGATTGTCGGTGCCGGTCGGGTTGCGCATCAGGAAGACCACCTCGGGGTGGTTGTCCTCGGTCAGGCGGACGAGATAGCCGGGCTGATCGGGATCTGCATCGGCGGCGCTTGCGACCTGCCGCAGAAGCCGCCCGGCGACGGTGATTTCCAGATCCGCCGCGACACCGCCTGGAAAGCCCGCATCGGGCCGGGTCGAGACAGGCGCCAAAGGCAGCGCGATCACCTGATTTTGCTGGGCTGCGTCCCCCGAGCCCAGGACCGTCTGCGGTTGCGATTTGCCATGACCGAAGGGGGCCACATTGGCATGAACGACGGTATAGCCGCGCCGGAACGGCGGCAGATTGGCCAGCGGTTCGGCAAAGGTCAGACGCTGGATGCCTGTCCCCTGCGCGGTGATCGTGGCAATCGTCAATGCGGCGGCCTTGGGCGGGTCCTCGGCCTCGCTGACCAGCAGCAGCCTGCGCCCGGCCCGCAACAGATCCGCGCCCGCGGTGACCGCCAGATCCAGCGATCCGTTCACCAGCAGATCCGCAGGCGAGCGGACCTCGTGCAAAAGCCCGCTGCTGGAGGGAAAATGCGCGGCAAGCTGGGTGATCTCGCCGATCGTCACGCCGCTGGGCAGGGTCAGCGTGACGGCGTAACCCGCCTCATCTTCGGGCTGCACGGCCTGCACGCGGGCGGCCGCGATGCCACCATTGCGCAGCCGCAGACCCACCGCGCCTTGCAGGGCGGGATCGGGTTTGCCTTCGAAATGCAGCTGCGTCGCGGAAAGATTGACCGATGTTCCCACCGGCTCGGCGTCGGTCGGGGTCGTATATTCGCCCAGCTCGACCCTTTTCGGGGCTGTCGCATCATCGGGATCGTCTTTGATGAGCGTGCTGCGCAGGGCAGGCAGAACCTGAACGACATTATTGGGTTTCGGGTCGCTGATCCGAATGTCGCGCCCGCGAACTTCCATCACGGTCACGAAATTGCCAAGAGCGATCCCATAGCCGCCATTCGCGAGTTTTATGATACCGATGGCGGGGTTGTGTGGAGAAACTGAGGTCTCGCCAGTGCCAAAGTTCAGCGCGAGCATGCGGGTGGTCAGTGTGGCGGAGGAAGATGTCACCGCATGCGCCGCGATGGTTGCCAGCGGCTGGGTCGACAGTGACAGCCGTTGCCCGACATAACAGGTCGTCGGGGCGGCGAAGTTCAACCAATATGACCCGACCGGGCGGGGCGACAGGTTAAGCTTGGGTGCCAGCGACAGCTGAACCTGCTGGAATGTGGCGTCAATCGCGGTCCGCCCTCGGGCGATGCGCATGGTCGCGGCGGTGCGGTCGGTCTCGCGGATCTCGAAGGCTTCCAGCCGGCCGTCCTGTTCGAACAGGCCGATGCTGCCCGTCAGCGCATTGTTCAATGTGCTGGAATTGTTCAGCCGGAACAGGGTCTCGGTGGCGGGGATGGGGTCGCTGCGGGCGTTCCAGCCGGCCGGGCGCAGACTGTTCAGCGCCGGGTCGACGGCCAGATCCTCGGTGGTTTCAAAGGTCAGGATCGCCGAGCCGTCCTGCGCCGGATATTCGGCCGCCAATCCGCGCGCAATCACCTGGCGCAGGGCGTCCGGCTTCATCAGCAAGGCCACCGGAAGCTGGGCCGAGGCCGGCATCGAGGGCCGAAAGCCGATCATTTCCAGCAGCCGTTGCAGAAGCGGCGGCTGGGTCGCGGTGCGCAGATAGCCCTCATTGGCGTAGGCGTTCAGGGTTTCCGTCAGGATATGCAGCCCTCGCGCGAAGGCGCGCGAGATCTGCTGCGCCGCGTCCAGCGGGATGTGGTCATATTGCGCCCGCAGTGCCGCCGGGTAATCCGCCCCGCCCGCGACAAAGCTTTGCGGCGGCGGCTGGCGCCAGCGGCTGGCCAACCGCCCAAGCGCCTGATCCAGCGGCAACCCGCCAAGATCGCCGGTCGCGAACGCGGCGACCCAGTCATCGGGATCGTCGCTGGGCAGCGGTGTTGCGGGGGCGCCAAACAGCAGCAGATGGGCAACGCGCAGGTCCTCCAGCCACTCGGCGCCGCCCCCTTCGACATAGGCAAAACGCGTCAGTCCGGCGCGGTTCCAGCGTGTGAGATCCCGGACGGGCGTGGGGCTGCCGGCGATTTTCATCCCACAAGCCCCCCCTGCAGGCTGAGCAGCACATAGCCGGTTTCGGCGTTCGGGTTCACCGGGTCCAGCGTCAGCGCTTCGTTCTTCTGCGGGCGCAGGATACCGCTGAGCGTGGCTTCGGTTTCCGGCCGCCCGGCGATCTGGAAGCGGCTGATGATGACGCCCGCGACCCCCGGACAGGCCATCAGCGCCTGTTCGAGATCAGACAGATAGGCCGCGTCCCCAAAGCCGTAATGCTGCGGATCGAACAGCTGCCCCGGACTGGCCGACAGGATCTGGCGGGCGGCGGCCTCGACTTCCGAGCGGAAGAAGTTCCGGTCGACATGCAGGCAAAGCCGGATGAACACCCCGACCCGCCGCCCGTCCAGCAGACGCAGCCCGGTCCCAAGCGGCAAAAGCGGCGTCACGATCCGCGACAGCGCGGTGCGAAGGGTGAAGCTGTCAAGTTGCGCGGGCGTCAGCGCCAGAAGGGGGTGGACCGCCTGATCGGGCGGGATGGCGCGGTCGCGTTCCAGCAGGAACCATTGCAGGAAGGCCTCGTGATGGGGGCCGATTTCGGCCACGCGGTCATGCAGCCGCAGGCCGGTCTCGCGCATCAGCAGGACGGCTTCGAAGATCTGCTGCCCGGCCTCGATCCGGCGGCGCACCACAGCTTTTGAGATCAGCGGGCAGCCTTGCAGAAATTCGGCAAGGCTTTCCAGCGTCACGAAAGACAGGAAGGTGCCGATCCGGCTGAGCCCGGCGCCACGGGCGATATCCATCAGCTGCGGGCGGGCGGTCAGGGCGCGGGTCAGCGCTTCGGTTTGCGCGGTGCTGCCGTCAAAGCCGTAATCCAGACGCTCGGCCCCGGTCAGCTCGGCGCCCACCGCCTCATAGGCCGGGTCTATGCCGTCGATCATCCGCAGCAGCGCCACCATCGAGGCCGGCATCCGCGCGGTCGCCACGAACCGCTCGGCGAAGACGGTATCAAGTGCGTGGCTGGCCCGATCGAGGCCGGCGGCCAGAACCTCGACCAAGGCCAGCTCCATATCGGCTTCGGTCCACCGCTGGCGTTCGGGGTTCGCGGCGGCCAGATCTTCCAGCATCACCCGGCGGAACCCTTCGAAATCGCGCGCGGTCCAGTCAAAATCATCGGGGATTTGCACGCGATCGCGGGGCAGGGTGGTGGTGCGGCGCGCGCAGTCGGGGCAGCTGTCGACCAGATATTCCAGCACCGGTTGGGGGCGGTTGGCCATGGCTAGCCACCCCCCGTTCCGTCATCGACCGTCACCGCGCCGTTCGAGATTTCGAACCGCAGCTTCTGATCGAGGGTCAGCGCCGCGAGCCGGTAGCTGATGGTGATCTGCAAGACCTCGGACCGGCCTTCCTTGGGGGCGGCTGCGACATGGATTGATCCGGGCTCGGCCTCGCCCTGCAAGGCCTCGGCCACACCTGCGGCAAGGGCGCCTTCGATCCGCGCCCGCAGCCGAGGCGTCATCGGCATGAACAGAAGACCCGCCGCACCGATGCCCCATTCGGGCAGAAAGACCCGCTCGCCCGGCTGGGTCAGCAGCAGCAGGACGATCTGTTCGCGAAAATGGGCCAGCCTGCCGGAATGCGCCACGCCGTCGCCCGCGACCCGAAACGGGAAACCCAGATAGCGCGAGGGGCCATGCAGCTGTTCGGTGGCCATCTTACGCCCCTTTCACCTTGGACAGTGAGACCGAGGCCGGGGTCGTCGGCGGGACCGGCGGCGAGGTCGGCGAGCCGGGTGCGGCGGTCGGATGGAAATGGTTGGCGAACGTCTGCACAAAGGCATCGGCGTTCAGGATCGAGGATGAGGCCCCTTTGCCCAGCTTCACGCTGTCGCCGTCCACGGTGACGGTGCTGGCCGTGATCGTCACGCCAGAGCTGTCCAGCTCGATCCGGTTTTGGTCGAATTCCAGGATCAGCTTGCTGTCGGACATCTCGATCTTGGCCTTGCCGTGCCCGGCCAGCCGCACCAGCTTGTTGGCCGGGTCCAGCATCAGCGTGGCGCCTTCGTGATCCTTGGCTTCGAGCACGCCGTCCTTGTCCATCACCACCTCGCCGCCTTTGGGATGATGCAGGACCAGGCGTTGATTGCCACCGTTGTCAGGGGCTTTGCGGTCGTCTTCGATCCTGATCTCGATCCCCATCTCGCTGCGGATCAGGTGCAGCTGGCCCTGTTCCAGATCGAAGCTGGGGGGCGGGGTGAACTGGCTGTCGGGCGGATAATAGACCCCCGACCAGACCGGGCTGTCGGCGGCGCCTTCGATGAATTCGACCAGTACCTGACTGCCCTTGGCGGGGATGAAGATCGCCGCCTCCTTGGAATTGCCGCCATGGGCAAACACCCCGAGCGCCCATTTCTGAACGCCCGTCCCCAGCACGGTCGGCACTTCGACCAGAAGCCGCCCCAGCTTCTTGTCGTCGGCATTGTCGATCACGGTGCCGCGATACTTGCCATAGAATTTCCGCGCCTGCTCGCGGGCGATCTGGGACAGGGTCGACAGTTGGACATCTTCGGCCATCTCAGATCTCCTCGATGCCGTTTTTCAGCAAGGCGGCCTTTTGGCGATAACCGGTGGCGTCAAAGACGTGTTCGACGCTGTCGACATAGTAGCGCCCGCCGTAGCGCAGCCCGACGCCGTCGATGCGCACCAGCTTGCCGGGCAGCAGCACATGGCCGTAAAGCGTGCTGTCGATCAGGGCTTCGGCCTTGATGGCCAGGCTGGCCTCGTTGATCTTGGCCTGCGCCAGCATCCGGCCGGCCTCGGGCGCGGGATCGCCTTCCTGACGCAGCCGGATGACGTTTTCCGGCAGCCCCGAGGCCGCGCCCGCCGCCGCCAGACTGCGGGTCCCGAGGATGGGCAGATCAGGGGAAAGCTGGGTTTCCGACGCCTTGCCATCGCCTTTCGTATCCACGGCGGCCGTCACCGCGCGGTCGGGGACGGCGGCTTCCTCGTCGATCTGGAAGGACAGGCAATTGCTGTCGGGACCGGCATAGACCAGAATTTCGGGCTGCGGCGCGCCCTGAAGGCGCAGCGGGCCGAAATAGACCTCGCCCATGAGAACGCGGAATTCATAGCCCACGGCCTCGGCGCGTTCCTTGAGAAAGGCGAAATCGGTCTTGTCCTGCACCAGCACCTGACTGCGCTGACCTTCGCCGCAATCCAGCGCCAGCCGCAGCCCGTAGGTCGCCGCAATCGACTGCGCGATCAGCCGGTCGGTGATCGGCTGCGGGCTTTCGCTGTCGCCCCAGTTCCGCGTCTGCTGCTGACGGTCCATGGCGATGGTCTGGTCCTGAACCTCGATTGTGACCTTGGCCGCGCCGCGATCCTGCGGATATTCCGGGGCAATCTTGACGATGTTGCCCCACAGCACATCCTCGGCATAGCTGCCGAAATCGGCGGCGATGCGGATCGGCTTCCAGCGCTCGAAATAGCCGCCGTCCAGCACTGGCCAGATGCCGATTTCGTTGCGCCCCAGCGTCAGCACCAGATGGCCCGCGCCGGGCTGGCTGCGCCCCACCTGCAGGGTGACCGATTGCAGAACAGGGTAAAGATCCGCGATTTCTACCGGAACGGTGCCGGTATAGATGCGCACACCCGCCGGTTCGATATTGCGGAAGATGTCGGGGATCAGGCTCATGGTGCCTCCGGTCGGGCGGGGATGGCCAGACGGACGCCCGCGCGAAAGCGGGCCAGCCCGGTATCGGGCGCAGGCGTGCTGGCATAGACGAGATCGGCGGGAAAGAAGATGTCGGGATTGGCTTCGGCGATGACCCACCAAAACCTGGGATCGCCGTAATAATCGCCCGCCAGCCGGTCCAGCCGGTCGCCCACCCGCAATTCATGCTGGATAAAGCCCAGATGGCTGCGCACCCGGCGCGGCATCAGGCCGCGAAACGGTGCGATGGCCGGATCTGGCCAGACGAAGGCGGGGGTTGCCGAATAGCGCTGGCGGGGGTCCTTGCGCATCCTATTTCCCCTTCAGGCTGGTGGCGATCAGCTCGGCCGCGGTGGCGGTGCCGGGCCGCGTCTTCAGCATCGCCGCCGAGATCTGCTGGCGCAGCCGGTCGGCGAAGATGAAGGGGTTATGCGCCTCGATCACCTGCATGGTCAGCTGCGCCTTGCAGCGGATCGGCACCAGCGAGCGCAGGAATTCATCGACGGTATAGCTGACGGTTTTCAGCACCACCGGCAGGATCTCGGCCCCCCAGATGAACAAGACGACCGAGGGCGTCAGGTCACGGTCGAACGCGCGCGAGGCGGTCAGCCCAAGTTCCGTCATCACCCGCAGCCCGCCGGGGCGCTGGCTGCGCGGCTCGACCAGCAGGCGCAGGCTGTCCAGAACCGGTTGCAGGCCATTGGTGCCGGGCAGCCAGCCCTCGCGGTCCATGTAATCGGCGGCGGAAAAGATCAGCTCGACCGCGAAGGTCTAGTCCTGAAGCTTGGCCGCCTGCATGATGCGCGGTGTCTGTATCGGGGTGGTGAAGGCGAAATCGCTGCCGGTGCCGGGGGTGTTCATCACCGTCAACTCGGTGCCGCGCGTGCGGGTCAGGGTTTCGGGATTATACTGGAACGGCAGGACGATGGCGTCCGGCGAGAGGTTGAATTCGACGAGGATGCCGCGCTGGATCTCGGTCATGGCGGGCCACCGGGAAGTGCGCTCACGATCGCCTGCGCCGTGCGCCGGGCCAGGCTGTCGGCGGTGTCGCCGCGTTGGGCGGTGATGACGGGCAGGTGCAAGGTGGCGATGCGAAGGGGTGTTTGCGGTGCCATCGCGTGCAGGTGGCGGGCCAGCGATTGGGCGAAATCCTGCGGCGCGATGCCGGGCAGGCGCGGCAGGTCGATGGACAGGCGTTCGATGATCATGTCGCGTCCTCGTCTGGAAGATAGGGGGCCAGGGCCATCAGCTCGGCGCCGGTGAAGGTCGCGGCCGCCTTGCCGCGTTCGCGCCGGATCGCGCGGGCCAGATGTTCGGGGCCAAGGGCCGCGCCGTCCGCCAGCGCGCGCGCATACAGGGCGGCATTGGCGATCTCGGCCGGGGACAGGTCGATGCTGGCGGCAAGGTCGGCCAGATCGGGGCGATCCTCGGGGCCGAGGGCCGCGTGCCAGGCCGCCGCGCGCAGACGCGGATCGAGGCGGCGAAATTCGACCAGGGCGGCGAAGCGGCGCAGATAGGCGTCATCCAGGTTGTTGCGCAGATTCGAGGTCGCGAAGACCGGACCGCGATGACGTTCCAGCAGCATCAGCAGATGGCTGACGGTCATGTTGGCGCTGTGATCACGGGCCTCGCGCACCGCGACCCGCCGCCCGAGGATGGCGTCGCATTCGTCGATCAGGATGCAGCCGCGCGTGCCACTCATCTGGGTGAAAACCTCGGTCAGGTTGCGCTCGGTATCGCCCAGCCATTTCGACACGATCCGGCCCAGTTCCAGCCGGAACAGCGGGCGTTTCAGGCGGCGGGCCAGCTGGCGGGCGGCAAGCGACTTTCCGGTGCCGGGCGGGCCGGTCAACAGAACCGCGGGTCCGGCGGGCGCCGACAGGGCGTCACCGTCCTGCGCGGTCAGGGCAAAGCGGGCAAGGGCCGCGATTTCGTCCAAATGGCGCGCGATGTCGGCGGGCAGGATCAGATCGGGCAGGGCGCCGGTGCCGTCATCATCCAGCACCATCCCGGCGGGCAGGGCGCCAAAGCCGTCCTCGCCCAGAATGCGGCGCAGAAGGCGCGGACCGGGGCGCAGAAGGCGCGCAGGTCCCATCCCCTCGACCGACAGCCAGCCGCCCGCCAGCAGCGGCCCCGCAGGCGAGATCAGGCGCAGCATCTGCAGGTCTTCCGCCCCCGATAGCAGCAGGATCTGATGCAGCAGCGCCTGAGTGGGGGCCAGCTCGGCACCACCTTGCAGGCCCGCGATCCGCAGCGCCTGCGCCGGACGCAGCACCGGCAGCAGCGCGCAGGCAAGCGCATCCAGCGCCAGATCGTCGGGGGCCAGCCCTTGCAGGATCCGCGTCCACAGACCACCGGCGCGGGCTTGGGTGACGCGGCCCTGCGCGGCCTCGATCGTGCGGCGCTGGTCGGCGGTGCTGGTCTTGCCGTCGCGGTGGCGATAGGCGGCGTCGATCAGCAGCACAAGGCGCGCCGCCTCGGGATCGAGCCGGGCGGCGAAATCGGCCTCAGGTTCGGCAAAGGGCAGGATCGCGGCTTCGGTCATGGCGCGGCCCCCATGGTGATGGTGACGCCGTTCATGATCAGCATCTGCGGCTGGGCGGCCCGCGTTGCCGACAGGCGCAGCACCGCGGCGTTGCCGTCATCGTCCAGCGTAACGGGGCTGGTGGTCAGCAGGGTGCCGCCTTGCAGCGTGCGGCGGGCGAGGCTGGTGATCACCGTCTGGGCCAGCCGGGCCGAGGCGTCCTCCCAGCCATTCGGCCCCCAGACCTCCAGCTGCAGGATCAGCGCTTCGGGGGTCTCGGTGATGGCGGCGACCTGCAACGTGACATCACCGCCGCCCGCCACAAAACGCGCCTCGGTCACGAGGGTGGGCCTGATGTGGGTGCCAAGGTTCAGAACCACCGCGCCATAGCTGGGCGCAGGCGTGGTCTGCGCGGGCAGCCCCGGATGCACCCCGACCGAGGCCGGGTCCAGCGGATCGACCAGCACCGGAAACAAGACCGGCGGCCCATCATCCGAAGGCTGCGCGGCCGGCACGATCCCGAACGAGAACAGGTAGCAAAGCGAGGTCCGATAGGGCGTTTCGCCCTGCGTGGTCCAGATGTGGTTCATATCCTCGACATCCAGCATCCGGGGCTGGGCGGTGATCATCAGATCGGCGCCGATCAGCGCCGCCGCAGGTCCGACCGGCAGGGCGTTGGGGCCGCGGACCGGGCCAAGCTGCGGTTGCTCCATGAACAGGCGGATGATGTGGGACAGGATGCGCAGCTCGAAACTGCCGGCGGATTCGCTGCGGTCCACCCCGGCTGCGCAAAAGGCCGTCAGCAGCGCATGCAGTCGCAGCGCCTGCGCCCCCGTCGGCGTGCTGAGATAGGCGGCGTTGTCGAATTCGATCCGGTAGACGAAGATGGTGACCAGCGGCGTCGCGCCATCGTCACGGGGGTGAAACGTTGCGGGGGCGCCAATCTCGACCGCGATCGGCGTGGCCGAAAACGGCCCGGTGTTCAGGGACTGGATCCGGCGTCGGACGGCTGCCATGGCGTCGGCGACATGGGCGGCGGCGGTCAGCATGTCACAGCCTCCGATACCCGGCCCGGCGCAATTGGCTGGCCAGTGACAGACCGGTGCTGCGCCCGGGTGGGGTGGGGCTGGCGGCGGGGGACGGGTTTGGCGGCGGCGGCATGATGCGGATGTCCAGATTGCCGATCAGCGGGCCGGTCGGCGGGGCGGCCTGCGGTTGCAGGGCTCGCGGCGTTGCGGGGGCGCTGTCGTCGGGGGCCGTGCGGATCTGGGGGCCATCGGTGGGGGTTGCGTCGACATCCGTGGCCTGCGGGGGAAGCCTGAACGCCCCCGCCATCCCCGGATCCGGCGGCAGATTGATCGCCGGAAGCTGCCAATGATCCGGCATGGACGGTGAGATATGGCCCTGAAGGGTCTGTGCCTCATGCGACCTTGGCGGGGGGAAGGCGTCGGCGCCATTGCCCTGTGGCAAGAATGGTGCGGTGTCGGAGGAAACAGCCGTCGGGGGCTGTGATCGAGGCGGGGCATGTTCGGATTCGGCGGCGCGTGCGTCCGCGCCTGGTGACCAAAGATCTGTCGAGCGGGCTGCCGCATGGGATGGTTGGGCGGGGAGGGACCCGTTCCGGGCCTGGGGCGCGGCTTCTGGCGGCAGCGCGAGACCTGCAACATCGGATGGCCGGGCTGTGGTGTCGTCTGCGGGCAGGGTCCTGTTCGCGGCTTGGGCCGCGCTTTCGGATGGCGGGGGCGGGTCGGGGACTGGCGGCTCGGTTGGCTCTGCCGCAAGTGCCGCCTGCGTGACGAAGGGCGGCGGGATGGCATCGGCCAGCGGCCGGGCGATCCCGGCCCTTGGCCGGCCTGCCGCCGGATTGGTCCCGTATTGGCCCGCCAGCAAGGCCCGGATTTGGGAAAGCAGGGTCATGGCTGGGCCCCGAGCAGGCTCAGATAGATATTCCGGCGCCGTTCAGGCATCGACAGGATCGCGGCCTCGGCCCAGCCGTAAGCGCGGGCGAGCATATCGACCTCGGCGAGGCACTGGCCGCAATGGCGGGAAATCCACGACCACGGATCAAACCAGAAGCCGGTCTCGGCCCGGCACAGGGCGCAGGGAAAGCGCAGCTCGGTTTTCAGGCCGGGCAGAAGGGCGGCCAGCTGGTGTTCGAAGGCGGTCGCGAAGGGCGCGGGATCGATCTGCGGCTGTTCAAGGCAGATCGCGGCAAGGGTCGCGTCGCTGCGCTGCAACGCATCTTCGTGGCGGGCGGCGGGGATGGCGAAGCGCGCGCTTGTCCCACCCGTTTCAAGCCAGATGGCGGCGGGCAAAGGCGGGCCGGGCGTGATGGTGAATTCATCCGCAGCAGCGCGAATGTCGATGGGCTTGCCGCAGCATTCGCGGCGCGCCACGAACCACGCAGGCCAGGCGCCCAAGCTGAGCGCCAGACGAAACAGCGCGATCTGGCGGTCGATCACCGACATCCGCGCGGCCCAGTTCGCGGGTTGTCCGGAGGGGGCGGCGAAGCCTGCCTCGATCAGCTGGGTCAGGCGGTGTGGCGTCGCAGCTTCGCTGGCAATGTCGAAAAGCGCGACCTCCAGACTTACGGGGCGCGGGGCAAGCGACAGGTCGCAAGCCGCCGGCAACCAGCCGTCCTTGTCGCTGTCACGCTCGGCGACCGCAGACATTGCAGGTTCTCCTGTCAGGTTTGGCGATACCAGCCCTCGTAGACCACGGTGAAACTTGCGATCCCGACGGTGTTCATGTTGTTGGCGTCAAGTTCGGGCAGCGCCTGATATTCGCTGACCCAGGCCCCGTTCATCACGAATTTCAGCTGCGCCTTGCCCTGAAGATCCAGCACCTCGACCCGCAGATCGCGGCGAAAGCCGGGGCTTTGCCTGCCGCCGGCGCCTTCTTTCCAGGTGCTGCAGGCAAGGGCCCATTTCTCGAACCGGCCATCGTCCAGACCAAGGCCCTGTTCGAAGGTCACCGGTTCATAGCTGGTGCCGCCACTGATCTGCGAGGCGGAGTTTTTCAGATGTCCCGCCGCACGCCAGGCCGTCGCTTCGGTCTTCTGCTTCAGCGCGCCCATCTTTGAAATCCCGGCGATGGGCTGATCGCCCCCATCGGCGAAGAAAAGCCGGAATTTGAACGTCAGTAGCGGGTCGTAAGGAATGACTTCGGGCATGGAAACCTCGCTTGCCGGGGATCAGCCCGGTTCGAAGATCTGTTCGATAACCACTTCGATGAATTCGGCCGGGAAGGCCGGCGCAAAGGCCAGATTCACGCGCAGGATGCCCTTGCGGATATCGTCCTGCGTCATGGATTGGTTCAGCCCGACCGCGACGCGATAGGCCTGTGCGGGCGTGGCCCCCTGGAACGCGCCCTGCAGGAAAAGCCCGTCCATGAAGCCCGAGGTCCCGGCCTTCACATTGTCCCACAGCACCTCGGTATTCTTGGCGAACACCACGCGGTTCAATGCCGCCCGCAGGCTGTCCGCGATCAGGAAAGCCGTGCGCATGACGGGCACATATTCGTAGATCCCGCCCTTGTCGCGGGTGCGCGCGCCCCAGACCACCGGCACGCCGTCGATATAGCGCAGGGCGTTGACGCAATTCGGGTTCATCCGCTCCTGCGCGGCTTGCGAGATGTCGCGGCTCAGCTCGGTCACGCCGGCGATGCTGGCGCGGACACCGGCAGGGGCGGTCCAGGGACCGCTTTCCCCATCCGTCCGGGCATAGACCCCGGCGATATGGCCGGTGGTGCCGATACCGGTCATGTTGCGCTGGCCGCCGCCCGGCGTCGGAGGCGTGACCCGCGCCGAGGGGTAATAGACCGCCGCAAACTTGTCCAAAGGCACGCTGATATTGGCAAAATCGGTGGTCGCATCATCCAGCTGGATCAGCGTCAGGCGGTCAAGCTTGTCCTTGCAATGCTTGAGCGCCAGCGAATAGACCGACTGATGGTCTGGCCAGACGCTTCCCGGCAGGACCACGATGGAAATGTCGTCAATATCGCGCAGCGTCTGGAAAATGGCTTCGAAATCCGTCGTTTGCGACGACAAGCTATCGGCGCCACCGGTCAGGGATTTTGTCGCCGAAGCAGGTGGATTGGCCGGCGCCGCGTCAATTTTCAGTTTCAGCGGGTTGCTGGCATTCGCGCCAGGGCCCGTGACCCGCACCAGACCCGAATTGATCGCTGCGACCTCGTCGCCTTTCAGGCCAATGAACCGCTCGATCACCTTGATCGGGTCGCCGCTATCGCCTTTCAGCTGCAGCTCGATCTTGAGATCAAGATAGCCGCCGCTTGCCCCGATGGGCGAGGCCGTGGCCTCGACCGAGATATCATTGCCCCAGGCGCCATCCGAAAGGGCGCTGAAGGTGTAATCCGCCGACGTGGCGCCGGGAAGGGTAAGCTGCACGGCCAGCGTTGCCCGCGCCTGCACCCCTGTCGAGGTCGAGACGATATAGGCCCGCTGCCCGCCATTCATGAAAAAGCCCCGCAAGGCGTGGCCCATATGGTCGGTGAAACTGCCGCTATTGCCGGGCAGACAGACCAGCCCGGACCGGCATCCTGGGGTGGTGAACTGCTCGGCATATTCGGTCGAACTTGACACGAAGCTGGGCGTGATCACCGCAGGGTTGGACGCGCTGATGGAGCGCCCGACGATGGTCGGCCCGATAAAAACAGCGGTTGAGGTCGAGGCCGCACGGACGGTCAATGGGCCGTCGGTCACATATCGAATATAAACACCAGGGGCATCAAAAGCCATGGCCGACTCCTGAACGAAGCGGGAAAGCAAGGCGTGAAATTTGGAAGAGGGTGCAGGCTGAATTGCCGAAGATTGATAGCACGATTTACAGATTCGGGCAATCAAGTTCGTGCGCAGGGTGAATGGATGGAGGCGCGGGATGCCGGTGGTTGATTGCCCCTATGCGCTGGTCCTGAAAGAGCTGCAGAAGTCTTCCGGGGCTAGGTTCCCGTCGACCGCAGCCCACAGCGACGTGCATTCCGGCTCTGCGGTCGACCGCATTTGTTGAAACAGAAGCCAGGGGAGGCGAGGGGGCCGTGGCAAGTAAAATCCCCGGCTGACTGGTAGGCCCGGAGGGACTTGAACCCCCAACCAAGGCGTTATGAGCGCCCTGCTCTGACCATTGAGCTACAGGCCCATCCAACAGTCCCTGCCTGACTAGTCAGCACAAGCGCCACGGTCAAGCGCCCACGGGGCCGGATGGCCCTTGCAGCCCCCGCCGCGATTGGCAAGAAATGATCCCATTGAACAGGTATTTTAACGAGGGAATGATGACCCAATCCAATATGACGCTCGGCCGGATCTCGCTGTATTTCGCAGGGTTCTATATCGGCTTCACCGTGCTGGTTTTCGCCGTGCTGTTTGCGCTGGAAGCGTTTTTCCAGTTCAGCATGGACAGCAATGTCATGGGGCTGATCGTGCCCTTCGTGTCGGCCATGCAATGCGGCACGATCTGGTTCAACAAGACCGGTGCGCGCCCGGCAGGCGGTCTGGCGTGGAAAGCCGCGCTTTGTTTTGCGGTGATTGCCGTGGCGCTCAGCTTCGCGCTTGCGGCAATGATGTTCTCGGCCGGGCTGTTGCCCGAGCTTGAGGGGATGCGCAACGACCCGGACGCCGTGAAAATCATGGCCATTGTTGTCGCTGCGGTGGGCGTGCTTCTGCTGCTGATGTGCCGGCTTGGCTTTGGCCTGGGCGCCAAGCAGGCGGCGAAGCTGAAGGAAAAGCAGGACGCCAAGGCCGCCCGGTAACCCCATCCGTGATTGCCACAGGGCCGCCCTTGCGCTATCGGGGGGCAAATTCAGCGCAAGGGCCTTCGGGGCCAAAAGGGGATCGCGATGGTCGAGCAGGGCAAGGGGCTTTCCTATGCGGATGCAGGCGTCGATATCGACGCGGGCAATGAGCTGGTCGAGCGGATCAAGCCCGCCGCCGCCGCCACCAAACGGCCCGGCACCATGTCGGGTCTGGGCGGTTTCGGGGCGCTGTTCGATGTGAAGGCCGCAGGCTATAGCGACCCGATCCTGGTTGCCGCGACCGATGGCGTCGGCACCAAGCTGCGGATCGGGATTGATACCGGCGAACTCGACGGGCTGGGCATCGACCTTGTGGCGATGTGCGTCAACGATCTGGTCTGCCAAGGCGCCGAGCCGCTGTTTTTCCTGGATTATTTCGCCACTGGCAAGCTGTCCGTGGACGAAGGCGCCCGCGTCATCAACGGCATCGCCGAAGGCTGCCGCCGGTCCGGCTGCGCGCTGATCGGGGGCGAGACGGCGGAAATGCCGGGCATGTATCACGATGGCGACTTCGATCTGGCGGGCTTTGCGGTTGGCGCGATGGAACGCGGCTCTGATCTGCCGAAGGGCGTGAAGGATGGGGATGTGCTGCTGGGGCTGACCTCGGACGGGGTGCATTCCAACGGCTTCTCGCTGGTCCGCCGCGTGGCCGAGGCCGCCGGTCTGGGCTGGCAGGATGCCGCCCCCTTCGCGGATGGCACTTTGGGTCAGGCGCTGCTGGTGCCGACGCGGCTGTATGTGCAGCCCGCGCTGGCGGCGATCCGGGCGGGCGGCGTCCACGGCCTTGCCCATATCACCGGCGGCGGGTTGACCGAGAACCTGCCGCGTATCCTGCCCGAGGGGCTTGGCGCGGAAATCGACCTTGGCGCATGGGCGCTGCCGCCGGTGTTCAAATGGCTGGCCGAAGCAGGCGGCGTGACCGCGCCCGAGATGCTGAAGACCTTCAACTGCGGCATCGGCATGGTGCTGGTGGTGGATGCCGCCCGCGCCGAAGACCTGTCCGGTTTGCTGGGCCAGATGGGCGAAACCGTGGTGCCGCTGGGCGATGTGGTGCCGGGGCAGGGGGTCCGGTACAGCGGCACGCTGGCGTGAAACGCGCGGCCATTCTGATTTCGGGGGGCGGATCGAACATGGTCCGCCTGATCGAAAGCATGGTCGGCGACCACCCGGCACGCGCCGTGCTGGTGGGGTCGAATGACCCCAATGCGGGCGGGCTGGCCAAGGCCGCCGCCATGGGCGTGGGCACCTTCGCCGTCGATCACCGCCCCTTCGGCCGCGATCGCGCGGGTTTTGAGGCCGAGTTGATCCGCCATCTCGACGCCGCGCAGCCCGATATTCTGGCGCTGGCGGGCTTCATGCGCATCCTGACCCCCGATTTCGTGCGCCATTTTGAAGGGCGCATGCTGAACATCCACCCCTCGCTGCTGCCGAAATATCCGGGCCTGCACACCCATGCCCGCGCGATCGAGGCGGGCGATCTGGAAGCGGGCTGCACCGTCCATGAGGTCACCGCCGATCTGGATGCCGGGCCGATCCTCGGGCAGGCGCGGGTGCCGGTATTGGCGGGCGACGACGCCAATACGCTGGCGGCGCGCGTGCTGGTGCAGGAACATCGCCTGTATCCTGCTGTGCTGCGCCGTTTTGCCGCAGGCGACCGCACCCGGCTGGACCTGTAGCCGCCGGTTGAACGTCGCGTCATTTTCTGGCAGGCTCTGCTGATCCAGCCGAGGATGCCAGATGACCACCCCACCCAGAGTCGGCCTTTTCGTCACCTGTCTGGTTGACGCCATGCGCCCGCAGATCGGTTTCGCCACCGTCAAGCTGCTGGAACAGGCGGGCTGCGTGGTCGAGGTGCCCCGCGCCCAAACCTGCTGCGGCCAGCCTGCGGGCAACAGTGGCGACAAGCAGGGCGCGGCAGCGCTGGCAAAACAGGTGATCGCGGCGTTCGAGGGCTTTGACTATCTGGTCGGCCCCTCGGGGTCTTGCGTGGGCCAGATCCGGTCCTATCCGTCGCTGATGGACGATCCCGGCTGGCGCAAGCGCGCTGAAGATCTGGCCGCGAAGTCCTTTGAAATTCTGGGCTTTTTGTATGATGTGATGGGCTGGCAGCCGGAAGGTGTCCGGCTTGATGCCTCGGCCACTTATCACGACAGCTGTTCGGGCCTGCGCGAATTGGGGGTCGAAACCCAGCCCCGCGCCCTGCTGGCAGGCATCGACGGGCTGGAGATGCGGCCCCTGACAGGCGCCAATGTCTGCTGCGGTTTCGGCGGCACCTTCTGCGTGAAATACCCCGAAATCTCGACCGCTATCGTATCCGAAAAATCCGCGAATATCGTCGCGACCGGGGCCGATCTGCTGCTGGCGGGGGATTTGGGCTGTCTGATGAACATGGCGGGGCGGCTGCACCGCGAAGGGGCCGCCACCCGTTGCTTCCACACCGCCGAGGTGCTGGCGGGCATGGCCGACGGCCCCGCAATCGGCGAGGAGGCGTGATGGCTGACACTGCCTTCAAGGCCCGCGCCCATGACGCGCTGGCGGACCCGAACCTGAAAACCGCCATCGACCGCACCACCGGCACCGCGGAGACCAAGCGCGCCGTGGCGGTTGCGGCTTTCCCCGAATTTCAGGCGGCACGCGCACGGGGCGCGGCGATCAAGGATCATGTGATCGCCAATCTCGACTATTATCTGATTGAGTTTGAACGCAACGCCACCGCCTCCGGGGCGCAGGTCCACTGGGCGCGCGACGCGGCGGAGGCCGCGCAGATCGTCACCAAGATCTGCACCGATGCGAATGCGAAAATCGTCACCCGCGCCAAATCCATGCTGGGCGAGGAAATCGGCCTGCCGCATGCGCTGGAAGACGCAGGGATCGAGCGGGTCGAAACCGACCTCGCCGAACATATCATCCAGCTGGCGCATGAACGTCCCAGCCACATCATCTGGCCCGCCATGCACCGCACGCGCGAAGATGTGGCCACGCTGTTCTTCAAGGACCACCACCCACCGCCCGATGCGGATGATCCGGCCTCCATGGTGGCATCCGCCCGCCGGGTGCTGCGGGAAAAATTCATGGCCGCCGATGTCGGCATCTCGGGTGCGAATTTTCTGGTGGCCGACACCGGGGCCACCTGCACCGTCACCAACGAAGGCAATGCCGAGCTGTCGACCACGCCGCCCCGCATCCACATCGTGACGGCGGGGATTGAAAAGATCGTGCCCTCGACCGATCACGCCATGGCGTTGCTGCGGGTGCTGGTGCGGTCCGCGACGGGCGGCGAGGTCACCCAATACACCACCTTCCATTGCGGCCCCAAACGCCCCGGTGACGCTGACGGCCCCGAGGAAATGCACATCGTTCTGGTCGATAACGGCCGCACCCGGAT
>RRZU010728746.1_pt1 | contig 28469 bp, 28 predicted proteins | sample 2165561 | NCBI WGS metagenome assembly RRZU01 (sample SAMN10456909, study PRJNA506462) | wastewater metagenome | isolation source: wastewater sludge | place: USA: Moscow, Idaho | reverse complement strand
TTAAATTCCGGACTGTGTCGACGGTAACGACGCGGCGGTGGCGGGATAAGAGAGTTGTCCATGTGTCCAAGCCAAAATAGCATGGACACAATCTTCGCCGGCACTTACGCCAGATTCAACGTGGCACGGCCGGACGCATACGTTAGGGTTCTGTGATGATGTGGAGCGGTGGTGCGGCCGGCATGATCGGTACGTGTTTTTGTGGCGGGGTTTGGGGTAGGGTGGCTGGCAGTTGCGGAAGTGCGGAGAAGGGGGAGAGGGGCGGTTCATCAAACAAGAAAAACCCCGCAATAGCTTGCGGGGTTTTCGAGTATGCAGCACCGGAAAAAGCTTACTTAAGCTTGGTTTCCTTGTACAGCACATGCTTACGGACGACGGGGTCGAACTTCTTGATCTCCATCTTTTCCGGCATAGTGCGCTTGTTCTTGGTCGTGGTGTAGAAGTGGCCGGTGCCGGCGCTGGATTCGAGCTTGATCTTGTCACGCATGAGGGCTTACCTTCCTTACTCAAATTTCGCCGCGGGCGCGCAGGTCTGCGAGCACCGCATCGATACCAACTTTGTCAATGGTGCGCAGGGCGGCGTTGGAAACGCGCAGGCGCACAAAGCGGTTTTCGCTTTCAACCCAGAACCGGCGGGATTGCAGGTTCGGGAGGAAACGACGCTTGGTCTTGTTGTTAGCGTGGGAAATGTTGTTCCCGGTCACAGGGCGCTTGCCGGTGACTTTGCATACTCGTGCCATGATTTCAGTATCCTGCTGATTTCTTGCAAAGGGCGAATTTATAACATGATTTTCGCCGCTTGTTCAAGTCCTGCCGGCGGATTGTTGGTATATGCACCACAACCCGTGGCTGCGCCCGCAGCCGTCCGGCCCTATTCCGCCTGCGGTGGAACCAGAATGCTGCGGTTGCCGTTGGTTTCCATCGGACTGACCAGTCCAGCGTTTTCCATCTGCTCGATCAGGCGGGCTGCGCGATTGTACCCGATCCTGAGCTGACGCTGCACTGCGGAAATCGATGCGCGGCGCGATTTGAGCACGAATGCCACTGCTTCGTCGTAGAGCAGGTCGGATTCGTTGCCGGATTCGCCGCTGCCTTCCCACGGCAGGCTGCTGCCGTTGGCGGCTTCGGCTTCGAAGCCGCCGCTGAGGATGCCTTCGATGTAATTGGGTTCGCCGAGTTGCTTAAGGTATTCGGCGACCTTGTGCACCTCATCGTCGGCGACGAACGCGCCATGCACGCGCAGCGGGTAGCCGCTGCCCGGCGGCATGAACAACATATCGCCGTGGCCGAGCAGTGCCTCGGCGCCCATCTGGTCGAGGATCGTGCGGCTGTCGACCTTGCTCGAGACCTGGAACGCGATGCGGGTCGGGATGTTGGCCTTGATCAGGCCGGTAATCACGTCGACAGAAGGCCGCTGAGTCGCGAGAATCAGATGGATGCCGGCGGCGCGGGCTTTTTGCGCGAGGCGTGCGATCAGTTCCTCGATTTTCTTGCCGGCGACCATCATCAGGTCGGCGAATTCGTCGACGATCACGACAATCTGCGGCAGCGTTTCCAGCCGCTCCGGATTGTCCGGGGTCAGACTGAATGGATTGGTCAGATGCTTGCCGGCCTTTTCCGCTTCTCTGAACTTCTGGTTGAAGCCGGCGAGGTTGCGTACGCCGAACGTGCTCATCAGCTTGTAGCGCTTTTCCATTTCCGCGACGCACCAGTTCAGCGCGTTGGCGGCGAGCTTCATGTCGGTGACGACCGGGGCCAGCAGGTGCGGGATGCCGTCGTAGACCGATAGCTCGAGCATCTTCGGGTCGACCATGATGAAGCGCACTTCTTCCGGCGTAGCCTTATAGAGTAGCGACAGGATCATCGCGTTCACGCCGACCGACTTGCCCGAGCCGGTCGTGCCTGCGACCAGCAAGTGCGGCGCACGCGCGAGATCGGCCACGATCGGTCGGCCGGTGATGTCCTTGCCGAGTACGATCGTGAGCTTCGAGTGCTGCTGGTGGTAGGTTTCCGATGACAGGATTTCCGACAGGCGGATCACTTGACGCGTAGGGTTCGGCAGTTCCAGGCCCATGCAGGTTTTGCCCGGGATCGTTTCGACGACGCGGATCGAAACCAGTCCAAGCGCGCGGGCGAGGTCCTTCATCAGGTTCACGATCTGCGCGCCCTTGACGCCGACAGCCGGCTCGATTTCGTAGCGCGTGATGACCGGGCCCGGGTAGGCCGCAGTGACTTGCACCTGAACGTTGAAGTCGGCGAGCTTTCTTTCGATCAGACGCGACGTGTATTCGAGTGTTTCGTGACCGATGGTTTCCTGCGTGGCGGGCGGCGGCTCCAGTAGCGTAAGCGGCGGCAGCAGACTGTCTCCGACAGGCAGCTTGTCACTGAATTCGAACAGCGTGGGCTGGACGGCCTTTTTCTTTTCTTCCTCGGCACGCTTTTCCATGGCCTTGGCCACCGGCTTGGCTACGGGAATTTCGGTCTGCTGCGGCTCAATGCGGATCGGCGGCTTTTCAGTCTGTTTCTTTTTTTCTTCGATCACGCGCTCTTCGCGCTGGAACGCTGCCTGGCGACCGATCCGGCGGTCGTTAGCGGCCTGCAGCGTATCGCGGGTCTTCAGCCAAGCCCATTCAAGCGCGCCGCCGGTGCGTTCCATCACGTCGAGCCAGGACAGTCCGGCGAACAGCGAAAGTCCGAGGCAGAATGCCACGATCAGTCCGAGCGTTGCGCCGGCGAAGCCGAACAAGCTGTGGAGCCAGCCGCCCAGCGCCAGGCCGAACATCCCGCCCGGTGCTTGCGGCAAGCTGACTTGCAGGCTGTGCAGTCGCAGGGTCTCGAAGCTACAACTGGCGAGTAGCAGCAGTACGAAGCCGATGCAGGCGAACACCACGACCGGCCGTGCGCTTTCCGTGATGCGGTCGATGCGACGATAGCCCCACAGGATTGCGCCGAAGCAGAAGATGACCCACCACCAGGCGGAAAGGCCGAACAGGGAAAGCAGCACGTCGGCGAGAATCGCGCCGAAAGCGCCGGCGCGGTTGTGAACCAGGCCGCGCGCGCTGCGCGACCAGCCGGGATCCGCCGGATCATAGGTGCCAAGCGCAAGGACCAGGTAGACGGCCAGTGCGACCAGCAGCAGCCACCACGATTCTCGCAGCAGGTTCGCCAACTGCGGCGGTAGCGCTGCCCGGCTGGATACATTTGATACGTTTTTCTTGCGGAAGATCGGCATGGGATGCGGCTGTCGGGTTGTTTCCGCGATTATAACGGGCGGCCGGCCGCTGTGGGGAGTTGTGGCGCGTTGGGTTGTGAGTGAGGCATTTTAAAAATACTATATAAATCAATAAGTTATGATTATTGCTCTTGGGCCGGATTCGGGCTGCTTCGCAGTTCGGCGCGCGCGGCGGTGATGACGCGCAGTGCGGAAAGCATCAGTACGATGACGAGTCCGGTCGCGACCGCGATGTCCGCCCAGCCTGATCCGGTCAGCCAGACGGCGCCGGCGGCGACGAGAACCGACAGGTTGGAAATGATGTCGTTGCGCGAGCATTCCCAGACCGAGCTCATGTTCACGTCTTCGTTGCGATGGTGCCACAACAGGAACAGGCACAGCGAATTGGCGGCCAGGCCGAGCAGGCTGAACGATCCCATGATTTCGAACAGCGGCAGGGTGGGCGACTGCAGTTTCCACAGGATTTGCGCCGCGACCACGCAGGCAGCGAGTAGGATCAATGCGCCCTTGAACAGTGCGACCCGGGCTTTGGCGGCTTGCGAGCCAGCCACGAAATACAGGCTGAGGCCGTAGGTCAGCGCATCCCCGAAGTTGTCGAGGCTATCGGAGAGCAGCGCGGTGGATTGGCCGTATTGCGCCGCAGCGACGATGACGACAAACATGATGGCATTGATGGCAAGCACGGAGCGCAGCGTGCCGCGTTGCTGCCGATGGAGTTTTTCGAGCGAGCAGCCGTCATTGCAGCAGGCACCCATTGCAAACCTCGGTCGGTGGATGGAGCGATCAGTGGTGCAGATAGCCGGAGAGCTTGTTTTCCAGCAGGCGCGGGTTTTCTCCGTTGGCGATCGAGTAGAGTCCTTCCATCAGCATTTCACGCCGCCGTATTTCCAGGCTGATGTAGTACTTGAGCTTGCCTGCGATCGGTAGGAAGAACAGGTTCGCGCCGCCGACGCCGTAAATCGTCGCGACGAATGCAACGGCAATGCCGGCGCCGAGCTTGGACGGATCGGTCAGATTTTCCATCACATGGATCAATCCCAGTACCGCGCCGAGAATGCCGAAAGTCGGCGAATAGCCGCCCGCGGACTCCCAGACCCGGGCTGCGGCGCGCGCGTTTTCCTCGTAGGATTCGATGTCGAGTTCCATCGCACGGCGGACGATTTCTGGTTCGGCGCCATCGACGACCATCGTCAGACCGCGTTTCACAAATGGGTCTTTTTCGCTCTGCGCGTAGGCTTCGAGCGCCAACAGGCCGTTGCGGCGCGCTTGTTGTCCCCAGTTCAGCAGGGTGTTGAGCACTTTGCGGAAATCCATTTTGGGCGGGGCGAATACCCACATCGCCATGCGCATGCCGGCGATGAAGTGGTGTGGCTGGCTTTGCAGCATCACGGCGCCTGCGGTGCCGCCGATCACGATCAGGAAGGCGGTCAATTGCAGCAGCGAGCCGAGATGGCCGCCTTCAAGCACCTGACCGAGCAGGATCGCGGCAAGTCCCAGTACGATGCCGATGATGCTGATCTTGTCCATTATTTGCCGGTCCAGTCCCTGAGTTTGGCGCGCAGCCGGGCAATGGCCTGGCTATGCAGCTGGCAGACGCGCGATTCGGTCACCCCGAGCACCGCGCCAATTTCCTTGAGATTCAGTTCTTCGCTGTAATAGAGCGCCATCAGTAGTTTTTCACGGTCGGGCAGCGTCTCGATGCCCGCGATCAGCGTGCTGCGGAAGGCCGCGTCGGTCAGGATTTCAGCCGGATTGGCGTCATGGTCGGCCGTGTAGCGATCGAGCTGGTCGTTTTCGCCGTCCTGTTCGAAGTCCTCGTAGTGAACGAGCTGGTGGCCACGCGCTTCGCCGAGCATCACCTGGTATTCTGCCAGTGAGATCTGCATCGCGGCGGCGACTTCGCCTTCGGTCGGGGAGCGACCCTGCTCGTGCTCGAGCCGGCCAATCGCGTTCTCGATTTCGCGCATGTTGCGCCGGGCCTGGCGTGGCAGCCAGTCTGAGCTGCGCAGTTCATCGAGCATTGCACCGCGGATGCGCTGGCTGGCGAAGGTTTCGAACAGCACGCCTGCCGCCGGGTCGAAATTGCGCGCGGCTTCCATCAGTCCGATCATCCCGACCTGGATCAGGTCATCCACCTCGACGCTGGCCGGCAATCGGCTCGCCATCAGGTAGGCCAGCCGGCGCACGAGCGAGATGTGTAGCGTCACGCGATCTTCTTCGCTGACGGATTGCGTGGTTTGGTAGAGAGAGATTGCGCGCGGGCTTGCCATGATCGACCTGATGTCCGGATACCGTACAGTTTAGCCGAGACAGCAGCAAAGGTCATTGCCCTGCCAGCTTGGCTTCCATATCGGTCAAAGCCGCTTCGAGCGCCTGATCGAAGCCCGCGACGACACTTGCGGCATCGGCTTGCTTCAGTGCGATTCGCTGCGCGAAGCGCCATTCGGAACGTAGCGAGGCGCCATTGTCGTCGGAGAACCAGGCGCGCAGCGCGAGCACGGCAGCGGGGTGCTTCGGCTCGCGTACATCGGCGTAGAGCTCGGTGATTTCGACTTCCAGCTCGGTTTCCGCCCGCATCAGCGAACCCGCAGGCAGGACGGCGCGGAACAAGCTACTCGCGGCGAGCCAGGCGCGGGTGCGTTCGGCCATCAGCGTTGCCGGTGGGGCGAGAAATACGCGGTACGGGTCGGCGACAAAACGTTGGTCGGTTTCGCGATAGATCAGGTTTGCGCTGCGGTTGGCTTGCGGCGCACGGAAGTCCGCGACGCGCAGACTGCCATAGCGAGGGTTTGCGGCAGTCATGGCGGGTCGGCTCGCACCGAACTGGAAGGTGGTCTTGGGCGGTGTGGCTGATTGCAGGCTGCAGGAGGCCAGCAGCCCTGCGGCGACGGTAAGTAGGGTGCGGAAAATCAGGATATTCATCGCGGAGGCTCGTAAGGTTTGGGCGGCGCACTGAATAAAAGGCCGGCCGGATGCTGCGCTGCGGATTCGGACAGCGTTTTCAGGTTGACGCTAATGTCGTTCAGATTTTCGACCAGCGTGGCGATTTCCTGGTCGCGACCGGCGAGCAGGCGGTCGACGCGGCCGAGAGACTGGTTGAGCCGGTTGAGGCTCTGGGCCAGTTCCGGGTTTTCCAGTAGTTCTCTGGCTCGCCGCGCACTGGCGGCGAGGTCGGCCGGAGCCGAAGCGAGCGCAGGGTCGGCAACCAGTGTGTGCAACTGACGGTTGCTTTCGCGTGCTTCGGCGAGTAGCGCGGCAGCTTCGCTGGCGATGCCGGAGCGGGCGAGTTCGCCCGAAAAACGGTCGAGATTGGCACCGATGCGTTCGAGCGGCAATGCCGAGATCTTTTTTTCGCTGGTTTCCATCAGCAGGCCGAGTTTGGTCAGCGCACCTTCGAAATCGATGCGCTGTAGCCGTGTCATCAGGTCTTGCGCGCCACTGACGAATTGCTTGACGGTACTGCGCGCTGAGGGCAGATAGAGATCTTCGGGTTCCCAATCGATCGGCAGCGGCACGTTTTCAGCGGGGTCGACAAAATCGATCTCGAGATAGCTGGCGCCGGTGATGCCCTGTGGCGTCAGCTTGATGCGCAGGCCGCGCAGGGCTTCGCGCTCGAGCATTGCCTGATCGGGGAGCGCCGTGCTCTGGCTGCCGAACAGGGTCGGGCGGATGTCGGCAATGATCATCACGTACTGGCGACGCTGTCCGGCGGGCTTGTCGTGTTCGTAGCGCGTATAGCTGAAGCTGACTTCACTGACCTCGCCAACTGCGACGCCGCGGTAGCGGATTTTGGAGCCGACGTCGATGCCTTGCACCGATTCATCGAAATAAGTTTCGAGCTTGACGGTCGGCGTGAACCACTTGCCGGCTCCAAGCCCGATCAGCAGCAGGGTGCACAGGGCCAGTGATCCGATCACGAAAAGGCCGAGACGATAGTGTTTTTTCTGCTCGCGCATGTTTTGTCCTCAAGTCATTTCCGCTTCGCGCAGGAAAAAGCGTCGGACCCGTGCGTCCGGATGCTGCGCGAGTTCGGCCGGCGCGCCGGTCGCGATGATGCCCTTTGCCTCGCGGTCGAGCATGACGGCGCGGTCGGCGATCGCGTTGATGCTGGCGAGTTCGTGCGTGACCACGACGATCGTCATCCCCTGGCTTTCCGCCAGCCGCCGGATCAGTCCGTCGAGCCCGGCCGAGGTGACCGGGTCGAGACCGGCCGAGGGCTCGTCGAGGAACAGGATCGCCGGATCGAGCGCCATTGCCCGCGCGATCGCGGCACGCTTTTGCATGCCGCCGGACAACTCGGAGGGCAGTAAGTCGGCAAATTCTTCCAGTCCGACGAGACGTAGTTTGAGCCGGGCGACGAGGTCGATCGCATCGTCGTCGAGTTCACTGAAGCTTTCCAGCGGCAGGCGCACATTGTCGAGCACGCTCATCGAGCCGAACAGCGCGCCGGACTGGTACATCACGCCGAAGCGCCGCAGGATGCGTTCGCGCAGTTCGCCGCTTGCCGTGGCGAAGTCGTCGCCGCAGATTTCGATGCGGCCCGCCAGCGGCGGATAGAGACCGATCATGTGTTTGAGCAGCGTCGATTTGCCGCAACCGGAACCGCCGAGGATCGCCAGAACCTCACCGGATCGGACTTCGAAACTGATATGGTCGAGCACCACGCGTTCACCGTAGCCGCAGCGCAGATCGTCGATACGGATCACAGGATTCATCTTTTCAGATGCGCCTTTTATAAAAAAATCATTAAAATCAATAAGTTACTACTTTCGCCTGATTTGGTGTGAAAAGCCGGTCAACTGCTTTTTTGAGGTGATTTCAGATGCCGGCATGGTAATAAAATATCGCAAGGATGCCATCGGTAACGACCAGCACGACCAGTGTCTGGACGACGGCGCGCGTGGTCGAGCTGCCGACTGCGCTGGCTCCCGCGCCGGTCGAAAGTCCGCGCAGGCAGCCGATCGCTGCGACCTCGAAGCCGAAAATCGCGGCCTTGACCATGCCGCCAATGAAATCGCTGAGATCGGTTGATTGGATAACCTGGTGGGCGAAGGTCGAAAGTGGAATGCCGAAGCCAGCCAGCATCAGCGCGCCGGCGAGCATGCCGACGATTTCCGCACAGGCGGTCAACAGTGGCGCCATCAGCGTGCCGGCCAGCAGGCGCGGCAAGACGAGGAAGCGCATCGGATCGAAACCGAATGTGACCAGTGCGTTGATTTCCTCGTTGACTTTCATCGTGCCGAGTTCAGCTGCGAAGGCTGCGCCGGTGCGGCCCGACATTAGGATCGCGGTGATCAGCGGACCCATTTCGCGAACCAGCGAGAGTCCGAGCAGGTTCGCGACATACACTTCTGCGCCGAACTGGCGTAGCGGCAGTGCCGACTGATAGGCGAGGATCACGCCGATCAGGAACGAGATCAGCGCGATGATCGGCAGCGCATCTGCGCCGACTTGTTCGCATTGATGCAGGAAGTCCTGCCGGCGCAGCGTATGCGGGCGGCGGGCTAAGCCGAGTAATGCGGCAAAGGCGGCGCCGACGAAGGTGATCTGTTCGCCGAGTTCGACCAGCCAGTCGCTGGTCATGTGGCCAAGGCGGTGGATGAGTGATGGTTCTTGGCGGGAATGGCAGCCAGCGAGTGGTGTAGCCGGTTCCAGTGCGTCGATCAGTCGCCGGAAGGCCGGATCGAGCTGGTCGATCACGATGCCGCGCTGGATCAGGTCGAACAGCAGCGCGGCTCCCGTACCGTCGCAGACGGTGATGTCCCCGGCGTCGATCCGGGTGTTACTGGGCAGTTGGCGCAGCCGGGGCCACACCTTGGCTGCACCGTGGATGTCGAGCCGGCCTCTAATCGCATAATCCGCGGTGCTGTTGGCCGGTGCAGGGGCGAGCGTGGCGGGGGAGTCCACGGTTAGTGACCGAGCTGTTCGTTAAGGAGCCGGCTGGATTCGATCAGCTGGTGCATGAAGGTCGCCGGGCTGTCGGAAGGTTGGCGCGGCGGCGCCCAGCGCAGCATGACGTCGGCAAGCTGGCGGAAGGCGGTCGCGGCTTCCGAATCGGGAAACGCTTCCAGGACGGTCTGTCCGAGATGCGTGGCGCGGTTCAGTCGTTCATCTTCAGGAACGAAGCCGATGAGTTTGAGTTTGATCCTGTTGCCGAGGTAATGCCGGGCGACTTCGCGGATGCGGCCGAAAAGTGCCGCGGCTTCTTCCAGGTTGGCAGTGCGGTTCGCCAGGATGCGGAAGTCGTGACGGGCATATTCGGTAAAGAGCAGCTTGATCGTGGCATAAGCATCGGTCAGTGATTCCGCGCGGTTGGTCAGTACGATCAGGATATCGTCAGCGGCAAGGCTCAGCGAGGGAACAGTCGGCCCGGTGGCCGGGCAGGCATCCAGCAGCAGGAAATCTGCCGCAGCGACCAGTTGCTCGAATTCGGCGCCAAGCCGGTGCTGTTCGCGTTCGTTCAGGCTGGCGAGGGTCTGTGGCCGGGCTGCGATCGGCAATACGGCGAAGCCGCGTCCGGAGTCGAGCAGTGCGTCAGCCAGCATGGCTTCGCGTCGCAACACCTGCTCAAGGCTGTAACTCGGGTTTAGGCGTAAACGGTGGCTGACGTTCGAAAGCCCACTGAATTCGTCGAGCACCAGTACTTCGCGGCTGCGCTGCGCCAGCGCAGCGGCCAGATTGACCACCAGCGTTGTGGCGCCAGCTTCGCCGCGGCCCCCGGCAATGCTGATGCTGCGGCAGCAAGGGGTGGATACCAGGGCGCGCAGGCCGGCCGCCTGGTCGCGGCCATGCCCGCGGGTGTGCCTAAGCACGGACGCCCCCAAGGTTCAGGCTAAAATCAAGCGGTGCATCCTGTGCGCCCATGAAGACCGGATATTCGTCCTGCTTGAGCTGGTACGCCGTACTGTCCTGCTGGGCGCGGAACGCGCGGTCGACCAGATAGCTGGTGTTGGCGCTGTGCAGGTCTTCCGGCACGCGCTGGCCGTTGGTGACGAAGTGCAGCGCCAGACGGTGGCGGATTGCAACGTCAAGGCAGCCGCCAAAGGCCATGGTTTCGTCGAGCTTGGTCAGGATGCAGCCCGCCAGATGTTTGTTGCGGTAACGGCGCGCGACATCGTCGAGCGTCGAGGGCTGCGCGTTGGCGGACAGCAGCAGCAGCGTGCTGATGCTGTCCAGGTTGAACAGCGCGAGTTGCTCGCCGATACGCTGGTCGCGCTGGCCCATGCCGACTGTATCGATCAGGATCAGGTGGCGGTCGGACAGATCGGCCAGCGTCAGTTCGAGATCGGTTTCGTCCTTCACGTCATGCACCGGCACGCCGAGAATGCGACCATAGATGCGCAGCTGGTCGTGGGCGCCGATCCGGTAACTGTCCGTGGTCAGCAACGCGACCGATTGCGCGCCGTGGGTCAGCGCACACCGTGCTGCGATCTTGGCGACCGTGGTCGTCTTGCCGACGCCGGTCGGTCCGATCAGCGCATAGATGCCGCCGCGGCTGATGATGTCCTGGCCGGGGGCGGGCATGGGCAGATTGTGTTTCAGTGCCGCCTTGACCCAGTTAACTCCTTGTTCGATTCCCAGGTCTGCGGGCATCTTGTCGATCAGCTGGCGGGACAGCGCCGGGCAGAAGCCGGCGCCAAGCAACTGGCGCAGTACCTCGAGCTTTTCCGGAGCGTGCTTGGAGAGTTCGTTCCATGCCATGCCGGCAAGCTGGCTTTCCAGCAAGCCGCGCAGCAGGCGGATTTCGCGCGCAATATCCTGTGTGGCTTCTGCCGGCATTGCCGGTTGGGCTGGCACAGGGTCTTCGAAGTTGAACGCGGAAGGCGGTTTTTCCGTCAGCGTAACTGTAACTGGTCGGCGCACCGGAGGTGGTGGAGGCGGCTCCGGCGCGGGTGCAGCCTGCCGTGCAGGCGCGCGGTTGCTGCGAATGACGAGTGGCGCTTCGGTGTCGAGATCGTCCAGTGTCGGGTCGTGATCTTCGTCGGGAATCGCATAGGCGCGGGCAAGGCTGCGCGCCGGCGCGTCGGTCTGCGCCGACTGCATCAGCCGCGCTCCGTTCTGGGCCGCGCGCGGCGTAGGCTTGGGCGCACCGGCTACCGGCATGCTGGTCAGGACCGCGACATCAGCTTCCGCGACGGCCATGATCTCGAAGCCTCCTCCGGCGACCTGCCGGTTGGATAGGATGAGCGCGTCCGGGCCCAGCTCGTCGCGGACCTGACGCAGTGCATCTCTTGTGGTGGCTCCGTAGAACTTTTTAACGACCATAGCCAGCTGCCGAATGGAATCTGCCTATTATTGTCCGATAGCACGCTTCTGCACAAATGCTCGGCGGTGGTCGAGCGTACTGGCCAGCGAATTGATGGCTTGCCATGCGGCTTGTTGCAGCATTTCCCGCTCGGCGATCATCGGTGTCTTGACCAGTCCGGCGAGGATGTCCAGATCGTGCAAGTCGCCGAGCAGTCCCTGGCAGCGTTTGAGTTCGGAGTGAATGTGCTGATAGCGTTCCGGCAGCCATTCGCCGCAGAGCTCGATCAGGTAGCGCAGGCGCTTGATGTCCAGTCGAAGCTGATGCCAGTTTTGCGGAGGGTCGGACGGGGAAAGGTTGGCGATCCGCTGCTTGATCTTCACGAGCAGCTTGCTGCTGCGGTGCGTAATCCGTCGGCGCAGCTCTCTCGGGCGGGTGCGTTCCAGTGCGGCGTTGAGTTCACTGCGGCTGGACTGCAGCAGGTGCGGTAACTGTATATTGCAAAGTTGTCGGGTTAACCGCTGGCGCGCGCTACGCTGCTCTTTCTCCAGTTTTTCGCGCAGGCCAGCCGGTGGAGCGGGCTGCCTGTCCAGCAAGGCGAGCAAAACTTCCAGATCTCGAGCTGGTCCCGTGGCACGCGCGAGCGACTGCCAGTCGCGCCGCAGCTGTGGCAGGTTTCCTTTGTTGTCGAGCAGTGGCAGGCATGCGCGCAAGCCGCGCAGTGCCACGCGCAGATCGTGCAATCCTTCTGGATCGGCAAGGTCGAGCGCGCGCAATCGCATGGCGGCGATCCTGTTGAGATGGTCGCTTATCAGGATGCAAAGATGATCCGATCGCTTCATTTCTGCCAGTGTTGTAATAGTTCGCGTGCCTGGTGCAGAGACTCGGCGATCGGGGCGCCAAGCGCGCGAGTGGCGGGGGAGGGCGTGAGCAGATCCGGGATGACGACGAGGCGGCAGCCGGCATGGTGCGCAGCGAGCGCGCCATAATCGGAATCCTCGAAGACCACGCAGTCGGCAGCGTTAACCCCCAGTCGGGCGAGTGCCGCCAGATAAATATCGGGCGCGGGTTTCGGGCGGGCAATCTCGTCGCCGCAGATGACAAGAGTGAAGCGCCGAAGCAAATCTGCCATTCCCAGGTGATGTAATGCGATCTTGCGGCGTGTCGAGGTGGCGACGGCCTTCGGGATGTCGTGCCATTCCAGCCAGTCCAGCATTTCCAGAACACCGGGGCGCAGCGGAATCGGGTTGTCGCGCGTGCGGCGCAGGTAGATTTCGTGACAGGCTGCACGCATGGCCTCGGCAGGGTAGTCAGGGCCGAACTGTTCCTTCAGCCATTGCGTCGTGCCGCTGACGTGCATGCCGACCATGCCGAGGATTGCCTCTTCGTGAATCGGTACGGCCAGGGTTTGCGCCGCCTCGCGCCAGCATTCGAGCGACAGGCGTTCGCTGTCCAGCATGAGCCCGTCCATGTCGAAGATCGCGGCGCGGACCGGCCCGCTTGCGCTTCGCTGCGCAGCTTGGTGCAATGCAGTCACTTGTGTACCTTTCCGGTGATTCCAATATGAAGAAAAAATTGCGCAAATCAGAGGCTGCGGCCTGTCCGTGCGGGAGTGGCTTGCCGCTGAGCGAATGCTGTTGGCGCTACCACAATGGTGCTGCTGCTCCGGATGCGGTCAGCCTGATGCGCTCACGCTACAGTGCCTTTGCGCTTGGTCTGGCAGCATACCTGCTGGCAACCTGGCATGCGAGTACCCGTCCTTCTGTGCTCGATTTGGCCGGAGACAAAGATTTGAAATGGGTCGGGTTGGTGGTGCAATCCGCATCTGAGCGGGGGGATGCTGCCGAGGTATCTTTTGTTGCGCGCTATAAGGTTGGAGGTCGTGCCGGGGAAATGGCAGAAAAGAGCCGGTTTGTCCGTGAGGGAGGGAAGTGGTTCTATATCGATGGCAAAGTGGGTGAAGAGTAAAAAATGTTGCGACATGAATTTTCTTACGTAAAAGTTACCATCAATAAGTCTTTTGTTTTTTGGGGTTGCGGATAACCCTTATAGTGGAAAGCGTTGCAGATTGGCTGGCCGTTGCGGCGGTTTGAGTCTTGTCAAATTCTGAGTAATCAACAAGGATTTTTTGCTGGGTCGGTGAAAAAAAATGTTGTAGCTCGGTGGGAAGCCGTTACACTACGTTCGCTGGTCAAAACGGTGGAACTGGCGGTAAGCCCGAGTGGGTTGTGCAAGCTTGTTCCACTGGCGTATATTCGCAAATAGCTTCTGATCGGGTGCTTGGCAGTACCCCTTTCTTAAGTTAGGTTTGACCAAATGCAGTATGGCGTTTTGCCTATTTTTCCTACCGAGGAGGAAACTATGCAGCAAAAACTAAAGATGCTGTCCGGCATCGTTCTGGCTTCCGCTTTTGCCATGACCACCGCTCAAGCCCGTGACTTCCGCTCCGCTGACGTCCACCCGCTCGACTACCCGACCGTTATGACGGTCAAGAAGATGGGTGAAGTCATCAGCAAGAAGACCAACGGCAAGTACAACATCAAGGTGTTCGGCAACAGCGCGCTGGGTTCTGAAAAAGATACCGTTGAACAAGTGAAGATCGGCGCTCTGGATATGGTCCGCGTCAACACTTCCACGTTCCACAGCATCGTTCCGGAATCGATGATTCCGTCGTTCCCGTTCATCTTCCGCGACATCAACCACTTCCGTAAGACCATGTACGGCGCTCAAGGCGACAAGATTCTGGCCGCCTTCGACAAGGCTGGCTTCGTCGGTCTGGCTCTTTGGGAATCCGGCGCTCGTTCGGTCTATGCCAAGAAGCCGGTTCGCACCCTGGCTGATGCCAAGGGCCTGAAGCTGCGTGTTCAGGCTTCCGACTTGTGGGTTTCCCTGGTGCAAGCCATGGGCGCTAACCCGACCGTGATCCCGTACGCTGAGCTGTATACCGCTCTGAAGACCGGTCTGGTTGATGCTGCAGAAAACAACTACCCGTCCTACGAAACCGCCAAGCACTACGAAGCGGCTCCGGTATTCAGCGAAACCGAGCACGTTCTGGCTCCGGAAGTCCTGGTGTTCTCCAAGAAGGTTTGGGATACCCTGAAGCCGGAAGAGCAGAAGATTATCCGTGAAACGGCCAAGGAAACTGTTCCGTACTATCAGGATCTGTGGGCCAAGAAGGAAGCTGTTTCCAAGAAGGCAGTTATCGCTGCTGGTGCCAAGATCGTTTCGGATGTGCACAAGGCTGAATTCCAGGCTGTGATGAAGCCGGTGTGGGACAAGTTCTCCCCGACCCCGGCTCTGAAGTCCCTGGTTCAGGAAATTGTGAACGCCAAGTAAGCTTAGCTTCTGGTTTATTGCAGTTTGAAACCCCCGAAGGCGTGTTTTAACGCCTTCGGGTTGTTTCTGGAGAAAATAATGAATTGGCTTACCGCCGTTAATTCCCGGCTCTCACGCTGGGCTCTGTATATTGCCGTTGCCGGCCTCCTCGGCATTATCGGTGTTGTTGTTAGTTCGGTTTTCTGGCGTTACATTCTGGACGATGCTCCGGCTTGGTCTGAGCAGGTTGCCCTGCTCCTCGTGATCACGGTAGCTATGCTGGCTGCGGCAGCCGGCGTGCGTGACGAAGGTCACATCGGCATGGAATCGCTGACCAGTCTGCTGCCCCCGAAGGGTCAGTTTGTTCTGGGTGTGATCGTTGGCCTGATTACCGTCGTTTTTGGCGCGGTCCTGTGCTGGGGCGCAACCACAATGGCAGTGTCGGTCTGGCATAATGAAATTCCGACCTTGGGCATTTCTGAAGCGGCGCGTTACCTGCCCTGCTCTGTTGCTGGCGTGTTGATCATTCTGTTCTCGATCGAGCACCTGATCGCGATGTTTACTGACAAGGAAGTTGTCCCATCATGGCACTGACCGTACTTTGTTTGAGCTTTCTGCTCTTTCTGTTGCTTGGTGTTCCGGTCGCATTCTCGATCGCGCTGAGCTGCATTGCAACCTACTGGATCGAAGGCTTCCCGGTAGAACTGGCGTTCCAGAATATGGTCGCAGGCATGAACATCTTCTCTTTCCTGGCGATCCCGTTCTTCGTGTTCTCCGGCGAACTGATGCTGCATGGCGGCATTGCCGAAAAGATCGTGAACTTTGCCCGTAACCTGATGGGGCACTGGAAGGGCGGTCTGGGCATGGCCAACGTATTTGCCTGTACCCTGTTCGGCGGCGTTTCCGGTTCCCCGGTGGCTGACGTGTCCGCGATGGGCGGCGTGATGATCCCGATGATGAAGAAGGAAGGCTACAGCGCCGACTACGCCGTCAACGTGACCACCCACGCCTCGTTGAGCGGCGCGCTGATGCCGACGTCGCACAACCTGATTGTTTATGCGTTCGCCGCATCCAGCAGCGCTGGCATGCTCGGCGCGACCGACGTGATGATCAAGGGTGTTTCCATTGGCGATCTGATGTTCGCTGGTTTGCTGCCTGTGATCGTGTTGCTGGTCTGCATGACGTTTGCTGCCTACTGGGTTGCCAAGAAGGAAGGTTATCCGCGTCATGCCGACGGTTCTTCCGAGCCGAGCAAATTTGCAGGCTGGAGTGCTGTGATCACATCGTTTGTCGCCGCGCTGCCGGGCCTTTTCGTGGTGATCATCATCCTCGGCCTGATCATGGCCGGCGTGACGACCGCGACCGAGGCTGCTGCAATTGCTGTGACCTACTCGCTGCTGCTAACATTCATTGGCTACCGCACGATGAACTGGCACAAGCTGATGAAGGCTGCCGCCAAGGCCTGCAAGACCACCGGTGTTGTGCTGCTGCTGATCGGCGTATCGATGATGTTCCAGTACATCATGGCGATCCTGGAAATCCCGGACAAGACTGCAGAAATGCTGCTGAGCACAACGGATAATCCGTTGATCATGTTCTTCCTGATCAACTTGATCCTGTTCCTGCTCGGCACGTTCATGGACATGGCTTCGACCATCCTGATCTGCACCCCGCTGTTCCTGCCGCTGGCGATCAAGATGGGTATGGGTCCGGTTCAGTTCGGTATGGTGATGCTGCTGAACTGCGCGTTGGGTCTGAACACTCCGCCGGTTGGCACCACCCAGTTCGTGGGTTGTGCGATCGGTGAGGTTTCGGTCGGCGAAGTGATGAAGAGCATTATCCCGTTCTACAGCGCGCTGTTTGCTGTGATGGCGGTGGTGACCTATGTCCCGGCATTCTCCACCTGGATTCCGACCCTGCTCAAGGGTGCGCAGGTGTACTGATCAAGATTCTGCATTGCAGCGATTGAAAACGAGGCCGCAAGGCCTCGTTTTTTTGCGCCTTTGAATTCAGGGGAGCGCGGCCACAGTGCGTTGGTCGCTCCTCCGGTGGGTGTCATGTCAAAGGGATGTTTGATGGCTATGTAGTCTTTTGTGGCTTCTGTTTGTGATGTTTTTTGCTCGGAAAATTTATTGTAAATAAATCCTTTAAATTCAATGTTTTATTGTCGTGTTGTGTAGTTTTGTGAAAAATTTACCGCGATAATCAGGTAGTTTTTCTACGCTCTAGCTTGAGTTGAAGGGTGCAGTCTGTTACATTACACCCATCATCCAGCTGCATGGGTGACGTACTGCCAGTTTGATTTGCAGGCAGCTGCAATCGAACCTCTTCTCCTCCTCCTCGGCCCGATCAGTGGTTGCTGTCAGAAGCAACCGGATCGGGTGTTTTTTTGCCCTGCTGTGCGAGTAATAACTTTTGGGTGGCCTTGGTTTATTTTATGTAACACGTTGATTAATATACTATTTTAACATTGAAGTAAAAAGGCAGCCGAAGCTGCCTTTGTCGTGAGTCATTCTTCGGGTGTTTTTGCTATACGCCGAGTTCTTCCACCCAAGCGAGTGCCTGGACATGAGCTCGATTCAGTATTTCCGGCGAAATCAGCAGGTTATCGCACAAGCGTGGCACCTCCATCATGTCGGGGTCTTCACAAGCCTCGGCAAGTTCGAGATAGGGGCCGTAAACGCCGCTGCGCTCAAGCAGGGCATCGCAGACGGAGTCTGGCAGGATGAGTGTTTCGAGCACTTTTTCCATAGGCATGTCGAGCAAAACATCCAGCAGCGAGAACATTCCCACCAGGAAGAGGTTGTCTTTTTCCTGCCCGTCGTGGAAATTGCCGCCGAGAAGTTCGACGAGTCTCCCCCGTGTGACTGCTGTCTTGAGCAGGGCGGGCGCCGCGCCGGATTCTGCGCCTGCCGTAACAAGCAGCAGCGTCAACCAGCGATACAGCTTCTGGTAGCCCAGAATTGTCACCGCGTGGCGGAACGACTGGATTTCACACGACAAGCCGAACCCGGCCGAGTTGATATAGCGCAGTAGCTTGAACGACAAAGCTACGTCACGTTTGAGTGCAATTTCAATGTCGCGGATCTCGGCATTGTTTCGCAACATATTGAGCAAATTCAGGATATTGGCGTAACCTGGGTTGATGACCTTGGCCGACAATGTTTCTGGATGCGCGAAGTAGAAGCCTTGGAAACTGTCGAAGCCGATATCCATGCATCGCTTGAATTCATCACGGGTTTCGACTTTTTCTGCAATCTGGAGCGCAGGAAATTTGCGTAATCCTTTCGATATGGCAGGGATACGGTCGAGTCCGACTTGCTGGATATCGAGCTTGATGTAGTTGGCGAATTCAAGGAATTGAGCGGATTGCGGCGTCAGGACGAAATCGTCGAGTGCGATGCCAAATCCCTGGGTGCGCAGATCCTTGAGGCGTGCCAGCAGTTCGGCTGTGGGCTTCGTGGTTTCCACGATTTCCAGAACGGTGCGTTGCGGCTGCAGGAGCTCAAGAAAGTTGCTCTCCAGCATGGATTCGGCCACATTGATAAAGGCCAGTTTGCTGCCAACAAGCCAGTCGGCACCCATGTTGGAGAGGGTATTCACCAGAATGTTGGTGCCAGCCTGCATGTCGCTGGAAAAATCCGCGCGGCTGGATTCGCCGGTCAGACGGAACAGGAGTTCGTAACCGATGATCTGTTGCTGGCGGTCAAGGATGGGTTGCCGACCGATAAAAGCATTTTCTTGCGTCATAGGTTCTGTAGGGGCTGCGTTGCTGCCCATGCTCCACTAAATTCAAAGGCTGCTTGCTGGATCCCCTGCGCATGATCCTGCGCGCAAGGCTCCCAGATCTCGACAGTCATGAGGACGGACTTAGGTGCCCGCTGTGGTCAGGAATCGTGATGCCTTGATCGCTGAATTATCCGCAGTACTGGATTCGAGCAGGTCCTCCATGTCGAGCACCAGTACGATCGAGCCATCGCCGGACAAAGTTGCGCCCGCGATGCCTTTGGGTCGAATGTTTTGCAGCGGCTTGATCACGACATCATCGCGGCCAATAAAGCTGTCTACGGCCAGGATGAAGGAGTTTTCAGCCGATTGCATCAGTACACCAAAATTCGGGATGTGGTCTTCTTCCCAGCCGATCAGACTCGCGAGCGACCGCACCGAAAGAATTTCATCGCGGACCACAATGGTTGCGCGGCCGGAAACTTCCTGGATCTGGTTCTGATTGATCGGGATGATCTCGCGCACCATGGCGAGAGGCACAGCAAAAGGTTGATCCCCGACTTTGACAACCAGTACGGGCAGTATGGCCAGTGTGAGCGGAAGCTGGATCGAGAATCGCGAACCCTCGCCGGGAATGGATTGAATATCGATACGGCCATTCAATTTCTGGATGTTGTTTCGAACCACATCCATGCCGACACCTCGACCGGAAATGTTCGATATCTGATCCTTGGTCGAAAAACCGGCCATGAAGACTAGATGCAGACTTTGCTTGTCGTCGAGGTTGTTCGCTGTTTCTGCATCGATCAGGCCTTTTTCCAGCGCCTTGCGACGGATTACGTCCGGGCGCATGCCTTTGCCGTCGTCGGTGATCTCAATCAGGATGTGATCGCCTATCTGGGTGGCGGTCAGTTCGACCACGGCCTTGGGGGGTTTGCCGGCGGCAATGCGCTCCTCGGGTGTTTCCACGCCATGATCAACGGCGTTGCGCACAAGGTGAATCAACGGATCGTTCAGATCTTCGAGCATAGTCTTGTCGAGTTCGGTTTCCTCTCCAGACAGTACCAGTTCGACATCTTTGCCGAGTTGACGCGCGAGATCGCGCGCGAGGCGTGGGTATTTTTGGAACAGACGGCCGATCGGCTGCATGCGCGTCTTCATGACGGCGTTCTGCAGGTCGCCAACCAACAAGTCCAGTTGACCGATTGCTTCATCGAGTGACTTGATCGTGGCCGCGTCGGTCTTGCCCGCCATGATGTCGGTTCGCAATGTGGTGAGGCGGTTCTTGGTCAGACCGATTTCGCCGGAAAGGTTCAGAACCTGATCGAGACGGATCGTATCGATGCGGATGGTGGTTTCTTGTGTTGCAAGTGGCTGTCCTCCGCTGGCTTGGGAAGGGGCGGAGCGATTGGCGGCAGGTGCTGGCGGAGCAGGCTTCAACGATTGCATCGGGTTCGCCACGACAGATTTGGACTCAGACGGAAGGATTTCCACCAATGACGGCGTAGCGTCGATGGTGCGCGGAGTTGAACTTGCAGGCTGCTCCAGGAGTGCGTCATACAGCTGCTGCCAGTCCGGGCCGCTGGATTCGCAGGTTTCAGGTGTGGCGACTTCGCATGGGGCCGACTGAGGCTTGATTTCCTGAGCGGGGGCGGCCGGCTTGCCTTGCAGAAAGCTATCCAGGGTCTGTAGCAGCGGCGAGGCTGCAGGGGGCGGCATGCGGCCCTGCGCCAAGATGCTGAACATCTCGCGCACGATACCTGTTGCATCAAGGATCGCGTCCATTAGGTCGGGCGCCATCTTCAATTCGCCGTTGCGCAACTTGTCAAACAGATTTTCCGTGCGGTGGCACAGGCTGACCATCGGGTCGACGTTCAAAAATCCTGCGCCGCCCTTGATGGTATGAAAGCCGCGGAAAATGGTATTCAGCAGCGCCGTGTCTTCCGGGCGTTTTTCGAGTTCGACCAACTTGTTGTCGACGTCCGCGAGAAGATCTGATGCTTCCGTCAGAAAATCCTGCAGCAGGTCGGCCATGCCGGCAAATTCACTCATGCGTGCCTCCTATTCGCGGGCATCAGAATCCCAGGCTGTCGAGCAGGTCATCGACTTGCGCTTGGTTGGTGACCACATCAGTTCGTCCTTCCGGACTGATGACTGGGCCATTGAGCAGTGTATCTTCCTGTTTGACTCCTTGCGGGGAGAACATGAGCAGGAAGTCGAGTAAATGCTGTTCCATGTCTTTGGCCATGACGACAACTTTCTTGATGACTTGGCCAGTCAAATCCTGGAAGTCTTGTGCCATCATGATGTCGAGCATCTGGTTGCTGATTTCATCCGAATGTTCGGCAGTTGCAGCAAGATGGGCTCGGGTTTTTTCAGCCAGTGCTTTGAATTCGTCGATCGAGAGTTCGTTAGCAAACAGCTTGTTCCATTGAGTCGAAAGCTCACGGGAGCTTTCGGTGATGCGATCCTGCAGTGGTTTGGCGATGTCGAGTGCGTTCAGCGTACGCTCGGCAGCCTGTTCGGTCATGGTCGCAATATAAGCAAGACGATCGCGCGCGTCGGGAATTTGCGATGCGGCTTTTTCCAGTGACTTGTCGAGACCAAGTTCCCGCAGAGTGTCATGCAGTTTTCGTGTCATCTGGCCGATGTGCGAAAACATCGAGCGTGCCGGTTCGGCCATATCCTGCAAGGCAACCGACGACACGCTGTCCTGTGCGTGAGAGGTGTCGGGTGTGGAGTCTGTTTCCGAAGATTCGACTTGGTGGGCTGCATGAATAATGCTGTCAAACAGCGCTTCTAGTTCAGATGAATCACCGAGGTTATTTGCTTGATCGCTCACAGTCGCCTCCTGTGCGTCTGTTTATTCTTTATTTGCGGGAACGACTTACTTGTTCATGTTGGCAAAGACTTTTTTCAGCTTTTCGTCCAGTGTTGCCGCAGTGAACGGCTTGACGATATAACCACTTGCACCTGCTGTTGCTGCTTCGATGATGTTTTCCTTCTTGGCTTCAGCAGTTACCATCATGACTGGCAGGTGCTTGAGTTGTGCATCCGCGCGAATAGCCTTCAGCAGTTCAATTCCGGTCATGTTTGGCATGTTCCAGTCGGTTACAACAAAGTCAAACATGCCATTCTTGAGTTTGTGCAGCGCGACCTGACCATCTTCGGCCTCGTCTACGTTGGAAAACCCAAGTTCTTTCAATAGATTGCGGACAATGCGGCGCATGGTGGAAAAATCATCCACCACGAGAAAACGCATGTTCTGATCTGCCATTTCTTGCTCCAAAGGCGTTTGAGTATGCCGATCCAGTGTTAAAAATTTAGCCGTTTGACAGTAGGGGCGTCAGTGTATCAGCCAGTACAATGGGATCGAATTTTGCCACATAGCTATCGACGCCGACGCTTGCTCCCATTGCCCTGTTGGCATTTGACGACAGAGAGGAGTGCATGACGACGGGGATACCCTGGAAACGATGGTCGGACTTGATGTGCTTGGTCAGCACATAGCCGTCCATTTCCGGCATTTCCGCATCGACCAAAATAAGCTTGAGTTTTTCAGCAAGGAATTCACCGTCTTGGGCTGCGCGGTTGGCCAGCCCCTGCAGTCTTTCCCATGCTTCCTTGCCGTTATTGGCTTGATGGTATTTCACGCCGATCTTTTCGAGTACGCTGATGATTTCCTTTCGAGCTACCAGAGAGTCATCGGCGAAGAATACGAACGAATCCGGTGCGATATTCACGCGCGGCAGATCCGGAATGATTTCCTCGCCGACCACGGACGAAAGGATCTGTTCGACGTCAAGAATCGAAACAAGCTTGCCGTCAGGCAGTTCGGTGATCGCAGTGATTATGGCCTGGTTGCCTGCGAGCATCGATTCCGGTGCGCGTACTTTGTCCCAGTCGACCCGGATGATACGGTCCACCTCGTGTACGAGGAAGGCCTGCGTGTGCTTGGAAAACTCGGTCACGATCATGGTGCTGGCCGAACTCGTGGCCTTGCCTTCCGTCGCGATGAACTTTGGCAGAGAAATGATCGGGATAATGTTTCCGCGCAGCGAGATCACACCTTCTACGCCAAACGGCATATTCGGGGTCTTGGTGATCTTGGGTGTCTGCGATATTTCCCTGACCTTGAAGACGTTGATGCCGAAAATCTCGCGCGAGCCGAGCGAGAACAAGAGGATTTCCATCTTGTTCGAGCCGGCAAGCTTGGTACGGGCATCTACGCTTTCGAGCAGGTTTCCGGATTGGGGCATGAATTATCTCCGCTTCTTGTGTGCGCCAGATTTTAATCTCGCAGCAGGTATTCCGCGATCATTTCGGAAAGTTTGTGAGGTTCAAATTTAGCCACGTAGCCATCGACGCCGACTGACTGGCCAAGTTTCTGATTGGACATGCCGGACAGAGATGAATGCATGATCACAGGGATGCCGGCAAAACGCGGATCGCTCTTGACCATTTTGGTCAGCATATAGCCGTCCATTTCCGGCATCTCGACGTCAGTCAGGATCAGTTGGACGAAATTTTTGACCGGTTTGTTCTGGATGTCGGCAGTCTGCGCGATGCGCAGCAATTCATCCCAGGCGCGTTTGCCGTTGATCGAGTGGAGGTGGCGGATTCCCATCGCATTCAGCGTCATCTCGATCTGTTTTCGGGCGACTGCCGAGTCGTCGGCGAAGAATACCGTCTTGTCGGCAAGCTTCTTGTGCTTGATCACTACGTTTTCGTCGATGGTCTCGCCTGCGCCGGAAGTTTCCGCCAGCACCTTTTCGACGTCCATCAGCATGACAAGTTTCCCGTCTTCAAGCTCTGTTACGGCTGTCACGAGGCCGCCCATCTGGCTGGTCAGCATGTCTGGCGGCACGCGCATCGACGTCCAGTCGAGGCGCAGAATGGTGTCGACCGCCTCGACCAGAAAGCCTTGAGTATGGCCATTGTATTCTGAAACGATCATGATCTCCGGCTTGTTGCCGGTTACGATGCCTGCATACTTGGCCAAGTCGATTATCGGGACCAGTTGACCGCGCAGGCTGACCATGCCTTCCACGCAGGCGGGCATTTCGGGTGCCTGGGTGATTTCCGGGGTGCGCATGACTTCGCGTATCTTGAAGACATTGATGCCGAAAGTTTCCCGGCGATTGGATCGCTGGTCAAAGCCGAGAGTGAACAGCAAGAGTTCAAGCTTGTTGGTGCCGGCAAGTTTGGTACGGGCGTCAATGTTTTTTAGTAGTTCTGACACAAAAATTACTCCTTGCGCGGGTCCGCCTTGCTGCGGATGATCTTGGTGCAGGTGAGAGATTATAAGTCAATTCTGATGATGATACGCACTATCTGCATGGCTACCGCGCTGAGCGAGTGTGGTTCGGCGGGTACAAGCCTGAATGTACGTCTAACGCATTTATAATGCAAACCAATGAAATCAACAAGGAATTGGCTGTATGAGTGAGGTGAATTCGTCTATCGACCCGCGTGAGTTGGAGGTGGCCTTTTCCTTGTTTAATGAAGCTTCGCGTCAGTTGTCGTCAGCGTATGCGGAGTTGCAACAGCAAGTGGTTTTCTTAACGGAACAGCTGGAAATCGCCAACGGTGCATTACGACGGGAGCTTGACGAGAAGGCCGCGCTGTCGCGTCGTCTTAGTCTGCTGCTGGAACGGTTGCCGGCTGGCGTGGTGGAGCTGGATGTGAGTGGCTTGGTCGCATTGATGAATCCCGCAGCGGCCCGCTTGCTCGGGGAGTCCGTCATCGGGAAATGCTGGGATGCGTTTCGGGCGGAGTGTTTCAGTGTGGTTCCCGAGTCGGACTGGTGGATTTACCGTGATCGGCGTGTTTCGGTGGTGGAGAGCAGTATCCCTGAAGAGGGTATCCGTTTTGTGTTGATTCATGACATGACGGAATCCTGGGAGTTGCAACAGGAACTGGCGCGGCATCAACGACTGGCGGCGATGGGTGAGATGGCGGCAGGGTTGGCACATCAACTGCGAACTCCGTTGGCGACCGCGCTGTTGTATGCGGGTCATTTGGCGCGCCCCGTGCTGGCTGATGCGGATCGCTGCCGCTTTGCTGGTAAGACCCTGGATCGCTTGCGCCATCTCGAAGCCCTTATCGGCAATATGCTGCGGTTCGTGCGCGGACAGGCGCATGAGACCGAAATCGTGTGCTTGGCTGATTTGCTTGAGGAGTCCGCGCAAACGCTGACTCCGCAGTTCGAGGCGGATGGAATTGCGTTGCGCGTCGATGTGTCGGATCGTTCGCTTGAGGTGCGGGTGAATCGCAAAGAGATGGTTGGAGCGCTGGTCAATCTGCTGGACAATGCCCGTCATGCCTCTGCTGGGGGGGCATGTGTGGAAATGTCCCTCGGGCAGGAGGGGAAGGCGGCGTTAATCGACGTGTGTGATCAGGGGTGTGGCATGAGCCCGGAGGTACTGGCGCGGCTGTTCGATCCATTTTTCACTACGCGCAAGGATGGAACTGGTCTGGGACTTGCGATCGTGCGCAATCTGGTGACAATGTACGGAGGAGAAATCCAGGCGCAGTCGCAACCAGGACTCGGCAGCCGGTTGCAAATCCGGTTGCCTCTTGTTGCGGTGCGGTCTAGGGTATGAGGTGTGCGGGAGCGGGGAAGTTCAAGCTTGCGCGGTTGCTTTTGTGTGATCGTGCCTTTGTGACCAAATCTTGTTAAGGTTGGGCTGATTATGTTGCCAGCAGTGGAAATCGAGGGTGAAGTTGGTCGGGTTGTGCTGACAGGGCAGTTCGACTTCAGCTCCCATCGCGAATTTCGTCAGGTGTGCGAGAGTCTGGTTGGCAATCCGGCGGTCAAGGAGTTGCTGGTCGATTTCCAGAATGTGGTTTACCTGGACAGTTCGGCGCTGGGCATGTTGCTCCTGTTGAAAGAGAAAATTAGTACGGCCGGCAAGACGCTGGCTTTGGTCAATTGCCGCGATGCAGTACGTCAGGTGCTGGAAATCGCCTGCTTCGGCAAGATTTTCACAATACGCTGAGGCCCGGAAAACGACCGATTCATGAAAATACTCGTTGTCGACGATACTGATGCCATTTTGTTGTTGATGACGAAGTTCGTCGAGGCGCTTGGTCATCGGGCCGTGACAGCCTGCAATGGGCGAGAGGCCGTTGACCAGTGGCGGCGCGAGCGTCCGGATTTGATCCTGATGGATATGCTGATGCCGGTCATGCCCGGCGTGGATGCTGCCGTTATCATCAAGCAGGAAGCCGGCGAAGACTGGGTGCCGATCATTTTCGTGACCGGAGTTGGCGAAGAGGATACGCTGGCCGATGCGATTGAGCGTGGTGCCGATGATTATCTGAACAAACCGGTCAGATTCCGGGTTCTCGAGGCCAAGCTCAAGGCTTTTCAGCGCACGTTGCTGCTGAATCGGAAAGTCCGCGAACAGGCGAGTCGTCTGGCGGACTATTACGATCGCGCGGAAGAGGAAAAGCGGGTCGTGCGTCATCTGATGGAGCAGATGGTCAATGCCGAACGTCTGGCTGACCCAGAGCTCGAATACTGGCTCTCCCCGGCGGAAAGCCTGTCAGGAGATCTTGTCGCGGCGGCGCGTACGCCGGGCAAGGTGCTGCATGTGATGCTGGCAGACGGCATCGGTCATGGTATTGCGGCCGCGCTGAATGTGTTACCGCTGACGCAGCCGTTCTATAGCATGACGGAAAAGGGCTACGGCATTTCCGATATCCTGCGCGAGATGAGCGACAAGGTGCGCCAGGTGTTGCCTGTCGGACGCTTTGTCGCAGTCGCACTAATTGCAATCAACGAGGCCAATCGCAGCATCGAAATCTGGAATGGCGGCATGCCGGCCCTGCAGTTGCTCGACGAGGCGGGGCAGGTCATCGATGTCTGCCGTTCCTTCAGTCTGCCGCTTGGGGTGACGCCGAGCGACGCAATGGAGTTCATGCCGGAGCGCCGTTATTTTGATCGTCCCGGGAGGGTGCTGGCCTATTCGGATGGCCTGATTGAGGCGCGTAATCGCGATGGTGAGTATTTCGGCCTGCCGCGCCTGCTCGATGTTGTGCGTGGCAATCCAACCGGGCAGCGTATTGGTGCGGCCCGGATTGCGATCAGCGATTTTCTTGCGGGAGAGTCGCATCACGACGATATCTCCCTAGTGTTGGCCGGTTTCGGTCATGGGATGTCCGTTGTGCCGCATCCCGCGGGTGGGGTGATGGATCCTGCCGATATCGAGTCATGCCAGACAGTATGGCGCTACGGCTTGATGATGGGGGCGGATGAACTCAGGTACATCCATGCTGTGCCTTTAATGATGGCATTCGTGAATCGTGAATCGTGGCTGACAAATTGCCGCTCCGATGTCTTCCTGATTCTGACGGAATTATTCCTGAATGCGCTCGATTATGGTGTGCTCAATCTGGATCCTTCGATTCGGCTGGAAACGGAGGGCATTGAGAGTTATCTGCTGGAGCGGATGCGCCGCCTTTCCGGGTTGCAGTCGGGCTCGGTTTCGATCGATCTGGCGGGGATTATCCATAAAGGTCGCCTGCTGCTGAGCATACGCGTCAAGGATAGTGGGCGTGGTTTTGACTGGCAGCGCTGGATGGATGGCGATCCGTCTGTTGCTGCGCCCTCAAGCGGCATCGCGCTGGTGCGCTCCCTTTGCCTTTGCGTGCACTATGTCGGCGCCGGCAATGAAGTGCTTGCCTGCTACGCACCGCGCAATTCCTGAGATAATGCCGGGCCGCGGGAGGAGTTGGCGCAGGAATATGGTTTGTTTATTACGGCGTATTTACTGAAAAAGTTCTTATTAATCAATTAGTTGCATTTGCCTGTTGTTGTGATGGTAAAGATTGGCGATGGAGATGTTGCGGATGGTGTTGAGGCCTGGCAAGGAGGCTGGACGCGCGGGCGATTCGGCGGAGGATATGGTGTGTCCCAGTCACACTGCGGATATGGTGCTGGCACGGAAGTCTGGCCGCCATCTTCCACGCGGGGAGAAGCTTGTCATCGTAGGCGCGTCCACGGGGGGGACCGAAGCACTGAAGGATTTTCTGATGATGATGCCGGCCGATGCGCCGCCGATCCTGATTGCGCAGCATATGCCCGCCATGTTTACCAAGTCGTTTGCCGCCAGGTTGGACGGGCTCTGCCGCATCCGCGTCAAGGAGGCTGAACAGGGCGATATCGTGCAGCCTGGCTGGGCCTATGTCGCGCCCGGGCATTCGCACCTGATGCTGGGATGCTCCGGCATCAACTACATCTGCGAGCTGTCTCAAGGTGTGCAGGTCAACCGCCATCGCCCGTCGGTCGATGTGTTGTTCCGTTCTGCGGCAAATCTGGCTGGTCCCAATGCGGTGGGTGTGATTCTGACCGGGATGGGACGGGATGGCGCAGCCGGAATGCGGGAAATGAAAGAAGCTGGTGCGTACAACTATGCGCAGGATGAATCGACCTGCGTGGTTTTCGGTATGCCCAAGGAGGCGATTGCGCAGGGCGGGGTTGACGAAGTTCTGCCCCTGAAAGAGATCGCCCCGCGGCTGTTGCAGCGGATCGCCCAGGCAGGTTTGGCGTCCAGAAATGTCAGAAAAGAGTCATGACACTACCAGTACTGATTGTTGAAGATGATGATGCGTTGCGCGAGGCGCTGTCCGATACCCTCGAGCTGGGCGGGCATGCCGTGATCGCCGCGGAGGATGGCACGGCGGCGCTGCGCCTGCTTGAAACCGGTCGTGTTGGCCTTGTGCTGTCGGATGTGCAGATGCAGCCAATGGACGGCGAAACGCTGTTGCGTGAGGTCAAAAGTCGTTATCCGTGGCTGCCGGTGATCCTGATGACCGCGTACGGCGTGGTTGACCGCGCGGTTGCGGCCTTGCATGCCGGAGCTTGCCACTACCTGCCCAAACCATTCGAGCCGGAACAGTTGCTGCAGGAGGTCGCCAAGTACCTGTTGCCCGACCATGAAGATG
>RRZU010891657.1_pt1 | contig 28489 bp, 26 predicted proteins | sample 2165561 | NCBI WGS metagenome assembly RRZU01 (sample SAMN10456909, study PRJNA506462) | wastewater metagenome | isolation source: wastewater sludge | place: USA: Moscow, Idaho | reverse complement strand
GGGTGTTCCTGCTTCAGCTTGCTTCAAGATACTCATGATCAAGCTGTCTGAATACTTAGATGTTTTCATAGAAAATCTCCTTAAATCAAGGTTATTCGATTTTCTACTTTTAAACTCAATTATTTTTAGGGAGGATTACCGAGTTACATCCCATTAAACCGAATGCAAGTAATGTTGCCCCTAAAATATATTTCATTTTTGTACCTTTTCTAAAAAATTAAAGCAAACTTATACTAATGACTTTAACTTTTGATAAAAAGATGGAATTACACTTTTATACTAAATTTTACTGAAAGTAATGAAGCTAAAGTTGACTAAATAAATCAGGAATTGTCTTCTTTAAAAATTAATGCAAAAAAATATAGCAATATATGTTTCTTTAAATAAAACCTACATACACTCACATTCCTTGATCTTGAATTATTGTACGCTCATGTCATCTTAATTTTTGAATTTCAGCTATGAGTAAAAATAAAATGTACGATGCTCAGGTTTTACAGCAACAATATGAGCAATGGCATGATTTACATCGACAGATGCGAGAAGCGCAGCAAAAATGGCAAGCTGCAGAAAAGCTCTGGCAAGAATTACAGGCCTATTATCAAAGTGAACGATGGCTTGAGGACTATGAAAATGCGCCTGAACTTAGCTGCCGCGAAGGGGAATATTCTATATTATCGCAAGATACGCTATGGAATGCTTTAGAAGAGCGTCGCCAACAGGCAATTGATTGGATGAAACTGAGTTTAAGTGTGATTGAGAATTAAACTTAATCCAAACTTACATCTAATTTATTTTGATCAATAGAACTATCATCACAGTTTTATTCAGTAAATTTACTGCATATTTAATCAGTTATGTTATTTTGAGTTGGTTTGAAGAAATTAAAAACGAGTATCAACATGAAAAATTTATATAGTGTTTTGGCTGTTTTAAGTGTGGCAACTTTAGCTGCGTGTAGTAATCAGCCTATCAATGAACAAACTCAGGTGCCACAGACCATGCAAAATTGTGTCCCAGAATCTGCTGCGCAGTTAGTTGGTAAAACAGGTTTGACTGAAACACAAATTAAAGCGCTTACCCGAGCTGAAATTGTGAGAATGGTTGCACCAGGTCAGCCTGTAACAATGGATTATCGTATGAATCGAGTCACTGTGGTGGTCGATCCGAAAACTAAAATTATTATACAAGCTTCTTGCGGCTAAAAATTTTAAGAAATTTTCTCAATATTACCCTGAAAATTTGCTCTGATTTTCAGGGTTTTGCGTTTTAATCAGCCAATCACTCAAAATTAAAGGACTACAGTGTTAATATATCGGTTGTCATAAAATTTTAGATCAGGTCAGATAATGCACTTATTTATGTGTTTGAAAAATCAAGGAAATACACATTGATGCAAGCCTTGAATATATCGACACGCTTAGGTGGATTCTACTTTTTCTACTATGCAATTGTTGGGACGTTTTTGCCTTTTTGGAGCCTGTACTTAGAAGATCAGGGCTTTAATTATCAGGAAATTGGTGTTTTATCTTCCATTGCCATTTTAACTCGATTTTTCGCGCCTTTTATTTGGGGATGGATTGCAGATAAATCAGGCAAACGGATGCTTTTGGTACGCATCGCAACTTGGATGGAAGCCAGCATTTGGTTACTGATTTTTATTGTTCCGAATAGCTTTCAGTCTGTTGCATTACTTATGCTGATTTTTAGCTTTTTTCAAAATGCAATTTTGGCACAATTTGAAGGCGTGACTTTGTTTTGGTTGGGCGAGAAACGTGCAGAACTCTATGGCAAAGTGCGTAAATGGGGTTCTATAGGTTTTATTGTCGGGGTTTTTGGCATAGGTGCTATTTTAGAAATTATACCAATCTCCATGTTACCGATGTTGCTACTCAGTATTTCTTTACTGGCATTTCTATGGTCGTTCAGTATTCAAGAACCAAGCACCGCACCCATTGCACAAAAACAACTTGAACCCTTATTGCCCATTTTAAAGCGCCCAGTGGTCTATTCATTTTTTATTATTGAATTGATTTTACTGTTTTCGCATGCACCATTTTATAGTTTTTATAGTAATTTTTTAAGTCAGGCAGGATTTAGCACAAGTCAGATCGGTTTATTGTGGTCTGTCGGGGTGGTTGCTGAAATCATTATGTTTGCCTATGCGAGTTTGTTTTTAAAGCGTTGGTCTTGGCGTTCACTGGTTGCCGTATGTTTAATTTTAACAGGCTTACGTTGGGTGATAGTTGGTTTATTTCAATCCATATTTTTTGCACATTTTTTTGCACAAAGCATCCATGCCTTTAGTTTTGGATTATTTCATATCATTGCCATGCGGGTGATTTTTCAAAACTTTTCTGCAGGGCAACAAGGTCGTGGGCAAGCACTTTACAGTACCATGTGGGGTTTAGGTGTTGCATTGGGGAGTATTTTGGCAGGGCATTATTGGGATATTGTTTCAGGCGAATGGATTTTTATTTTTGCAGGATTATCTACACTCGTTGGTCTGTGTTTTATTTGGGGATTGCCAAAGCAATTAGAATCGCAGTCAATGTCGAGTGATACCAAAGCCTAGATTGGTGATTTTGCAGTGATACCGTTCTTTTATCAAAAATAGAAGCAAGCAAAGTTGGATGGGTATAGTTTGCTTGCTTCTTACTAATTGATTGCTACATTAAATACGGATTTTAGCGTATTGCTGCCACCACGGTTGAGCCGTTTCAAGTTGTGCAGCCAGTTGTAAAAGCACATCTTCACGTGCAAAAGGCGCAATAAACTGCGAACCCAATGGTAAGTTATCTTTATTCCAATACAATGGCACAGACATTGCAGGCAGCCCAGTAATATTGGCAAGTTGAGTAAATGGCACCCATTTTAGGTTTTCTTTGACAATGCGATCGACCAATTTACCTTGCGCTAACCAATGTGCTTTACCTGCATGTAATAGTGTTTTTAAAATTGGTTTTTGCCATGCAGGAGTTTTAACTTCGCCATTTTTTGGTGCAACTGAGGCAGTTGCAGGGATGAGGTATAAATCATAACGCTCAAAGAATTGATTCATTTGTGCGACATATACCCCCCAATTATTCAAATTGCGAATGTAATCTACTGACGTGGTTTTTGCGCCAAAGGCAGCCAAAGCCAAAGAGTCTAGCTCAAAATTATCGGAATGATTTGGCAGGCGAGTTTGAATTTCAGCAATTAAATAAGCAAATTGGCTAAACCATGTGGTAATGAAATCTTTGGCCAATTGCATGCCATCAATAGCAGGACGGTCTTCAACCACTTCATGCCCTAAAGATTCTAAAAGCTGTACGGTTTTTTGAATGGTATTGATGGCATCTTGTGAAACAGCTGTACCAATCGGAGATTGGGTCGAATATGCGATTCTTAATTTTTTTGGCGCTTGCTGAATTGCATCTAAATAACTGCGTTCAGGAGCTTCAATTTTGAAAAGTGAATGACCATCTGCGCCATGCGTTGCATCGAGCATTGCCGCACTGTCACGTACACTTTTACTTAAAATATGTTGCATCGCTGCACCATGCATGGCTTCACTGAGTTGTGGCCCCCACGGGGTGCGTCCACGACTTGGTTTTAAACCAAACAAACCACAGTAAGACGCAGGAATACGAATTGAACCACCGCCATCACTTGCCCCTGCAATCGGCACAATACCTGCCGCAACTGCAGACGCAGAACCACCAGAAGAACCACCACTATTGTGTTTCAAATTCCATGGATTTTTACATGCACCCCAAGCATCTGGCTCGGTTATCCCTTTAATCCCAAATTCAGGCGTGTTGGTACGTCCAAAGGTAACGATTCCGCTATTTTCCCAACGATTTACAATTTCTGCATTTTGTTCTGCAAGATGATGCGCACGTTTTAAACCCTGACAACCAAATGAAGTCGGATAGCCTGCATATTGTTGAAATAAATCTTTGACTAAAAAGGGCACACCTGCAAATGGGCCTGTTAATTTTGTTTGTGTGCGCTGCCGTGCATGTTCATGCATAGGAATAATAATGGCATTTAATTGTGGATTGGTTTGTTCAGCACGTTGTAACGCAATATCTAATAATTCTGAGGCCTGAACATCCTTTTTGGCAACCAGCTCTGCCAAGCCTAAAGCATCATATTGGAGGTATTCTGCAAGTTTCATTTCAATCCTGAAAATCTGTATTGTCAAATTGATGTTGTATGCTATTTTTGTTTAAGAAGCAAGAATGACCCGATTACGACCTTGCATTTTTGCCTGATATAGCGCCTGATCTGCCTGAATAATTAAATCTTGTAAAGGGAGATTGGTGGGTAAGTGTGTATGTGACACGCCCATGCTTACTGTAAAATGAATGGGTTCAAGGTTTTCTAAATTTAACGCTTGATGTTCAATACACATACGAATACGTTCTGCAATGCGTTGAGTTTTATTTAAGTTATTATTGTTCAGCAAAATAATGAACTCTTCACCACCAATGCGACAAAATAAATCGTGATCACGTAAATTGCTTTTAACGATGTTAGAGAGATGTTGCAAAGCACGGTCACCGACATAATGCCCATATTGATCATTCATTTTTTTAAAATCGTCGATATCTAACATAATTAAAGACAATGAATGATTGTTTTTATGCTTTAAAGCTTTTTCACTTAACTGAGTAAAACTACGGCGGTTCAGTGTTTCGGTTAAACTGTCATGATTTGCCAAATACAATACTTCTCTATACAACTGATTTCGGTTTTGGCTAATCACACATAAAATTAACGTGGCAAGACCTAAAATAATTAAACCCACACGAATAGAAATAATGGTGGTTAAATAACTCGAATTCACTTGATCTATAAACAAGCCTGTGACGCTGTGATACAGAGTTAAACAGACCAAGCTATTAATCAGTGCCAAATTGAAAAGTTGATAGCTGGCAGCTGCCCAAATTAACGCAGCCAATGGATATAATAGTGCGCCTGGCCCATAGAAAATATGGGTGCAGGCGATAGAGATCAGTAATGCAAAAAAGGGCAAGATATCCTGAATTTGAGTTTCTTTAGCATATTGATTATTTATAAGTTTTTTGAATTTAGACCAGCCTGGGGCAGCCAAAATTAAAGGTAAGACAATTACCGCATTTAAAATTTCACCAGACCACCAAGTAAAAAAATCAATCCAACGATTTTCTTTTAACATAAAGGTGTGCGGCAAATTTGGCAGCAGAAGAATGGCAAATAAAGCCCCAAAGAAACAGCCTAAAGTTACAGCAATAATATGTGGATATAGCTCTGACACATTATTATTGCTCGCTGGAAGTTTAGCGCGGGCAAAATTAAAGAAAAACAACCCACTAAAAACAGCTACAAAGTTGGAAAGCGTTAAACCTAGCGTCATCAGGAAAGTATTGTCTGTGACCAAATCGGCGCCCATATAGCCAAAAAAAGCACCCAAAATTCCACCAAAACTTTTTAAAGATGGAAAGCGAATGAGTAGCCCCAACAAGAGGGCGTTGCTTGGCCAAAAAAAAGAAAAGTAGCTAAGTGGGCGAGTAAAAATACCCAATAAACAAGAAAAAAATACCACAACGGCTAGCAGTCCAAAGGCAAATATTTGCTTTTGAGTCGAAGATATAGTTTGCGGTATGCTAAAGTTTTGCAAGTACTAAACTCACTTTTGCAATGGGTTGATAATTAAGAAAAAAACTTGAATGAGTGTGACGTTCACAACAGAAAGGCGATCATATCAAATAACCATTACCTACAAAGTCGATTAAATGTAAACTAAGTCACATTTTCGTTAAATAAAATTGTTGTCTTATGTTTATGCTTGCAGATTTGGATTAAAAATATGCTAAGTTGTCTAAACGGTTTATATCTTTAAATAAATGTATGAAAAAAATATATCTAACCACAGTTTTAAGCTTATGTTCTGTCTGCGCGATTGCGAATGAAAATACAACAATAGATTCAGCCAAGTTAACGCCAGTAGCAGCAGAAACGACCAATAAATTTCGTGTGGTGACCCGTCCAGAAATTGTGGGGCTGTGGGGCATGCAAATCCCAAATAATCGTAAATGTATTGAATATTACAACTTTAAAAGTAATAGCGATGTGGTGATTAAAAGCGGTCAAGAATGGTCTGCAGGTGTATATGATTATCAACCTTCACAAGACCCTGCAAATTCGTTACCGGCTTTAATTTTGCAAGTTAAATATGACAATAATGAAGTGGATTGTTCTGGATATCAGGAAGACCAAACAGGGGACATTTCACAATATTTTGTAAAATGGAAAAATGCGCACACCATTAATTTCTGTAGTAATGAAAAAGCAGAACAATGTTTTGCGACGTTGTACCGCGTCCTGCCTTAAACTTTTCATTATCTCGTGTATCAGAGTTCTTTCATAAATCCGCACCCCTCATCCTCTTGCGGCTATATAGCGCAAGAAAAGGGACTTTCACTATCAATTCGACTTATTGCTTATGATCATTTTCGATTTATGAAAGAAGTTTATCGTTATACTGATTAAACTCACTATGAATGAATAAAAAAACTCCTTCAAGTCACGAGGTCTTGAAGGAGGCTGATAAAAAAGCAAAAACTGTAAATTGAATATTCGTATCAGTTCTTTTAAGCTGAACAAAACTTAAATCTTTGTCCATATTTACTGATCACTTATTGCAAAATCATGCTGACATCTTTGCTACTGCTGCGTTGTTGCATTCCCACAGCAAAGTTTGCACTTGGATCAAATACTAAGACACCCGCATTACGATAAACTGGGTTAGCATCCATCATATATTCTTCGGCACTGTTTTGTGCATAGCCATAACCAAAAGCATTGCTTGAACCAATGTTGGTATATAAACCATATTGATATGTCGTGTCATTAAACATACTTTTGAATTTTTTAGGTTGCATATAAGTATATTTATAACTTTCAAAGCTAAAGTCGTAAATTTGCTCCTGCATTTTTTGCGTTAAGTTAAACGAAACACCCCTAAAAGATGTCTTATTAAATGCGGTGCTTTCTTCAAAAGCCGCTTCATCTTGTACACGTGTACCTGCAACTAAAACATCTTGGCTTAATGACGTGAACCATTGTCCATGTGGAGAAAAGGCGAGTTTGAGTTTTGAAATTTGTAGCTCATCTTTTATAGGGTCGTCATAAATAGAAAACTCAAAAATACGATGACTTTCATCTAACATTTCAAATGAAGTAGGCAAGTCAATACGGCTTTCTAGGGTCTGTTGAGAATTAGCCAAACAAGAATTAAAAATCTATAATTATTCAATGGATAGATACATACTGACTGATGCCCAATGGGCAAAAATGGAGCCTCACTGCCTAGGCAAAGTTACAGACCGTGGGCGTAGTGGTACAAATAATAGATTATTTCTTGAAGCCGTATTGTGGATTGCACGCACAGGTAGCCCATGGAGAGATTTACCACCTGAATTTGGTAAATGGAATACCATTTTTAAACGCTATCGAGATTGGGTAAAAGCGAGTGTATTTGAAAATATTTTTGCAGCAGTCAATGATGATACTGATATGGAATATGCCATGATTGACGGAACTATTGTAAAAGTACATCGTCATGGTCAAGGTGCAAAAGGGGGACCTATTCACAGGCAATTGGAAAATCCAGAGGTGGAATGACCACAAAAATTCTAGCTTTGACTGACAGTTTCGGGAACTTAGTTAAATTTCGCCTGATGCCTGGGCAATATCATGACCTAGCTGAAGTTAAGCCATTAATTGAAGATATGGATTTTCAAACATTATTGGCAGATAAGGCATTTGATGCGGATTGGTTGCTAAAAGAACTTAATGATCGAGGTGCAAAGGCAGTGATTCCACCAAAATCTAATCGTAAGATTCAGCGTATATTTGATCAATGCATGTATAAATGGCGACATCTCATCGAAAATTACTTTTGTAAATTGAAAGAATTCAAACGTATTGCCATGCGTAGTGACAAAACAGATTCAAGTTTTTCCGCAATGATTTATCTTTGTGCTAGCGTCATTAACTCACGTTAATTCTCAACAGACCCTAGTACTCGGTTGCTTGTGAGTAATGATTTTAGGGGCTGTTGGAGTGCGTATAGATTTAGGCTGTTTTCATCTAATTTTCGGTACTGCAAGTTTTTAACAGCCATTGTTCCATTGGCTTTTGGCACAATATTGAACTGAATTTGAGCAGTTTTGATCGCAGTATCATCTTGGTAACAAACACCATTACACAAAACGACATTAGCAATATAGGTTTTGCGTTGCTCAGGCGAATCTAAAAAGTCTTTGTATGCCAGTTTCCCTAAACAACCAGCAAAGCTTAAATCTGCATCTTTTTTAAAGTCAGTGGCATCAAGCTCGGTTTCAACGGTTGCAGCAAGTTTGGCTTGCGCAAGCATTTCTGTTCCTAATTATGATGTAGTTGGGGTAGGTGCGGTGAATGTTGAAATAGGCGAATCCACAACTGTTGGAGCTGCTTGTGTTACAGGTGAAGAAGATGAACCACCACCGCCACAGGCTGTTAGTAAAAGACAGGAGAATATACTTAAAGGTAAAATATTTTTCATAATAAAAAAATCTATACTCAGATAGATTGAACCGTCATTGGAATTGAAATACAAATTATATAAATGATAAATGCGCAAATAAAACCCTGTAAAACAGTATAGTTTTCCATTAAGTTATTAAAATACACTACTTTTCATATTTGTTAGATAAATACAGAAACGCTAACTCTTTCAGAAAGAAAACTTTATTTTTCACTTATTTTATATATACAAATGTATTTTAATTTATAAAATTATTTTATCGTTTGGTTAAAAATAAAACAACTACCGAGCCATGCAAGAATTTTTGCAACACATGGCTCGGTAGTAAATTCACAATTATGCCTCGTCAATTTCTACAGGATTTAGACTTTTGGCAGAGCTTGCTTTAAATGGTGCGCCAATTTGCTTTAAATCTGAACCTGATGGTGCTTGATACACTTTTAAGCCAAACTCAGGAATAATCGCCAGCAAATGATCAAAAATATCGGATTGAATACTTTCATATTCTTTCCATGCAGTGGTTTTGGTAAAGGCATAAATTTCTAGCGGTAAACCTTCACTGCTTGGCTGTAGTTGGCGAATAATCAATGACTGAGATTGATTAATGCCAGGATGCTGTTTCAGATAAAATTCAACATAGGCACGGAACGTCCCTAAATTGGTTAAACGGCGTTGGTTGTATTGTGATTGATTTGCTAACTGCTGATTAAACTGCTCAATTTCTTCATTTTTGCTATGTAAATATTGATCCAATAACAAAAACTCTTTAAGTTTGCTTTGTTCATGTTCAGTCATAAAGTGCACAGAACTTTGATCAATTAAAATGGCACGTTTAATACGTCGGGCACCAGCTGCCTGCATGCCACGCCAGTTTTTAAAGGTATCGGTAATGAGTTTATTGGTTGGAATAGTGGTCAGGGTTTTATCCCAGTTTTGCACGGTGACTGTATGTAATGACATATCAATGACATCACCATCAGCATTTAAAGAAGGCATTTCAATCCAGTCACCAATCCGTACCATATCGTAGGAAGAAATTTGTACCGAAGCCACTAGAGATAAAATGGTATTTTGGAAAACCAACATCAAAACAGCAGCCATCGCACCAAAACCTGCGAGTAAGGTAAACACATCTTTTTTCAGGAAAGTGCCTAAAATCATGAGGGCACAGACCACATAAATAATGAGTTTAACTAACTGCAAATAGCCCTTAATTGGCTTGTTGCGTGACTTAGGGTTGCGTTGATAGAACAGGTTAAAAATATTTAAAAATTCAGAAATTGCCAATGCAATGGTCAGGAATATAAAGGCTTGCGCACCCATTTGCACAAAGCTTTCTACTTTATCTGACAAATGCGGTACGGTGGTGATGCCGTTCATAATCACGACAGCTGGGACAATGTTGGCAATACGTCGGATGACACTATGCTGTGAAATAATTTCACTATTGGCAAAGGTCATTTTAGAAATCAGTTTGCGAATCCCGCGCACTACAATTTGCTTGGCAATAAAGTTGGCTAAAATTGCCAGTAGAATCACAATACTGAGTGAGGTCAGCATTTCTAACCAAGGGTATTGGTTATACCATTCCTGAATATTTTGAATAAAATTAAATTCTTGCAAAAGGTCCTCGCTTTAAGGTTGCTGATTTTCGTCTGCACGGCACTTAGAATTTTGGCCTGCAATTCACCTTAATTCTTCATTGATGTATGAAATTGTTAGATAGTGTATCGACTAAAGTTTAAATTTGAAGGCTGAGTAACTTTTTGCTACATTTCAATTATTTGTTTTTACTGAAAGTTTTCAATCAAGTTGCAGTCATAATAAAAAAGCCAGTACAGATACTGGCTTTGAATAGATACCTAGCATAAATACTTGCGTGATCTACCACATTAAATCATCTGGAATCACATAGGCTGCGTATGGATCTTCTTCATCTGTCGTGGCTTCATTTTTCTCGGCATTATTGACAATAATAAAGCCTTCCATTTTGCTATTAATACGTTCAGCTAAAGCTTTAGGCAGGAACGCATAACTGTCATTTTCTTTGGCAATCACCAAACTACCTGCCACGAGTGCATTGTAAATTTGTTGATTGATATACACTTTTTTAATCTTGCCATCTAAAAACTGATAAGCCACTTCACCATCGGTATCACGAATTTTATGCTGCTGAATCATTTGCATAATTGCTGCTTTCAGTTCTTTTTCCTGTAAAGCGGCTTTCTTTTCTTGCTCAATAGCTTGGTCTTTGGCGAGTTTTTCTTGCTGTGCCTGTGCAATTTTGGCTTTCACTTCAGCATCTTTACTTTCACCTGTGCGCTGTTCGTGTAAGGTTTGTTTAGACAGTTTTTTTGCTTTTTTATTATCCACTAAACCCGCTTTGAGCAATTGTGCCTGTAGTGCATTTTTAACCATGATAATTTCCGAAACTTAATGTTGAAGATGTCGATAGCGAAAATAAATAATCCAATACACCAAACTCAAACTTAGGCTGAGTCCTGCAGGTACCAGAAAAGAATTCAGTTTAAATGTAGGATAAATGGCTGCAGCGAGTAATCCACCCACAAAGAAACCAATTAAAATCAGTAGGTGTAAAACAATACGTCTTTTTTCAACTTGTAAGCCCCGCACTCGATAACCGAGAGCTAAGCCTAAATCGGTCAATACCCCAGATAAATGTGTGGTGCGGATGATGGTGCCTTTATAGTAGCTGATCATGGCATTTTGTATGCCCATGGCAACTGACGCCCAAAGCAGGGCATAACGTGGGAAATAAGGCAATAATACCCAGCAGATTAAAATAAAAAAAGCCACCAAACTCATGGGAAAACCATAGCGACGCCCTAAGCGAAAATTGCTATTTCCTAAAATGACGCCGCTATAAAATGAGCCAATCACATAGCACAAAATCACCAGAAACAAGAAAATCATGGCTTCTGGTTTCCAGTCGATTAGCGCCATCGCCAAGATACTAACGTTACCAGTCATGTGCGAAACGGACTGGTGCAATACGGTCACCAATCCGAGTACGTTAATAATTCCAGCATTGACGGCTAGAAAAAAAGCACCAAATTGCACCCAAAGGGGTAAAGTTTGAAAAGGCATAATGGATGATTGCGTAAGTTTCCTAACGCATTGTATCTTAACTCAAACCACGGTCAACCGCAGTAGTAAATAGCACATCGGTAGATGAGTTAAGTGCAGTTTCGGTTGAATCTTGCAATACGCTAATGACCATACCAATTGCAACAACTTGCATGGCAATATCTGAAGAAATACCAAATAAGCCACATGCTACAGGAATCAGCAGTAACGAGCCGCCCGCAACGCCTGAAGCACCACAGGCCGACACCGTTGCAACCACAGATAAAATCAGCATGGTGCTAAAATCGACAGAAATCCCTAAGGTATTTACTGCAGCTAAGGTCAAAACGGTAATGGTGACTGATGCGCCTGCCATGTTAATTACTGCACCTAACGGAATTGCAACACTCGCGGTTGATTCCTGTACGCCTAAACGCTTGGCTAAGTCTAAATTGACAGGGATATTGGCTGCAGAACTACGGGTAAAGAAAGCAGTAATGCCACTTTCGCGTAAGCATTGAAAAACTAAAGGATAAGGATTGCTGCGGGTCACAAATGCCACCATGATTGGGTTGATGACCAACGCGACAAAGAACATCGTACCTAACAAGACTGCCAATAATTGAGCATAACTGGCTAAGGTGCTCAAGCCTGCATCGGCAAATGTCACGGCAACCAAGCCAAAAATACCGAAAGGTGCAAAGTTAATCACCAAGCGAATAACGCGATTGACTGCATTGGCTGCATCATTCAACAATGCTTTGGTGGACTCTGTAGCATGGTGGAAGGCAATCCCTAAAGCCACAGCCCAAGCCAAAATACCAATAAAGTTGGCTTCGGCAATGGCAACTACAGGGTTAGCAACAAAACTAAGTAAAAGATTTTTCAAAATTTCAGCAAGACTGCCCGGCGGGGTTAATTCTGACTGTGTTGCAACATCTAAAAATAATGTACTTGGGAAAAGCGTACTTGCAATAACTGCACTGAGCGCAGCCAAGAACATACCAATCGCATACATCAGCATAATCGGTTTGATATAGGCATTGCTGCTTCCAATTTTAAAATTGGCAATCGATGCCATGACCAAAATAAAGACTAAAATTGGCGCAACAGACTTCAGGGCTTTAATAAATATATCACCCAAAAGGCTTAAATAGGGCGCAGATTCTGGAAATAAAATTGCAACAGCCACACCGAGTACAATTGCAATCATAATTCGGGAGACTAAACTCAAACGCAAAAAAGCTGAAAACATACGAAAATAAGGTAAAAGAAAAGCGGCTATTTTATACTGAAATATCCATGTGCTTAAAAATAATTTTGATTTAAAAGTTAAGTCTATATTTTTAAAAGTGATATTTATTAAACTGTTTAAATTTCAGCAAGATAAAAGTACTCATTGATCAAAAAGTATGTGTGTTGAACATCCAGTTTTAAAGATAAAATTAAAGATCAATTTCTTGATCTTTAAGTCAGTTCAGGCGCAAGCTCTTGCATGGCTAAATAATGTGAAAAAAAAACTTTTCCATTTAAATGCTGCAAAAGTTTTGAGTGTTGTAATTTGTCCATTACCGGGCCTTTAATTTCAGAAAAATGCAGACAAATATTCAATTTTTTTAGTTCAAGATTTAAATCTTCCAGCATTTCGAGTGCGCTTAAATCAATACTGCTAATACTCGAACAATTCACCACTACATGCTTTAACTGAGGGTTTTGGCTGACTTGATTAATAAAAAAGCCTTTTAAAGTATTGGCATTTAAAAAGGTTAGATTTTCATCAATTCGCATGGATAGCACGTGTGGCGCGGTACGCACTTGATGCCGCTGAATATTACGAAAATGTTGTGTGCCTTCAAGTAAACCAATTACCGCAATATGTGGTCGGCTAATACGCCACAACATTAGAATAAAGGTGGACACAATCCCAATAATTAAACCTGTCGAAATATCAATGAATACAACACCAAAGAACGTCACCCACATGGCCAGACCATCGGCTTTGGAATAACGCCAAGTTTCTTTAAAAGATTGGAACTCGACCAGTTTCCAAATTGAAACAATAATGGTTGCAGCCAAAACAGCCAGTGGTAAGTCTTGGAAAAATCCCGTGAAGTATAAACTGACAATAACAATCACGATGGAGGTAAATACACCTGCCATTGGTGTTTTTGCACCTGCATCGGCATTGACCACGGTACGCGACAAACTGCCTGTGACGGGAAAAGAGGAGCTAACACCTGCGCCAAAATTGGCTAAACCGAGTGCAATCAGTTCCTGATTGCTATTTAAGTGACTACGTTGTTGTAAGGCGGTGGCTTGCGCAATAGACAGAGATTCCACAAAACTGATCATGGCAATCATGGCTGCGCCAGGAAGGAGTTGTAGAACAAGTTGTGCATTCCATTCAGGGAATTGAATAGGCGGAAATCCTGAAGGAATTTCTCCGACTGTTTTAATGCCGATTTGTTGCAAATGCAATGAATAAACCAAAGCAATTGAACCGATCACCAATACCAATGGCAAGGCTTTTAAGATAAAGCCGCTACCTCGAACACGCTCACGAATGGCATTACTGTTGATGATTTTAGGGGCATAAATTAGAAATAAAATGGCAGCAACACCCAAGAGCACGCTATAAAAATGGGTTTGTCCCACATATTTCCAAAAGCTGTATAAGAACTCAGGTAAGTTATTGGCTTTAAGGGGGATGTCTAACACAAATTTAAGCTGTCCAATCGCAATCATTAATGCAGAGGCAATAATGAAGCTTTTAATAACAGGATGGCTAATGAGTTGAATTAAAAAACCGAAGCGAAAAATCCCTAAAAGTAGCGAAATAATGCCGACCATCACAGCAAGTAAACAGGCTGCTTGAATATAAGCTGCCGAGCCGACTTCAAATAATGGATTGAGCGTCGCAAAGGTCATCATGGAAATAATGGCGACTGGGCCAATGGACAAGGTTGGGCTGCCACCAACCAAGGCGTACATGATCATGGGGATCACGCTCGCGTATAAACCCATGACAGGAGGCAAACCTGCAAGCATGGCATAGGCCATTCCTTGAGGTACCAACATGGCAATGACAATAAACGCAGACAGCAGATCAGATTTCAATGTTTCTGCATTGTATTTTCGCAGCCATTGCCAAGCAGGTAGTACACGAGCCAAACGTGAATTGAAATCTGACATACTGAAATCTAAATCATAAATTTAGATATATTATGAACAAAAAATGCTAAGAAGTCTTTGAAATAGCAGGAGAGTATTCAAGTTTTATGGTGATGCCTGATAATACAGGCATTATCATTTAGACCTGCGGGCAATAAAGTGCATAGAGGGTATTAAGTACCTGCACCATTTTTTCATCTTTAATTGAATAAAAAATTTGCTTGCCATCACGGCGGGTATTCACCACATCACTTTTACGCAGCATCATTAATTGTTGCGATAAAGTAGGCTGATGAATTTGAGTTATTTCTTCAATTTGCGATACGTTTAATTCTTGTTGAGATAAATGACAAAGAATTAAAAGACGGTCACTATTCGCCAAAGATTTTAAAATTCCAACAACGGTATCCGCAGATTCACGCATTGATGTGATTTCAAGACCATCGTTCATTGTTTTATTCTCTTAATTTACAGCTAACCCAATATATATTAGGCGGGAGTGGAAGATAAATTATATAACATAAATCATTATTTATATATGAGAACAAGTATCATTTAAGAAAAGATATCAGCCAATCATAAATAATGGGCTGATATTCTAATCAAAAAGTTGATAAAAAAGTGGCTGAGTTACAATAAAACCTATTTTTTCACCTGTTCAAAACTTTTTAATTCTTTCTCACTAAATTCACTCGATGCAGCTAATAACTCGTGAATTTCTGGGTTATACCAAGCAAAGTATTCCGACATTTTTGCACTAAAAGTATCATCTAGGCTTATCTGCGTAGCATTGTGTTGCAACAAGGCTTGCTGATCTAAACTGCTGATAAAACTTTTTAAGGTGGCACTATCAAAATAATATGCAGACTTAAATTGTGCAGAATCTGCAGCGCGTTGTAATACGGTTTTGGTCATTTTTTCCAAAACTTTCAGATTTAAAGGGATGTGTGCGCTATAACGCTGCAAAAGCCCTTGAATCAATACGAAATTATTTAAACTTGGTTTTGCCAGTTCAGCTAAGGCATAGAGTTCATGCTGTGTAGCTGGGTTCGGCTGTAATTGCAGATTTGCTTCTGTAACCCAATTTTGCTGAATAAAGTACGCCACAATTTTTTCGATTTCTTGAGAAAGTTCTTGCACCGTCCATGCCAAGAAAAACTCTTGCTTCAAATATGGATAAATCGCCTGCAGTTTTTGCATTAAATCTGCGCATGATAATGCTAAATTTTGTTCATTAAACTGCTGTACAATTAATGCTACACACGCAGGCAAAATAAAGCAGTGCAAAATATTATTGCTAAAATAGCTCAATAAGATTTTTTGGCTTTCTGCGACTCGAATCTGTTCTACACCATCTTGGTTATAACGCTCAACTTGTTTAAGTTTTAGCGCATATTCAATAATTTCTTGTGGATTTAAACCCGTAATAATCATACGTGGGTCGTAGCACAATTGTTTGAGCAAACGTCGATATTGTTCAATTCGGGCGAGCAGCTCATCTTGTTTCAATGCATGCTGATCGGCATTTAATAAAATCAGAGAGATGAGGGCGATTGGGTTAATCACCACCGCTTTATTGATATTTTCCAAGATTGCATGCGCAGTATGATCTACCGTGTGAATCACAGAGGTCGGTAGTTCATCATTTATGTTCAGTTTTACATCGCGTGCTTGGTTGGCAGTTAAAACATCATCTAAAAATACAGGTTCGCCAAAGTTGACATAGACCTGACCAAAGACTTTTTCAATTTTACGGGCAGAGTTTAAAATACCCCATAAAGATTCGGCTTCTTTCGGTTTGCCGTTTAATTCATTTAAATAAGATGTGCCTTCAATCAGTTTTTCATAACCAAAATACGTTGGAATAAATGCAATTGGTTTGGTTGCTCCGCGTAAATGGCTTTGAATGGTCATCGACAACATGCCTTTTTTCGGCGGTAACAATAAACCTGTACGTGAGCGTCCACCTTCAATGAAGTATTCGAGTGGGGTGTTGCGTGACAATAAACTGTGTAAATATTCTTTAAATACCGAGGTGTATAATTCATTGCCGCTGAAAGTACGGCGAATAAAATACGCACCTGCACCACGCATTAATTGACCCACAATTGGTAAATTTAAATTAATACCTGCTGCAATATGCGGCACCATCAAGCCACGATTAAAAATCACATAAGACAGCAACAAATAGTCGATGTGGCTACGATGACAAGGGGTATAGACGATTTCATAGTCTTTGGCGAGTTCGCGTACCGTGTCAAAGTGATGCACTTCAATGCCATCATAGAGCTGTGTCCAAAGCTTGGTCAGTGCCAGTTCAGCAAAACGCAAAGTCGAATAAGAAAAGTCCGATACAATTTCAGTTAAATAGCTTTTAGCACGGTTTTCTGCTTCAAACATACTGACTTTTTGTTCGATACTTTCTTTACGAATAGCTTGTTGTACTGCTTCACTTTTCATCAACGCATGAATCAAATTACGGCGGTCAGATAAGTCTGGGCCTAAAATCGCTTCTTTGTGTTGATTAAAATTGTGTTCCAGATGTTGCTCAATAAAGTGCGCAGGCGATAAGTGTGGTTGTTGTTGTGTGGCTTGTTCAATAAGCTGACGTAAGGAAATTGCTTTATGAAACTCGATGTAGTTATCACGTGAATAGAGCGAAATATTAATGGTTTGTTTAAGCTTGTTTGGCGTAGACCATGCATCGGCAAATAATGCTTTAAACCAAGAGTCTTCGTATTCGGGTGAACGTCCCCAAAGTACAGTTACGGGAACTAACAACACATCATGTTCAGGATGTTGCTCTAAGGTTTCAATGAGTCGAATCAATTTAGCAGAGTAGTGATAAGCACTGTGCTGTGGGTTTTTCTCACGCAAGACCAAAATGGAATCGTCTTCCTGATGCTCGGCAATGTTTAAAGGCGCATACACAGAAGGTAAACCACGAGATTGCGTCTGCTGATCAATCAATACGGTATTGCTGAGAGAGGCATCTTGCAGCACATAACAAAATTGTGTTTTTTCAGAGCTTTGTGCAACACGATGTTCTAATTCTGCAGTCGTGCCTAATACTTGTGGCGTCACAATCTTATCTAAGATTTTTTTAGTGAAATTACGATAAAGCTGACTGTAACGTTTATTAGACATTGCATTCCCTACATTTTGTTATGTGTTGCTATTGTCAAAAAATAAATAGCAAATTTCAAACCCAAGTGCCGAGAAAATCGACAATTAAACTGAGGTCGTCATCTCTTTATTCTAATTCGCATTTTGTTGAAAGCTAATCATATTTTTGTATAAAACAATTTTCGTGAAACATCGGCAAAAATTTTATAAAAAGGTATGATAATTTAAATTTTGTTTATATAGATATAACTTAGGGAATAATCATGACCACAGATGCAGCTTTTTCAACACCAGCAAATTTAGGGATTGCCGTATATAGCAATAATGCAGAAGCGATTGGTAACACGCCATTGGTACGCATTAACCGTTTAATTTCTGGCGATGCAACGGTTTTAGCCAAAGTGGAAAGCCGTAACCCTGCATTTTCTGTGAAATGCCGTATTGGTGCTGCTTTAATTGCCGATGCTGAAAAACGTGGCGTGTTAAAAGCAGGTATGCATATTGTAGAACCGACCAGCGGTAATACAGGAATCGCTTTGGCATTTGTAGCTGCAGCAAAAGGTTATGAGATTACACTAACGATGCCTGCAAGCATGAGTATTGAGCGCCGTAAGGTGTTGAAAGCGTTGGGTGCAAATTTGGTGCTGACTGAGCCTGCAAAAGGTATGAAAGGCGCGGTGGATGAAGCAGAGCGTTTGGCAACCGAACATCCTGAAACTTATTATTTGCCGCAGCAGTTTAATAACCCTGCCAATCCGCAAATTCATGAAGAAACCACAGGCCCAGAAATTTGGGCAGCAACAGGCGGCAAGGTCGATATTCTTGTTGCAGGTGTAGGTACAGGCGGTACGATTTCTGGTATTTCGCGTTATTTCAAAAAGGTAAAAGGTCAGGCATTGCATACTGTTGCAGTCGAGCCTGCTGAATCTCCAATTATCGCTCAGGCCAAGCGTGGTGAAGCCATTACGCCTGCACCACATAAAATTCAGGGGATTGGCGCTAACTTTATTCCAAAAAACCTAGATTTAGATTTGGTGGATGAAGTGATTGCGATTGAAAGTGCTGAAGCAATTGACTGGGCGCGTAAAACAGCAACCCAAGAAGGTATTTTAGTCGGTATTTCAAGTGGTGCAGCAATGGCTGCTGCTGCAAAATTGGCGGCACGTCCTGAAAATGCAGGTAAAAATATTGTGGTGATTTTACCTGACAGTGGTGAGCGTTATTTATCTTCAGTATTATTTGAAGATATTAGTGCAGAATGATGTGTCTTTAGACAGTCAAAAGAATTTGAAAAATCCCAAAGTTTGAACTTTGGGATTTTTTATTTAGAGAATAAATTTATGAGGTGAGTTAATACGTTCTGAAAAGCAAATTTCTTTCTACTTAGACGCTAATATTTAGCGGGATCAGCAATGAATCCAACGAAGCTAACTATGTAAAAATCAAACAATCGCAGATACTTTATCTGGCGTCATCAGTGCTTGATTAATATATAGCTTGATTAAGCGTTCACGTGACCCAATAGCTTTTTGATAATGGGTAGAATTGAGTAATAACGACGCACCATAAGTTACTGTCCAAATATAAGACAGATAATCACGGATCGACATCGCGCTGTTAAAGGACTCTAAATAGGCTTGGGTGATGTCCTTAATTTCTAAAATACGCTGCTCACGAATATCGTATAACTGTTCAAACAATTCATTTAGTTTACGTTCATTATTGGTTAAGCGTTCTTCAATCGAGTGCAGCAAAATCGTACGGTTGGAATTAAGCATGTTATACAGCATGTACTGCGAAACATAAGTTTGAAAGTTATGGTGATACTGTTTGGAAATATCCAATAAACGCTGTTCATTTAAAATAATTAACTCTAAATAGAGCTGATTTTTACTTTTGAAATATTTATAAATTGTGCCTTTGGCAATATCTAACTCTGCAGCCAACTCACTTAATGTAATATCATTATGATTTTCCAGTAATAAAACCTCAGCCATTGCCAAAATTTTCTCTTTACGACGTCGGAAATTTTCTTGGCGTAGAGTCGTCATCAATCAATATTCCAATTACAACCAATTAAGCATGTTGGAGTCTAGTGCAGTTTGAGCAACTTGAAAATAGCACCAAGGTCTTGAAAAGGTAAGTTTTAACGTATGTTCATCAGTGAACCAATGAATTTAAAAAATATCATGTGAAAAATAGCACAATCCATAAGCCAAATCGGTTGTCAATAAAACTGAACCAAACAGGTCATTTTAGTGAAATAAAATTGGATTTCTAAAACTTTTATTCTATTTTTCATAAGCAAGGCCTAAAAGTCTAAGATCAATCAAGCATAGCAATTCAGCACTTTGCGAGATTGCAATGCTCATCTTTTGATTTACATTTAACGTGAATTACTTGCTAACTCACAGGGATGTTATTTGTAATTTTAAAAAGCATGGCTTTTACGGTAATCACTTTAAAAAGACGGTAATAAGGGACTAAAAATGATTGTAATTGTAGATGCTGTACGTACCGCAATGGGCGGCTTTCAAGGTTCACTGGCAAGTTGTACAGCACCCGATTTAGGCGCGGTTGCAATTCAACACGCAGTTGCACGTGCAGGTTTAAGTGGGACTGACATTGATGAAGTAATTTTTGGTTGTGTATTGCCTGCAGGTTTGAAGCAAGGCCCTGCACGTCAGGCGATGCGTCAAGCGGGTTTACCCGATAGTACAGGTGCAACCACCATCAATAAAATTTGTGGCTCTGGCATGAAAGCTGTTATGCAGGCAGCCGATGCTATTCAGGCAGGTTCAGCGCAGATTGTGGTCGCTGGCGGTATGGAATCTATGTCGAATGCGCCGTATTTGCTAGATAAAGCACGTGCAGGTTTCCGTATGGGACACGGCAAAGTCACAGACCACATGTTTCAGGAAGGTTTAGAAGATGCTGAAACAGGCTTGTCGATGGGCGTGCTGGCGCAAGACATGGCAGACAAGAAAAACTATACCCGTGAGCAGCAGGATGAATACGCAATTCGCTCTTTAAACCGCGCGGTAGAAGCCATTCAAAACGGTTATTTTAAAAATGAAATCGTGCCTGTCACTGTTCATTCACGTAAAGGTGATGTGATTGTCGATCAGGATGAACAACCGTTAAATGCCAAAGTCGATAAAATTAGCAGTTTGCGTCCCGCATTTAAAAAAGATGGCACGATTACAGCCGCCAATGCCAGCTCTATTTCAGATGGCGCATCTGCTCTGGTGATTACATCAGATGTGGTTGCGGCAGAGCGTGGCTTAAAACCGCTTGCAAAAGTTGTGGCATACGCGACACATTCACAACATCCTTCTGAGTTTACTCTTGCTCCTGTAGGGGCGATTCAAAAAGTGCTAGATAAAGCAGGGTGGTCGGTTGCCGATGTAGATTTGTGGGAAATTAATGAAGCCTTTGCCATGGTAACCATGCTTGCGATAGATGCTTTTGATTTAGACCCTGCCAAAGTGAATATTCAGGGTGGTGCATGTGCTTTGGGGCATCCTCTAGGTTCTTCAGGTTCACGTATTATTGTGACGCTCATTCATGCATTGCAACGTATAGGCGCGAAAAAAGGCGTGGCATCTTTATGTATTGGCGGTGGTGAAGCCACAGCGATTGCGGTGGAGTTAGTTTAAGTCCAGCTCGTCTAACTGCAGATTCATCTATAAAAAATAGAGTTCTCGAAAGAACTCTATTTTTTTAACTTTTAACTTATTAACAATAACAATGAAGTTTTATGCTTGGATAAACTGCTTCACTGCTTGGTTAAATTCATTTGGCAATTCTACGTTAGAAATGTGCGATGCATTGATTTCAAACAATTGGCTATTGGCAATACGTTCAACCATAAATTGACCATCGACAACTGTTGTCACAGGGTCTTGCTGACCTGCAACAACTAAAACAGGCACAGTGATGTCTTTAAGTTGTTCACGTACATCCGCTTTAGCCAAAGCTTCGCAACAGCTCGCATAACCTTCGGCGCTGCCAGCTGCCAAGTCGTTTTGAAGATTGTTGACCACTGTCGCGTTGCTTTGGATAAAGGGTTCAGTAAACCAGCGTGATGCTGCAGTCGAAGCAATCGGTTGTAAACCTTGTTCACGTACCAATGCGGCACGGTCATTCCAAGCCTGTTCTTGACCAATTTTTGCCGCAGTATTACACACCACCACCTGATTAAAACGTTCAGGGCGATGAATCGCTAACCATTGACCTGTTAAACCGCCCATAGAAATACCACAGAATGCCGCTTTTTCAACATTTAAGTGATCGAGTAGATTTACAACATCTTGACCCAATTGATCAATGCTATATGGACCTTGCGGAGCTGATGATGCACCGTGACCACGTGTGTCGTAGCAAATTACAAAAAAGTCTTGCTGGAAAAAATCAATCTGTGCTTGCCACATTTTGAAGTTTGTACCCAGCGAGTTTGAAAAAATCAGTGCAGGTTTTGTAGCATCACCAAAAGTTTGGTAATTGATTTGCGCATCATTTGAGGTAAAAGTTGGCATTTTTTTTTAAATCCTTAATCTTATAAATCCCCCTAAATCCCCCTTTATGAAAGGGGGACTTTTAATGAGGATTAAACACGTTCAATAATCAAAGCAATACCTTGACCAACACCAATACACATTGAACATAAACCGTATTTACCGCCAGTTTGTTCAAGTTGGTTCAGTGCTGTAGTGACTAAACGCGCACCAGATGCACCAAGTGGGTGACCTAAAGCAATTGCACCACCGTTTGGATTGACTTTCTCTGAACCATCTTCAATGCCTAAGTCACGAGTACATGCTAATGCTTGTGCAGCAAAGGCTTCGTTCAGTTCAATCACGTCCATTTGTTCAATGGTCAAACCTGTTTGTGCCAACAATTTTTTGATTGCAGGCGCAGGACCAAAGCCCATAATACGTGGTTCAACACCAACAACAGTTGAAGCAATGATTTTGGCACGTGGTTTTAAGCCGTGTTGTGCAACCGCTTCTTCAGAAGCAATCAGTAGGGCAGCCGCACCATCGTTAATACCTGACGCGTTACCTGCAGTCACAGTACCGTCTGCTTTTACCACTGGCTTTAATTTTGCCAATGCTTCTGCTGTGGTTGATGCACGTGGATGTTCGTCTGCAGCAACAACGACAGGCTCGCCTTTACGTTGTGGAATTTCCACTGCAATAATTTCTTTGTCAAAGAAACCGCGTGCTTGTGCAGCAGCAGTACGTTGTTGGCTGGTTAGAGCAAACAAGTCTTGATCGGCACGGTTAATATTGAACTGTTCCGCTACATTTTCAGCAGTTTGCGGCATAGTTTCTACGCCGTACATTTCTTTGAGTTTCGGGTTAATGAAACGCCAGCCCATTGTGGTGTCTTCAATTTTTTGACTACGACCATAAGCAGATTCTGATTTACCCATCACAAATGGAGCGCGGCTCATTGATTCAACACCACCTGCAATAATCAGGTTTGCTTCACCTGCTTTAATTGCACGTGCGGCCATTGCAATTGCGTCTAGCGATGAACCACATAAACGGTTTACAGTGGTTGCTGGCACTTGGTACGGTAAACCTGCTAAAAGTGCAGACATACGACCCACGTTACGGTTGTCTTCACCTGCTTGGTTGGCACAGCCGTAAATCACGTCATCAACTTGTTCCCAGTTTACAGATGGATTGCGTTGCATAAGTGCTTTGATCGGTAATGCGCCTAAGTCATCAGCACGGACTGGAGCTAAACCACCTGCATAACGACCAAATGGGGTACGGATGGCATCGACGATATATGCGTTTTTCATATTTTATTTTCCAAATATCTTAATCTCTCCCAACCTCCCTTTAAAAAAGGGAGGAGATTCCCACCTAAAATTACTTGATGGAAGTCCCCCTTTGAAAAAGGGGGATTTAGGGGGATTAAAAATTATATTTAAAGACGATTAAGCCTGAGTCGCATCAATCAGCTTTGCACCAGTCAATGACTGTAATTCCTCAAAGCTCAAGCCTTCAACTTTTTCAAGAACTTTCATGCCTTCAGGAGTTACGTCAATCACACATAAGTCAGTGTAAATGCGGTCTACACATTTCAAGCCAGTTGCTGGGTAAGTCAATTCAGCCACGATTTTTGGTTCACCTTTTTTGGTGACGTGATCGGTTGTGATAAAGACTTTTTTCGCACCAACGGCTAAGTCCATTGCGCCACCAACAGCAGGAATCGCATCTGGCGCACCTGTGTGCCAGTTTGCCAAGTCGCCATTTTCAGCCACTTGGAATGCACCCAATACTGCGATGTCTAAGTGACCGCCACGCATCATGGCAAAAGAGTCACCATGATGGAAGAATGAGCCGCCTGTTAGCATGGTCACGAATTCTTTACCTGCGTTGATTAACTCAGGGTCTTCTTCACCTGCAGGAGGTGGTGGACCGAAAGCCAATAAACCGTTTTCAGAGTGTAAGAATACGTCTTTGTCTGAAGGCAGGTAGTTTGAAATTTTAGTTGGTAAGCCAATGCCGAGGTTGACATAAGCACCGTCTGGAATGTCTTGTGCCACACGTTCAGCGATTTGATCACGTGTTAATTTGGTATAGCTCATGATGTTCTCCTTCACGTGACAGTTATGCAGATTGTTCAGGTTGTTTTGCGCCAACGGCAACAACGTGCTGAACGAAAATACCCGGAGTGATGATGTGTTCAGGATCTAACGCGCCTAACTCAACCACTTCAGAAACCTGTGCAATTGTCACATCGGCAGCCATCGCCATGATTGGGCCAAAGTTACGTGCAGATTTACGGTACACCAAGTTACCCCAACGGTCGCCTTGCTGTGCTTTAATTAAAGCAAAGTCTGCGCGGATTGGGTTTTCTAGTACGTAGTCTTTACCTTCATAATTTAAGATTGGTTTGCCTTCTGCAAGTAAAGTACCAAAACCTGTAGGGGTATAGATTGGACCTAGACCCATACCTGCAGCCTGAATACGGCATGCCAAGTTACCTTGCGGCACCAGTTCAAGCTCGATTTTGCCTGCGCGGTAAAGTTCATCAAATACCCAAGAGTCAGACTGACGTGGGAATGAACAGATAATTTTACGTACCGCGCCAGCTTTTAGCAGTTTCGCTAAACCGTAGTCACCATTACCTGCGTTGTTGTTTACAATAATTAAATCTTTGATGCCAAGTTCAATCAAACCATCAATGAGTTCCGCTGGCTGACCTGCGGTACCAAAACCACCAATCATGATGGTTGAACCATCTTTAATTTGCGAAAGGACTTCTGTTAAAGAAGTTTGACTTTTATCAATCATAATGTGTCCTAGACAATTGCCTGTCCATTAACTTTTGGAACTTTGAGTTGAAGGTAGGGGTGCTGCTGAGTTGTCGCGTTTGGTTAATACCCAATGTGCGATCAAACCAATACAGATGCCCCAAAATACAGAACTTAGCCCTAAAAACTGCATGCCAGAGGCAGTTGCTAAAAAGGTGATGAGGGCTGCATCACGCTGTGATTCTTTACTCATTGCAACTGAAATATTGGTGGCAATTGCACCCAAAAGTGCAAGTCCAGCCAAAGCTGCAATCAGTTCTTTGGGCAATAGGCTAAATAGCATGACGATGCTACCCGCAAATAACCCACCTAAAATATAGAAAATACCGTTTGCAACACCTGCAATATATCGCTTTTCTTTCAGTTCGTGCGCATCTTTACCTAAGCATAATGCTGCAGTAATAGAGGCAAGTACAATGGTAATTCCTCCCACACACGCAACGGCAAGAGAAGCGATACTGGTCGCACTAATAATAGGCTTAGCAGGCATGTCATAACCGCTAATTTTAATAATTGCCATACCCGGTAAAAACTGCCCAGACAAGCTGACTAAAATTAAAGGTAATGCCAAGTTTAAGGTTGAATTCCACGTCCATTCAGGTGCAATAAACTGTGGAATTGCCAAACTAAAATTGGTGGTGACAGGGTTAATTTTACCGAGCATTAAGCTGAGTATAATGCCTGCAGCAAGCACCCAAATCATGGCATAACGTGGACTAAAACGCTTTGCCAATAAAAATACCGCTAGCATCCCAAATACAATGTATGGCAGGGTATCGGTTGCAGTAAATAAGCCTAAGCCAAATTGAACCAAAATACCTGCCATCATGCCTGCTGCGACTTCTTGCGGAATCCAAGACAGGAGTTTGTCAAAATAACCTGTGATTCCAATCAAAAAAATCACCACAGCAGAGGTGATGTAGGCTGCAACTGCTTCATTCAGGGTAATATCGGGAAACAGTGTGACCAGCAATGCGGTACCGGGTGCAGACCAAGCGGTGACCACAGGCACTTTGTATTTAATGGACAAAAAGATACCTGCGACAGCAGCACCAATAGAAATTCCCCAAATCCATGAAATCATCATGTCTGGGGAAACTTGGGCTTGCTGTGCCGCTTGGAAAAAGATGATCAATGGCCCTGAATAGGAGATCAGCACTGCTAAGAATCCTGCAACAGTGGCTGAAATTGACCAGTCTTTTTTTAAAGTTTGGAACAGGTGACTCATTGACGATTTGCCTCCTTGCGTCAAGCAATGATCCTGTTGAAGTTGGTCATGATCTTGGCTTAGCCCTGATCACCACCACCTACAGGTACAACGGTACCTGTCATGTACGATGACTCATCAGAAGCAAGGAACAGAATCGCATTCACTTGTTCCTGAATGGTGCCATAGCGACCCAAGAAGGTACGATCAATGGTTTGATCGACCACTTGTTGCATCCACTCTTTTTCAGATTCTGAAAGTGGGTTGGCATTACGTGGCACTTTACGTGGTGGCGCTTCTGTACCGCCAGTTGCAATAGCATTCACACGAATACCATCTTTGGCATGTTCAAAGGCGAGGGAAGCGGTTAAACCGTTTACACCACCTTTAGACGCCGAATATGGCACGCGGTTAATACCACGTGTTGCAATTGAAGATACGTTTACAATGGTACCTTTCTGGTTTTTCACCATTTCAGGCAATACTGCGCGGCAGCACCACATAGTAGGGAACAATGAACGATTCACTTCTTTGATAATTTCTTCTTCAGAAAATTCTTCAAAAGGTTTCATCCAAATTGCACCGCCTACGTTGTTGATGAGCACATCAACACGACCATAGGTTTCAAGTGCTTTAGCAACCACAGATTCTGCACCTGCAAAAGTTTCAAGATTGGCTTTTACAGTAACAGCATCGCCACCAAGCTCTTCAATTTCAGCTAACACTTCTTCTACATAGGGAGAAAGGTCTGCCATAACCACTTGGGCACCTTCACTTGCCACTTGTAAAGCCACACCGCGACCAATGCCTTGAGCGGCACCAGTCACGATTACAACTTTGTTTTCAAATCTTTTTGTGCGATTCATTGTATTCTCCGACTATGTTTCTAGACTGTATAACAAACTTAGTTGGCAGAGAATTTTTCAAATAGGAAGCTTGCAGGTTTAACACCTTCTGCATCTAACCAGCCACGTACCGCTTCTACCATTGGCACTGGACCACATAGGTAGATGTCTACATCACCACCGTTGAGCCATTCGTTTTCGATATGGCCAGTCACGTAACCTTTACGCTCGTGTGCAGATTCTGGATTTGCCACTACAGTGCGGTACTCGAACCAAGAGAATTTTTCTTGTAGTTCGTTTAATTTTTCAATTGCAACCAAGTCAAAGTCATTGGTCACACCAAAAACTAAACGTACAGGGTGCTCAGAACCTTTTTCTTCAAGTACTTGCAGCATAGACATAAATGGTGCAATACCTGTACCACCTGCTAACATCACTACAGGGCGTGCTACATTACGTAAGTAGAAGCTACCAAATGGACCCGTAAAGGTCATTTTGTCGCCAGCTTTGGCATTTTGGCTTAAGAATTCGCTCATTTTGCCGTTTGGTACGTTACGTACTACAAAACCAGTTAAGCGGTTACCTGGCTTAGAGCTGAAAGAATATGAACGGGTTTCTGTTGTACCAGGAATACCCACATTCACGTATTGACCTGCAAGGAAGTGAATGTCTGGTTGACCTTCATCTAACTGAATGTCAAAAGTAATGGTCGAGTCAGATAAGTTTTCTACACGAGCCAAAGTACCTTCAAATGCATGAATTTCAGTTTTACATACATCAGAAGTTGCTTGAATTTGGAATACTGCGTCAGAAGTTGGTTTACATTGGCATGCAAGAATGTAGCCTTGTTCAGCTTCTTCTGGTGTCAATGCATCTTCAATATAAGTTTCTTCAGGCATGTCATACGAACCTGATTCACAAAACGCACGGCACGTTCCACATGCACCGTCACGGCAGTCCAAAGGAATATTGATCTTTTGACGGTAAGCTGCGTCTGACAGTGTTTCACCATCTGTAACAGAAATAAAACGTGTAACGCCATCTTCAAATTGAAGTGCAACATTGTGGTTTGACATGGCTGAATATCCTATATAAATCTTTGAAACTAGACCTTTCAGCCAAGATTCCATCTGGCTGAAAGGTTTTTACCTTGCTGT
>RRZU012323492.1_pt1 | contig 28559 bp, 19 predicted proteins | sample 2165561 | NCBI WGS metagenome assembly RRZU01 (sample SAMN10456909, study PRJNA506462) | wastewater metagenome | isolation source: wastewater sludge | place: USA: Moscow, Idaho | reverse complement strand
TTCCATCACTTTGCTGCGCAGCGGGTGGTAAACGGCCACGAGCATCTGCGAGCGTTCGTAAAGCCCCCAGTAGGAGCAATACTCCCAGCAGCCGAAATGGGCCGTCATGGCGATCCAGTCGCGGCCGTGCACCTTCGCATAATGTTCCTCGAACCCTTTTACGGTGAGAACCGTACGGCCTTTTTCCTCGCCCATGTGGGCCATATTGACCGTATCGACGAAAATCTCGGCAAGCGTACGGTAAAAACTGCGGCAGACGGCCGCCCGTTCCTGCTCGCTTTTTTCGGGGAACGAGTTCCGCAAATTGGCCTTCACGACCTTCATGCGGTAGCGCAGGCAATAATAGAGGATGAAAAAGAGCAGGTTTTCAACAATGTAGTACTTGAACCAGTAAGGCATCACGGCAAATACCCGCGCCCCGAGCCACAGGAACTCCAACCATATCTTTTGTATGAAATTCAGCTCTGTACGTTTCATCCGGCAAATCAACGGTTACGGTTCGACGAAAAGTTTTACATTGGCGACCTTGGTGCGGATTCTCAGCCAGTTCGCGAGCGTCGTCCGGTCGATGGAATCAGATGCGACTTTCGGCGTGACCACACAGACGAGCGTCGTATCGAGCGGTGCGCCCGAAACGTCGAACGTAATGCCCTTCATGAGCGATATGGCCCTGACGTTCGTGGTCATGGCACCCACCTCGCGCGAAATGTCGTCCACCTCGACATTCGTGACACGGTAGCGTTTCAGCTGCGCAGCCATCTCGCCGATGCGCCTGTTCTTCTCCTCCAGAAGCTCGAGGTAACTTTGTTGCAGTGACGCCACGTCGATCTTGTCCGTGGTGTTTGCCTGGCGGACGACCAGCTCGGCCTTGTCGAGCCCGAAGCTACCCATCTGCGTGCGGGCGTTTTCTATGGTTCCGTCGTCGAGCGGCTCCCCCAGGAGCAGCAGTTCGATCTGCGACGGATGTCCGTGGTGTGCGTAACGCTTATTGCACTCGATCACACGCGTATGGGGAAAATTGAATACCTGCGAGACATATTTGTCGGCCGCCGCCTCGAAAAGCGACACCCTGACCATGTGGAACCCGATGACGACGCTCGGGATGAAGGTCACCAGCGTGATGACCATCATCAGCCGCTTCACGTTGCGCTCGCGCACCTTGTCGATGAACGCCTTTTTCTCGTATTTCAGGAACCGCACCATGGCATAGGTCGCCAGGGCGATGAATACCGAGTTGATGAAAAAGAGGTAGAACGCCCCGAAGAAAAACCGTATCTGCCCCGTGGCAAGGCCGAAGCCCGCGGTACAAAGGGGCGGGATCAGCGCCGTAGCGATCGCCACGCCCGGGATCACGGTCGAAGTGCGATCCTGCCGCGTCTGCGCCACGATACCAGCCAGGCCGCCGAACAATGCGATCAGCACGTCGTAGGTCGTCGGCACGGTGCGTGCCAGCAACTCGCTGCTGTTCGACGACAGGGGCGACACCAGGAAATAGGCTGTCGAGGTGACGATCGCCACGACGAACATCAGCGCATAATTGCGCAGCGACTTTTTGAGCAGTTCGAAATCGTTGATACCCAGCGAGAGGCCGATGCCCATGATCGGCCCCATGATGGGCGAAATGAGCATGGCGCCGATAATCACGGCGGCCGAATTGACATTCAGGCCCAGCGACGCGATCATCGTCGCAAAGATCAGCACCCACAGGTTGACCCCGCGGAATACCACCCCTTTGGAGATCGACGCCACGACCTCGTCGCGCTGTGCCTTGTCCTCGTCGAGGCTGAAACGCCCCCGGAGGAATTCACGCATCTCTCCCAGCCATGCCGAGGAAGAGCGTTTGATCCGATGCGTATCGTTGTTGTTTTCCATTTTCCAGTCCTTTATTCAGTCTCCTCATCCGGTAATTCCCTCTTCGGTTTGGGTTTCCCGGCCAATACGATCACAAATTCGCCTTTGGGTTCCGTCGTACGAAAATGTTCCAGCACTTCGGCGACAGTGCCCCGCACGGTCTGCTCGAACTTCTTGGTCAGCTCACGCGATACGGACACCCTGCGTTCCGATCCGAAAACTTCGGCGAACTGTTCGAGGCATTTCACCACCCGGTAGGGCGATTCGTAGAATACCATCGTGCGCTCCTCGTCGGCAAGCGACTGCAACTGCTTCGCCCGCCCCTTTTTCTGGGGCAGAAACCCCTCGAAACAAAACCGGTCGCACGGGAATCCGCTCTGCACAAGAGCGGGAACCAGCGCCGTGGCACCGGGGAGCGTCTCGACCTCGATGCCGGCCTCGACACACGTCCTGACCAGCAGAAACCCCGGATCGGAGATACCGGGTGTCCCAGCGTCCGAAACCAACGCGGCATTGCGTCCGGCGGCAATCGACCCGGCCACCATCTTGACCGTGGCGTGTTCGTTGAACTTGTGGTGCGAATGGAGTTTTTTCTCGATACCGAGGTGTCTGAGCAGGAACGACGTAGTACGCGTATCCTCGGCGAGGATGAAATCCACCTCGCGCAGCACATCGACCGCCCGCAGCGTGATATCGTCGAGGTTCCCGATCGGGGTAGGTACGATATAGAGCTTGGCCATGGGGCTATGCGAATTTACGTTCGAGCAGTTCCATCAGGAACTTCGCGCCGTCGGAATTGGCATTCCAGGCATAATTCTCGGCAATGTAGATCATGCAGTCGTCAAAATCGCCGAAGGCATCGAGCTTGTCGAGCGCCGCTTCGTAAGCCCGGGCATCGCCGTCGAACAAGTCGCGGATCATCAGGAACTTGTCGTTGATGCCGATGGCGCGCCTCAGGTCGGTGACGGGCTCGCTGCGGCGCAGTTCCGAGGCCATGTCGCGCGGCGGCACAATCGTATCGGCCAGCGTCTGTTTGTCATGGTTGATCACTTCGCCCAGTACGGCCCCGTTATTCGGCGCCCCGTTCCCTGCAAGGGTAATCTCCTCGAAATCGGGCTCTTCGTCGTCATTCCCGGTGTCGGGCACGGATGCCGGACGCTGCGACACGGACGCCGCATACACCCCTTCCGCAGGAGCTTCATCCCCGGCGAACATACGCGGGGTGTCCGGGACAGAAACGCCAGGGCCGGATACCGGTTCCGGGCTGTCGGTTGCCGGACTGTCGGTTGGAAGCTGCGGCCGCCCTGCCACGGGTTTTGCGGCGTCCCCCGCGGCAGGTGCCGGAGCAGGCTTTTCGGCCGTCGGCCGGGCAGCCGGGGGTTCGGGATTGTAAAGCGACATGATTACCCGCTGTTTATGGCGGTGGCGCTGGGTCTCCTCTTCGATGCCGAACAAGGTCGGCGCGATCGACTGCGGCGCTGCCGCAGGATGCGCCCCTGCTCCGGGAGCCGGAAAGGTAACGCCCGTTTCCGCCCCTGATCCGGCAATTGCTTCCGGTTCGGGCATCCCCGAGGGTGCTTCCCGGTGTGCGGGCTCGTCCCGGGGGGCGGTTGCCCCTTGCGGCCCGGATGCCCCCGGCACACGGGCAAGCTCCTGCGAACCGGAATCCCCATGCGATTCGGATGCCGCCGCAATATTTTCAGCCGGCACTTCCTTGCCGGCGCTATTTCCAGTCGATTCGGGCGCAGGAATTTCTTCCGCAGCCGGGGTTTCAGGATCGGAAACCAGCCCGGCAACCGGGGGTTCAGCCTCCGCAATCGGCCCCGCAGCCGGTTCAGCCGGGATTTCGGCAGGTTCCGCAACAACCCCGGCCGGCTCTTGTCCGTCCGCCGGCACGGAATCCAGCACGGATTCGGCCACCGTTTCCGCCGCCGCGGTATCGCAATCGGGGAAATCTGCCCCGGACTCCGCCAGGGGCGCAATGAACCCTGATTCGGGTTCCGGCCCGGATCCGGAGAGCGACGGCAATTCGGGTTCCGCCACGGGCAGAGGCTCGATCGAAAGCACTTCGCCGAGGTCTAAGCTGACCGGAATCTCCGTCGGGAAGGGTTCCTGTTCGGAGGCATCTGCCGCGGGAGGTTCCGCCTCCGCATCGAAACGCACGGCCTCGTAGAGTGTCCGCAACTTATCGAGTACGAGATCCCGCTCGAGGGAGCCGATCTCCTGGTTCGCATTCCAGCCTTCAACGATTTCCGAGAGCTTGCGCAATTCGCTCCGCACGTATTTCAAATCCATAATCCGCACACTTTTTGCCTCCAAAGATAGGAAAAATTTACGAACACGCCGCCCAAAACCCGAGATAATATCCCCGAGGGCCTGCGGCGCCGCTGCGGGGCACAAAAAACGGGGATCGACACACAGCCGATCCCCGTTCGTATGCGGGAGTAGTCTACTCCCCGAAAATATGCCGCGCATAATTATACCCGCAGGCATCGTAGATCCGCGCCAGGCGGCGGACACGGTGCAGATAGCCGGCATAATCCTTCCGGTCGAGGCTCCACCCCACTTCGGCCAGCGCGCTCAGGCGCGGCAGAAGCATATATTCGGCATGGGGCCATGTCGCGATATACTCCGTCCACAGGTTGGCCTGCACGCCCAGGATACAAGCCTGCTCGGCAGGCGTCAGCTGCTCGTAAGGATCGAGTTCGTAGACCTTCTCCACAGGTAGGTACCCGCCGATGGCAAGGGGTTCGCGGGCCGTATCGCGCGTCTGGTAGTAATCCAGGTAGCAGTTCGTGGTCGGCGCCATGATGGCATGGTTGCCCTGCCTGGCGGCCTCGATCCCCCCTTTCGCTCCGCGCCACGACATGATGGTCGCCGTCGGGGTGACATCGCCTTCGAGTATCTCGTCCCAGCCGATCAGGCGGCGTCCGCGGGCATTCAGGAACTTCTCGACGCGTGCCGTGGCGTAGTTCTGCAACTGGCGCGGACGCCTCAGCCCTTCGGCCTTCATGCGCGCCTTGCAATGCGGGCACTTCTCCCACATCACCGTCGGACATTCGTCGCCGCCGATATGGATGTATTCCGACGGGAAAAGGCCGACGACCTCTTCCAGCACCCCCTCGATGAATTCGAAGGTCGTCTCCTTGCCGATGCAGAACACCCTGTCGTCGATGTCCCAGGTCTGGCGCACCTCGTATTGTTCGCCCGTGCAGCCGAGCCACGGATAGGAGGCCAGCGCGCCCACGGCATGTCCGGGGAATTCGATCTCGGGGATCACCGTGATAAAACGCTTCGCGGCGTAGTCCACGATGTCGCGGATCTCGTCCTGCGTATAGTAACCGCCATAGGGCGTTTCGTCGAACTTGCAGTTTTCGTCGTACTCGCCGCCCGGGTCGCGGCCGATCAGCGTACGGCTGCGTACGGAACCCACCTCGGTCAGTTTCGGGTATTTCTTAATCTCGATACGCCATCCCTGGTCGTCGGTCAGGTGCCAGTGGAACACGTTGAGCTTATGCAGGGCCATGATATCGAGCGCCTCCTTCACTTCGTCGACCGTGAAGAAATGGCGGCAGACGTCGAGCATCATGCCCCGGTAGCCCAGGCACGGTTTGTCCTCGATCGTCACGACGGGCAGCTCCACGGCCCGCACGTTGGCCGCACCGTAAGCCGCAGCGGGGATCAGCTGGCGGAGGGTCTGCACCGCATAGAACGCCCCGGCTGCGCTCCCGGCAACAATCTCCGCACGCCCGGGCGTAATCTCCAGGCGGTAGCCATCCGCCGGCATCGCCGCGTCGCACGAGATATTCAGCGCCCCGTCGAGGGGCACGTCGGCATGCCGCACCCGCAACCCTTTGCCGAACACCGGTTCCAGCACTTCGTCGAGCGCCCCGGTCACACAGGCCAGACTGTCGTCGCCCGACAGCAGCACCGCTTCGGTCGAAGCGGTCAGCAAAAAGGTTCCCTGCCCTTTCACGACACGTTCGGGGAGCGGCACCACCGCGACTTCATCGTCGGCGGGGATTACCTTACCGCAGCCGCAGAGGGCCGCACAGAGGACAACGAGGGGTATAAGTCTCTTCATATCGGGCTTGTTTTAAATGGGGTTGCTCAGGAACACAAGGTAAAAATAAGGCAAAAAACGGACAAATCAAAACCCCGGCCCGTTATTCGCACGCCGAAGCCCCCAGCAGCCCCACGTGTTCGACCGACGAACAGCAGATATGGAGCCGTTCGACCGTCTTGGCATACGGGAACTGTTTCAACTGCTCGTACATCGCCTCCCGGAAAAACCCGAAGGCATGGGCGATGCTCCCGCCGAAAACGATCGCTTCGGGGTCGTAGGCATAGAGAATCATCATCACCAGCCGCCCGATGTGCCCGCCGAATTCGTGCCACAGCGCCAGCGCCGCGGGATCGCCCGCCAGGGCACGCTCGTAGGCTTCCTTGCCCGTCGTGCCGCGGCCTACGAAGAAACGGCTGCTGCAATAGTATTCGTAATCGCGGTCGAGGTACGGAATGCTCCCGATCTCCCCGGCACCCGTATCGTGCCCGCAATAGAGTTCGCCGCCGATCACGATCCCTGCGCCGACACCCGTGCCGAGCGCCACGCACACCACGTCGCTATATGCGCTCGCCTCGCCGAAGCGGCTGACGCCCAAAGCAAAGCAATTGCAGTCGTTGTTGACATATACGGGGACACCGAACCGTTTTTCGAGCAGGTCTTTGAGGTATACCTCGCGCCACGACGGGATGCCTACGACATTGTAGACGATCCCGCGCGCCGCATCCACGACCGACGGCACGCCGATGCCGATGCGGGCGACGTCGGGGGTGATGAGCTTCCCGATGAGCGAGGCAATATGATCCACGACCTCCCCTTCGGGGCGGTCGGCTTTGCAGGGTTCGGAGAGCAACCGCACGATGCGGCCATCCTTCACCAGGCCGGCGCGCACGTTCGTGCCGCCCAAATCCACACCAATCCTCATCGCGCAATCAGTTGTTATTTCCGACTTTCGCGACTTTCCCGCCGCGGAATTCCACATGGTCTGCGATCCGGCCGTCGCGCTCGTGTATCCACGTCTCGAAGCCTCGCTCGCCCTCGGTCAGCACAAGGATGCGCACCCCCGGCCGCAGGTTGTTGTAGGTCGTATCGTCGCCCGAAAAACGGCCGTAACCGAGGGCGATACCCTTCTCGGCCACCACATAGTCGATGTCGTGGTCATGCCCGACGAAAGTGCCCATCACATCGCCGCACTCGGCCATCGCGGCGAACATGCCGGGGTTCAGCGCCCCGGGGCATTCATCCTCGGCGGCACGGCCGACATGCGTATTGTCGGGGTTCCGCCATGCAGCGACGTATTCGGGCAGGGCGATATGGAAAAACGCCAGCGCCGGCAGCGGCTTCCCGCCGTTGGCCGCGGTATAGGCGGCGCTGCGGGCGCGGTACCAGCCCACCTGCTCCTGCGTGAACCAGCCGTAGCCGTCGATAGACGGGATTGTTGAATAATCGTGCGAATCGAGGCAGTAGAGCAACGCCGCAGGTTGCGTCGTCCCGGCGATCTCCAGCACCACGTCGGCCAGTTCGCCCCCGGCGCCGAGCGTATTGAGCGTGCCGGCATACGAGGTGACGATGCGGCCGATCTCCGCGCGTGTGAGATCCTGCTCGGCGTCGTGGTTCCCCAGCACCACGCAAAACGGCAGGTTGCGTTCCGCGACGGGCTCCAACACGCGGTGCCACGCTTCGGCGGCGGGCTTGCCCGTCACCACGTCGCCCGTGAAGACCACCAGGTCGGGATGCTCCGCATCGAGGATGTAGCGCATCTGAGCGATAGTTTTTTCCGCCTGCGCCCGGCGGTAAGGCGTACCGAGGTCGAGATGCACGTCGGTGAACTGTGCGATCCGGAATTTGCCGTCCCGGCCGAAATGCAGGGCGGGCGCCTGTGCCTGTGCCGAACACCACAAGGCGACGGCACACATAAGAGTCGTTATCTTTTTCATAGGTAGGTTAGGTTCCTTAATTCAGTTTCACACTGCCGCTCTTCTCCACGCGGACGGTGCGGCTCTGCCCGTCGCCCCACGTCACCGTCAGGTCGAACGGCACGTTGGTCGTAACGCTCACCGCAGGCACGTCCCCGGCTGAATTGCGGCCTTTGACCTTCAGCCCCACGACACCCTCGGGGCCATAGGGATAGCGGTCGATGCCGTGGGCCTCGGTATGGTTGATGTCCCACACGATACGCCCCTCGGAATAGTCGGATTTGATGCCGAGGATATACTCGATGAACACCGCGATCGGCGGCAGCCCCGCCCAGCCCACGAAGTCCTTGCGGGCCATGAACCCGGGTTCGATCTTCTCCGGGGCATAGTACTCCCAGAAAGTCCCGGTATTCTTCCACACTTCGAATACGGCGTTGAAATGGTTTTCGGCCACCTCCAGCGCAAGGTCGTGGTAGCCCTTGCGGTAGAGGCCGTCGATAACCATGTAATTGGCACCCGGCCATACGCCGCCCTGCCAGTAACGGCCCGTCGGGTTGTATTTCGGGTGGTCGGCCGAGAGCGACGGCACGCGGTGCGGACGGTCGAATTCGGCCGTGTCCGCCAGGTGCGCAACCATGCGATCCATCCGCCCCTTGTCCAGCGCGTCGGCTTGCAGGGCCCAGAAGGCGCCGATCCCCTTGGTCGTGCAGAGCGACCCGTCGCCGTAGCGGTCGTAGAGGAAACCCGTCGCGTCGTCCCACAGGTGTTCGTTGACATAGGCGCGCAGCCGTTTCATCTCGTCCTCCATGTCCTCGATCTCCTGCCAGCGTTCGATGTGGAAACCGATGTTGAGCAGCGATTCGTCGACCAGCATCTGCTGCAGGTTGGTGTCGAGCCAGACCATGTGGCCGTGCGAGAAGATCGGGTTGTATTCGGGCTTCACGCGGGGCATGTTGTCCATGCCCGTCCCCCATCCGCTCGACCAGTAGGTGCCGTCGGGCCACGTGCGGTTGAGCCGCCACCACTTGGCATAGGCGCACAGGGCGGGGAAAACCTTGTGCAGGCGGTCGATGTCGCCGAACTGGCGGTAATACATCAGTTCGACCCACGGCAGCAGGTTGGGCCCCGTCGAGGTGGGATCGTAGCGCTCGAAGCAGTCGGAGCCGTCGGCACGGATCTCGCGGCAGATGAACCCGTCGGGATGCTGCTTGGCGTAGAAGTTGTCCAGCGTGCGCTGGAACGGGAAAAAGCGGTAACCGTAGCGGGCGAACATCATCATGAACGAAGCGTCCCACATGAAGATATTGCCGTTGTAGGCAATATCGAGGTAAGGCGACACGAACCCGGAGCCCTCCTGCGGCTGGCGGATGTTGCCCACGGCGATCTGCCAGGCGTGCCAGTACATCTCGACCTCCTTTTCATGCCCTTCCCACACGGGCGAGGGCAGGATCTTGCGCGCCTCGGCGAACGTCCGGGGTTTGATGTGTTCGGGTTTGGCCGTGCGGAACTCGTTCTCGGCCACGAATACCTCCTTTACATAGGTGTTTTTGTAGGGCAGCTTGTAGGGCCCCGATTTGAGGTCTTGCGCCCCTGCCGTGCCCGCTGCGAAGACCAGCGACATGAATGCCGCGATTTGTTTGCGTAGCGTCATAGTATGCGGTTATTTTATCAGTGATTTTATCCTGCGTGCAATCTCGGTATTCATGTAGGTGCCGCAGAACTTGTCGGCGCCCGGGCCGTAGGCGAATACCGGAAGCATGGCGGGCGTATGGTCGTCGGAAACATAGACGCCCGTCACACGCCCCGTATGCTCGTCGCCGTCGACCACCACCAGGCCGCCGGTTTCATGGTCGGCCGTGACGATGACGAGCGTCTCGCCGTTCGTGTCGGCGAATTTCAGCGCCTCGGCAACGGCCAGGTCGAAGCTCAACATTTCGATAATAGAACCGGGCAGGCAGCGCGAATGCCCCGCATAGTCGATCTTGGCGCCCTCGACCATCAGGAAAAACCCGTCGCCGCCGCGTTCCTGCAATTTGGCGATCGAAGCGCGCGTGGCATCGGCCAGCAGTGTCAGGTTGGCCTCCTCGGCCGCATCGTCCATCGCCTCGTCGATGCAGATGACCTTGCCCTTCGCGGCATCGATCCCATCGACCGAACGCACGAAATCGTATTGTTTCTCCAGTTCCCCGACCAGGTCGATCCCGTCCTTGCGGCGTGTAAATTCACGGATGCCGCTGCCGCAGAGCAGGTCGATGCGCCCGTCCATGAGGCAGCGGGTCAGCTCGTCGGCATTGTCGCGCTCGACCGAATGCCCGTAGAAGGCCGTCGGCGTGGCATCGGCGATGTTACCCAGCGTCACGACGCCCACGGGCAGCCCCCTGTCGTGGAAGAAATCGCTCAGCGAGGGATACGGCACGCCCTCCGGGCTCATCGAGATATGGCGGTTATCGTGGCGTTCGCCCGTGGCCAGGGCGCTGCCGCCGGCAGCCGAGTCGGTCGTGAAGGCATCCAGCGCATTGTTCTGTTGCAGGCCGATATATTTCATCTGCAGGGTCGACAGCCCCTTGTTGGCATAGAAAGCCGCCACGATCTGCGACAGCCCCATGCCGTCGCAGATCAGGTAGATCACGTTGCGAACCCGTCCCCGGCCCCCGTCGTTGCGGTAAGTCGGGGTGTAGACGTCGATGCCCTTGGAGAGTTGCAGTTTGTCGTTCTGGAAGCCCCGGAAATCGCGCGTGGTCTTGTCCAGGCGCTTGGTGCCCGTCACGCCTTCGGCGGCCGTGCGGCGTTCGCCGATCTGGAAATTCTTGTTGCCGAAATCATCGAAGAACGCGGCGCACACCTCGGGGTGGTCGGTATTGAGGTAGTCGATACCCATATCATAAAAGGTATAGTAAACCGTCGTCCCTTCGGGGGCGCCCCAGAAACGCACGGGTTTTCCCCAGGCATGTGCGCGGTCGATGACCGTCTCCAGTTCCGCACGCTCGGCCGGGATGATCGAGCCCTTGCCGTTCCACTGCGAATAGTCGCTGAAATCGGCGCTTACGAGGGCGATGCGCTCCAGTTGCGCGGGCGTATAGTCGGCATCCCACACCCCGTCGAAACGGATATAGGAGGGATATTTGCCGAAATCGGCCGGTGCCGGGACACGCCCCGTGACAACGATCCGCACGGCCTCGGGGTTCACCGCCGGGTCGAACACCTCGGGATAGCGGCCCAGCAATGCCGCAACGGCCTGTAAAGTCGGTTCGGTAGCAGACTTGAGCTCGACCATCAGTTGAAGATGTTCGCCGGAATCCTTCCATGCCCGCCCGCCGTTACGCCCGAAGAGCGTCACCAGCGGTTCGACGTAGAGCGCCTCGAAGGTCATGCCGGGCGAAAGGTCTTCGACCTCGTGCCCCACGAGCAGCTTGCCGTCGTGCAGGAACACGTCGGCCTCGATGGAATAGACCTGCTGGGCGTACGCCTGCCAGAAGGGGGCACGGCGGCAATAATCGTTGTGCGAATGGATCAGGATGGGGCGCTCGGCCACAGCCGTGGCGCAGGTGCACAGAGCTGCGAACAGCAGCCAGCTTTTGAGTATCTTTTTCATTGCGGGATGTTATTTTTCGAATTTGACAATGGCCATCACGGGGGCATGGTCGGAGACATAACCGCCACCGAGCGTATCGGGCAGCACCTCGTAAAGGTCGGCGGCGATGCCGTCGCTCACGAAGATGTAGTCGAGCAACGGGCGTTCGGCCTCGGGTATCTGCCCGAAGTCGGAAAAGCTCCACTCCGTGCCGGATTTACGGGCGGCGACCTGCTTCACGTCATGCAGTACGCCGTCTTTCTGCACGTGCGCCACGACCGACGAGCCGGGCTCGGAATTGAAATCGCCCGTCAGGATCACAGGCCGATCCCCGCGCAGCGCTTCGATGCGCTCCCTGAGCAGGTTCACGCCTTCGTCGCGGGCGACCTGCCCTACATGGTCGAGGTGGGTGTTGACGAAGAGGAACTCCCGGCCCCCTTCCCTGTCATGCAGTACGACCCAGGTTGCCACGCGCTCGCAGGCGCCGTCCCACCCTTTCGAGCCTGCGACGTCGGGGGTTTCGCTCAGCCAGAAAGTCCCGGATTCGAGGGGCGTAAAACGATCCCGCCGGTAAAATACGGCACTGAACTCGCCCGCCTCGGCACCGTCCTCACGGCCGACGCCCACCGCAGCATAGCCGGGCAGCAAACGCTTCAGGTCGCCGAGCTGGTTGGCAAGCAGCTCCTGCGTGCCGAAAACGTCGACGCCGTGCGAAGCGATCACCTCGGCGACCCGCCCGCGGCGGAAACGCCAGTTGTCCGCCCCGTCTTCGGGGTTGTCGTAACGCATGTTGAAGGTCATGACGCTGAGCGTCGTGGCCGAACCGCAGGCAGTGAACGCCGCTGCCGCAAGAAGATAGAACAATCGTTTCATAACTTTATAGTTTAATCAGCGGGACAATCGGGAAATTCAACGTACAAACGCTCCGCGGGGATCTGCTCGAAGAGAGCCGCTCCGGGCGCCCTCCAGCCCCAGGAGAGATCCTGCCCCTCGTAATCCTCGAAATACATGAGCGTATAGGGATGCAGACCCGCTTCGAGCGCCACGCGCCCGGTCGCCATGACCGAAGCGTGCGACCCATCGTTGTCGACCACCTTCCGGTCGCCGATCACGAGCACGCTGCCGTCGTCGCTCTTGGTCATGAACTCCCACACGCCCCGTTCGGGAATGCGGATCCAGCCGTTGAAAATATATCCGAAATGGTCTTCCTGCGGGGCATCGGCAATCGACGGCTCGGGCATTGTCCCGGACGCTACGAGCTTCCCCCGGCGAATCTCGTCCACATGCGAGAACACGCCTTCGTAACAGGCATAGGCGACGCCCGGACGCATGGCCGCGCCCGCTCCGGACAGCCCTTTGCGGAATACGGCCTTCTCGGCTTGGAGCGTCAGCGTACGGCTCGGTGCGGCTCCGGGTTTGAATCCCCGCGCTTTGAGCGTCAGCGAGCGGTCGACAACGACGGGCCCGGCATAGAGCACCGAGGTTTCGTCCGGCTCCGAGCCGTCGAGCGTATAGCGGATTTCGGCTCCGGCCGTCGTCGTGGCCAGGGCGACGGCCACAGGCTCGGTGAAGAGGCTCACGTTCTGCGTGGTATAGGGAATCGAAACGACCTGGCCGCGCGTAAGCGAATAGGGCTCTGCTGCGGCATCCGTTCCACGGGCGTAATCGGGTTCCGCACGGAGTTCGAAATGCAGTTCCCCACCCTGCATCAGTTGTTCGTAGGTGATGAAATTTTCGGTCACGGGCACTCCGTCGAGCGTCACCGAAGCGATATAGGTATTGCGGCGGGGGTTGTTTGCCGTAACGGTCAGCGTGCGGCCGTTGGCCAGGCGCACGACGGCCTTCGGGAATTGGGGTGCGGTCAGCGCAAACTGGTTCGAGCCGGGGCAGACGGGATAGAAGCCCAGGCTGGAGAAGATGTACCACGCCGACATCTGGCCGCAGTCCTCGTTGCCGATGATCCCCGCGGGCGTCGGGGCGTACATCCCGTGCAGCAGGCTGCGCGTGAGCTCCTGTGTCCGCCACGGCTGCCCGACATAATTGTAGAGGTAGGCCATGTGGTGGCTGGGTTCGTTGCCGTGGGCATACTGCCCCATGAGCCCCGTCACGTCGCTTACGTCGAGCTGCATCTCGTCCGATTCGAGCGTAAAGAGCCGATCCAGTTCACGGACGAATGCCGCGCGGCTGCCGAAAAGCCCGGCGAGCCCGTTCACGTCGTGCGGCACGAAGAAACGGTAGTGCCACGGCGTGGCCTCGGTATAGTCGCGCCCCGTGGCGAACTCCTCGAACGGCTCAGACCAGTTGCCGTCCGTCCCACGGCCGCGGAAGAAACAGGTCGATCCGTCGAAGACATTGGCGTAGTTGAGCGCCCGCTGCGCATATTCCCGGGCGACGTCGTCCCGGCCCATGGCCCCGGCCATGCGGGAGATCGCCCAGTCGTCGTAAGCATATTCCAGCGTGCAGGAGACCGACTCGCGCTTGATATTGGAGGGTATAAACCCCTGTACCACATAGTAATCGGAACCTTTCTTATTGATGTTCGACGAGCGGATCATCGCATCGAGCGCCTTTTCGGCATCGTATCCGCGGATACCTTTCAGGTAGGCGTCGGCAATGACCGACGCGGCATGGTAGCCGATCATCGTCCCCGTCTCGCCCGACGCGAGCGGCCAGATCGGAAGCTCGCCCGTTATGTCGTACATGTCGAGCATACTGCGGATCATGTCGTTGACTAACGTCGTATCCACCAGCGTCTGCAACGGATTCCACGCGCGGAAAGTGTCCCACAGCGAGAATGTCGAATAGTAGGCACCGCCCTGCGGCATACGCGCGATGCGCTGGTCGTGACGGCGGTACTCGCCGTTGACATCGCTCATCAGATTGGGCGTCAGCTTGGTATGGTACTGCGCCGTATAGAAATTGACCATTTCGTCGCGCGAACCGCCCTCGACGACGATGTCGCCCAGCGCTTCGCGCCACAGCGCGGCGGCACGCGCATGCACGGCATCGAAATCCAGCTCCGGCACCTCGGCGACGCTGTTGAGACGGGCATTCTCAGCGCTGACCGACGACAACCCGACGGCTATCGTAAGCGTTTCGGTCTCCGGCGCAAAGGTCAGCACGGCCTGTTTGTCGCCCAGCAGCCGCACGTCGGCGAAAGGCTCCGAAAAACGGGCGGAGAAAAAGACATACTGGTCGGGCACCCACCCCTGCGTGCGGCGCATCCCGGCGATCTCATCGGGCGCCGTCGTCCGCAATTCACGCATGTCGACCTGCTCCTCGGCGATCGTGTGCATCAGGTCGACGACCACCTGCCGCGGCCCCTTGCCCGTAAAGGTATAGCGGTGCACGCCCGTACGGGGCGCCGCCGTAAGCTCCACCCGGATATTTTCACCGGGTAACTCCACGGCATAATAGCCGCAGGAGGCCTTCTCGTCCCCGTGCGAAAAGAAATAGGGCTGCAGGACGCAGGCGCCGTCGTGCAACACGATTTCGCGCGTGGTGGGATGGAACAGGATGTCGGCCAGGTCGGCACACCCCGTACCGCTGAGGTGCGTATGCGAAAAACCGTCGATGGTCGTATCGTCGTAATGGTATCCGGCGCAGGCGTCCCAGTCCCCGGCACGCGTGTCGGGGCTGAGCTGCACCATGCCGAACGGCGTCGTTGCGCCAGGGTAGGTATGCCCGTGGTAGCCCGTGCCGATGAACGGGTCTACATAATCGACCGGGCCGGCCGGCCGCGGCGCGCACGCAAGGAGCCCGAGGGCCAGCAAGGCGAAGGTAAGTTTTTTGGTCATGGCAGTTTCGGTGTATGCGCCCCGTCCGTAAAGCGTTCCATCAAAGATAAGGATTCCGGGGCGGTATTGCAAACCCCGGCAGCCGTATCTGCGCAGCATCGGAACCGGTCGCAGTTTAGGTTATACAAATATAAGAGAAGAGAAGCGTCCCGTCCGTGGCTATTTGCGCTTTTACATCCTCACATCGCGCAGAACCTTCCTATCCGGCGCCGAAACCCCGGCAGGAGTGCCTTTTCGCCCGAAATTCCGTCCTGGGGCAGAAAATTCCCGAAAAAAAGCTATCTTTACCCTCGAAGAGACCCAACCAGACCATGGCACGCGTAATTTTCCTGACCGATTTTTCCGAAGCCTATGCCCGCGAACTGCTGCTCGGCATGGCCCGCTATGCGCACGACACGGCGCAGGCGTGGAGCCTTTGCCGGCTGCCGTTGTCGATACGCGACAAGTTCGGCATAGAGGCGGTGGTCGAATGGGCCGTGCGAATGAAGGCCGACGCCGTGATCGGGCAGTTCTACAACACGGACAACGTCGGTCTGTTCCGCGAAAACGGCATCATCGCCATCGCTCAGGATTTCAAGAAGCGTTTCACGACGATCCCCAACATCACCGGGCCGCACCACCTTGCCGGCCGCATGGCCGCGGAGTATTTCCTGAAAAAGGGGTTCCGCAACTTCGCCTTCTACGGGACGCGGGGCATCGACTTCTCGGACGAACGCTGCCAGGGTTTCCGCGAGACCGTCGAACAGGCAAACCCCGATTTCACCTTCTCGTCACTGCGCAGCGGCGCCCAGAACGACCTGTGGTACTACGACACGGCGCAGCTCATCACATGGCTGCAATCGCTGCCCAAACCGGTGGCCATCATGGCCTGCGACGACAACCAGGCGTACCATATCACCGAAGCGTGCCTCCAGATCGAGGGGGGGGGGAAATTCGCGCATCCCCAACGACATAGCCATCCTGGGGGTAGACAACGACGAGACGATCTGCAAGCTCTCCGCCCCGAACCTTTCGTCGCTCAGCCAGGGCGTCGAGCAGGGCGGCTACGACGTGGCACGGCTGATCGACCGGCTGATCCGCAACCCCGAAGCGGAATGGGAAGACGTCATGGTGATGCCGCTCAACATCATCACCCGGCAGTCGACGGACATCTATGCCAACAACGACCCGCACATCGCCGAGGTATTGCGCTACATCCATGAGAATATCAGCCAGAAGATCACGGTGGACGACCTGGTGAAACTGGTGCCCCTGTCGCGCCGCCTGCTCGAAACCCGCTTCAAGAAGGGCATGGGCACCTCGATCTACGATTACATCATCCAGACTCGCATCGAAAAGATGATGCAGTTGCTGTGCGAAGGGCTGAGCGTATCCGAGGCGGCCGCCGAGCTGGGCTTCTCCGACATCAAGAACGTCTCGCGCACCTTCAGGCAGCTGAAGGGCATCACCCCGTCGGAATACCGCGAACAGGTCGCCCCGAAAAGGCGTTAGCACCGTCCCGCAAACAGGTGTCCCGCCCCTTCCGTTCCGCGCAGAGATCAAAATTCAGGCATATCGGCCGTTTTTTGCGGAGGATTTACTATCTTCGGGGCAAATTAACCTTCAAACCGAATCTATGTCCTTAAAACCGTTATTCCTATTCGCATGCACCGTGTGCGCGCTGCCGCTCATGGCACAGAAAAACTACACGCTCACCTCGCCCGACGGCACGCTGCAGGCCACCGTCGCCACCGGCTCCGACCTGAGGATCTCGCTCTCGGCCGACGGCGAAACGCTGCTCGCCCCGTCGCCCGTCTCGATGACGCTCGGCGGCGGCGAAGTGCTGGGCAGCAACCCCAAAGTCACCAGGGCCAGGAAAAATACGGCCGACGCACGGATCGCCTCGCCGTTCTACAAGAAGAGCAGCGTCCGCGACCACTACAACGAACTTGAGCTTACGATGCGCGGCGATTACGGGCTGGTAGTCCGCCTTTACGACGACGGGCTGGCCTACCGTTTCACGACCCGGAAAAAGGACGGCATCCTGGTCGAGAACGAGCAGGTCGCCTATACCTTCCCGGCCGATTATACGGCGTACGCCCCCTATGTCGGGCACAAGCGGCTGCTCGATTTCGAAGGGCAGTTCCGCAATTCGTTCGAGAACACCTACACCCGTCTCCCGCTGACGCAGCTCGACCCCCGCAAACTGATCTTCCTGCCCGTGCTGGTGGAACTTCCCGGCGGCCGCAAGATGGTCATCACCGAGGCCGACCTGCAGGGTTATCCGGGCCTCTTCCTCAACAACTCGACGGAGGCCCCCGTGCTGAAGGGCGTGTTCGCCCCCTATCCCAAAAAAGAGGAACAGGGCGGCCACAACCAGTTGCAGATGCTGGTCACGGAGCGCGAACCTTACATCGCCGCGACCGAAGGCACCCGGTCGTTCCCGTGGCGCGTAATGGCCGTATCGAAGGACGACAGCCAGCTGCTCGACAACGACCTGGTCTACCGCCTCGCCCCGGCCTCGAAGATCGCCGACACCTCGTGGATCAAACCCGGCAAAGTGGCCTGGGAGTGGTGGAACGCCTCGAACCTCTACGACGTCGATTTCAAGGCGGGCATCAACAACGAAACCTATAAGTATTATATCTGGTTCGCCTCGCAGCACGGGATCGAATACGTGATCCTCGACGAGGGATGGGCCGTGAACAAACAGGCAGACCTGATGCAGGTAGTGCCGGAGATCGACCTGGAAGAACTGGTCGAATATGGCCGCGAGCGCAATGTGGGCATCATCCTCTGGGCGGGCTACTACGCCTTCGAGCGCGACATGGAACGCGTCGTGAAACATTATGCCGACATGGGCGTCAAGGGTTTCAAGGTCGATTTCATGGATCGTGACGACCAACGGATGGTCGATTTCCTGCACCGCGCCGCCGAAGTCTGCGCCGAACATAAGATGCTGCTCGATTTCCACGGCGTATTCAAGCCCACGGGGCTCAACCGCACATGGCCCAACGTACTCAATTACGAGGGCGTGTTCGGCCTCGAACAGCTGAAATGGTCGGCCGAATCGACCGACATGGTGAAATACGACGTCACGATGCCGTTCATCCGCATGGTCGCCGGGCCGATGGACTATACGCAGGGAGCCATGCGCAATGCCTCGCGCGGCAACTACCGCCCGGTGCACAGCGAACCCATGAGCCAGGGCACCCGCTGCCGCCAGCTGGCCGAGTACGTGGTCTTCGAGTCGCCGATCACGATGCTCTGCGACTCGCCGTCGAACTACATGAAGGAACCCGAGTGCTTCGCTTTCATGGCCTCAGTCCCGACCGTATGGGATGAAACGGTGGCCCTCACGGGTTCGGTGGGCGAATATATCGCCATCGCCCGCCGCTCGGGCGACACGTGGTACATCGGCGCCATGACCGACTGGACACCCCGCGAACTGGAGCTGGATCTGTCGTTCATCGGCAACGGCAACTACGACATCGAGAGTTTCGCCGACGGCATCAACGCCGACCGGGCAGCCCGCGACTTCAGGAAGACCGTATCGGAGCTGCCGCAGGATCGCAGGCTGAAGATCCGGATGGCCCCGGGCGGAGGCTATGCGGCCCGCATCTACGCACGATAAACCAGCCTGCCCCCAAAAGGCAGCGGCCTGCGCAGGCCGCTGCCTTTTCATTGCGAGCGATCCGTCCGGCGATGCCCTGCAAAGCGGGAAATCGCAGGCGGAACCGTGCGAAAGCCCCTGCCTGCGATGACAATATGAAAAGAATTTCGTATCTTTGCAGGCGTTATTGAAATCTAACGACAAATAAATAGAATGGCTTTACAATGCGGCATCGTAGGTTTGCCCAACGTGGGTAAATCGACCCTTTTCAACTGCCTGTCCAATGCGAAGGCGCAGGCGGCGAACTTTCCTTTCTGTACCATCGAGCCCAATGTGGGCGTCATCACGGTTCCCGACCAGCGGCTTGTCAAACTGGCGGAGATCGACAATCCCAAACGGGTGATCCCGACCACGATCGAGATCGTGGACATCGCCGGGCTGGTGAAAGGGGCGTCGAAAGGCGAAGGGCTCGGCAACAAATTCCTGGCCAACATCCGCAACACGCACGCCATCATCCATGTATTGCGCTGCTTCGACAACGGCAACATCACCCATGTGGACGGTTCGATCGACCCCGTGCGCGACAAGGGCATCATCGACACGGAGTTGCAGCTCAAAGACCTCGAAACCGTCGAAAACCGCCTCGCCAAAACGCAGAAGCAGGCCACCTCGGGCGGCGACAAGAACGCCAGGCGTGCCGTGGAGCTGCTCCTGCAATACAAAGCCGCACTCGAACAGGGGAACAGCGCCCGCACGGTGGAACTGGAGAAGGAAGACCGCAAGCTGGTCGCCGACCTCAACCTGCTGACCGACAAACCGGTGCTCTACGTCTGCAACGTGGACGAGAAAAGCGCCGTGACGGGCAATGCCTATACCGAAGCGGTGAAGGCGGCCATCGCCGGCGAGAAAGCCGAAATGCTCGTCGTCGCAGCAGCGACGGAGGCCGACATCGCCGAACTGGAAAGCTACGAGGAGCGGCAGATGTTCCTCGAAGACCTCGGCCTTGAGGAATCGGGCGTGGCTCGCCTGATAAAATCGGCCTACAAATTGCTGAACCTCGAAACGTTCTTCACCACGGGCGCCGACGAGTCGCGGGCCTGGACATACGTGCGCGGCATGAAAGCCCCGCAGACGGCAGGTATCATCCACACCGACTTCGAAAAGGGATTCATCCGCGCCGAGGTCATCAAGTACGACGACTACGTGGCGCTGGGCTCGGAGAAAGCGTGCCGCGACGCCGGTAAAATAGGCATCGAGGGCAAGGAATACGTCGTGCAGGACGGCGACATCATGCACTTCCTGTTCAACGTCTGACGTCCCCATCCGGCACACCGAAACGCAGCGGACACCCGCAATAAGGACACCCCGGACATGGACACGTTGTGCAGCATACTGTTCTCCCGCCGGACGCAGGGAGTGCTTTTCGGCCTGATCCTCGCCGCTGCGATCCTGCGTAACCGCACGATGTGGATTATCACGGCGGCAATCGTGGGAACAGCCTGCGCGGGCATGGCAATCGTCGCGGCCGCCGGGCTGCGCAGGTGCGGCAGGGCGTGGCGCGATTTCCCGGATACGCCCGAATACGACGCTTACGCCCGGCGCAGGGAAGACGAACTGAAACGAAACGACAAAAACAAAATAGAATCATAACATGGCAAGACCCGTAAGAGTGCGCTTTGCACCGAGCCCCACGGGGCCGCTGCATATCGGCGGCGTCCGCACGGCCCTTTACAACTACCTATTCGCCCGCAAGATGGGCGGCACAATGATCCTCCGCATCGAGGACACCGACTCGCAGCGTTTCGTACCGGGCGCCGAAGAGTATATCCTCGAATCGCTCGAGTGGTGCGGCATCCGGATCGACGAAGGCGTAGGCGCGGGCGGCCCCCACGCCCCCTACCGCCAGAGCGAACGGCGTGAAATCTACCTCAAATACGCCCTGCAGCTGGTCGAAGCCGGATGGGCGTACTATGCGTTCGACACGGCCGAAGAGCTGGACGCCCTGCGCAGGGAGGCCGAAGGACGCGGCGAGGCATTCGCCTACAATTACACCGTGCGCGAAAAGCTGGCCACCTCGCTGGCGCTGCCCGCCGAAGAGGTCAGGGCGCGTATCGACCGCGGCGACCAGTGGGTGATCCGTTTCAGAATGCCTGAAAACGAAGTCGTCGAAATGGACGACCTGATCCGCGGCCACGTGGAGGTCAACACCTCGACGCTCGACGACAAGGTGCTCTACAAATCGTCCGACGCACTGCCCACCTACCACCTCGCCAACATCGTCGACGACCACCTGATGGAGGTCTCGCACGTCATCCGCGGCGAGGAGTGGCTTCCTTCGCTGCCACTGCACTACCTGCTATACAAAGCATTCGGATGGACGGCGACGCAGCCCGCGTTCGCCCACCTGCCCCTGCTGCTCAAACCCACGGGCGGCGGCAAGCTCTCGAAACGCGACGGCGACAAGATGGGATTCCCCGTATTCCCGCTCTTCTGGAAATCCCCCACGACGGGCGAGACCGCGCACGGATACCGCGAGGACGGCTATTTCCCCGAGGCATTCATCAACATGCTGGCGCTGCTGGGGTGGAACCCCGGCACCGAGCAGGAGATTTTCTCGATGCAGGAGCTGATCGACAATTTCTCGCTGGAACGCGTTTCCAAGTCGGGCGCACGCTTCCAGCCCGACAAGGCAAAATGGTTCAATGCACAGTACATGCACCATAAGAGCGACGCCGAACTGGCCGCGCTCTACCAGCCGATCCTGCGCGGGCACGGCATCGAGGTCGCGGACGAGGTCGCAGGCCGCGCCGCCGGCATCATGAAGGAGCGCGCCACGTTCATCACCGACCTGTGGGATCTAACGTCGTTCTTTTTCGTGGCCCCAGCCGAATACGAGGAGAAGCAGACCAGGAAATACTGGAAGGGGCAGAACCCTGAAATCCTGCGCGAACTGCGCAGCGTACTGGCCGCGATCGACGATTTCTCGCTGGAAAATACCGAGCGGATCGTACACGGCTGGATCGAGCAGAAAGGCTACGGCATGGGGCAGGTGATGAACACGCTGCGCCTGGCCCTGGTCGGCGCCGGCAAGGGCCCCGGCATGTACGACGTGACGTCGTTCATCGGCAAGGAGGAGACCCTGCGCCGCATCGACCATATCCTGGCAACCTTAAAACCCGCAGAATAATATGGTAACTATCGAACAACACGTATGGGGCATGACGCCCGAAGGAGAGGCGATCATCCTCTACACGATGCGCAACGACAAGGGCGCCGAAGTGAAGCTCTCGAATTTCGGGGCGGCGATCGTCTCCGTGACGATGCCCGACCGCGAAGGCCGCATGGCCGACGTGGTGCTCGGTTACAAACACCCCGAAGGCTACTTCTTCGACGGGGCCGCCTCGGGCAAGAGCGTCGGCCGCTGCGCCAACCGCATCGCATCGGGACGCATGACCATCGAAGGCAAAGAATACTCGCTGGAGGTCAACAACGGCCCCAACCACCTGCACGGCGGCACGAAAAATTTCGCCAACCGTCTTTGGGAAAGCCGTGTCGAGACCAACCGCGTCGTCATGTCGCTCCTGTCGGAGGACGGCGACCAGAATTACCCCGGCGAGCTGAACGTCGAAGCCGTATTCGATTTCGACGACGACAATGCCCTGGAGATCACCTACCTCGCCAAGACGGACAAGACGACGGTCGTGAACCTCACGAACCACGTCTATTTCAATCTCGCGGGCGACGGAAGCGGTTCGATCCTCGACCACGAACTGCGCCTGAACAGCTCGAAGGTGCTCGAAATGAACGACAAGCAAATCCCGACCGGGAAATTGCTCGACGCAGCGGGCACCCCGCAGGACTTCCGCCAATTCAGGCCCTTCCGCCCCGGCATCGGCTCGGAGTTCAACCACATCCGCGATTTCAAGGGGTACGACCATCCTTTCGTCATCGACGGGTGGCAGCCCAACATCCTGGGCGAGGTCGGCGAACTGCGCGAAAAAAGTTCGGGGCGCTGCGTAAAGGTACTTTCGTCGCAGCCCAGCGTGATGGTCTACACCGGCAACTGGCTCGCAGGCGGATGCCCCGAAACCAAGACCGGCGGACGTTACAACGACTACGACGGCGTGGCGATCGAATGCCAGAACTACCCCGACGCCGTGAACCATCCCGATTTCCCGTCGCCGCTGCTCAGACCCGGCGAACTCTATTGCCAGAAGATCGTCTTCCGGTTCGGCACCTTTTAGGCTGCCCCGGCAAAACGAAAATCCCTGCTACATGTAGCAGGGATTTTTCGTACAAGAACCCGGCGTGAACGAGCGGACGGACACGGGAGATTCCGCTCCGTATATGCGGCCTGCAGGGTTTCTTACTCCTTTTCCGTCCTACCTTTTTCCGCCCTACTTCCCCGTCCCGGACTGGGCGGCCAACGCCCGGGCGCGCTCGAGCGCCGCATGGATGTCGGGGCAAATGTTCTCCTCGCCAAGCAGGTTGCAGATCCCGGCATTCTCCAGCGTAGCGCGCACGCCCGGGTTCACGCCCGACAGCACGAGGGTACTCCCCGCCCGCTGCGACATCCGGCACAGGGTTTCCAGATTATGGAGCCCCGTGGAGTCGATAAACGGCACGCGGCGCATACGAATGATCCGCACCCGGGGACGGTCGCCCATCTGCATCATCAACTCCTCGAAGCGAGTAGCGATGCCGAAGAAATAGGGGCCGTCGATCTCATACACCTCGATCCCGGAGGGTATGGCCAGCGGCTCTTCGTGCAGCCGGGCGTCGGAACCCGCTGAGGGGTCGATTTCATTGCGGATCACCGATATTTCGGTCGTCTCCATCACACGCCGCAGGAACAGCACGCAGGCGATAAGCAGCCCCACCTCGATGGCCACCGTCAGGTCGAAGACGACCGTCAGGAAGAAGGTAACCAGCAGGACGGCCCTGTCGGAAAGGGGCGTGCGCAGCAAAGCCCGGAAAGTCCGCCAGCCGCTCATGTTATAGGAAACGACCACAAGCACGCCCGCAAGACAGGCCATCGGGATATACTGCGCCAGCGGCATCATCAGCAACAGGATCAGCAGCACCCCGGCATGGATAATGCCCGCCACGGGCGTCCGGCCGCCGTTGTTGATATTGGTCATCGTCCGGGCGATGGCACCCGTGGCCGGAATGCCGCCGAACAGCGGAGTGAGCAGGTTGGCGGCACCCTGCGCCATAAGCTCGGTATTCGAATCGTGGCGGTCGCCGGTCACACCGTCGGCGACCGTCGCCGAAAGCAGGGATTCGATAGCCCCCAGCAGCGCAATGGTCAAAGCCACGGGGAACAGGCTGCGCATCACCTCCCAATCCATCGCGGGCATGGCTGCGGCAGGCAATTCGGCACGGATCGTAAAGCGGTCGCCGATGGTATCGACGCCCTCCATGCCCGCATACGTTCGAAGCGCCCAAACCCCGGCCGTCAGCACGACGATGGCCACCAGCGACCCCGGGATACGGCGCGAGAATCTGGGTGTGAGGACAATCAGCAAAATGCTGCACAGCCCCACGGCCAGGTTCGCCCAGTCGACCGAACCGAAATGGCGGAAATAGAGCATCCACTTGCCGATGAAATCCCCCGGCACGGGTTCCCCGCCGAAATTCATCCCGAACAGGTCTGCGATCTGCGTCGTGAAAATCGTCAGGGCGATGCCGGCTGTGAACCCCACCACGACGGGATAGGGAATGAACCGGATGACGGCACCGAGTTTGAACAACCCCATCGCAACCAGCAGCACGCCGGCCATGAACGTCGCAACCAGCAGCCCCGTTTCGCCGTATTGCTGGACGACGCCGTAGACGATGACGATGAAGGCACCCGTAGGGCCGCCGATCTGTACCCGGCTTCCGCCCAGCAGCGAGACGACGAACCCCGCGACCACGGCCGTGATGATTCCCTTTTCGGGCGACACGCCCGAAGCGATACCGAAGGCGATAGCCAGCGGCAGGGCCACGATGCCAACGACCAGGCCGGCCATCAGGTCAGCCGAAAACGTCTGACGCGAATAGCCCCGGAACACTTCGAAGAACCGGGGACGGAACGATGCGATATGTTTCATAGACCGTTAAAAAAATTTGAAAGTGCAAAAGTAGGCAATTTTCGGCTTATATCCCCCTTTTCGGCATTTAATTATTCCGGCCGGGGCGGGCCGGGACAAATAAATTTGGTATTGCCCCGGACAATCACTACCTTTGCCGTCGAATTTCTAAGGGGTGCTCGCAGTGCGCGGGCTGAGATTATACCCATTGAACCGGACACGGGTAATGCCGAGACCGGGACGCATAATCAACATTACATACCCCTTTTCAGTTCTTTAACTTTAAAAAGTTTAAACATGAAAAGGTTTTTACTACCCATTGCGGCCGCCGTCATAGGCACCGCCGCACATGCCCAGGCCGTGGAGGCCGGGCAGGAAGACTCGCTGCGCATGTATCGGTTGCAGGAGATCGAAGTCACCGCCACACGCGCCGACGCGGCCACGCCCGTGGCCTACACGGACATCGCGCGCGACGAGATCGCCCGCAACAGCTTCGGATCCGACATCCCGTCGGTACTGGCGCTGACCCCCTCGATGGTCGCCACCAACGAAACCGGCATCGGCATCGGCGCCACCTCGGTACGGCTGCGCGGCACGGACGCCACGCGCCTGAACGTGACGATCAACGGCGTTTCGATGAACAACCCCGACTCGCACTCGATGTACTGGTACGACACGCCCGACCTGATCTCGTCGGTAGGGACGGTGCAGGTGCAGCGCGGAGCAGGCATCTCGACCAATGGCACGGGTGCCTTCGGCGGCGCGGTGAACATGACCACCGAGGCACTCCCGACCGATTTCAACGGCTCGGCATCGCTCTCCTACGGATCGTACAACACCAACAAGCAGGCCGTGCAGGTTTCATCGGGCCTCATGGGCGGCCACTGGGCCGTGGATGCACGCCTGACCCATATCGGTTCGGACGGCTACATCGACCGCGGAGCCACGGATCTTAAATCCTACATGTTCCAGGGTGCCTATTACAACGGCAATACGATGCTGAAACTGGTTTCGTTCGGCGGCAAGGCCAAGACCTACCTCACCTATAACGGCGTCACGAAGGAGGACATGAAGCGCTACGGACGCCGGTACCACGACAGCGGGCAGTACGTCACCTCGGACGGTCCCTTCGTACTGGCCGATGGCACGCACGTCGACTACTACGACGACCAGACGGACAACTACCTGCAAATCAACAACCAACTGATCCTCAATCACCGCATCGATGACCGCTGGGTGATGAATGCCACGGCGTTCTACACATACGGGTACGGTTATTACAAGCAGTACAAGGACGACGCATGGCTTGCGGGCTACACCAACCTGCAGAGCGACATCGAACAGGCCGACCTGATCCGCGAAAAGATCATGCGCAACCACCTGGGAGGCATCAACGCCTCGGCAGCCTATTCGGTACGCAACCTCGACCTCACGTTCGGCGGTTCGTGGAGCTATTACTCCTGTCCCCACTGGGGCACGCTGGACTGGGTGGACGGCCTGAAGAAAAGCGACATCCGGGGGCGCTGGTACGACAACGATGTCGACAAACAAGACGCCAACGTCTTCGTGCGCGCCAACTGGACAGTCGCCCGGGGGTTGCGCCTGTTCGCCGACATGCAATACCGCTATGTGCATTACCAGGCGTGGGGCGTCAACGACAACTACAACTGGGACACCTCCGCGATGCAGCCTATCGACGTAGATAAGAAATACCATTTCTTCAACCCGCGCGCGGGCATCCATTACACGCTCGCCGACCGCCACAACTTCTACGCATCGTTCGCCGTCGCACAGAAGGAGCCTACGCGCAGCGACTTCACCGACCGTTATATGTTCTCCGGCGACAACTCCTATCCTTCGTCCGAGAAACTCTACGACTATGAACTTGGCTACCGGTACGACACACCGAAATTCAGCGCAGGCGTAAACCTCTACTACATGAAATACAAGGATCAGCTGGTCGCCACGGGCATGGTCAACGACGGCGACGATGCCCTGAACACGAACGTGGAGGACAGCTACCGCCGGGGCATCGAACTTTCGGCACAATGGAAAGCCACGGGCTGGTTCACGCTCAGCGGGCACGCAACGTTCAGCCAGAACAGGATCGAGGATTACATCGACGCCCTCAAGGACAGCCCTACCTTCGGGCAGAACCTGGGCGACATGACCATCTCCTACTCGCCCGACGTAATCGCCGGGGTGCTCTTCGACTTCCACTGCAAGGGCTTCGAGGCCGTATTCCACACGCAGTATGTCGGCAAGCAGTATTTCACGAACAACGAAATCGACGCCCTGTCGCTCGACAGCTATTGCACGACCAACCTCAACCTGGGCTATACGCTCCGCACGAAAGCCGCCCGCAGCGTCCGCTTCGGGCTCATGGTCTACAACCTCTTCGATTCGGAGTACTGCGGCAACGGGTACGGCTATTCCTACATGGACGACGGCAAGCGTACGGACGTCGCACTCTACTTCCCGCAGGCCCCGCTGAACGTGCTGGCCAACGTGACGGTGAAATTCTGAGAACAGATGGACTGGAAACTCGTACTGCAAATCGCCGGGGTCGTGCTGGGGCTGCTCTACCTGTGGCTGGAATACCGGGCCGACATCCGCTTGTGGATCGTCGGGCTCATCATGCCGCTGGTGCACGGTGCACTCTACTACAAGGCGGGGCTGTATGCCGACTGCTCGATGCAGGCCTACTACGTACTGGCCGGCCTTTACGGGTGGATCGTATGGCATAACGCACCGCGAAGGAAAGCAGCGGCCGACCGGATCGGGCATACGCCCCTGCGCCAGGCTGCGGGGCTGATCGCCGTCTACGCCGCAGCGCATACGGGCATCTACTTCCTGCTCGTGGGATTCACCAACAGCACCGTGCCGTTCTGGGACGCGATGACCACGGCCGGAAGCATCGTGGCGATGTGGATGCTCTCGCGCAAGTACGTCGAGCAATGGCTCGTATGGCTGGCCGTAGACCTGGTAACGGTGGGGTTGTACCTCTACAAGGGCATCCCGCTGACGGCAGGCCTGTACGCCCTCTACTCGGCGCTGGCAGTCGCGGGTTATCTTCGCTGGAAAGCAAAAATGCGCGCATAGCAATCCGGCCTCAAAACGACGGAAGGCCGTCCCCTGCTGCGGGGACGGCCTTCGCTTTCCGAGTATCCGGGCCGCTGTGCCGGGTGCCCTATTTCACATCGGTGAGGTAGACATTGCGGAACTCCAGGGTGCCGCCTTCGCTCTGGAGCGCAATGTAGCCCGTACGGTTCGTACCCGAACATTCGTTCTGCAACACGCCGTTGATATAGACGGCCATCCGGTCGCCCTGGCAAACGATCTCGGCCTCGTTCCACTCGCCTGCAGGCTTCTCGCAACCGGCATCGCCGATACGCGCCTTTATAGGGAATTTGCCGACGGGTTCGATCCCGTCGGCCCTTGCACCCCCGAGCAACACCAGGTCGCCCGCACGCCCGGCCATGAGCTGGCATTCGATCCCTTGGGGCCAGACCTTGTCGCCCTCCTGCACGCGCTGGAAAATGCCGCTGTTCGTTGCTTCGCCGATCCAGCGCCACTCGGCATGGAGCCTGTAATCGCCGTACTGCCGCGCGGTACGCATGTAGCCGAACGGCTGCCCCGCGATACGGATATTGCCGTCCCGGACGGTGAATACCTCCCCGGCAGGCACGTCGCCC
>RRZU012058738.1_pt1 | contig 28562 bp, 24 predicted proteins | sample 2165561 | NCBI WGS metagenome assembly RRZU01 (sample SAMN10456909, study PRJNA506462) | wastewater metagenome | isolation source: wastewater sludge | place: USA: Moscow, Idaho | reverse complement strand
GATATCGACATGAAGCACAAGCAGGGCGGCGCGCCTTACTCGATGGACGCGAACCTGCTGCATATCTCCTATGAAGGCCGCCATCTGGAAGATCCGAAGGCCGAAGCCGAGGAAAGCATGTGGCGCTGGACCGTGAGCCCGGAAAAAGCGCCGGATGCGCCGGAATATCTGGATATCGAATTCGAGAAGGGCGACCCTGTTGCGATCAACGGTCAGCGCATGAAGGCGCACGAGCTGCTGGCCAAGCTGAACGAAATCGGCGGCAAGCATGGCGTCGGCCGTCTCGACCTGGTTGAAAACCGCTATGTCGGCATGAAGAGCCGCGGCTGCTACGAAACCCCGGGCGGAACGATCCTGCTGAAGGCGCACCGCGGCATCGAGTCAATCACGCTCGACCGCGAAGTCGCCCACCTGAAGGACGACTTGATGCCGCGCTACGCGAGCCTGGTCTACAACGGCTACTGGTGGGCGCCGGAGCGCGTCGCGCTGCAGACGCTGATCGACCACACTCAAGCCAACGTCAGCGGTTTCGTTCGCGTGAAACTGTACAAGGGCAGCGTTTCGGTCGTCGCGCGCGATTCGGTCAACACCCTGTTCGACCAGACCATCGCCACCTTCGATGATGACGGCGGCGCCTACAATCAGGCGGACGCTGGCGGCTTTATCAAGCTGAATGCGCTGCGCCTGCGCATCGCCGCCCGCAAGGCTGGCAAGTAAGCGCATAACGATCCGGCATGCTGGGGCCGACCGGGATTTCGGTCGGCCTTTCAGCAAAATACCATATAAATCAATAACTTACAAAAGGAACACTGATGAGCCAGTTCGACAATGTTTCCGTCCTGAAGCAGGCCAACGTCTATTTCGACGGCAAGTGCATTTCGCATACCGTCGTCTTCGGCAACGGCGAAAAGAAAACCATCGGCGTGATCCTGCCGTCGAAACTCGTCTTCAACACCGGCGCGCCGGAAATCATGGAAGCCGTCGCCGGCAAGTGCCTGGTCAAGATGGCAGGCGAAACCGAGATCAAGGAATACGCGGCCGGCCAGTCGTTCCACGTTCCGGGCAACTCGAGTTTCGAGATCGAAGTCCGCGAGCCGTTCCACTACGTCTGCCACTACGCCTGATTGATTCACCTCGGGCGTGGGGAGTAGGGAGTTGAGAGTAGTCAAACCACTCACCACTCCTCAATCACTACTCACAGGAGTATTACATGCCGTCTTTTGACTTCACCTCCGAAGCCGATATGGTCGCCATGAAGAACGCGATCGACGTGGCTTCGCGCCAGATCGACAACCGTTACGACTTCAAGGGTTCCAGCGCGAAGATCGACTTCAACGAAAAGGACAAGGTCATGACCCTGTTCGGCGATTCGGACTTCCAGCTCGATCAGATCAAGGACATCCTTTTCCCGGCGCTGGAAAAGAAAGAAGCCGACAGCTCGAAACGCCTCGATGCGCAAAAGGTCGAGAGCGTCTCCGGCAACAAGGTCAAGCAGTCCTTCCAGATCAAGAACGGGATCGAAAGCGAGTTGGCCAAGAAAATCGTCAAGCTGGTGAAGGATTCCAAGCTCAAAGTGCAAGCGGCAATCCAGGGCGACGCCGTGCGCATCACCGGCGCCAAGCGCGACGATTTACAGCAATGTATCGCGCTGATCCGCAAGTCGGTCACCGATTTCCCGATCAAGGCGGAAAACTTCCGCGACTAAGCCATTCCAACAAGGCCCGCTTCTGCGGGCCTTGTCATTACAACTCCAGCGGTTCCGTTCGCCGCCTTCGCGGTCAGCCCCGCCCCGCCCAGACCTGCTGCTGCGCTTGAGCATGCCGTTCATCCAGGCAGACCAGACACCACTCTGCCATGTACTACGCTGTTCTCCAGGCAGCGCCCAATTGCGCCCCACCCTCCACCTGCCAGAGAACACACGACATGATCGAGTATGGTCTGCTCTCGGGGGCCAGTCTCAGCGGTCTTCCCGCAAGTCTTGCAAGCGCATTCGACGACAAACTCTGGTGGTTTGTCGCCGCTGCAGCCATTGTCGTGCTGTTTTTGCTACTGCGGCCACGCAAGTAGGACTCTTCCTCGTATTCCTCCTTGCGCGCCCGCATATTGGCGCAAAAATATTTTGCATCGATGTGCTTCAGAAAAACTTTTGTGATATATTAGTTTCACGATGTATCTGAGCAGCAGGTGTGATATCTCTCAATGCCTGTCCTGACGGGCTTGTGCAAGATCACACTGCAGATGCATACGCGCAAAAACTTACAGGCGTAATGCCGATTTTCACACCGAGGAGTAAATGATGCAGCAAAAACTCAAGATGCTGTCTGGCATCGTTCTGGCTTCCGCTTTTGCCATGACCACAGCGCAAGCTCGTGATTTCCGCTCTGCTGACGTTCATCCGCTCGACTATCCGACTGTCATGACGGTCAAGAAGATGGGCGAAGTCATCAGCAAGAAGACCAACGGCAAGTACAACATCAAGGTATTCGGCAACAGCTCGCTGGGTTCTGAAAAGGATACCGTCGAGCAGGTGAAGATCGGCGCACTGGATATGGTTCGGGTCAGTACAGCTGCTTTTCACAGTATCGTTGCGGAATCGATGGTTCCGTCGTTCCCGTTCATCTTCCGTGACATCAAGCACTTCCGTAAGACCATGTACGGCCCGCAGGGCGACAAGATTCTGGCCGCCTTCGACAAGGCAGGCTTCGTCGGTCTGGTTCTGTGGGAATCGGGTGCCCGTTCGATCTATGCCAAGAAACCGGTTCGCAACCTGGCCGATACCAAGGGCATGAAGATCCGCGTTCAGGCTTCCGACTTGTGGGTTTCCCTGGTTCAGGCTATGGGTGCGAACCCGACACCGATCCCCATGGCAGAAGTCTACACCGCTCTGAAGACCGGCTTGGTGGATGCTGCGGAAAACAACTACCCGTCCTATGAAACCGCCAAGCACTATGAAGCCGCTCCGGTCTACAGCGAAACCCAGCACGTGATGTCGCCGGAAGTTCTGGTCTTCTCCAAGAAGATTTGGGACACGCTGAAGCCGGAAGAACAAAAGATCATCCGCGACGCAGCCAAGGAAACCGTTCCTTACTATGTTGATCTGTGGACCAAGAAAGAACAGGCTTCCAAGAAAATCGCTGAAGCAAACGGCGCCAAGTTCATCAACGACGTGAACAAGGCTGAGTTCCAGGCCGTCCTGAAGCCGGTGTGGGACAAGTTCTCCCCGACCCCGGCCCTGAAATCCCTAGTTCAGGAAATCGTGAACGCCAAGTAAGCCGTTCGTTTCCGGCCCGCTGCAGCCCGGATCATGCAGCGGACCGGAATCTCGGTACGCTTGGTTTGGCGTGAAATGTCCGCCGATTTGTCGGCTGGCATTCCCCGCCTTTTTTGCATTATGTTTTTTTACCGGCGCTAGCCATCGTGGTTCACGCCGTGAAGTATTTGACCACCCCGCAACGTTGTAGCAAGCGCTGCATCGAAAATTTCAGGAGTTCATCCCATGCAAATTGATATCCGCCAATCCTGCAACGCAGCCTACACCAAGACTCTCGACACCGAGGGCCTGCGCCGCGAGTTCCTGGTCGAACAAATTTTTGTCGCCAACCAGATCACAATGACCTACAGCCATGTCGACCGTATCGTATTCGGCGGGATCATGCCGGTGGCTGGCGAAATCGCCATGCCGGATCTCGGTAAAACCTACGGCACCGCGTATTTCCTTGAGCGCCGCGAAATGGGCGTGATCAACATCGGCGGCGCCGGCGTAATCACTGTCGACGGCGTTGCCTATGATATCGGCCACGAAGAAGCGCTCTACATCGGCAAGGGCAACAAGGCGTTGACTTTCAAGAGCGTCGATGCAGCCAATCCGGCCAAGTTCTATTACAACTCGACTCCGGCCCACGCCAGCTACCCGAACAAGAAGGTCACGCTGGAAATGGCCAGCCCGCAGACGCTGGGCGACCTCAAGAACTCCAACCGCCGCACGATCAACAAGTACATCGTGCCGGGCGTCGTTGATTCGTGTCAGCTGATCATGGGCCTGACCAAGCTCGAAGAAGGCAGCATGTGGAACACAATGCCGTGCCATACCCACGAGCGCCGCATGGAAGTCTATCTGTACTTCAACATGGCCGATGATGCCGTGGTCTTCCACATGCACGGCGAACCGACCGAAACCCGTCATATCGTGATGCACAACGAACAGGCTGTGATCAGCCCGAGCTGGTCGATCCACTCTGGTGTCGGCACGCAAGCCTACACCTTCATCTGGGGCATGGCTGGCGAGAACCAGACCTTCCCGGACATGGACCATGTCGCGATGGCCGACATTAAGTAACAAGCAATTGATTTATAAGGATAAAATAATGAGCAATGCTTTTGATCTGACGGGCAGGGTTGCCCTCGTCACCGGCGCAGCACAAGGTATTGGCGCTGCGATTGCCACCAAGCTGGCCGCTGCCGGCGCCAGCGTCGTCTGCGCCGACTTCGCACCGATGGCTGATGAATCGACCGCGGCAATGGACGCTGCCACCCGGGCTTCCGGCAGCCAATACTGGTATTTGAAAGCCAACCTGACAGAAAACGGCGCGCCGCAGCGCGTGATCGACGAAGCCGTGAAATTGGCCGGTCAGCTCGACATCCTCGCCAATGTCGCCGGCACCATCCGCCGCGCGCCGTTTCTCGAGCACAGCGAGGAAGACTTCGACTTCGTGATGAAGATCAACCTGTACGCACCGGTCTTCCTGTCGCAAGCATTCTGCCGCCATGTCGTTGGCCGCCAGGGCAAGGGCAAGATCATCAACATCTGTTCGATGCTGTCGTATCAGGGCGGCATTCTGGTGCCGGGCTACACTGCCTCGAAGCACGGCATCGCCGGCATCACCAAGCTGGTCGCCAATGAAATGGCCTCGTACGGCATCAACTGCAACGGCATCGCTCCGGGCTACATTGCCACGGCCAACACCGCGCCGATCCGCGCCGACGCCGAACGCAACAAGGCCATCGTCGATCGCATTCCGGCCGGCCGCTGGGGCCAGCCGGAAGACCTGGCCGACACCGCCGTATTCCTAGCCTCCCCGGCTTCCGACTACATCAACGGGGCGATCATCAATGTTGACGGCGGCTGGCAAGCCCGTTAAGCATTAACTCGCCACAAACCGACCAGGTCCGCCCATGAACAGGCGGACCTGCTTCATTTCTTTGTTACAATCTGCGGCGACCAGCAATTTTGTGCGAACGCCACCAGCCTTTTTCGACTCAAACAGGCAAGCGTTCGACAACAAGAGTCCCGATCCAGCGCTCCGCCCGAACCCGGCTGCCGCCACGGATTTCCAGCCTGGTCAGAAAACTCGAATTATCCAAGGCATGTCAGAAATATGAGCTCCAGAAATTCCCCAGATACCCAAACCGGCAAAAAGGGCCTCAGCGCGGCTCAGCGCGTCTACGTGCTGTTGCGACAGCGCATCGTGGAAATGGCTTTGCTGCCGGGCGAGCGCATCGTGGAAAAGGATATTGCCCAAGAGTTCGGCACAAGCCGCACGCCGGTTCATGAGGCGGTTCAGCGCCTGGCCGAGGACGGCCTGATCGAAGTTCGGCCGCGCGTCGGAACCTTTGTTGCCCAGATTCCGCTCGATACCATCGAAGAAGCCATGTTCGTCCGCCGTTCACTGGAAATGTCGATTGTGGCAAAGGCTGCGGAATGCATCACCCCGGAAGGGGCCAACAAGCTTCATGCGATTCTGGATGCACAGGCGGAATGCGTGAGCCGCAACGATATTGTCGGCTTTCATGCAACCGACGAAGAATTCCACGCGGCGCTGGCCGAGCTCTCCGGTTACCCGGGCGTCTGGTATACCATCCTGCAGGCCAAGACCCAGATCGATCGATTTCGCCGCCTGACCCTGTCAGTGGAAGGGCATATGGGCGAAGTGGTGTCAGAGCATCGCGCCATTGCCTCCGCCATCGCCTCCGGCAATCCGGCCACCGCCATTGCCTCGATGCAGACCCACCTTAATGACGTCATCCCGGTACTGGAGTTCGTGCGCAAGCTGCGTCCGGAATATTTCACCGCCCATCTCGGCGCCTGAGCATTCCGCTCCGACCCTGACAAGCCAACGCCGTCGCGCCCTCAACACTTGAGGTCAGCGCGCCGGCAGAATAACACTTGCAACATATTGATTTATAACGATTTTTAGCAACATACCAAGCTGTAAGCGGCAAAACAACGGGGGCGTCGCGCCCGCACCCTCAATCAGTCTCTTCGCTTTCAAGCCACGCGATGCTGCCATGCCCCGCCTCGTTCAGCCGGCCAACAAGCATCGGAGCAAAATCTTCGGGCAGGCTGAAAACCAGTTCGACGCATTCGCTGTGCGAAGCCTGAAGCAGTTTCGCGCCAGCATCGTCAATTTCGCGTCGCACGAGCCCCTCGAGCGCATAGGGTAACGCACAACGCAGCGTACACTGCCTCACCAGCAGGACTTTATCGGCGTCCAGCAGGGCTTTGGCCACGCAATCGGTATAAGCGCGCACCAGCCCGCCCGCGCCCAGCTTCACGCCGCCAAAATAGCGCACCGCCTTCGAGTTCCTGATGCCGCAGCACTTCAAGCATCGGCCGCCCGGCCGTTCCGCTCGGCTCGCCATCGTCCACTGCGGCGGAATGCCCGCCAGCCATCAGCGCCCAGCACACATGCGCAGCGCCTGGATGCTGCGCGCGCAGTTCCGTCACCACCCGCAGCGCTTCAGCGCGATCAACGACCGGCTGGACGCAACCGATGAAATGGCTCTTCCTGATCAGCAATTCGCTGTGAGCCGACGCAGAGAGGGTCAGGGGCATAAGTGAAAACTTTGAGAAAAGCAGGCGCGTCCGGATTCTCCATCAGGCACGGAGCGGATTGCAAAAAATGAAAAAGGACACCTGCTGGTGTCCTTTTTCATTAAAACTGGCGTCCCCACGGGGATTCGAACCCCGGTTATCGCCGTGAAAGGGCGGTGTCCTAGGCCTCTAGACGATGGGGACAGAGGCTATCCACAGATAGAAAATGGTGCGCCCGAAGAGATTCGAACTCCTGACCCTCTGGTTCGTAGCCAGATACTCTATCCAACTGAGCTACGGGCGCACTGTTCTACTGCTTTTCTAACATTGCCAGGCTACGGCAAAACCTGGCGGAGACGGAGGGATTCGAACCCTCGATAGAGGTTTTGGCCCCTATGCTCCCTTAGCAGGGGAGTGATTTCAGCCACTCATCCACGTCTCCGTCAAGAGAGACGGCATAATACTTTACTCATCTCTTCCCGTCAACCACCATTTGGTCAAACGGGCGTTTTTATTACGCCAGATCGAGACCGAAGGCCTTGTGCAGCACACGCACGGCCAGTTCCAGATACTTTTCTTCCAGTACCACGGAAATCTTGATCTCGGAGGTCGAGATCATCTGGATATTGATGCCTTCCTCGGCCAGCGTACGGAACATCGTTGCCGCAACGCCGACATGCGAGCGCATGCCGACACCGACGATCGAGACCTTGCAAATCTTGTCATTGCCGCTGATCTGGCGCGCCTGGATGTGCGACTGCACGCCCTCAAGCACCTTGATCGTGCGCGCCATGTCGATTTTCGGCACGGTGAACGAGAAATCAGTCGTATCGTCGAGCCCCACGTTCTGGATGATCATGTCGACGTCGATATTGGCATCGGCGACCGGACCGAGAATCTGGTAGGCGATACCAGGCTTGTCAGGTACGCCCACCACGTTGATGCGGGCTTCGTCACGGCTGAAGGCGATGCCGGAAATGATGGGCTTTTCCATGTTGCTGTCTTCCTCGAAGGTAATCAGGGTGCCCTCGCCTTCCTCCTGGAAGCTGGAGAGCACGCGCAATTTCACATTGTATTTGCCGGCGAATTCGACCGAGCGGATCTGGAGCACCTTGGAGCCCAAGCTGGCCATTTCCAGCATTTCCTCGAAGGTGATGGTCTTGAGCTTGCGCGCTTCGGGTACGACGCGCGGATCGGTGGTATAGACGCCGTCGACATCGGTATAGATCTGGCACTCGTCAGCCTTCAGCGCAGCGGCCAGCGCCACGCCGGTGGTATCGGAACCACCACGGCCCAACGTCGTGATATTGCCTTCGGCGTCGACGCCCTGGAAGCCGGCGACGATAACGACCTTGCCTGAGGCCAGATCGGCACGCATATTCTCGTCATCGATCGACTGGATGCGGGCCTTGGTAAACGCACTGTCGGTCAGAATCTTGACCTGACCACCGGTATAACTGACCGCCTCGATACCGGCCTCTTTCAGCGCCATCGCCAGCAGGCCGATAGTAACCTGTTCGCCAGTGGAGACGATTACGTCGAGCTCGCGCGGATCGGGAGTCGCCTGAATTTCCTTGGCAAGAGCGATCAAGCGGTTGGTTTCGCCAGACATCGCGGAAACCACTACGGCGATATCGTGCCCCTGCGCCTTGAACTTGGCAACGCGACGGGCAACATTCTTGATGCGGTCGGGACTGCCGACCGAAGTGCCGCCATATTTCTGGACAATCAAAGCCATGATTCAACCTGCGGGTTGGAATAAGAAAATGGGAAGCGCATATTGTAGCCGAAGCCGGACAGTTTTTTCGAGCCTAATCCGCCACAATCGGTACACGCGGGGCAACTGCGCACATCAATTCATAACTGATTGTGTCGGCTGCGGCAGCCACTTCGTCGATCGACAAGTGTTCTCCCCACAGCTCGACCGGGCTACCGATCGAGGCCGCAGGGATGCAGGTCAGATCGACCACCAGCATATCCATCGAAATGCGGCCAACCAGCCCGGTGCGCTGTCCATCCACCAGAACCGGGGTCCCGGTCGGCGCGTGGCGAGGATAGCCATCAGCATAACCGCAAGCCACGATGCCGATCCGCATCGGCCGCTCGGCGCGGAAAGTCGCGCCATACCCGACCACCTCGCCGACAGCGAGTTCCTGCACACCGATAATGCGAGAAGTCAGCGTCATCGCCGGAATCAAGCCCAGATCGGCGGCGCTGCGGTCGGCAAACGGCGAGGAGCCGTACAGCATGATGCCGGGCCGGACCCAGTCGCCGCGAACCCCGGGATAATCGAGCAACGCTGCGGAATTGGCCAGCGTAACCGGCAGACCAAGATCTCGGGTGGCTGAACGGAAACGGTCGAGTTGCCAGTCGATTCCCTGAGCCGGCTCGTCAGCGGTGGCAAAATGCATCATCAGCGTAACTGAAGCGACATTCGTACAAGCCACAAGCCGCGTAGCGATCTCCGGCGCACGTTCGGCGACAAAGCCAAGCCGGTTCATGCCGGTATTCAGCTTCAGGCAGACATCAAGCGGGCGAGCCAGCTTCGCACCTTCGAGCCAGCGCAGTTGCTCTTCGCAATGCACTGCGATGCGCAGATCAAGTTCGGAGCAAATCACCAACTCATCGGGGCCGAACACTCCCTCAAGCAGGATGATCGGCCGCACGCAGCCCTGCCCGCGCAGCAGTTGCGCCTGTTCGATCTCAAGCAGCGCAAAACCATCGGCGTCGGCAAGCGCTGCGGCCACGCGCAACATACCGTGACCATAGCCGTTGGCCTTGATTACGGCATAGGCGCGACTTGCCGGCGCGGCGATCTTGGCCTGGTGATAGTTGTGCCGCAACGCGGCGGTATGGATGGTGGCCTGAATGGGGCGGGTCATGATGAAACCGGCGCTGGTTGGTGAAAATTGATGGGCAATTATATCCGCCGCTTCGCGGCCATGTACGACCATGGCAGGATTCACCTCAGGCCATACCCTGCGCCCGGCATACTGTTTCGTGGTATAACAAGAAGTCGGCATAGCGAAAATCCCCTCAATGAATCTCGGTTTTTTCATCATTCTTGGCTCACAGTTCCTCTCCGCACTGGCCGACAATGCACTTTTCATTGCAGCACTGGCTCTGCTCAGGGAAAAGGGCGCGCCCGAATGGCACCTATCGATGCTGTTGTGGAGCTTCACGGTTTCATATGTAATTCTCGCCCCAGTCGCCGGCACCTTCGCCGATTCGATGCACAAAGGCAGGGCGATGATGATCTGCAATGGCATCAAGCTTGCGGGCTGCCTCGGCATGCTGATCGGCATTCCGCCGATCATCGCCTACGCGGTGGTTGGCTTTGGCGCAGCGGCTTACTCGCCGGCCAAGTACGGCATCATCACCGAATACCTTCCGCATGAAAAACTCGTCGCCGCGAACGGTTGGCTCGAAGGCGCCACCGCGGCTGCGATCATTTTCGGCACGCTGACCGGCGGTTTCCTGTGCGGCGAATGGATCGAGGGAATGCTCAATACCCTGAAGATTGCCAATCATCCGGCCAGCCACTATCTGTCCGCGCCAGAATTCGCCATCACCACCATTATCGTGATCTACATGCTCGCTGTGTGGCTGAATCTCTACATCCCGAAACTCCATGTGCGCCTGAAGGCGCTGCACCTGAACCCGCACCATCTGGCCAAGGAGTTCTGGTGGTGCGTGAAGCGACTGTGGCGCGACCCGCAGGGCGGGTTGTCGCTCGGCGTTACCACGCTGTTCTGGGGGGCCGGCGCAACCATGCGGCTCGTCGTCATCAACTGGGCAATCATCTGGCTTGCCTACTCGCTGGAGGAAGCGACCCGCCTCGTCGCAATCGTCGCATTCGGCGTGGCTTTCGGCGCCGTAATCGCAGGCAAGTGGATTCCGCTCAAGAAAGCCTTCTTGGTACTGCCGGCCGGGATCGCGATGGGTGTCGGCATCATCGGCATGCTGTTGGTCCACCAGACCTGGCTCGCCGCGGCAATGATGTTCGCGATCGGCGCGCTGTCCGGCTTCTTTGTCGTTCCGTTGAACGCGATGCTGCAACACCGCGGCTATCTGTTGATGGGCGCGGGCCACTCGATCGCCGTACAGAACTTCAACGAGAACCTTGGCATTCTGGTCATGGTGGGCGCGCATGCGTTGCTGGTCAAATACCTGAGCCATCCGGTCGAAGCTGGCGCGCCGGCATCAGTTATCACCCAGTTTTCCACGAACGGCGTCCCGCCGATGTATGCAATCATCATCGGCTTCGGCTCGTTGGTCGCGGTGGCCATGATCTGGATCACTCACCGCTATCACGGCAAGGTAAAACAGGGAATCATGCATGATTGAGCGCCGTCTTGCCTCAACCCTGCTGTGCCTGCTCCTTGTGGCCTGCGGGCCGGGCAAGGAGGTTTCCGATGCGTCCGGAACTCAATCGGCTCACGCAAGCGGGCGCGGACGCCCGCAGACGGTATCCGCAGGGTTGACCCGCAGCGAATCCGTACCAATCATTCTGCAGGCTCAGGGCTATGTCACCGCCCAGGACGAAGTCGATATCCGCCCACAAAAAAACGGTCTGGTCAGCGCCGTGCATGTTCGTGAAGGCGAGGAAGTCCGCAAGGGACAACGGCTCTTCAGCCTGGATTCGCGCGACGACGAAGCCAACGTCAAGAAAGCCGAGGCCACGTTGCTGAGCAGCAAGGCACAACTGGCTACGGATCTGCGGATACTTGAACGCAACAAAGATCTGGCCGCGAAAGGCTTTATTTCCCCGACCGCGCTGGATCAGCTACAGAACAAGGTGGATACCGGGCTAGCTGCAATCGCCCAGGCAGAAGCCGCACTGGCATCAGCCAGGGTCTTGCGTTCCTACGACGATGTCACTGCCCCGTTCAACGGCCGGATCGGCACGATCAATGTCCGCCCCGGAAGCATGACCTCCACCAGCACCACAGCCCCTGCGCTGGTGAAGCTGACCCGCATCCATCCGATCACGGTCAATTTCACTCTGCCCGAAAGCCAGCTTTCCGCCTTGCGCACTGCGATGGCCAGCGATAGCGCCGAGATCCGGATCAATCTCCCCGAAAACAAGTCTGCCCGCGGCAAAGTGATTTTCATCGAAAATAACGTGGACCGGACCTCGGGAACGATCGCGGTTAAGGCGGAAGTCGACAATCGCGAGCATCTGCTCTGGCCAGGACAATACGCCGAGGTCCGTGTTCTCGCCGGCATGATCGAAAACGCCGTGACCCTGCCAGCACAGGCCGTGCTCAACACGCCAAACGGCCGCATCGTCTATGTGATCGGGAAAGATCAGACCGTAAAACCCCAGCGGGTCGAGCTGGTACAAATCCACGAGCAGCGCGCGATCGTCACCGGCATCGCTAGCGGCGTACGGGTCGTTCTGGAGGGCGGGCAAAACCTGCGCCCGGGCAGCCGGATCAGCGAAGCATCGAACCCGGCCGAGCGCGAACGCCGTAGCCAAAGCAAAACAACCTCCAGCGCGACCCAACCCCTCGTACAGCCCCAATGAAGCTCTCCGAACAGTCGATCCGGCGCCCGGTCGCCACCACGCTGCTCTGGCTGGCAGTCATCGTTACGGGGACCGCGGCGTGGTTCAAGCTGCCGATTGCAGCCCTCCCCTCGTTCAATCTGCCCAAGATCAGCGTTTCCGCAAATCTGCCGGGCGCCAGCCCGGAAACCATGGCCGTTTCGGTCGCCAACGTACTGGAAAAACAGTTCGCGACGATTCCCGGCCTGACGCTGATGACCTCGACCAGTCGACTTGGCACGACCAGCCTGACCCTGGAATTCGATCCGGTGCGCGACATCGAAGCTGCCGCTGTCGATGTGCAGGCCGCGCTGTTCCGCGCCAGCCGCAGCCTGCCCAAGGACATGACCAATCCGCCGAGCTATCGCAAGATCAATCCGGCGGACGATCCAATCCTGATGGTCGGCGTGAACTCGCCGTCGATGGCGCCGTCGGAGCTCAACGATTACTCTGACAACCTGATCGCCCCCACGCTGTCGACGCTGAACGGCGTGGCGCAGATCACGATCAGCGGCCAGAAACGCTTTGCCGTGCGCGTCCTCGTCGATGCGGAAAAACTCGCCGCGCGCGATCTGACGATGACCGAACTCGCCAGCGCGCTCAAGGCAGCCAACGCGAACACGCCGGTCGGCACCGTCGAAGGCCGGCGCCAGGTATTAACCATCGGCGCCAATGAGCAACTCGGCAATGCCGCCGAATTCGCCCGGCAGATCATCGCGGTAAAAAATGGTCAGCCGGTTCGCCTTGCCGACGTCGCCCACATCGAGGACAGCGTCGAAAACATCAAATCGATCAGCCATGTAAACGGCGAAGAGTCGATCGTCCTGCAAATCTACCGCCAGTCCGATGCCAACACCGTTGCGGTCGTCGATGCGGTCAAGGCCTCGCTGGCGCGAATCCAGGCGCAACTGCCCGGCTCGGTCGAAATCAAGCTGCTGAACGACCGCTCGCGCTCGATCCGCGAGTCGATTCACGACGTCAGCCTCACGATGCTGCTGACAATTGCGCTGGTCGTCGCGGTCATCCTGCTGTTCCTGCGCCGGCTGTCCGCCACGCTGATTCCGTCGGTCTCGTTGCCGGTTTCGCTGCTCGGCACCTTCGCGCTGATGCTGTGGCTCGGCTACAGCCTCGACAACATCTCGCTGATGGGACTAACAATCGCGCTCGGCCTCGTCGTCGACGATGCCATCGTCGTGCTCGAAAACATCGTCCGCCACATCGAGGATGGCATCCAGCCATTCCAGGCCGCGATCCGTGGCGTGCGCGAGGTCGGCTTCACCGTGATCTCGATTTCGATCTCGCTGATTGCAGTCTTTATCCCGATTTTCTTCATGCCCGGCGAAACCGGCCTACTGTTCCATGAATTCGCGGTCGTCGTCACACTGGCCATCAGCGTTTCGGCCGTCGCCGCACTGACCCTCATTCCGATGCTCGGCGCGCGTTTTATCCGCCACCACGCGCCGAACGAGCCGACTCCTGCCTGGAGCCGGATATTCGAATCTTTCTTCAACAGGACACTGAACGGCTATCGCCATAGCCTGATGTGGGCTTTGCACCATCGCTGGCTGCTGTGGCTGGTCGCACTGGCCACCTGCGCGCTGACCGTCTGGCTCTACCTGATCATGCCCAAAGGCTTCTTCCCCGACGAAGATATCGGCCAGATTCGCGGCCGCACCCAGGCAAGCCAGGACATCGCCTACCCGGCCATGCGCGAACTGCAGCGGCGTGCCGCCAGTGCGGTCGAAGCCGACCCGAACGTCGCCGGCGTCGTATCCTTTTCCCGCGAAAACCACCGCGGCTTCATGTTCATCACGCTGAAGCCGCGCAGCGAACGCGCCTCAATGCCAGCCGTCGTCGACAACCTGCGCAAGGCAACTGCCGGAATCCCGGGATTTTCGGTCACCTATCTCCCGATCCAGAACCTGAGCCTTTCCGGCCGCGGAGCCACCAGCCGCTACCAATACACGTTGCAGTCGGTCGACAGCGACCAACTGAACCTCTGGGCGGAACGGTTGATGCAAAAGATGCGTGAGTCCGACCAGGTCTTCACTGACCTGAATACCGACGCCGAACGAAACGGCCTGCAGGCAACTCTGGTCCTTGATCGCGACAAGGCGCAGGGGTTGGGAATCGACATGCAAAGTCTGCGCGACGCGCTGAACAACGCCTTCGGCGAGCGCGAAGTCAGCACAATCTATCAATCGACCGACAATTTTCCGGTCATCATGACCTTTTCCGACCATTACCGGGAAGATGAAAACGGTATCGGCCTGCTGCAGGTGCGCGGCAAGACCGGCCAACTGGTTCCGGTCAACGCCTTTGCCCGCATCGAGCGCACCCGGATCAACAATGCGGTCAATCACCAGGGCCAACTGCCGTCAGTTACGCTGTCGTTCAATCTCGCGGCGGGGGCCTCGCTGTCCGATGCTGCAGCGGAAATGGCAAAGATCAAGGCCGGGTTGGCCATGCCGGAAAGCGTGTTCGGTGATTTCGCCGGCGACGCGGCGGTATTCATCAAGTCGCAATCGAGCCAGCTCTGGCTGATCCTGATCGCAATCGCGGTGATTTACGTGATTCTCGGCGTGCTGTATGAAAGCTGGGTTCACCCGGTCACGATCCTGGCCGGGATTCCATCAGCCGCGGTCGGCGCGCTGCTCGCGCTGAAGCTTTTCGGCCTGCCGATCACCTTTATTGCGATGGTCGGCATCCTGCTGTTGATCGGCATCGTCAAGAAGAACGCGATCATGATGATCGACTTCGCGCTTGAGGCCGAGCGCAAGGAAGGCAAGCCGCCGTACGACGCGATTCTCGAAGCCTGCCTGCTGCGCTTCCGTCCGATCATGATGACAACGCTTGCTGCAATCATGGGCGCGCTGCCGATCGCGCTCGGCCTCGGCGCCGGCGCCGAGTTGCGTCAACCGATGGGAGTCGCAATCGTCGGTGGACTGATCCTGTCGCAACTCGTCACGCTCTATATCACGCCTTCGCTGTATCTGGGCTTCGACGCCCTGCAACGCCACTGGCGGCGCAGAACCCCCAATGCTATCAAAAACATCTAAGTGTTTGATTTATATGGTATTTTAGTTACCCAAAGGAAGCACAGAAATCTCGTCCCGGCTGTCAGCAAGGATGTTCAGGGTAACGCGCCGGTTGCGAGCCCGGCCTTCGATCTTGTCGTTGGATTCGACTGGGCGCTGATCGCCGTAGCCAATCACAACCAGCCGCTGCGGCGCGATACCGGAATCGGCAAACAGGCGGACGACGCTGGCCGCTCGGGCGCTCGACAGCTCCCAGTTGGACGGATACTGCGGCGAGCGGATTGGCTGGTTGTCGGTATGGCCCTCGATCTGGATCAGGTTATCGGTATCCTTCACCATGTCGGACACCGCGCGCAGCATCGCGACCGAATCGCGCTGCAACTCGGCACGCGCCGGATCGAACAGGATCGAATCGTTGATTTCGATCGCCACGCCCCGCTTGGAGTGGGTCACGCGCACCTTGCCCTTGTCGATATATGAACCGAGCGATTGCTTGAGATTGCCAGCCATGTTCTGCATCTTGCGCGCCTGCGCCTCGGCCTTCGCATCGTTCTTGGCCTCGCCGGCCGGCACCAGCGCAATCGGCTTCGGCGCCGTGCCAGTCTGCGACGGACTGCCGGACAGCGGCGACGCCGAACTCGGCGGGACATTCTTGAACGCATTGACCAACGATTCGGACAAGACCTTGTACTTGCCCTCGTTGACCGAGGAAATCGCATACATTACGACGAAAAATGCAAACAGCAGCGTGATGAAGTCGGCATAGGACACCAGCCAACGTTCGTGGTTGTCATGCTCTTCGTGTCGCTTCCTGCGCGCCATGGCCGGCTCCCGTCAGATCAGCGCATTTTCAAATTCAACTCGGCGCCGAGCTTCGCCGCCGCGCCGACGCCGATCTGGCGCGCCACGCGGTCCGCCCAGGACGGCTTCGGCGTGAAATCAACGATATTCTCCTGCTTGACCACATCGCGCGCGACGCTTTCGAGCGAGCCGAACTCGTCGATCAACCCCAGCTTCTGTGCAGTCGCACCACTCCAGACCAGCCCGGAGAACAGGTCCGGGTCGTTTGCAAGCTTCTTGCCGCGACCAGCCTTCACGACCTCAATAAATTGCTGGTGCACTTCGTTAAGCATCTGCTGCGCCTTGCCGCGTTGCGCATCCTTCAGCGGCGAGAACGGATCAAGAAAGCCCTTGTTCTCGCCTGCGGTCAGCAGACGACGCTCGACGCCAAGTTTATCCATCGCGCCGGTAAAGCCGAAACCGTCCATCAGCACCCCAATCGATCCGACCATGCTGGCTTTGTCGGCAAAAATCCGATCCGCCGCCGCCGCAACGTAGTAACAACCCGACGCGCAAACATCCTCGATCACGACATACAGCGGCACTTTCGGATGTTTTTTCCTGAGCCGGCGCATCTCGTCGTTGATGATGCCGGCCTGAACCGGGCTACCGCCGGGACTGTTCGCGCGCACGATCACCGCACGGGTATTCTTGTTGTCGAATGCGGCCTTCAGTCCGTCGAGCATCATTTCACTGTCAACATCGCCGCCTGCGGCGATCATGCCGTCGAGGTTCACGAGCGCAGTATGCGGAGTTGCCGCGTCCTCCGGATGGTCCTGTCCTGTCAGCCCCGCGCCGATCAACAGCAGCAGGAACAGCCAGACCAGCATCAGCAGCTTGAAGAAAATGCCCCAGCGTCGTGCACGGCGCTGTTCTTTCAGATTGGCGGTCAGAATATCGGTCAACACCTGCCGCTGCAGTTCGTCATTCATCATCATCCTCTCTCAGCCAGACCTGGCCATCCCGGTCTTCAACCGCCAGCGCCAGCAAGCTGTCGCCGCGGCAGGGCCCGCCCTGACACAGCCCGTCGTGCGGAGAAAAATATGCGCCGTGCATTGAGCAGACCAGATACTGCCCGCTCGCATCGAACACCCGCCCCGGATTCAGATCGAGCTCGACCGGGATGTGCGCGCACTCGTTCACGTAAGCATACACCCGTCCCTGATAGCGGATCGCAAATGCCGGGACTTGCGCATCGCCGACCCGTGCGGTAAAGCGCAAAGCCTGCCCGCCTTCGACCAACACGGGAGAGCCGCAGAGTACGCGCTCAGCCATCGACTGCCCCCTGCAACAGCCAGCGCGTCAACGCCGGAAAGTCGTCGAAGTGCGCGACAGGCTGCAATGACAGCAAATCCTCGAGCGGATGCGCACCATGCGTCAGCGCGACGCCCTGCGTGCCGGCATTGATCGCCAGCTGCAAATCGTGCGTCGTATCGCCGATCATCAGTGTGCGCTTCGGGTCAACCGTCGTGTAGTCGAGGATATATTCGAGCATCGCCGGGTGCGGTTTGGAAAAAGCTTCGTCAGCGGTACGGGTCACATCGAAAAACTCACCGATTCCGGTCAGCTCGAGCATCCGGTTCAGGCCGGCACGCGCCTTACCGGTCGCGACCGCCATCTGGTAGCCGGCATCGCGCAGCTTCGGCAGCGCCTCAAGGACCCCCTCGAACAGCACAAGCTGATGTTCGCCGGATACATAATGATGGCGGTAACTTTCGACCAGCCGGCGCAATTCGTCCTCGCTGACTTCGGGATTCAGATGGAGGAATGCCTCGCGCAGCGCGTAGCCAATCACAAAACGACAAGCCGGCGCCGGCGGAACCGGCAGGCCGGCATCGCGAAAGCTCGACTGCAGCGAATAGACAATCGCAGCGGTCGAATCCATCAGCGTGCCGTCCCAGTCGAAGACCAGCAGGTCGTAGTGGCGGCGGGTTGGAGTTTCAGTTTGCAGGTTCATTTTCAAGTGTATTCAGAAAGGATTGCAGTTCGTCCGGCAGCGGGGCTTCGAGTTCCAGCCTGTCGCCAGTCAGCGGATGGATCAGGGTCAGTCGCCATGCATGCAGAAACATGCGGCGCAGGCCGCGCTTCTGCAAGGCCCGGTTGAAATCGGGATCGCCATATTTGCTGTCACCAAGGATCGGATGGCCGGAAGCAGCCAGATGGACACGGATTTGGTGGGTACGCCCGGTTTTCAGTTCGCACTCGAGCAGCGCGCAGTCACGCCAGACCTGGCGACGATTGACGACCGTGTGCGAGCTCAGGCCATCCTCGGCAACCTTCACGCGCCGTTCACCATCAGGCGTTTCGTATTTGAGCAGCTTCAGCTTCACATGGTTGCGCGCATGCGGCCAGACGCCATCAACCAGCGCAAGGTAACGCTTGTCGATCTGATGGTTGTCGCGCAGCATCTCATGCAACTTCGTCAGCGCCGAGCGTTTTTTCGCGACCAGCAGGATACCGGAAGTTTCCTTGTCCAGCCGGTGCACGAGTTCGAGGAATTTTGCCTGCGGACGCTGCGCGCGCATCAGTTCGATCACGCCGTAGCTGAGCCCCGAGCCGCCATGCACGGCCAATCCTGCCGGCTTGTTCAGCGCAATCAGCGCATCGTCCTCGTACAACACCGGCACCTCGACATGCGCCGCTGCGGCCACGGCCGTCGAGACATCGGGCTTTTCCGCGACACGCACTGGCGGAATGCGCACGACATCGCCTTCCGCCAGCCGGTAGGTCGCATCGATGCGCCGCTTGTTCACGCGCACTTCCCCACCACGAACGATGCGGTAGACATGGCTTTTCGGCACGCCCTTGAGCTCGCGCAACAGGAAATTGTCAATGCGCTGACCGGCTTCGTCGGGGCCGATAGTCACAAATGTGACGGATGCTTTGCTAGTGTCGCCCATGTGCCCTATACTCTCGCTTCGCTGCGTGCTTGTAATTCAATGGTAAACCGCAGCGGTTACCTGCGGCGAACGGTTTAGTGATGAGCCCGCAGGCTGGTCGGCGCATTGCGCCCACCCCTTTTCATCCCGATCTTTGTCCCGGCATCGCCCGATTTGGCAGGCGATTTCCATCCCGCCGCGGGGTTAGCCCGCATCTTCCTGAAAAAACGGAACAGACGCGCGGGACTCGCCAAGGCCTGAGGCCGAGCCGGATAGATCCGGGTAGCGGTTAATTTCGCTCACCGCAAAAAAGCAGCGATGTTAATTGATTCAAACGAATCGCGCACTGAACAATGTTTACGGTTTCGTCACCAGGACGGAACCGCTGAGAATGAAGCCAGGCGATAAGCCCGCTTTTCCCGAACAGGAAAACCCAAGGAGTTGCCCGACCGGCCATCTTGACCCCGCCCGACCTGTGAAACGATGCAGCCCGCCCAGGCGCTGCCCGTTCCCGTCTCGGTCCCGGCCTATCTGGCCCGGCGGCAAAAGCCGCTTCATCCTGCCGTATCAGTGCGCGCAGGAGACCGCATATGAAACGCATGCTGTTCAATGCAACGCAGGCCGAAGAGCTGCGCGTTGCGATTGTTGACGGGCAGAAGCTGATCGACCTCGACATCGAGTCGCTCGGCAAGGAACAACGCAAGTCCAACATCTACAAGGGTGTCATCACCCGCGTCGAACCCTCCCTTGAAGCCTGTTTTGTCGATTACGGCTGCGACCGTCACGGCTTTCTGCCGTTCAAGGAAATCGCCCGCTCCTACCTAAGCGACGGTGAAGGCGGCCGCGGCCGCGTACTTGAAGGATTGCGCGAAGGCCAGGAACTGATCGTCCAGGTCGAAAAAGACGAGCGCGGCAACAAGGGCGCGGCGCTGACCACCTATATCAGCCTTGCCGGCCGTTATCTGGTGCTGATGCCAAACAACCCGCGTGGCGGCGGCGTTTCGCGCCGCATCGAGGGTGAAGAGCGCAACGAATTGCGCGCGGCGATGGACCAGCTAAACCCGCCTGCCGGCGCCAGCCTGATCGCCCGCACCGCAGCAATCGGCCGCACAACCGAAGATCTGCAATGGGATCTGAACTATCTGCAGCAACTATGGACCGCCATCGACGGCGCTGCACACGCCCAGAATGGCGCTTTCCTGATTTATCAGGAATCGAGCCTCGTAATCCGCGCGATCCGCGACTACCTGCAGCCGGACATCGGCGAAATCCTGATCGACAAAGAAGACGTGTACGAACAGGTACACCAGTTCATGAACCACGTAATGCCGGGCAGCATCAGCCGCGTCAAGCTCTACGATGACGATGTGCCGCTGTTCTCGCGTTTCCAGATTGAGCACCAGATCGAAACCGCCTATTCGCGCGAAGTCGCGCTGCCTTCCGGCGGCGCGATCGTGATCGACCGCACCGAAGCACTGTGGTCGATCGACGTGAACTCGGCACGTGCGACCAAGGGCGGCGACATCGAGGAAACCGCCGCACGTACAAACCTTGAAGCCGCCGATGAAATCGCCCGCCAAATGCGCCTACGGGACATGGGCGGTCTGATCGTGATCGACTTCATCGACATGGAAAGCGCGAAGAACCAGCGCGACGTGGAAAACCGCGTTCGCGACGCGCTGCATCACGACCGCGCCCGCGTCCAGACCGGCAAGATTTCGCGCTTCGGACTGATGGAACTGTCGCGTCAGCGCCTGCAGCCTTCGCTTGAGGAAACCAGCCACATCGCCTGCCCGCGCTGCCATGGCACCGGTTTTATCCGCGGCATCGAATCGTCGGCTCTGCACATCCTGCGCATCATTCAGGAAGAAGCCATGAAGGACAACACTGGCGCGATCCATGCGCAGGTGCCGGTCGACGTCGCAACTTTCCTGCTGAACGAAAAGCGCGCCGAACTGTTCGCGGTCGAGGCGCACCTGAAGGTCGGCGTCGTACTGATCCCGAACATGCACCTCGAAACGCCGAACTACACCGTCACACGCCTGCGCCACGACGAGCTGAATCAGGTCGAGGAAATCCTGCCGTCCTACAAGATGGTCGAACAGCCGGAAACCGAAACCTACCAGCCGAACAAGGCCAAGGAAGAACAGACCAAGCGCCAGGAAGCCATGGTCAAGGGGATTACCCCGCAGCAGCCAGCTCCGGTTTCAGCCCGCGACACCGACGCGCCGAAGAAAGTCGAAGGCCCGTCGCTGTGGCAACGCATCCTGAACTGGTTCAAGGCCGAACCCGTCCAGGAAAAGAAACCCGAACCGAAACCGACCCGTCGTCGCGAACGCGGCGAGCGTAGCGAACGCGGCGAACGCAATCGCGGTGAACGTGGCGAACGCCAGGAACGCAGCCGCAGTGAACGCGGTGAACGCCAGGAAGAATCGCGCCGCAGCGGCAAGCCGCGCATCGAAGAAGACCAGCAGGCCAAACCGGCGAAGGGTGAACGCGGCAGCCGTCAGGAACGTGCACCCCGTGCTGAACAAGCACCGCGTACCGAACAGGCACAGCGTGCCGAGCGTGCAGAAAAGGCACCCCGCGCGGAACGCACTGAGCGCGCCGAGCGCCAACAGGCGGAACAGGTCGAGCAGCAAGCCACGCTCACCGCAGCGCCCGTTGCCGCAGAGGTTCCGGTCGAGGGTGCCGAGAGCACCAGCCCGCGTCGTCGTCGTCGCCGCCGCAGCAATGGCGACAAGCGCGAACGCGAAGCCCAGAACGGCGTAGCGGTCGATGAAGCGAGCGAAACCGTCGAAGCTGTCGAACCTGCACCGACCATAGCCACCGCGCCGGTTGCCACTCCCGAAGCGCAGATCGCCCCCGCAGTCGAAACCGTTGCCGCGACCATCGCACCGGTGGTCGAAGCGGTCGAAATCCGCGCTACAGAGAACGTCGTGATCGCGGAAACCGCAGTAGAAACTCAGGCCGAACCCGCTGCAGCTGCCGAACCGGTTGCTGTTGCCGTTGAGAAAACGGTCAGCGCCGAACCGGTGCTTAGTAAGGAAACTGCTTCGGTCCAGGCAGAACCTGCTGTCGCCGAGCCGGTGGTGACAACATCGGCCCAGCCTGCCACGATCGAGATCGGCACGCCGGAAGAAGCCGGCCTCGAAATGGTCGCCACCCGCAGCAGCGAAGCGTCCGCTCCGGTCGAACAACCTGAGCTTCCCACGCGCCGCCGTCGCAGCGACATGAAAAAAGCTGCCACAATGGAATCTGCAGCCCCCGAACCGCTGCACCTGGTCGAAACGCATGCCTCCGCCCCCGAACCGGTTGCAACACCGGAATCGGTCACCGACAAGCCCCGCGCACGACGCACCGCCAATGCCACGGGCGAATCGGTAACGGAAACTTCGCTGATCCAGATCGAAACGCGCGAATCCTGAGCATTTCGATCATGCAACACCGCCGGGCAACCGGCGGTGTTTTCATATAAGGGAAGTCAAGATTGAAGCTCGAAGCTCTTTTTGAACAGACCCACCGACTGCCGAGCGTGCCGCGGGTCGTGCAGCAGTTGATCGACAGCTTCAACCAGCCCGATGCCGACCTCACCGGCATTGCGGCCCAGATCGCGCAGGACCAGGTAATCGCGGCCAAGACGCTGCGGCTGGCGAATTGCGCACACACCGGCGCCACCCGCCGCATCGGTTCGATCAACGAAGCCGTGATGGTGCTCGGTTTCTCGACGATACGCACGCTGGTCATCGCCACTGGAATTACCGGCGCCTTCATCACGACTCCGGGCTTCGACCGCAAGCGCTTCTGGCAACGCAGCCTGGATGTTGCCGCCTGCGCCCGCTGGCTCGCCACCCAGACTGGACACGACACAGACGGGGCTTTCACCTGCGGCCTGCTGCACAGCATCGGCGAACTGCTGGTCCATGTCATCGCCCCCGAACTCGCTCCACGCATCGAACAGCACGACGCCGCCATCAGCTTCGACTACGCCGAAATCGGCGCTGAACTGGCCCGGCGCTGGAACTTCCCGGAAGCCTTCCGCCTGGCAATCCTGCATCAGAACGCACCATTGCAGGATTCGGAATCTGAAGCTCTCGGAATAATCATGCACTTGGCAATCCTGCTGGCAAACGAACTCGATGCCGGCACGCCGCCCGAAGCACTGGCAGCCGCCTTGCCGCTGGAAGAATTGGTCGCGCTTGGGCTTGACCCTGCGACGATCGCCGGCGGACTCCCGGCAGCAATCCGTGCGGGAAAGATACTTGACGCACTGACAAGCCAGCGATAGCTGCCATAAAATGCAAATTATTCATACAAATCAAATACTTACACACAAATACCCATCATGCTTGTTCGCCTGTGCCAGTTGCCCGTCCGGTCAGGGATACTCCTGACCAGCAGCCGCTGCCAGACAAGCGCATGATCCGGTATCATTACCCGCTAATATCTGCCTTCAGGAGAACTTCGTGATCCGCCGTCATTTCCTCACCCTTTCCGGCAGCCTGGTCGCAGGACTGCTTTTTGCCACTTCGGCCCAGGCCGCCCGCGTCTATCAGGTCGCCACGGATGCCGCCTATGCGCCGTTCGAATACCAGAACGAGAAGAAGGAAGTGGCCGGATTCGACATCGACATCGTCAAGGCGGTCGCCGCAAAAGCAGGAATCCAGGTAAAGCTCACCAACACCCCCTGGGAAGGCATCTTTGAAACGCTGAAGAACGGCGAGCGGGATATTGTCGTTTCCGCGGTTACGATCACCCCGGAGCGGCAGAAGACGATGGACTTCTCGGCCCCGTATTTTGAAGCCAAGCAACTAATCGCCGTCGGCAGCAACAGTGCCGTCAGCAAAATGGCTGATCTGAAGAGCAAGAAGGTCGGTGTGCAGACCGGCACGACCGGCGACGAGGTCGTACAGAAACTTCAGGGCAAGACCAGCCCGAACATCAAGCGCGTTGAAAGCACGCCGCTCGCACTGAAGGAACTGATGAACGGCGGAGTTGAAGCCGTCGTCGCCGATAATGGCGTGGTCGTCAATTTCCTTGCCAACAACAAGAACATCAAGCTCAAGACGGTCGACGATTCAAGCTTCTCCAAGGAGTACTACGGCATCGCGGTCAAAAAGGGTAACAAGGAACTGCTGGACAAGATCAACAAGGGTCTCGCCGCGATCAAAGCGGATGGCACCTACCAGAAGATTTACAAGCAATACTTCGGCAACTGACCTGCCCGGAGAAAACCTTCACAGCGCGATCCGCCAAGCGGATCGCGTTTTTTCCTGACCACCCGACGCGATAAAAATGGACTTCATCACTTTCTGGGAAAGAACCCAGGCCGCCGTCCCGCTTCTGGCCAACTTCCAGTTGCAGATTGTCTGGGAATACCGCGAGCTATTCCTGGAGGGCATCAAGACGACATTGGGCATCACCGTGATCGCCGTTGTATTCGGAACGCTGATTGGGCTGATCTGCGGCATGGCCCGCCTGGCCGAAGCGAAGCATGGCCCGTGGAAATACTTGCTGTATTTCTTCGTGCGCTGGCCGGCCACGATTTATGTCACATTTTTCCGTGGCACCCCGCTGTTTGTCCAGATCCTGCTAATTCACTTCGCCGCACTGCCAATCTTTGTCCACCCGGACAACGGTCTTTTCGTCAGCGGAGATCTGGCTGCGACATTGCGCCAGGACTACGGCGCGCTGACCTCGGGCCTTGTCGCGCTGACGCTGAATTCCGGCGCCTATATCACCGAGATTTTCCGCGCCGGCATCCAGTCGATCCATCGCGGTCAATTCGAGGCTTCGCGCTCCCTCGGCATGGATTACTTCCAAACGATGCGCTTCGTGATCATCCCGCAGGCATTCCGCCGCATGCTGCCCCCGCTCGGCAACGAGGCGATCATGCTGCTCAAGGACAGCTCGCTGGTTTCCGCGATCGGCCTGACCGAACTCGCGTTTGCCGCGCGCACCGTCGCCGGTGCCTACTCGCGCTACTGGGAACCGTATCTCACGATTTCGCTGATTTATCTCGTCATGACGCTCGCGCTTGCCGCAGTCGTTGACCGGATGGAAAAGAAATTCAAACAGGCCGGCGGGATTCACTGACTCTCCCCCGCAAACCATCCCAAACCGCATCGGCTCACGATGCGGTTTTTTTACCGCAATGGATCGCTTCACTCGCTCGCATTGTTGATAAACATTATCATTTCCAACCAAGTGAGGCTTTGCCAGAATCTACAGAGTCCGCCCCACTCAATTGCCTCTTGCTGCGCACGAATGGCCTTGCCGGGAGAATTTCATGAGCAAGAAATGCTGCAGGAAAAAAACACCATGCAAAACCTGCCCAAGGAAAGATAAAAACAGGGACTAGCACCGGTCCATCCGTGTCGAGTGCAGAATCCAGACTCTGCACGCGGGGAAGTTACCCGCTCAGCGCCGCAACTGGTATTTGCTGACGGCAGCGTTATGTTCTTCAAGCGATGCGGAAAACTGCGAGCTGCCGTCGCCACGCGCAACAAAATACAGCGCGGGGGTCTGTGCCGGCCGGGTCGCCGCCTTGAGCGCAGCTTCACCGACAAACGCGATCGGCGTCGGCGTGAGTCCGGTGCGGGTATAGGTGTTGTAGGGAGTATCAGTTTCCAGATCAGCCCGGCGCAAATCGCCATCGAATTTTTCGCCCAGGCCATAAATCACCGCCGGATCGGTCTGCAAGCGCATACCAATGTTCAGCCGGTTCAAGAACACCCCGGCAATCATCGGCCGGTCATCAGGCTTGCCAGTCTCCTTTTCGACGAGCGAGGCCAGAATCAGTACCTGCTGCGGGTTTTGCAACGGCAGGCCGGGCGAACGCTGTTGCCAGGCTGCATCGAGCTTGCGCGCCAGCAGCCGGTGCGCGCGTTCGAGTAGATGCCGCTCCGAACCCCCTTTGCTCAGATAATAGGTATCCGGAAAAAACTGCCCTTCGACGCTGGATACCGGCAACTGCAATGCCGCCGCCAGATCCGCCTCGCTCAAAATGCTCGCATCGTGCTTCAGGTTCGGATTCGCGGCCAGCGCGGCTTTCAGTTGCCGCCAGTTCCAGCCCTCAATGATCTTGACCGCGACCATCGTCGTATCGCCGGCGGTGAGCTTGTTCAGCAATTGCAGCGGGGAGGTCGGCGCGGCAAGCTCGTAACTGCCGGCTTTGATCCGCTTGTCGGCGCGCAGCAGCCGGCCAAGGACAATGAACGGCCGCACATCGTCAAGAATGCCCTGCGCCTGCAACTGCTCGGCGGCCTTGTTAAAGCTGCCGGGATCAAGGACGAAATCGGCCGGCGCCCGGACGGGAAGCGGCTGGCTTGCATAGCCGTAAAGCCACGCGCCGGCAGCCGCCAACGCCAGCAGGCCGAGCAGAATCAGGATGCCCAGCAGACGTCCCAACGCGCTGCCGGCCGGTTTAGCTGTCTTGCGTCTTGCCACGTTTCACCTCAAAAAAACGCCGCACGTTGCCAAGTTCGCGCGTGCGATACATCGGCGGCAGGCTGTTCCAGACCAGTTTGCCATAGTGCTTTTCGACCAGCCGGTTGTCAGCGATCATCAGGATACCGCTGTCGGTTTCATCGCGAATCAACCGCCCCGCCCCTTGTTTCAGCGTGATCGCGGCATACGGTAGCTGATATTCCATGAACGCGTTGCGACCATCTTTTTTCAACTGCTCGATACGCGCCGAGAGCACCGGATCGTCGGGCGGCGCAAACGGCAGCTTGTCGATGACAACCAGCGACAGCTGCTGGCCCTTGACGTCGATGCCTTCCCAGAAAGTCTGGCTGGCGACCAGCACGGCGTTCGGCGCGCGGCGGAAGTTTTCCAGCAGTTCAGTCCGGCTGCCCTGCCCTTGCAGGAATACCGGCCAGTCAAGACCCGCCTCCTTCAGGCGCGCGACGACCAGATCGTGCGCCTCGCGCATTGCCTTCAATGAAGTGAATAGCAGAAACGCGTGCCCCTGGGTGATCTGCAACAGCGGCCAGGCGGCATCGATCACCGCTCGCGTGTATTCGGGAGAATTCGGTTCCGGCATCGCCGGCGGCACGTACAGCACGGCCTGCCGCTTGTAGTCGAACGGGCTGTCCCATAACGCGGTTTTCGCATCCCACAGCCCGAGCTCATGCTGGTAATGCTTGAAGTGGCCATTGACCGCCAGAGTGGCCGAAGCAAAAATCCAAGCACGCGGATTGCCATTCAGTTGCTTGCGGAAGATATCAGCCACGTTCAGCGGCGTCGCGTGCAGCATGAAGCCGAACGAGGACACGTCGATCCAGTGCACCGAATCCTTGTGGTCGCCTTCACGCCAGCGTGTCAGCGCATCGATCAGCTCGGCAGCGCGTTGCTCGCATTTTTCCAAGGCTTCAGCGCGTTCGGACTGCTTCGCCAGCAGTTCGCGCAGCGTCTTGACGCGCTCCACGGTCTCATCGAACGCAGCAAAAAACTTCGGGTAATCCGCAAGCTGGTGTTGCGGAAGACGCAGTCCGTCCGACTTAAAAACCAGCCGCAAATCCTTGACTGACTTCTCGAGCGCTTCGGCAGCCTGCGGCAGCACGATAAACTCCTTGGCGACAACGATCGCTTCGGCCCGCGCATCGCGCGCAAGTTCAATCAGCTGCCCCGAAGTCACGGTTTCGCCGAAGAACAGGCTTGCGACCTCGGGCAACTGGTGCGCCTCGTCGAAGATCACGGTATTGCAGGCGGGCAGCAGTTCCCCCGCCCCCTCGTCGCGCAACCAGACATCGGCAAAAAACAGGTGGTGATTCACGACGACGACATCGGCTTCCTGCGCCGCCTGTCGTGCCTTCAACACGAAGCAATCCTTGTGGCACGGGCAGTCCTGGCCGAGACAGTTATCGCGCGTCGAGGTCACGTGCGCCCAGATCGGCGCATTCTCGGGAACGCCAGGACACGCCGCCTTGTCGCCGGACTGCGTGGTTTTCGCGTAACGGATCACCGAATGCAGGTGCTTGACGTCTTCCTTGCTATGGAAACGCCCCTCGTGTTCGGCACGGTCGAGATGGTAATGGCAAACGTAGTTGCTGCGCCCCTTCAGCAGCGCGATCGTGACCGGCACCTTCAGCACATCGCGCACAGTCGGGATGTCGCGCTGGAACAACTGATCCTGCAAGGTCTTGGTCCCGGTCGAAACGATGACCTTGCCACCCGAAAGCAACGCCGGAACCAGATACGCAAAAGTCTTGCCGGTGCCGGTGCCGGCTTCGGCGATCAACTGGCCATGTTCCACGATCGTTTCCGCGACCGCATGCGCCATCTCGAGCTGCTGCTCGCGCGGCTTGTAGCCGGGAAACGCGGCGGCGAACAGACCGCCTTCGGCAAAGACTTCGTCGAGGGTCATGAGAAAGCGTTGGAGCAGGGAAAGCCATATTCTACCCGATAGAACGAGCGTTCATGCAGGCAAAAAAGGCAAGCCT
>RRZU012203637.1_pt1 | contig 28575 bp, 28 predicted proteins | sample 2165561 | NCBI WGS metagenome assembly RRZU01 (sample SAMN10456909, study PRJNA506462) | wastewater metagenome | isolation source: wastewater sludge | place: USA: Moscow, Idaho | reverse complement strand
TCGCCCAACATCCAAGATTGCGCCAAATCAAACACATCAAAACGCGCCACATCGGCAACGGCTTGTTGGGCTTGGGCCAAATCAATCTGACCACCATTGGGGTGTAACAAAGCCAGTTTGTCAATTTCTTGCTTAGCCGCCAGCAAATTGCCTTCCACCCGCTCGGCAAACAAGGCCAAGGCATCGGGCTCGATATCCAAATTGTTGTGCTGTAAACGCTGGCGTATCCATTGCGGCAGCGCCTGCCCGGATACTGCTTTGGCTTCCACCACACTGCCGTGGCGTGCCAATGCGCCAAACCATTTGCCTTGTGTTTGCGCCCGCTCCAGCTTGGGCAGCAAAATCAGCACGCAAGTGTCTTCAGGCAGCCTATCGGCCAATTCTTGCAAAGCTTCGCCACCTTCTTTACCGGGCTTACCGCCGGGAATATGCACTTCCAGCAATTTCAGCTCGGCAAACAGGCCGACAGACTGGCTGGCGGCACGCAGCTCCGACCAATCGAATTTGGCATCGACCGTAATCACTTCGCGATTCAGGTAGCCATGTTCACGCGCGGCGGCACGGATATGGTCCAGCGCTTCCACCCGCAGCAAATCTTCTTCGCCGTGAATAATGTACAAGGGCTGCAAGCCACCACGCAGGCTCTCGGCCAATTGATGCGGGTTTAATTGTGCCATGGTTTCGGCTTAAGGCTTGGGCAGGTAGGCCAATCGGCGCACCATTTGCGCGGCGGCATCGGCGCGCATTTCGCGCCAAATTTGCGCTTCTTCTTCCTGCTTGCCCAAAATTTCGCTGTCGGCATACGCCATATAGCGCTGCACTTGCACGCTGATGGGTGCGCCCAAAGGCTCGCCCGCACGCCAAGCTTGCGCATCCACGCGCAGGTTGAGCATATATTCAATGGTGTTGCCGCCGATATTGATGGCGGACACGTCTTTTTGCTGGCGCACATCCAGCACTTTCACCAACACTTCGGGATTGGTCGCATCCAGCCGCACATTGCTTTGACGGCGCAAGGCATTTTCCAGCGCCGTTTGCATGGTGCCGCCATCCACCGCCCATACCTGATAATGCAGCGCATCGCCCAAAGGCACGCTGCCTTTCAAATGAAAACCGCAGGCGCTTAAACACAACACCAATGCCAAACCTAAGTATTTTTTCATGTTTATCCTTTTTTGCTGCGCTGTGGCCGCGATGTTCGGTTAATATTTTTGAATCCGACAATCGCTGCAATGATATTCAGGCAGCCTGAGATTTCTACTAAATACCGTTTAATCTGCAAAAATCTTTTCAAATTGTCATTAACTACGCAAGCCTACTGCGTCATTCCGGCGTAGGCCGGAATCCATATCTTCAATCATAATGAATTGATTTAAAATTAATTTATTGAATAAAAATGGATTCCGGCCTACGCCGGAATGACGGATGTGAACATTTTCATCTATATAAAAGAATTTGCAAAGGTTTCAGCTTATTTAAGCCAATTTGGCCTGCAATAACTCCTGCACCTGCTGCGGATTGGCCTTGCCGCGGCTGGCTTTCATTACTTGACCCACCAGCGCATTAAAGGCTTTTTCTTTACCAGCTTTAAATTCTTCTACCGATTTAGCATTATTGGCCAACACTTCGTCAATAATCGCTTCGATGGCGCCGCTGTCGGTCATTTGCTTCAGGCCGTCGCGCTCGATAATCGCCTCGGCGTTCAAATCGCTGCCCCACATGGCTTCGAATACTTGCCGCGCCAATTTATTGCTTAAGGTGCAGTCGGCAATTTTGGCCACCAAACCGGCCAAACGCGCGGCGTCAATCGGGCTTTGCGCCAAATCCAAACCGGCTTTATTCAAGGTGGCCGCCAATTCGCCGTTCATCCAGTTGGCCACCAGCTTGCCTTGCTGCGAGGCTTGGGCCGCGGTTTCAAAATAGGCTGCCTGAACGCGGCTGGCGGTGAGCAGGCGCGCATCGTAGTCGGACACGCCAAAATCGGCCACAAAGCGCGCCGCCATTTCGGCGGGCAATTCGGGCATGTCGGCCTGTGCCGCCGCCATTTGCGCATCGGAAATCATCACCGGCAATAAGTCCGGATCGGGGAAATAGCGGTAGTCGTGCGCGTCTTCCTTGCTGCGCATGGCGCGGGTTTCGCCGCTGTCGGGGTCGAACAGGCGAGTTTGCTGCACCACCTTGCCGCCGTCTTCAATCAATTCAATCTGGCGCACCACTTCGTAGTTGATGGCCTGCTCCAAAAAGCGGAAAGAATTGAGGTTTTTGATTTCGCAGCGGGTGCCGAATTCGGCCTGTCCCAGTGGGCGCACCGACACATTGGCGTCAATGCGAAACGAGCCCTCGGCCATATTGCCGTCGCAAATATCCAGCCAGGTCACCAAAGTGTGCAAGGCGCGGGCATAAGCCACCGCCTCGGCTGCCGAGCGCATTTCCGGCTCCGACACCACTTCCAGCAAGGGCGTGCCGGCGCGGTTTAAATCAATACCGGTGAACTCGGGAAAGGCATCGTGCACCGATTTACCCGCATCTTCTTCCATATGCGCACGGGTAACATTGATGGTTTTCAAGGCCTCGCCCACCACGATTTCCAGCTGGCCATGCTCGATAATCGGCAAATCTAATTGGCTGATTTGATAGCCTTTGGGCAAATCGGGGTAAAAATAGTTTTTACGGTCGAACACGTTTTTGCGGTTGACGGTGGCGCCCAGCGCCAAACCCAGCTTAATCGCCTTATTAATCACTTCGCGGTTCATCACCGGCAATACCCCCGGCAGCGCACATTCCACCACGCTGGCATGGGCATTGGGCGCCGCACCAAAAGCGGTAGACGCACCGGAAAAAATTTTCGATTGCGTGTTGATTTGTACGTGGACTTCCAGCCCGATTACGGTTTCCCAGGTCATTTACTCAGTCTTTCTTGCATGTATTCAAATAATGGTGGCTGGCTTAACAGGCTACCTGAAACCAGTTTTTAATATCAATTATTATCTTTTTGGCAACAACCAATTCAATATCGGCTGTGCCAAATCCCCTTGTGTGGATGGCAAGCTCAGTTCAGCCTTCCAAAACGGTAAATCGGCGTCGCGATTGTAATACGCCAAGCCATCGATGCGCTGGCCGTTTTTAGTGGCACGGTAGCCGATAAAATGCGGACGTAAGCGCACCTGTTGCAGCGGCACGTCCGTGCCGGTATAAGCCGGAAAATCATTGGCGGCAGCGTCTTTTGCCGCTTCGGGAAAAAACGCCGAGGCGGCCATTTGTGCACAGCCCACACAGGCCGAGGTGTGATAAAACTGCACATAGCCGTTGTTGTTTGGTGGCATAAACAGCAAAGATTCCGAGCCGTTGGCACCCAATCCGCCCGCCACCGGCTGCCAGCCGCGCGGCACCAGCAGCCAGCCAAAGCTGTGGTAATACGCCGCCACTTGTTGGGCTTGCGCCGGCGTAATGGCCGCTTTAAACGACAAGGTTTCTTCGTTGGCTGGGCGCAAATCCAGCATACCATCGGCTGCCGGATTGCTCATGCGCAAGCCATAAGCGGGCACCGCTTGCCCGTTTATCCGGATTTGCCCTAAGGGCAATACTTGCGGCGCTGCCGTTTTATCCACACGGGCATTCACGCCCAGAATATAGATTTCACCTGCCGCCAATCCCGGCAACAATAAGCCGCTGATATACAATGCCAATGCCCAAGCGCGGATGTTGATCATGTGTTTACCTCTGCTCAGTGCAAGATTGATGGGCTCGGCATAATGAAAAACAGGTTTTCAGGCAGCCTAAAAACAACTACGGCAATAGTTTCAGCAATTTGCCGTTGCGGCTGTCGGTTAAAATATAAATCGTGCCATCGGCGGCTTGGCGCACATCGCGTACACGTTCGCCCACTTCGATTTTTTCTTCCCGCAACACTTGTTGTTCATCCAAAACCAAGCGCGCCAAATAGCCGAATTTGAGCGAGCCCACCAACAGATTGCCTGCCCAATCATCACCATAAAGGCTGCCTGAAACAAAGGTCATGCCGGAAGGGGCAATGGAAGGATCCCAGTAATATTGCGGTTGCGTCATGCCTGCTTTGGCGGTAATGCCTGCGCCGATTTTACCGCCGCCGTAGTCTTTGCCATAGGCAATCACCGGCCAGCCGTAATTATGGCCTGCTTGCACAATGTTGATTTCATCGCCGCCTTGCGCGCCGTGTTCACTCAACCACAAGTGCCCGTGGCCATCCAATGCCATGCCTTGGATATTGCGGTGGCCGTAGCTCCAAATCGCCGCCTGTGCGCGGTGTTGTTGTGCCAGCGGATTATTGGCAGGCACGCTGCCATCGCGATTAAGGCGCACCACTTTGCCGATATGGTTGGCCAGATTTTGTGCGTCTTCACTGCGGCTGCCACGGTCGCCCATGCCCAAATATATATGCGACGACGTTAGCGCAATGCGGCAGCCGAAATGGCGGCCGCTACGTACTTTGGGCTGTTGGCTAAACAGCGTTTGCACTTGTGTGAGCTGCCGCGCATCTGCCGAGAGCACGCCTTGTGCCAATGCGGTGCTGCTGCCTTCCTTGCCCGGCTCGCTAAAGCAGAAATACAGACGGCGGTTGCGGGCAAAATCATCGTCCAGCACCACATCCAACAAACCACCCTGCCCGGCCGCTTCGATTTGGGGCAAACCGGCCACCGGCGCAGAAATCTGCCCTTGCCCATCCACCACGCGCAAATTGCCGCTGCGCTCGCTCACCAAAAAACGGCCGTCAGGCAAAAAAGCCAAACCCCAAGGATGGTTTAAACCGGTGGCCAGTGTCTGCCATTGCCACTGCTTGGCCGCGGCTTGCGGTGCGGCGCGTTGTGCTGTGGCGGCGGCTTGGGCTGCCGAAGCCGCCGCATGGGTTTCATGCTGTTGTGCACAGGCGCTGTTGGCCAGCAATAGGCCGCTGCTTATCATGGCCATTAGCCAATAAGGCTTTGCTTTGGGTTTCATGCTCGGCTCCTTGGTTTGGGTAATGCAAGGTAGTGATGCCGAAATAAATCACTTATGTGGGTTTACGTCTAAAACTCTAAAACACCTTCGCTTTTAACTTGCTCAACAAAAGTATCAATTGTTGTTAAGTTATAAAGCTTTGGAATTATGTTAAAAGCTTCTTCCAATTTATTTTTGGCAGAAAACCAACCTTGTCCATCGGTTATCCAAACAAATTCATATCGGTCATACTGATTAATTTTAGGAGCGACATCAGCATACGCTCTCGCTACTTCATTAAGTTTTGAACCACCGCTGTTATAATAATTTACTTCAATTAAATATGTTTTTTCTTTAGTTTTAATAACAAAATCAAACCGCTTTACATCGACACCTAAACTAATAATTTCCGGGAATGTGGCACTACTTACTTCAGGTTTAAAATAAATTTCTGCTGTCTGAAAAATTAATGAAACGGCGTTTGACATGTTATCACCACCTCTATTTTTTCTGGCATTAGAATCCATTCCCACCTCAATGCCAAAAACATAATCCACCAAATTAGTCACTTCCTTATTTCTAAAAATCTCTGCTAAGCCGGTTTCTTTAATATAGTTTGAAATATTTTCCAATGAATTAAAATAAGTGTTTAGTACAACAACTTCACCTTGACTACTCAGCGTTTTTGTTTTCTTATTCTGGCGAATTGCAATCAAAATATCCAATACTTCAAAAACTTTAGGATTTTCTTGATAAAGTTCATTAATTGCTTTATCTAAATCCTCTTTTCCAATTAAATAGTTTAATTGATTGAGCTTTATTGATATTTTATTTACATTTACTCTTACTTTATTAAAATCAACAAAATAATCAAGTGTTGCATTTGTTTCTGAAAGTTGGGACAAGAAAATTTTAAATTGTTCTGACATTCTTTAATCTCCTAGCAAAAACCTTAACCTATTTTGCGCCACTTCAAAATATTCTGCACCCACTTCACATCCACAAAAATTCCGACCATTTTGCAATGCAGCAACCCCGGTTGTTGCACTGCCCATAAACGGATCAAAAATCAAATCACCTCTATTTGAGGCTGCCTGAATGCAGCGATGCAATAAAGCCAGTGGTTTTTGTGTTGGATGCTTCCCATATGTTTTTTCATTTTTGTGTGGCGGCGCAATTTGCCATACACTTTTCATTTGTTTGCCACCATTTTGGGCTTTCATTACATCATAATGAAAAACATGCTTGGCCTTTTTGGTTTTCTTGGCCCACAACAGTGTTTCTGTAGCGTGTGTAAAAAAGCGACATGACAAATTAGGCGGCGGGTTGGGCTTTTCCCAAGTGATGTTGTTTAAAATATGATAGCCAATATGTTGCATCAGGTAGCCTATCATATAGATATTGTGCTGCGTACCACAGACCCAAATCGTACCGTTCGGTTTAAGCAAGGCATAACATAAACGCAACCACTCTTCGTAAAACATCAAATCAGCAGTAAAACCTTTGGATCTATCCCAATCACCCTTATTAACTGAAACCATTTTTCCGTTTTGGCAAGTAAACCCATCATTAGAAAGCAAATAAGGCGGATCGGCAAAAATCATATCAAAACAGCCATTGGGATATTTATCCAAAATGCGCCGCATCACAGACAACGCATTTTCGTTGTAAATCACAAAGCCATCGCCAATAAGTTTCTTCAGGCTGCTCTGATAAACAGCAGCTTCCTCGGCCAGTCGATTAAATTCATTCGCCATAAATTGCCAATAATTCGCTTACTTTTTGTCTGCTATTGCCTTTGGCGGCAATATTCCTTTGCACATTAATGGTCTCTAGCCGTGCATCACGGTAAATTTCACGGGTAAATAACGTATCGTGATTGGAAATCAACACACCTTGCGATTGCTGAGAAGTGCTTTGAGCAAGCAAGGCTAATCTGCTTTGATCGGCCAAATCAAAACCACCTTTAGCATAAGCCGTAAAAGAAGCAGTATGACTTAAGGGCACATAAGGCGGATCGCAATACACCACATCATCATCACCAGCCATAGCCAAGGCTGCCTGAAAGTCACCACACATCAATTCGATTCGATTTGATTTTTCAATGAATTTTTGCATCTCAACTTCAGGGAAGTAAGGTGATTTATAACGGCCAAATGGCACATTAAACGCTCCTTTGCTGTTGTATCTGCATAAACCATTAAATGCATGACGATTTAAATAAACAAACAAGGCCGAACGCTCTATCGTGTCTTTACTATCATTAAAGCGCGCACGTAGTGCATAAAATACATGCTCTTGATTATTATCGGCAATAAAAAAAGAACGGGCATAATCAATAAATGCCTGCCGTTCATTTTTCAATGTCGAATATAAACCAATTAAATCTGGATTGCTGTCATTAAGAAGATAGACATCAAAATCCAAACCCAGCGATAAAGCCGCCGATCCGGCAAACGGTTCAATTAAACGCCTCCTTGGCTCATGCGGCATATTGAGATAAATAAAGGGGACCAGTTTGGTTTTACCCCCCGCCCATTTCAGAAACGGTTTACAGGATGCCATTGGTGATTATTTTCAGGCAGCCAAATATACATGTAATTGATACGTTAGCGCCGAATCTAAAGATTCTTCTAATGTTTCACATTCAAAAGTTTCGATATAGGCTGCGTTTTTATCTTGGATTTTTGCATTGAATATATCAACCACATACTCTTCCACCTCTGCATCAAATCCGATATAAAAATCCACAGAACCATCATCACTGATGCCTTTTTTCAATAATTTCATTCTAAATTTCCTTTTTTTAAGCATCAAAATCCGATTTGTTTAAATAATCATTACAAATCAAAATTATTTGCTTGCATGCTGCCTTTGAAATATTTAACTCAGGCTACCTAAAACCCTGCATTACACCGGCGCTTGGGTGTGCCAATCGCTATTAAGCTGCATTTGGTGCGCCACATTCAAGAGGCGGCTTTCGGCAAAGTAGTTGCCAATCAATTGCACGCCGATGGGCAGGCCGCTGCGGGTGAATCCGGCGGGCAGGCTGAGTGCGGGCAGGCCGGCAAGGTTGACGGCGATGGTGAAAATATCGCTTAGGTACATTTGCACCGGGTCGTTGATGTCGCTGCCCAGTTTGGGGGCGGCGGTGGGGGCTACCGGGCCTAAAATCACGTCACACTGTGCCAAGGCTGCCTGAAAGTCATTGGCCACCAAGCGGCGCAGTTTTTGGGCTTTTAAATAATAGGCATCGTAATAGCCGTGGCTTAAGACATAAGCGCCAATCATGATGCGCCGCTTTACTTCGCTGCCAAAGCCTTCGGCGCGGCTGTTGCTGTACATTTCGTCTAAATTGGCAAATTCGGCAGCGCGGTGGCCGTAGCGCACACCGTCGTAGCGCGACAGGTTGGTGCTGGCTTCGGCCGAGGCCAACACATAATAAGCGGGAATGGCCAGCTCGGTTTGCGGCAGGCTGACTTCCACCATTTGCGCGCCTTGCGCTTGCAATAGCTGAATGGCGTTTTGCACGGCTTGCTGCACTTCGGCGTCGACGCCGCTGCCAAAATACTCTTTGGGCAAGCCCACTTTCAGGCCATTCAGTGGCTGCGCCAAATCGCGGCTGTAGTCTTCGGCGGGGCGCTCTAAGCTGGTGGAATCGCGCACATCAAAACCGGCCATGCTGTTGAGCAGCAAGGCGCAGTCTTCGGCGGTTTGTGCCATCGGCCCGGCTTGGTCGAAGCTGGAAGCATAGGCCACCATGCCGAAGCGGGAAACCACGCCGTAAGTGGGCTTAATGCCGGTGATGCCGCAATGTGCGGCCGGCTGGCGGATGGAGCCGCCGGTGTCGCTGCCCAATGCGGCCGGTGCCAACCGCGCTGCCACCACGGCAGCGGAGCCGCCGGAAGAGCCGCCGGGCACATGCTCATGTTGCCATGGGTTGCGGGTGATGCCGTAAAACGAGGTTTCGTTGGTGGAGCCCATGGCAAATTCGTCCATATTGGTGCGTCCCAGTGTAACCATGCCTGCATCAAGCAGGTTTTGCACCACGGTGGCGGTGTATGGCGACACAAAATTGCCCAGCATTTTGCTGCCGCAGCTGCTTTGCCAGCCTTGTTGGCAGAATACGTCTTTATATGCCATCGGCACGCCGGTAAGCATATGGGCGCTGCCGATCGCAATGCGGGCATCGGCGGCTTGGGCTTCGGCCAGTGTGGCGGCTTTATTTAAGGTGATGTAGCCGTTGATGGCCGGATTGCGCTGCTCGATGGCGTGCAAATAGTCTTGCGCCAACTCGGTGGCACTGGCCTGCTTGTTGTGCAGCAAATCACTGCATTGCTTTAATGTATATGAAGTCATGGTGTCTGCATGGGCTCAAAGCCCGTAAATGATTGTTTTCAGGCAGCATCTCAACGTCAAATGGGTTGATTCCAGCCCAGCTGTCCGAATTTTAAACGATATTCATTTGATTAAATTAAAATTAACCCGAATGAATAAAATAACCTTTAAATACAAATAATAAATTTATTTTAATTTAAATTAACAAAAGGGGAACTTATTCAATCACCTTGGGCACCAAATACAGCCCGCCCGCCACTTGCGGCGCCACTTGTTGATAGCGTTGGTGTTCGTCGGTTTCGGTAACCATGTCGTCGCGCAGGCGCAAAGCCAGCTCGTGCGGATGCGCCATCGGCGCTACGCCTTCGGTATTTACCGCCTGCATTTGCTCTACCAGCGCGAAGATATTATTGAGCTCGGCCAAGGTGTTTTCGCACTCCGCCGCAGACAAACGCAAACGCGACAGTTTGGCGATTTTTTCAACATCAGCAAGGGTCAGTGCCATTGCAAAATCCTTAAAATATGGTTTAGCAAAACCCGCAAACTGGGGTATCATTGCGCGTTTGTATCCGCGGGCAATATGGCTGCGAATTATAACCGAAATCCCTTTTTTGCGGCACGCCCATTTTGCCTGCCACGGCAAACCGCGCGCCCGGCGCCACCTTAACACAGCATACCTGTTTGAATCAGCTTAGGAATTTACATGTTTCGCTTTTTAACCCAGTATTTCTCCAACGACCTCGCCATCGATCTTGGCACCGCCAACACCCTAATCTACATTAAAAACAAAGGCATCGTATTGAACGAGCCTTCCGTGGTGGCGGTGCAAAACGACATCCCCAACGGCAAAAATGCCATGCTGGCGGTGGGCGCGGAAGCCAAAAAAATGCTGGGTCGCACGCCGGGCAGCATCCAAGCCATCCGCCCGATGAAAGACGGTGTGATTGCCGACTTCAATGTCACCGAAAAAATGCTCAAGCAGTTTATCAAAAATGTGAACAACAGCCGCTTCGCCGCTTCGCCGCGCATTGTGATTTGCGTGCCCTGCGGCTCCACCCAAGTAGAGCGCAAGGCCATTCGCGACTCTGCCTTGGCCGCCGGCGCTTCCACCGTAAACCTGATTGAAGAGCCGATGGCCGCTGCCATCGGTGCCGGTTTGCCGATTGAAGATCCTACCGGATCCATGGTGGTGGACATTGGCGGCGGCACCACTGAAGTGGGCGTGATTTCGCTCTCCGGCGTGGTGTATTCACATTCTATCCGCGTGGGCGGCGATGCTTTCGACGACGCCATTATCAACTATGTGCGCCGCAACTACGGCATGCTGATTGGCGAAGCCACGGCCGAAGAAATCAAGAAAAACATTGGCTCGGCCTTCCCGGGCATGGAAGTGAAAGAAATCGAAGTAAAAGGCCGCAATCTGGCCGAAGGCATTCCGCGCGCGTTTACCATCACCTCCAACGAAGTGCTCGAAGCCTTAACCGAGCCGCTCAACCAAATCATTCAAGCGGTTAAAAATGCGTTGGAGCAAACCCCGCCCGAATTGGGTGCCGACATTGCCGACCGCGGCTTGGTGCTCACCGGTGGCGGCGCCTTACTCAAAGGGCTGGATCGCCTCTTGTCTGAAGAAACCGGCCTGCCGGTGATGATTGCCGAAGATCCGCTCACCTGCGTGGTGCGCGGCTCCGGCAGAGCCTTAGACATGATTGGCAAAATGAATTCCGTTTTTGTGTCCAACCCCTAATCCGCCCACCGCCCGCGAGAGCATGCCGTTATGGCCGAGCCGTCACTGAATTTTGTCGATCAGCGCATCCGCCCTGCCAGCAAACTGGTGTTGTTTGGCTTGCTGGCGGTGGTGTTGCTGATGCTGGACAACCGCTACGCCCCCATCCATCAAGCTAAATCGCACATTGCCACCGTGCTGTATCCGCTGCAATGGCTGGCCAATAAGCCTTGGGCGGCGGTACAAAACGGCCTAGGCTACCTGAAAAACCAGCACACCCTCAATAGCCAAAATCAGCAATTACAGGCCGACAACGCCCGCTTGCAAGTGCAGCTGCACCAGCAAACAGCGCAAATTCAGGCTTTGGGCGGGCTGGCAGCGGTAGAAAAGCTGCAACAGGCAGCACTGCCGCAGGCCTTGGTGGCGCAAATTATGTCCACCGGCAAAAACCCTTTAAGTGACAAAGTGATTATTGACCAAGGCAGCCGCCAAGGCGTTCGCTTGGGCGACCCGGTTACCGATGCCCATGGCTTGGTGGGGCAGATTTCATCGGTGCAGCCGTTTAGCGCCGAAGTAACGCTGCTGGCCAACAGCCAAGCTGTGGTGCCTGCCATGGTGAGCCGCACCGGCGTGCGCACCTTGGTTTATGGCCGTGCCGGCGGCGTGGATTTGCGCTACTTCCCCGCCGATGCCAGCTTGCAGGCGCAAGATTTATTGGTAACCTCCGGGCTAGACAGCATTTATCCGGCCGGCATTCCGATTGCCACCGTACAAGAAGCCCAAGCGGGCAACGGCTCGCCCTACTACCGCGTGCAATTAAGCCCCGCCGCTCAAAGCGGCAGTGCGCGCTTTTTGCTGGTGGTACCGCAACAAAACACCGTGACTGCGCAAGCCGCGTCCGACAGCCCTTCTGCAGCACCATGACCCAATTCGATAACATCTACCGCCATACTCGTAAACGGCTGATTGCAGGCAGCTTTGCCATTTGCCTGCTGCTGGATTTTATGCCGCTGCCGCTGCCTTTTGCCTATTGGCTGCCTGAATTTACTGCCTTAATGCTGATTTTCTGGCTGCTGCACCGGCCGCAAAACATCGGCATCAGCATGGCCTTTGTTATCGGCCTGCTGCTGGATATCGGCTCCGGTGCACCATTAGGACTGCATGCGCTGGCATTTATTTTGGCTGCTTATTTGGTACAACGCCAGCAGCGCCAAATTTTGCTCTATGCTTTTGGCATGCAATCGTTGGCGGTGTTTGGGGTATTGATGCTAATTCAGCTCACCGTGATGGTGGTTTATTTTCTAAACGAACATCAATTTGGCGGCTGGGGGCTGTTGATTTCGCCCTTTATCGGCGCCTTTTTATGGCCTTTACTGAATAATCTGATGCTCACCTTAACCAGCATCCGTCGCCGCTCATGAGCTCATTGCAATTCCGCACTCGTCCGCAAAAACCGCGCACACGCAACCGCCGCGACCACAGCATACGTGTACTGGTGGCGTTTGGCCTGATTTTGCTGTGCTTTTGCTTATTGGTTGCCCGTTTTGTGTGGCTGCAGGTGGTGAAGCACGAAGACTTTATGGTGCAAGCCACCCAAAACCGCATTTCATTGATTCCCACCCCGCCCACCCGTGGTGAAATCGTGGATGCCAACGGTGTGGTGCTGGCACACAACTATCCGGCTTATTCGCTGGAAATCATCCCCAATCAAATTCCCGGCAAAATGGAAGACACCATTGCCGCGCTGCGTGAATATGTTGACATCACCGAAGGCGATATGCGCCGCTTTCAGCGTTTCCGTGCCGACTTCCGTTCCTACGAAAAAGTACCGCTGAAATTAAAACTCAGCATTGAAGAAGCCAGCAAAATGGCCGCGCAGCTTTACCGCTTTCCCGGCGTAGAAATCAATGCGCGCACCTTTCGCGATTATCCTTACGGCCCGCTCACCGCCCACATCATCGGCTACATCGGCCGCATCAGCGACCGCGACATGAAAAAGCTGGACGAAGACAACTTAACCTCGCTCTACCGCGGCAGCACCCACATCGGCAAAATGGGGCTGGAAGACTATTATGAGCGCCAGCTGCACGGCCTGCCCGGCTATCAAGAGGTTGAAAAAGACGCCCAAGGCAATATCGTGCGCACCCTTAAATCGGTGCCCTCCACCACCGGCCAAACCCTTAAGCTCGCGCTCGACATCCGTGTGCAAGAAGAAGCCTACCGGCTGATGGCCAACCGTCGTGGCGCCGTGGTGGCGATTAACCCGCAAACCGGCGGTATTCTGGCGTTTGTGTCCAAGCCCAGCTACGACCCCAATCTGTTTATCGACGGCATCGACAGCGAAACCTGGAAAAGCCTGAACGAAGATTGGCAGCGCCCACTGATTAACCGCGTTACCCAAGGCATGTATCCGCCCGGCTCCACCTTTAAGCCGTTTATGGGCATGGCGGCGCTGGAAAGCGGCCACATCAGCCAAACCACCGTACTGCCTTCGCCCGGTGCTTGGAGTATTCCCGGCTCCAGCCACCAATTTCGTGATTCCGTGCGCAGCGGCCACGGCTCGGCCAACCTCAGTAAAGCCATCCAAGTTTCTTCCGACACCTTTTTTTACCGCTTAGGCTATGAAATGGGGATTGATAAGGTGGCGCCGTATTTGGCCCAGTTTGATTTAGGCCGCCAAACCGGCATTGATTTGAACAACGAATACCGTGGCATCCTACCCAGCCGCGAATGGAAAGAAACCCGCTTTGCCAAATCCAAACCGTCGGTGCGCGCTTGGCAGCCTGCCGATATGGTATCGGCCAGCATCGGCCAAGGCTACAACACCTATACGCCTTTGCAAATGGCGCACGCCACCGCCATTCTGGCCAACGACGGCGTGGTGTTTCGCCCGCACTTGGTGAGCCAATTATTGGATCACAACAGCCAGCAAATCACCCTGATTGATCCCAAGCCGGTTAAAACGCTGCCGTTTTCACGCAGCAATTTCGAGTATGTGAAACAAGGCATGGTAAAAGTGTTGCAGCCCGGCGGCACCGCGTGGCGCGTCGGCCAAGGCTTGCAATACAGCATGGGTGGCAAAACCGGCACCGCACAAGTGGTGCAAATCAAGCAAGGCGCCAGCTACAACGCCGCCGCCCTGGCCGAACAACACCGCGACCATGCTTGGTTTATTTCGTTTGCGCCGGTTAACAATCCGCAAATTGCGGTGGCGGTGATTTTGGAAAACGGCGGCTGGGGTGCCAGCGCTGCCCCTGTGGCACGCGGTTTGAGCGACTTTTATCTGCTGAAACTCAAGAATCTACCACAAAGCAGCGCCCCGGCACCCGCACCGGCCAGTGATGCCGCTTGGCTGAACAACGACGCGTTGATGGACGAAGAGAAAAACAGCCATCACCCCGTACCGCCCCTATTGCGCGCCTTCCGCCCGCAAACCGCTTCGGAAACCGCCCCGTGAATACCGACACCCCGTGGATAAAACAACTGTGGGCACGCCTGTGGGCGCCCATGGACGTATGGCTGTTTTATGCCATGCTGGCCATTTATGTGATGAGCTTGTTTTTGCTCTACTCCGCCGATGGACAAGATTTTGGCCAGCTGGAAAACAAAACCCTGCACACCATTATGGGCTTTGTGCTGCTATGGGGAATTGCCAAAACACCGCCGCAGATTCTGAGCAATTTTGCCCCACCGTTGTATTTATTGGCTGTGCTCTTGTTATTTGGGGTACATTTTTTTGGCATTACGGTGAACGGCTCTACCCGTTGGCTCAATTTAGGCGTGGCGCGCATCCAGCCTTCTGAAATCATGAAAATCGCCCTGCCGATGATGGTGGCGTGGTATTTTCAAAAATACGAGCTGGGCTTGCGCTGGTATCACTATTTGGGGGCTTTGCTGCTGATTATGGTGCCCGGTGCGCTGATTTTGAAGCAGCCCGATTTGGGCACCGCCACGCTGATTATGGCCTCCGGCTTATTTGTGGTGTTTTTTGCCGGGCTGCCGTGGAAAGCCATTTTTGCCGCCATTATCGGCTTTGCCGCCTTATTGCCTTTGGTGTGGCTCTACGGCATGCACGACTACCAACGCACCCGCGTGCTCACCCTGTTTGACCCCACCAAAGACCGTCTCGGTGCGGGCTACCATATCCTGCAATCGATGACCGCCATCGGCTCCGGCGGCGTGTGGGGTAAAGGCTGGCTGGGCGGCTCGCAAACGCATCTGGACTACATTCCCGAGTCCACCACCGATTTTATCTTTGCCGTTTACGGCGAAGAATTCGGCTTAATCGGTAATCTATTGCTATTGGCGGTGTACACCTTTATTTTGGCACGCGGCCTTTACATCACCCTACGCGCGCCCACACTCTACAGCCGCACATTGGCCGGCGCCATCACCATGACGCTGTTTTGCTATATTTTTGTAAACATGGGCATGGTGAGCGGTATTTTGCCGGTGGTGGGCGTGCCCTTGCCACTGGTGAGCTATGGCGGCACCGCCACGCTGTCGATTATGGTGATGATTGCCATGCTGATGGGCATTGGCAATATGCGTAAACATTGATAACTGAAACGACTTAATCATGAGTTTTGAAGTCAGCAAAATCCTGCTCGCCTTTTTGGTATTGATAAACCCCTTGGCCGCGCTCACCATTTACCTAGACGCCACCGCCGACTACACCCGCGCCGAGCGCCGGGCGGTGGCGCGCATTTGTGCCATCAGCGTTTTTATTATCATGGTGATTTTTACCCTTACCGGCCAATACATCCTCAAAGGGCTGGGCATTTCCATAGGCGCGTTTCAGGTAGCCGGTGGCTTATTGGTGTTTATGATTGCCTTATCGTTGATTAACAACAGCAACAAACCGATTAAGCCCAAAGTGGGCATTGAAGAAAATGCCGCTTTGCAAACCAGCAATAAAAGCAGCATCGGCGTGGTGCCGCTGGCCATGCCGATGGTAATCGGCCCCGGCGGTATTTCCACCGTGGTGATTTACGCTTCCAGCAGCCAAACCTATATACACACCTTGTCGATTATCGCCGCCAGCCTGATTATCAGCATTATCTGCTACCTCACCTTACGCGCCGGCAACCAAGTGAGCCGCTATTTGGGCAATACCGGCATGAGCATCCTCAACCGTGTGATGGGCTTGCTGCTCGCCGCCGTGGCGGTGGAAATCATGGCTACAGGGTTAAAAGCCATTTTTCCTGATTTGAGTTAACACCGTTATAGCAAAACCGCCTTTCAGGCAGCCTAAAGAAAATCCATCTATCTGAGGCTGCCTGAAAGGCGGTTTGGTTTTTTACCCATTATACCAATTCGAAAAAATAACCTAACTGCGTTGGCTCGCCTTAGCGCACAGCGAACGATTTTGTAAGGCGTAGGCGTGCCAACAAACTCTGTTCCGTACTAGCTGTACTGTCTGCGGCTCAGCTCAAAGAGAACGATTTACTAGAGTGCTGAAGCACCGAGTAAATCTGTTCCGCCTTGTTATCTTATTTTTTCGAATTGGTATTACAGCTTGAGCTGTTCAATCGCAAAATCAATGTCTTTATCACCCCGACCAGACAAATTCACCAGCAAACGCTGGCTGCCATCCAATTGCGCGGCACGGCGCAAGGCGTAGGCGATGGCGTGTGCCGATTCCAGCGCGGGGATAATGCCTTCCTCGCGCGACAAGGTTAAAAAGGCGGCCAAGGTTTCCGCATCGGTGGCGGTTTCATAGCGGGCGCGGCCGATGTCTTTTAAATGGCAGTGCTGCGGCCCCACCCCCGGATAATCCAAGCCGGAAGCAATCGAATGCACTGCTGCCGGATTGCCGTTTTCGTCTTGCAGATAATAACAATGAAAGCCCTGAATAATACCCGGCTTGCCCAGTGTGAGCGTGGCGGCATGGCGTGGCGTGTTCAGCCCTTCGCCCGCAGGCTCTACGCCCACCAAGGCCACTGCCGCATCGTCGATAAAGGCATTAAACAGCCCCAGCGCATTCGAGCCGCCGCCCACGCAGGCCACCACCTCATCAGGCAGCCCGCCGTATTGGCTTTGAAACTGTTCGCGCGCCTCATGCCCCACAATCGATTGAAAATAGGCCACCAGCTCCGGATAAGGTGCTGGCCCCACCACCGAGCCGATGGCAAACATGCTGTGCTGCAAATCCTGCAAATACGCGCCAAACGCGCTGTCCACCGCTTCTTTTAAGGTACCCGCCCCCGCCGACACCGGCACCAATTTGGCACCCAAAATCTTCATGCGCGACACATTCGGATGCTCTTTGGCCATGTCCACCACGCCCATGTGGATTTCACATTCCAAGCCCACCAAGGCCGCCGCCGTGGCCAGCGCCACGCCATGCTGCCCGGCGCCGGTTTCGGCAATCACTTTTTTCTTGCCCAGCTTTTTGGCCAACAGCGCTTCGCCAATACAATGGTTGATTTTGTGCGCACCGGTGTGATTCAAATCTTCGCGCTTCAAATAAATTTGCGCACCGCGCTGCGACAGTGTTTTGGCATGGTAAATCGGGCTGGGTCGGCCGACATAGGTTTGCTGCAAGCGCTTCATTTCGGCAATAAAATCGGCATCGCCGATAATACTGCGAAACCCGGCCTCAATTTCCGCCATCGCCACCGCCAAACCCGGATGGTCAATCTTGCCGCCATGTATGCCGAAAAAGCCGTTATCGTTGGGCAACACCACCGAATTTAATTGTTCCCGCACCATTTTTTATCCTTTGTTTGTTATGAATATAAACCGCTTAACCGTTTTATTTTACGTTGCTTTACGTAGGGAATAAAGCCTAAAGGCTGCCTGAAAAACATTCAGGCAGCCTTTAGACATAAAAGCATACAAAAAAAACCCGCTGTTATCCACAGCGGGTTTTTTCACAGCTTTGCAGCAATCGCGATTAGCGTTTTTTGCCGGTTACCGCAGCCACAGGCAGATTGTCGTTGCGCTTCAGTGCCACGCTGGATACGCCGTCCGGGAATACGATATCAGACAAATGCAGGATTTGGCCTGCTTGTACTTTAGATACATCCAATTCCAATGCGGCCGGGATGTCTTTGGGCAGTGCCAATACTTCTACAGTGTTGTTCAGCAAAGAAACACGGCCGCCTTGCAGTTTCACCGCCACAGAAGCTTCGGCGTTGAGCAGGTGTACCGGAATGCGGATTTGTACCGGTTTGTTCATGTCCAGCGCTTGGAAGTCGATGTGTTGCACTTGTTGTTTGAACGGGTGCATTTGGAAGTCACGCACGATTACGTCGTGGGTTTTGCCGTCCAGGTTCAGCTTGATGATGGCGGTGTGGAAAGATTCTTTTTCCAAAGCGTAGAACATGGCTTTGTGCTCTACGGCAATGGCCACAGGCTCGGTGCCTTCACCGTACAAAACAGCCGGTACTTGGCCTTCGCGACGCAGGCGGCGGCTCGCACCAGTGCCCTGTGCTTCGCGATTTACAGCATTGATTTCGTAAGACATAGTATAAAACTCCAAAAGATAAAAACGTCGTCATCGGCCGCGACCAGCTTAAGACGACAGGGGTTTACGGGAGAAACAGCGCTCCCGGCGCAACCAAATCCTCGTTAAAGAGGTAGGATACGGATTCTTCATTGCTGATGCGGCGCACGGTTTCGGCCAGCAAGCCCGCAATGGTCACTTGGCGGATGCGGCCGCAAGCATGGGCGGCTTCCGACAAGGGGATGGTATCGGTAACCACCACTTGGTCGATATCGGACGAGGCAATGCGGTTCACTGCTTCGCCGGAAAACACCGGATGGGTGGCATAAGCCAACACGCGCTCGGCACCGCGCTCTTTCAGCGCCGAGGCCGCTTTGCACAAGGTGTTGGCGGTGTCGATCATGTCGTCGACAATCAAACAGGTGCGGCCTTGGATATCGCCGATGATGTTCATCACTTCGGCCACATTGGCTTTGGGGCGGCGTTTGTCGATAATCGCCAAATCGGCGTTCAACACTTTGGCCACCGCACGGGCGCGCACCACGCCGCCGATATCGGGGCTTACCACGGTGAGGTTGTCGATGCGTTGCTTTTCGATGTCGTGAATCAAAATCGGGGTGGCGTAGATATTGTCTACCGGAATATCGAAAAAGCCTTGAATTTGGTCGGCATGTAAATCCACGGTTAACACGCGGTCGATACCGGCCGAATACAGCATATTGGCCACCAGCTTGGCCGAAATCGGCACCCGCACCGAGCGCGGGCGGCGGTCTTGGCGGGCGTAGCCGAAATACGGAATTGCCGCGGTGATGCGCCCGGCAGAAGCCCGCTTGAGCGCATCGGCCATGGCCAATACTTCCATCAGGTTGTCGTTGGTGGGTGCGCAGGTGGGCTGCAAAATAAACACATCGCGCCCGCGCACGTTTTCCAGCAATTCGATGGCAATTTCACCATCGGAAAACTTGCTCACCGAGGCACGCCCCAGTGAAATGTCCAAATGCTTAACCACATTGCTGGCCAATGTGGGGTTGGCGTTTCCGGTGAACACCATCAGGCTGTCGTAAGCTGCCATCTCGTCTGTACCTGCCAATTGCTTGTATATGGGTGGGAACATACCGTTTGCACTCCATCAAGGGGTGTTTGTTCAATAACGGTGTTACTGTGCAGCGCGTATGATACCACTGCGCCCTCTTTAGGCCAAAGTGTTAATTCACGTATGCGGCTTGGGTTTATTTAAACACCAAAGAAGCGTGTAAGTTGCCTTACACGCTTCCGGATATTTTGGCTGGGGAGGTAGGATTCGAACCTACGCATGCTGGGATCAAAACCCAGAGTCTTAACCACTTGACGACTCCCCACTATCAAACCAGGCAGAGGCTGCCTGAAAGCCTGAACGGGTGGCTGGGGAGGTAGGATTCGAACCTACGCATGCTGGGATCAAAACCCAGAGTCTTAACCACTTGACGACTCCCCAACAACACACATCAACCGTAAAACGGATGGCTGGCCAAATTGGCGGCCAAATACGTTTGATGCGTGCTTGAAACTTGCTGGTAAACCGCTTGTGCCGCCGCTTCCGATTCAAAGCGTAAAAATACACAAGCCCCCGATCCGCTCATCATCGGCTTGCCATGGGCAGCCAGTGCTTCAAATGCGGCTTTTACCTCGGGATATTCAAACAAAACAACACTTTGCATATCGTTGCGCCAGTGTTGTGGCGTTTGAAAGACTGGCATTATGCTGGCTTCGGAATGGCGTGTCAAGCCCTGATGCGAAAAAACCACCGCCGTGCTCACATGCACCGGCGGCTTCACAATCACATACCATTGTTTCGGCAATGAAAGCGGATGCAAATCCTCGCCCACGCCCCGCGCAAAGGCGTTTTCGCCAAAAATAAAAAACGGCACATCGGCACCCAATGCCAAGCCCAGCGCCATCAATTGTGCTTTATCCAAGCCGCATTGCCACAAACGGTTTAAGGCCATCAACACCGTGGCCGCATCCGAGCTGCCGCCACCCAAGCCGCCGCCGGTGGGAATGCGTTTGTGCAACCATATTTCTACGCCCAAAGGGCTGCCTGAAGCCTGCTTCAGAGCCGCTGCAGCGCGATAAGCCAAATCCTGCGCAACCGCCACACCGGCCGTGGGCGTGTGCAATATCATCTGCCCGTCATGGCGCGGCAGCAAATACACCGTGTCGCACAAATCAATCAGCGTAAACACGCTTTCGAGCAAGTGATAGCCGTCGGCACGGCGGCCGGTGATGCGCAAATCCAGATTCAGCTTGGCCGGCGCGGCAAATGCCTGTGCGGCGGATGGAATTGGGGCTAAATCTGAGATTGAATCGACCGACATACAGATACCTGTTGGGTTGGGTTAGTTGCAAAGATTAAGTTTAATTAAAGGCTGCCTGAAAAACGCACACCCTACTTTAGGCAGCCTTTAATACCAATTCTAAAAAATAACCTTACAAAATAAAGCAGTTTGACAATACTATCCGCGTCGGTCGAATTCTTGAATCCGGCGTTTGGCCATCGGCCAAAGTGATGCGGGGCCTTGTTCTGCGAACAAGCGTCGGATTCAAGAATCCGACCTACGATCTGTGTCAAAATCTATACCAATATAAAGGCTGCCTGAAAGATTGATACCCTTTTCAGGCAGCCTTTACCCTTCATACACCACGCAGTGCGCAACGCCCGATTTTCATTGTGCGCAAATCCAGCGGCTGGAATTGGTCGAACACCAAGCGGATGTTCAAGCGTTCGTTTTCCAGCACCAGAATTTTGGGCGACACGCCGTCGGCCATCAATTGGCGGCCAATCAGCCAGCCCGATTGGCGCAAACGGCCATCGGCGAGGATTTCATGTGCTTCACCCGGCGCCCAGCGGCCACGCGCCCATTGGTTGAGGTGGCTCATGGGCAAGGTGAAGCCGAGTAGGTTTTGGCTGAGCGCTTCGATGCTGTCGGCGCGGTATTGGCGCGCGCTGCTGTCTTCGGCAATCACCCCCTCGCTATCGCGGCACAACACGCCCACGGTATTGCCTAAAGGGGTGTTGACGCTGATGTTTTGCACCGTGCCGAAATCCTGCCATTCAAAATTGGCATACGAGCCTTTTTCGCCCTCGCGCACCGCCAAGCGGCCTTCGCTGCTAAAGCCTTCTGCGCTATCGGTATCGGCCTGCCAGCCTGCTTGTTTGAGCAGCGTATTGAAATTGGTACAGGCCGCCAATACCGCAGCGGCCAGCAATAACAAGAGTTTATTGATCATATTGATACGATTTCCATTGTTTGCCATGATTTTAGGCTGCCTGAAAACGCAGCAGGCAGACGCTGTATCAGCTAACGAGACTTTGGCACAGCATGCGCATCGGTGGCCTTAACAGGCGCGCGTTGCAACAATAAGGCACTCAGCAAATTCCTAAATAAAACCCCTGCCGTATATGCGTTTGGGTTGGATACATCCATGCTTACGTACCAGGCTTCACTGATTGAAGCAAACACCGTTTCCCCAAGCATCTCGAATTGCCCATCCAAGCCTTGGGTTAATTGACCTAAATCGGCTTGATTTGCCTGCATCTCAACCACGCGGATTTTACCGGACTCAAATATATAATCGGTGATGAATGGCCTACTGCTTGCACCACCATTCCATAAAATCCGAACTTTTTCAATGTAATCACCATGCAAAGGGCTGTAGAAAAAGTAATAAAAGCTGCTGGTGGCATCCTCATCAAGGCGGACATATTCGATTAGCATATTTTCTTTGCGCTCATCCGCCGATGCCAATACAGGCATCAACAAACAAACAAGTAAAGTAGCACAGGGAATCATGCGTGCAATTGCGGTGGTGAGCTTCATATGCGCTGCCTGTATCCATCCGTTGAAAGGGCTAGCTTGGCGTCTTTGGATATGCGTTTTTCACCATGGCTAGGTCGAAGTACCTGTTCACAATCTTTTATTCCGTTTCTTTATCAGCAAAGATACGCGCCCAAGCGGGCTTTAGCTGTGTTTTTTGTCTTGCCTGCACCTTTTTCTGCACTAAAACCGCTTATAAAAAAGAGCATAAACAGAACCTAACGTATTTTAAGGATTAGTCACACCCAAACGGCGCAAGGTATCGCGCAGCACGCGGTGTTGCGGCTGTTGCTGCAAGGCGGTGCGCCACACCTGCCGCGCTTCTTCCTGCCGCCCCAATGTCCACAAAACTTCGCCCAAATGGGCGGCCACTTCGGCATCGGGTATTTGGTCGTAGGCAAACTGCAAATACGGCAACGCCGCTTCGGCATCGCCTTTCAGAAAATAAGCCCAGCCCAAGCTGTCGTTGATGGGGGCAGACTGGCTGTCGAGCTGGTAGGCTTCTTCAATCAGACGCATGGCCTCGGGCCATTCGCTTTTGGGCAGCGACAACATGGTGTAGCCCAAGGCGTTCAAACCGTCGGGGCTGTTCGGTTTCATGGCCACAAAGCGGCGCAAATCGGCCACTGCACGCTGCGGCTGGTTTAAATCATTGGCATAAACAATACCGCGCTCATACAGCACTTCGGCAATGCGTTCTGTACGCTCGGGGCTGGCGGTGGCTTTTTCGGCTTGCGCCAATAAGCGGTTATAGCTGGCCAGTTTTTGCGCCGGCGTTTGGTATTGGCCAATCACAAACAGGCGCAAACGCCACAAATCGCCGCTGTCATAAATCTGACCGACTTGCGGGCTGATGGCGGCGGCCGCATCCAAGTGGCGGCTGGCCGCAGCCCAGTTTTTGTCTTCCGCCGCAATCATCGTTAACAATAATTGCTTGTCAAACGCCATATCGGCAGCGGTGATTTTTTCTGCCCACTTCCTGGCTAAAGCCGTTTGTTCGTCGTCCATTAAGCGGGAGGCGGCCAGAAAAGCAGCGCGGCTTTTTTGTGCCTGCGTGCCGATGGCATAGGCTTTGTCCAAATAGCCCAAGGTGTCGGCGGTGGGTGCTTGCTGACTTACCGACAATACGGCGGCTTGCAGATACAGATCGGCATCCGGGCTTTGGGTGAGTAATTTTTGCAACCAAGCATAGGCTTGCGGCCATTGCTTGCTGCTGATTAAGGTATCCACATACAGGCTTTGCCACATCGGCGGCAAGGCGTTGATGTCGGTTTGCTTAAAGAACGACACCAGCACTTGCGGGCGGTATTGGTTAATCAATTTCAGCGTTAGCAAGGTGGCCGGGCGCACATCGCCATCCAGCTCGGCCAATTTTTGCAAGGCGCTCACCGCATCTTGGCTGCGGTTGCTTTGCGCCGAGAAAATGGCATCCGCAATCATCGCCTCGGGCATATCGGCATGATTTTGCGCCGCTTTGTGTATCGGTGCCGCTGCATCTGCCGCCAGCTCGGGATGGCGCAGGCTCATTTGCGCCATTTGCAGAAAAATACGCCGTGTTTTGTAGTCGGAAGCATCGGCCAATACGTCGTCCAGCCCGGCCGCCACCGCCCCAACATCCCCCTGTGCCAAAGCCATTTCCCACACCATGCGCTTTTGTGCCGCCGAAGGCGTGGGCTCCAGCTGCTGCCAGCGGGTTAAAATGGCCTGTGCTTGCGGCACGGCATCGGCATTGAGTGCAATTTCCATACCGCGCTCGGCCACTTCCGGGTCGCGCGTGCGCTCCAACATCACCATATACGTGGCCAAGGCGCTGCCCACCTGGCCTTGATCCAGCACCATTTCGCTGGCCAGCAAGGTAAACACATTATTGGCACGCTCGGCAATGGCCACACGCTGCTGCCGCTCATTGTCGCCCTGACGCAGCACTTGGGTTTTGGCGTGCTGTAATTTGGTTTCGATGGCGGGCAGCTGTGCGCCGCTGGCCGCTTCATTGGCCTGCGCGGCAGCAGCAGCGGGCAGCAACATCAAGGCCACGGCCACGGGGGTGATTCGATAAGCCCAATGCAACATATTCTGGTTTTCCTTCGGCACAAACGGAACTTGCGTTCACAAAGCCGCTACTTTAACACAGCCTTTTTGCGCTGCGTTTTGCCGCTTAACAAATTTTACCCGCCCATGCCTATCTTCAGGCAGCCAAGCCTTGTTTGGCCTTGCTTGCTTGTGCTATGTTGCACACCTTTAGCTTTCATATCCACACCATGCCCGAATTGCCCGAAGTTGAAACCACCCGCGCCGGTATTGCTCCGCACATCAGCGGCAAAGCCTTTGCGCAGGTTCACATCCGCCAGCCCAAATTACGCTGGCCGGTAAACCCCGATTTGGCGGCGGTGTTAAGCGGCCAAACCGTGGCGGCGGTGAGTCGGCGTGCCAAGTATCTGCTGATTCACACCGGCGCCGGTTATCTGATTATCCATTTGGGCATGTCCGGCAGCCTGCGTATTTACGAGCCCGGCCAACATCCGCCGCCGCAAAAACACGACCACGCCGATTTTGAATTTGCCGACGGCACCTTGCTGCGTTTCCACGACCCGCGCCGTTTCGGCGCCATTTTGTGGTTTGCGGGTGCATTGGAACACCATCCGCTGCTGCAACACTTGGGGCCGGAGCCTTTAAGTGCTGGCTTCGATACCGTTTATTTACAGCACACCCTAGCCAAACAAAAACGCGCCATCAAACTGGCGTTGATGGACAATGCCGTGGTGGTGGGCGTGGGCAATATCTATGCCAACGAAGCACTGTTTCAGGCAGCCATCACCCCCACTCGCGCCGCCAACAGCCTGCAAGCGCACGAATACACCGCACTGGTGGCGGCGGTTAAAGATGTTTTGCAACGTGCTTTGGCCGCCGGCGGCAGCACCCTGCGTGATTTTGTGAACAGCGAAGGGCGCAGCGGCTATTTTCAGCAACAATATGCAGTGTATGGCCGCCAAAACGAAAATTGCCCGCGCTGTGGCGGCCTGATTTACAAAATCACCCAAGGGCAGCGCAGCAGCTTTTACTGCCCGCAATGCCAACATTAAGCCCAACACCACCATGAATGCTCAAAAAAACACCCCGTTTCTGCTTGCGCTATACCGCCTGTGGCGGCTATTTTGGTGGCTGGCCGGTGCCGGCTGGCGTGTATCGCGCTTTGGCCGCCTCAGCCCCAAACAACGCGATGCGGCCATGATGGGCATTGCCGAGCGGCTGCTGAAAATTTTGCATATCCGCCTGAATGTAAGCTGCCACGCCCAATGTCCGGCCAACCCACCGGTGTTGGCGGTGGCCAACCATGTTTCGTGGCTGGATATTTTTGTGCTGATGGCACTGTATCCGAGCGGTTTTATTGCCAAGCAATCCATCCGCCACTGGCCGGTGGTGGGCACCTTGGCCGCGCATGTGGGCACCGTGTTTATCAACCGCCACTCGCGCACCGATGCGGGCAATGTCAACTAAACCATTGCCCACACCTTGGCGGCCGGACAAAGCGTAACCTTCTTCCCCGAAGCGCGCACCTCCGACGGCTTAAACGTATTGCCGTTTAAAGCCGCGCTGTTTCAAGCCGCCATCGACACCAACACCCCGGTACAGGCCATGGCCTTGCGCTACCTAAACCCGCACGGCCAACGCAGCACCGCCGCTGCTTGGGTAGGCGACACGCCGTTTTTTGCTTCTTTGTGGCGCATCGCCCGCCAGCCGCACATCACCGCCCAAGTGGACTTCGCCTTACTGATGGGCAGCGGCTACACCGACTGCGCCGACCGCTATCAGCTCAAAGACGCTGCCGAGCAGTTTATCCGCCATAAAGTGAATGGGGATGGCTAGGGTCTGCTCGCATTTCAGCTTAGCTGTTTAAAAAACGCACCCAGTATGAATACACGGGTGCGTTTTTTAAACAGCAGTTTGACAACATCATCTAAGGCTGCCTGAAAATCAATTCAAATCTTTCAGACAGCCTTGATAAAACCCACGCCTATCTGCCCTTAAACATTGGCCTCGGCATTGATTTGCCGCAGCAGCGCCACCGGATCGCTTGCTCCGGTAATCGGACGCCCCATCACCAAATAGCTGCTGCCCGCGGCCAGTGCTGCTTGCGGGGTCATGATGCGGCGTTGGTCGTCGTTATTCGCGGCCACATTGGGGCGGATGCCGGGGGTAACCAGTACAAAATCCGCACCCAAATGCTGGCGCAACAGCGATGCTTCTTGTGCCGAGCACACCACGCCATCCAAACCGGAAGATTGCGCCAACTGCGCCCAACGCAGCACCAGCTCGGCCACCGGCAATTCAAGGCCGATTTCGGCCAAGTCGGCCTGCTCCATGCTGGTGAGCACGGTAACGCCAATCAACAAAGGTTTGTGCGATAAAGGCGCTAGCGCGTCCACCGCGGCTTCCATCATGCGCCGCCCGCCCAAGCTGTGCATGTCCACCATCCACACACCCATTTCGGCAGCCACTTTGCAGGCCGCCGCCACGGTGTGCGGAATATCGTGGTATTTCAAATCCAAAAACAATTTAAAGCCTTGCTGAATCAGGTTTTCGGCCAAGCGGCGGCCAGTGGCGGTAAACAATTCTTTGCCGATTTTAAGCTGGCACAGTGTGGGATCGAGCCTGCGCACAAAGTTCAAGGTTTCATCGGCACCGGCAAAGTCAAGCGCCACAATCACCGGCGTGCGTTGTACCGGCTGGCCGCCATCGAGGATTAAAGGATTCATAAGATTTTGTTTCTTTGCAATTTATTTTTACGCAAACGGATGGTTTGGCTGCCATAAGGCTGCCTGAAAGGGTTTTATAGTGAATTGAATTGAAACTAATACGGCTGGTCTGCCGTGCGCACCGCCAAACCCCATTGTTGCGATGCGGCTTCAAAATCGGCACTGTCGGCCTGCGGCACGATGGCAAGGCAATAATAATCACCGCCGGTTGCGGTATTGTACAACACCGCGCCGTGCGCCAAAAACTGCGCATAAGCCGCCTGCATCAGCGTTTCGGGCAGGTCTGCATCTTTATTTTGTGCCGTCCATACCAGCTGGAAACCAAAACGTGCCGCCATCTCTGCCGTCCAATCGATAAATGACTCGCCGTCTTTCCAATCCACCAGAAAAGCACGTTGCGCATCCAATAATTCGCCGGTGCCGAAATGAATAATATTATCCGGCTGCCAATCGGTTTCCCCTTCTGCCACCAATTCAGCCGCCACGCCTTGATACACGGCGTCAACATCTTGCGGCTGATCCCGATACAGCACCGCCAACCAATGGCGAAATGCGGCGGCATCCGCAGCAGCCGTATGCTGCGGCGGTGGAAGGGTTTGCACATCCGACTGTGGCCGGCGGCGCTTGAGCAACAACAATAAAAACACGGCCAATAGGCCAAAAATCATCATGTATTTCATGATTCAAGACCTTATACCGGCAAGACAAACTCTGCCTGATGCGCGGCCACATACTCAGCCGCCGCGGCCAAATCCTCATCGGCCACATCGTAGTAATCGCCGTCCAAGTCTTCAAAAGCCGCAAATTGGGCGCGCAAGGCATCCACATCAACCTCATCACTGGCCAGTGCTTCGATTTGGCCGCCGTGCTCGGCATACAGCACCCGCGCTTTGTCCAGCACCTTGGGCGTGGCTTTGATGCCCCAACGGCGCAGGCTGTCGGCCAAGGGGTTGGCAAACACATAATCACCATAGCCCGCCGCAATCAGCTGTACAAAGCCGCCCTCTTGCACTTGGCTGTCCAGATAACAATATGCCAGCAAAGTGTGCTGCGCATCGCTGAGCTTGGCCATGCCCGCTTCTTCGCCTTGCTCGGCCAAGAAATCCAGATATTCGGCGGCCAAGGCATACAGTTGTTCTACGCTCATGCGCTTTCCTTTATCGCTTGTATTTAAGGTTTCAGGCAGCCTTAAGGCTGCCTGAAAGATAACGCTACACTTCAATGCGGTTGGGCGTAAATGTTTCCCACTTATTGCACGCCGGGCAATGCCAGAAAAACACTTGCGATTTGAAATGGCAATGGCGGCAGCGGTACATCACCGCTTTTTGCATTTGCCGCCCCACCACACTGCGCATCAAGTCGGCATCGGCACGCCAAGTGGGATCCATATCGCTGATTTGCAAACCAAGCAAACGGTATACCCCGGCCAAATCGGGCTTGGCACGCACCAATTCGGCAGCGGTTTGCGCCGCCGCTTGTTCGCCGTAGAGCAACAATGATTTT
>RRZU010517015.1_pt1 | contig 28609 bp, 29 predicted proteins | sample 2165561 | NCBI WGS metagenome assembly RRZU01 (sample SAMN10456909, study PRJNA506462) | wastewater metagenome | isolation source: wastewater sludge | place: USA: Moscow, Idaho | reverse complement strand
GGCAACAGCGGCGCGATCCGCTCCCATTGATACTCCGTCAGCGCATGGCGCTTGATCATCGGTGAACTCTCTTCAACACAACTCTTCCAGATACGACACAAGTACACTTTTAGATGCCTTTTAATTGATGACAGGCCCTAACTCTTTGGAAAGAATCGGGCCGAGCCACGACCGGCGGACGCTTTGGTCAGGATTGATCAGGCCTCAGCCGATCAAGATCGGCGCGCGCTTGAGAAAGGCCGCGCGGTCGGCGGCGGCGGGGATGTGCTCGGCCAACCGCTGGTACAGCTCCAGCGGCGTTCCCGCCTTGATGGCAGCCTGCTTAACCAGCACCTTGGCGATGGGACCGAGATAAACCGCCAAATCCCGCCGGGCGGTTTCCAGCGTGGCCTGATCGAAAGAGCCCAAGGAGGCGCTCATCTGGCTGGCCGCCGAGGTGCTCCCCATCGTCTTGGCGCCGCCGATGGTGCCGCCCAACACCCCCCGCATCCGGCGCTCGAACAGCAGTCGATCCGGCTCGTTGGGGACGGACGCCCGCAAGCGTTGGACCAGCTCCGCCGGACTGCTCACCTGGAGGGCCGTGCGCCGCACCAGCACTTTGGCGCCCGGCCCCAGAATCTCGGTCAGAAAGCGCTCGGCCTGGGCCAGCATGACCGGATCCCAGCCCGCCGGGACGTTGGAGGGGGGCGGTTCCGGGGCCTGGACCGGGGCCACCCGGATCAGCGTGGAGCCATCGACCGTCACCTCGCGCTCCACCAACCGCAGCTTTTCCAGGGCGGCGATGAACTCGCCGGCATTCTGGAATCGCTGGTCCGCCGACTTGGCCAGCGCCTTGGCGAGCACGGCGTCGAGTTCGGTCGGCAACCGGGGATTGACTCGCGTCACCGGCTGCGGGGAATCGTGCAGGACCTTGTACATCAGGTCGCTGGCGCTGCCGCCCGCGAACGGGCGAACTCCGGTCAGAGTCTCGAACAGCACCACGCCGGTGGCGTAGAGATCGGCCCGCCGGTCCACCTCCCGGCCGCCGAACTGTTCCGGCGCCATGTAGGCCGGCGTGCCCACCGTCATGCCGTGCTGGGTCATGCCGCTGGCGGCTTCCATCCGGGCGATGCCGAAATCGGACACTTTCACTTGGCCGTCCGGCAACAGAATGATGTTGCCCGGCTTGATGTCCCGATGCACCACGCCGCAGGCGTGCGCGTGGTCCAGCGCGTGCAGGACCTGGACGGCCACCGCCACGGCGTTGGCCAGCGGCAGCGGCTGGCGCTCCTTGAGATAATCGCGCAGCTCCCGGCCCTGCACGTACTCCATGACGATGTAGGGAATCCCTTTCTCTTCGCCGAACTCGAACACCGTGACGATGTTGGGATGCAGGCAGCGGCCGGCGGCGCGCACCTCGCGGCGAAACCGCTCCAGCCATTCCGCACCGTCCTCGCCTTCCAGCAGGGCGCGGTGAATGGTCTTGATCGCGACCTGACGGTCGATGGCCTCGTCGTAGCCGAGATAGACCACCCCCATGGCGCCGCGGCCGAGCGTTTTGGTCAGCCGGTAGCGGCCGATATGCGGCGGACGGGTTTTGCTGATGTCGCCGCTGTCGGTGGTCATGCCGTTATTCGCCCAGCATCTTCATGGCATTTTCCAGGCTCAGGCGCATCCGGTTGAACGACTGCGACAGAGACGAGATTTCATCCTTGCCCGGCCGCACGTACTCCGGCACGTCCGGCTTGCCCATGCTGACCTCGTTGGCGATATCGGCGATCCGCACCACCGGCCGGATCACCACGAAATGCAACAGGACGTTGAGCAGGACCAGCAGCAACAAAAACACGCCGCCCAGCAGGATCATGAAGGTGGTGAACGTCTGCTGGGCGCGCGCCAGCGGCACGGACATGGGCACCGAGACGATCTGCGCGCCGATGATCTCCTGCATTTTCCAGCCGAAGCCGTTGTTGACCCCGTAGATATCGGTCATGGTTTTGGGCGCGTCCTCGACCTTGCCGTGGCAGGTCAGACAGCCTTCGTCGTAGATTCCCAGCGGTCGCGCCAGATTGAGCATCCGGCCGGTCGGGGTGTCTCGCTCGACCACCAGTTCCTTGCGATCCGCGTTGTTGCGAAACTCGTGGATGATGTCCGCCTCCCAATCGGCGGCCCGGTCGTTGGGATTGGTGGGATTGAGCGCGGCTTCCTTGTAAGTGTAATCGGGAAATTTGGTCCGCAGCGCCTTGAAGCTCTGCGTCGCCGCGTAGGCCGACACCGTTTGAGGTAGAAACTGCCGCTTCATCTGCAAATTCAGCAGCGGCTTGACGTGTTCGGCGGTATAGGTGCGGGCGCCCAGCGCGCTTTCCATCATGATGCGGGCGTTTTGGACGACTTCTTCGCGGGCGTTCTGCTTGAGGATGCGGTCGGTCAGATAGGCCGCCAGCGCCATGCCGATCACGAAAGCCAGCAGCAGCACCAGGTTGAACTTCATGCGCAAACCCATGAATGAATTCCTTGAATTGCGTTGGTCGGGAGACGGTCAGCGGGATGGCGGACTGGAGCCCGCCGGCGGCTGGCAGTTTTGGTTCAGGGCGTCGTATGCCTTGCTGAACCCCGCCAGACTGAAATTGATCGGGAACGACTGGGTTTCCGGCCAGGTCGGCCAGAACCGCAGGTAGAGCGTGGCCTGGCGGCCTTCCCGCAGTTGGCGGACCAGTTCCGGCAAGTTCTGGTCGAAGATCAGGATCGTCTTGCGCGCCGTTTTGTCGCTGTGAATCGGCGGATTCTTGTCGATCACTAGCTGCAGGTCGGCGAACGACGGGTCCAGCTCCGATTGGGTGATCGCCAGCAGGCTGCCGCCGTTGAAAATCAGCGCGACCGGCGTGGTGTCGTCGTGGCCGGCCGGGGTGCTCGCGACATCCCCGCTCAGCAGGCAACGGGGCTGGCGGGTGAGCGGGTCGGGCTTGATCGCCGCCGTCCAACCGGCATCCGCCGGCGCGGGCACCAGCGCCAGCGCCAGCCCGCCGCACAAGCCGAGCGCGACCAGCCCGCGCCGCCAGCGGGCGCCGCTCGGATGGCCCAACAGATCTCTTGGTTTGACAGGCAGCACGGCTCGAGTCTCCCGTTGCGTTGGTTCGATGCTTGGATTCCGGTCCCCGCCGCCCGACCCGTTGCCCGCTTGACGCGACTCGGGCGCTTTCGGATGGCCGGTCGCGGACCGATTCCGGTATAGTGGTCACATTCGGTATAGCGTGAGATTAGACAGTTACTCCGGGGTACGCCATGATTCGGTCCGATATCGAGCCTCCCGACGCCATTCTGGCCAGCGACGGCCGCGCGGTCCGGCGACTGTTCCTGCGTCGGCCGAACGGGAGCGGGACGCCGGTGCTGGTGGACGCCGCCGGAACCGTGGTCGATCCTTGGGAAATGGAACTGCTGCGCTGGCCGGCCGCCGCCGAGGCGGCGCTGCGGCGCGGCGGCTATCTCGTCGATCGGTATCCCGACCCGGCCGAACTCTGGTGCAACTGCGCGGATTGAAGCCGGACGACGGTTTCGGGCCGGGTCGCGGCTCTTCATCTCATTGTCCGTCCGCGCGCCATTTTAGTTCAACGAGTGCCCAGCATGGATTTTCTCCCCGATCTGATCTCGTTTTTTCTGCATCTCGACCGCCACCTGGCCGAGTTGGCCGGCCAGTACGGCGGCTGGATTTACGCCATTCTGTTCCTGATCGTGTTTTGCGAGACCGGGCTGGTCGTCACCCCGTTTCTGCCCGGCGATTCCCTGCTGTTCGCGGCCGGCTCGCTGGCCGCCCTGGCCGACAGCGCCATGAACATTCACGTCCTGTTCCTGCTGATGGCGTTCGCCGCCATCGCCGGCAATACGGTCAACTACGCGGTCGGGCGCTACCTGGGCGAAAAAGCGTTCAGCCCGGACGCCCGGTTTCTCAAACAGCGCTATCTCGACCGCACCCACCGCTTTTTCGAGCGGCACGGCGGCAAAACTATCATCATCACCCGTTTCGCGCCGATCGTGCGCACCTTCGCCCCGTTCGTGGCCGGCGCGGGCGGCATGAGCTACGGCCGGTTCCAGTGGTACAACGTGGCCGGCGGCGTGGCCTGGACCGCCTCGTTTCTGTATGGCGGTTATTTCTTCGGCAACCTGCCGTTCGTCAAACAAAATTTCACTCTGGTGATCCTGGCGATCATCGTCCTGTCGGTCATGCCCGGCGTCGTCGAGTACTGGCGGCATCGCCGCGCCGCAGCCGGAACCGAGGCCGGAAATCCCTAGAGTTTGCAAGCCCAATTAGCTCTGTATAATCAGTCGCGCGATGCCCGGCCGCCAACCCGCCGTCGGGCGCGCGAGAAGTCTCGCCGGTCGCGACCCGACCGATGGAAACTCCAAGCGACTCCGCAACCAGAAACCACGCGATCACCACCCACTACTGCATCCCAGACCAACGGAGCCCAAGCCATGAGCCATACGTGCCGCATCGAACTGGATGGAAAGTCCCACGATTTCCCGGTTGTCGAGGGGACCGAAAACGAACTGGCGATCGACATCAGCACGCTGCGCGATCGCACGGGCTACATCACCCTGGACGACGGATACGGCAACACCGGCTCCTGCAAGTCCGCCATCACCTACATCGACGGCGATAAAGGCATCCTGCGCTATCGCGGCATCCCGATCGAGGAGTTGGCCGAAAACAGCTCGTTCGTGGAAACGGCTTGGCTGGTCATCTGGGGCCGGTTGCCCACGCCGGAGGATCGGGACCGCTTCAGCGCGATGCTCACCCGCAACCAGATGATGCACGAAAGCTTGCGCAAGCACTTCGAGGGCTTTCCCCCCAACGCGCATCCGATGGCGATTCTCTCGGCGATGATCAACGCCATGAGCTGCCACGAGCCGGAAATGATGGACATCGAGGACGACGCGGTGCTGGAGCGGGCGGCGGCCCGGCTGATCTCCAAGGTGCGCACCATCGCGGCGGCCAGCTATAAGATGTCGGTCGGCCAACCGCTGGTCTATCCGCGCTCCGACTACAAATACTGCGAGAACTTCCTGCACATGATGTTCTCGGTGCCCTACAACGAATACGTGCCGACCCCGGAAGTGGCCCGCGCGCTCAATCTGTTCCTGATCCTGCACGCCGACCACGAGCAGAACTGCTCGACCAGCACGGTGCGGATGGTCGCCTCCAGCCAGGCGAACATGTTCGCCAGTTGCGCGGCCGGCGTGTGCGCGCTGTGGGGGCCGCTGCACGGCGGCGCCAACGTGGCGGTGATCGAAATGCTGGAGTTCATCCGCCAGTCGGGCATGAAAGTGTCCGAGTACGTGGCCAGGGTCAAGGCCAAGGACACCAAGCTGCGGCTGATGGGCTTCGGCCACCGGGTCTACAAGAACTTCGACCCGCGCTCCAAGATTCTCAAGGTGGCGGCCGACAAGATGCTGGCGCGGATGAATATCAACGATCCGCTGCTAGAGATCGCCGGCGAACTGGAGAACGTGGCGCTGAACGACCCGTATTTCATCGAGCGCAAGCTGTATCCGAACGTCGACTTCTACAGCGGCATCATCCTGCGCGCCATGGGTATTCCGGTGAGCATGTTCACGGTCATGTTCGCCATTGGCCGTCTGCCCGGCTGGATCGCCAACTGGAAGGAGATCCACGACGATCCCAAGTCGCGCATTAATCGGCCCCGGCAGGTCTACATCGGCAACACCCTCCAGCATTTCGTGCCGCGCGCCCAGCGCTGATACGACGGCCGGCTCCCGCCCGACCGGCCCGACGCTCCGGGCTCCGAATCGCCCGCGCTCCGGAACCCGGTCGCGGTCGCGCCGGTCTTCACGCTCATGTGGGACTTCTCCGACCGCGACACCCTTTCCCGCGACTTCATCGGCCTCGACACCCGTTACCGGTTGGCCGACGGGCGGGTGACGCGCCGCCGCTATCTCGATTCGGCCGCCTCGACGCTGGCGCTGGGTTACGCCCGTCAAGTCGCGGACGAGCTGCTTTGCCACTACGCCAACACCCATAGCGAGCTGCACTTTTCCGCCCGGATCGCCAGTTACGCCCACGACTGGGCGCACGCGCAAGCGTTGGAGTTCGTGCGCGCCGACCCCGAGCGTTACACCGCTTTCTTCGCCGGCAGCGGCTGCACCGCCGCGCTCAATCGGCTGGCGCGGGCGCTGGCGGCACGCCGGCCGGAGCGAGACACGGTGCTGGTGTCATCGATGGAACACCACGCCAACGACTTGCCGCACCGCAAGCACGCCGGCCGAACGTTCCCCATTCCGCTGACCGGCCAAGCGCCGGCGCTGGGCGCGGTGGATCTGCCGGCGCTGGAACGTTTGCTAGAGCGGCATCGTGGCCGAGTCAACTACGTCGCCGTGTCGGCCGCCAGCAACGTCACCGGCATCGTCAATCCGGTTCACGACATCGCGGCGCTCGCGCACGCCCACGGCGCCTGGGTGGTGGTGGACGCTTCGCAGCATCTCGCCCACGCGCCGCTGCCGATCAGCGACACGGGCGCGACCGAGCGGGAGCTGGACGCCGTGGTGTTCTCCGGCCACAAGCTGTACGCGCCGGGATCGCCGGGCGCGGCGGTGGTCAAGCGGATGCTGCTGGAGAACCAGGAACCCGACGAAGTGGGCGGCGGCATGGTGGACGACGTGCATCTGAGCGGCTATCGAGTCGCCAGCCGGTTCCCCGACCGCGAGGAAGCCGGCACGCCCAACATCCTCGGCGCGGTGCAACTGGGCGCGGCGCTGAACGTGTTGCGGCGCGTCGGAATGGCGCGGATCCACGCCGCCGAACAGCGACGGCTGCGCTATCTGCTCGCCGAGCTGGCGGCCATTCCGGGCGCGCGGATTTACGGCGACCCCGATCCCGACCGCACCCCGCGCCTCGGCACCGTCGCCTTCAATCTGGGCGACCTGGAGCACGGCCTGGTCGCCGCCGCCTTGAACGACTATCACAACATCGCGGTCCGCAACGGCTGCTTCTGCGCCCACCCCTACGTCCGCGAACTGCTCAAGCCGGAGCTGTGGGCGCTGGACCTCGATCCCGACACCGCCGACGCCGCAGCGCTGCTCGAACGGCGGCAAGGCATGGTGCGCGCCAGTTTCGGCCTGTACACCCGCGACGACGACGTGGCCGCTTTGCTGGCCGGCATCCGCGATCTGCTGGCGCGGCCCGACCACTATCGGGCGCTGTACGAACCCGCCGCGGACGGCAACTTCCGGCATCGAACGTTCGAGGCGCCGGCCAAGGCCCTGTTCGATCCCGAGGCGGCGCTCGACCGGGCGCTGGCTCGATTGGACGCGACGCGCGACATGCTATAGTTAGTGGCGTTATCACCCACCGAGCGAATCCGTCGATGCCCGATTTCCTGCGTAAATTCATCGGTCTGTTGCTGATCTTCGCCGCCGTCGGCGTCGCCGCCTGCCAGGCGTTGCTGGTGTCCTGCTCGTCCGGCACGGCGATGATTCCCTCGATGCTGGCCCGTTAAATTTTGGGAGTCGGCGTGGAGCCATCGCCATGGGTCGCCTTTTGCTGCTGGCCGGCGTCGCCCTGATCGCGCTGACCGCTCTGATTTTGCTGATCAAACGGAGAATTCGCCTCATGGCCGAACGCTACCAGCAAACCCCCGGCCGCTTTCCCTCTCCCAAGGGGATTTTACTGTTTCTGCTGCCGCTGCCGGTGCTGTTCGCCGCTATCGCCTCGCTGGCGCGCGGCGACTTGGGCGGTCTGTTCGATAACGCCGTCGGTTACGGGCTCTTCCTGTGGGGCGCGCTGCTGTTGCGGCGCGGTTTGCGGTCGGAAGCCGAATACGAGCGCCGCCAGGTCGCTAAGGCGCCTTGGCCGCTCAAAACGCTGGGCGGCGGGTTAATCGCTCTCGCCACGGGCCTGACCGCCTGGAGCGGCGCCCATTATCCGCCGGTGATAGCGGGCGCTTTTGCCTTGGTCGCCCTGCTCGGTTGTTATCTGAGCTACGGTTTCGATCCGCGCGGCGCCAAGCGCTTCACCGACAGCGAGGGCGTGGACACCACCGACCGGGTTTTGGAAGCGCTGGCGCAGGCCGAAAGCTCCATCGCCGCCATCGAGCGAGCCACCCGCGACATCCGCAACGCCGAATTCAACAGCCGGCTGCGGCGCATCGCCGCCCAGGCCCGGCAAATTTTGAAGATGCTGGAGGAAGACCCGCGCGATCTGCGTCGCGCCCGCAAATTCCTCAACGTCTATCTGGACGGCGCCAAGCAAGTCACCGAGGGTTACGCCAAAACCCACGGGCGAGTCACAGCGCCGGAACTGGAGGACAACTTCCGCCGGGTGCTGACCACCATCGAGGAAGTCTTCGCGGAACAGCAACAGAAGCTGCTGGAAACCGATGTCACCGATCTCGACGTGCAAATCGAAGTGCTGAGCACCCAACTAAAGCGGGAAGGAGTCGTCTGATGGCAGGATTGAAGGACCGGGCCGGTCACGACCTCCGCTAACGCGCGCTTTCGACCCCGGCCAAACAAATGCTTGATCTTCCCGAGCCGCTTTAAAAGGAACCAAACCCCATGACCACGACGCCAGATTCCGCCGTCCCCGTCGCCACCGCCACGCCCCCCGCGCTACCGGCGCTGCCCGAAGTCTTCGCCCAGGCCTTGCCGCAAGTCCAGCAGGATTTGGCCGCCCGCGCCCCGGCGCCCGCCCAGGACCGGCAGCAAGTCGATGCGCTGGTCCAGGAGCTGAATCTCCGCGACAGCAACTCCATCATCTTCTTCGGCAGCAAGGCCCAAGAGCAGTTGACCACCATTTCCGACAAGATGCTGGAAGGGGTGCGCAACAAGGATACCGGCCCCGCCGGCGCATCGCTGAACGAAATGGTCGCGGTGCTGCGCGGCTTCGATCTGGACGAGCTGGACCCGAACAAGAAGCCCGGCTTTTTCGCCCGGCTGTTCAACAAGGCCAAGCCGCTGGTCAAGATCGTCCAGCAGTACGAGACGGTGCGCAACCAGATCGACACCATCAGCGACTCGCTGGAACGGCACAAAACCCAGTTGCTGACCGACGTCGCCACGCTGGATCGGCTGTATACCGCCAATCTCGACTATTTCCACACGCTGGAACTGTATATCGCGGCGGGCGACGCCAAGCTGCAACAGGTGGACGCGGAGGAATTGCCCGCCCTGGAGCGGGAAGTCGCGGCCAGCCAGGACATGGTCAAGGCGCAGAGCTTGCGCGACTTGCGCGCCAGCCGGGACGATCTGGAGCGGCGGGTCTACGATCTCAAGCTGACCCGGCAGGTGACCATGCAGAGCCTGCCCAGCATCCGGCTGGTGCAGGAAAACGACAAGGGCCTGATCAACAAGATCAACTCCACCCTGGTCAACACCGTGCCGCTCTGGCGCCAACAACTGGCCCAGGCCATCACCATCTACCGTTCCGGCCAAGCCGCCAAAACCGTCAAGGCCGCCACCGATCTCACCAACGACCTGCTCGAATCCAACGCGGAAAATCTCCGGCAGGCGAACGCCCAAACCCGCGCCGAGATCGAGCGCGGCGTGTTCGACATCGAAACGGTGAAAAAGGCCAACGAGACCCTCATCGCCACCATCGAAGACAGCTTGCAGATCGCCGACGAGGGCCGCCGCCGCCGCAAGGAAGCCACCGCACAACTCGAAACCCTGGAATCCGAGCTGCGTCAGGCGCTGTCCGCCGCGCAAGCCCGTACCCCCCAACCCGCCGGAGGTCGCTAGCCATGGGACTGTGGGACAAACTGTTAGGCGAATTCGTCGATGTCATCCAGTGGACGGACGACTCCAACGACACCCTGGTGTACCGCTTCGAGCGCCAGGGCAACGAAATCAAGTACGGCGCCAAGCTGACGGTGCGCGAGGGCCAGGTGGCGGTGTTCGTCAACGAAGGCCAGCTCGCCGACACCTTCCAGCCGGGCATGTACGAGCTGAAAACCAACAACCTGCCGATTCTTTCGACCTTGCAGGCGTGGCAGCACGGCTTCGAAAGCCCGTTCAAGGCCGAAGTCTACTTTTTCAGCACGCGCCGCTTCACCGATCTCAAATGGGGCACGCAAAACCCGGTGATGCTGCGCGATCCCGAATTCGGGCCGATCCGGTTACGGGCTTTCGGCAGCTACACGATTCGGGTCAAGGACGCGCCGGTCTTCCTGCGCCAGATCGTCGGCACCGACGGCCGTTTCACCACCGAGGAGATCACCAACCAGTTGCGCAACATGATCGTGTCGCGCTTCACCAACATCCTCGGTCAATCCAAGATTCCGGCCCTGGATTTGGCCGGCAACTACGATCAGCTCGGGCAATTCCTGCAACAGCGCATCGCCCCGGAATTCGAGGCGGTCGGCCTGGAGCTGCCCAACCTGCTGGTGGAAAACATCTCGCTGCCCAAGGAAGTCGAGGAAGCCTTGGACAAGCGCAGCAGCATGGGCATCGTCGGCAATCTCGACCAGTACACCCAGTTTCAGGCGGCGGAGGCGATGCGCGATGCCGCCGCCAATCCGAGCGGCGGATCCGAGGCGATGAACATGGGATTGGGGCTGGCGATGGCCCAGCGCTTGAGCGAAACGCTGGCCCGCCCGGCCCAGCCCGCCCAGCCGGCGCCAACGCCGACTCCTCCGCCGTTACCCGCCGCCAGCCGCTATTTCGTGGCGGCGAACAACCAGCAGACCGGGCCGTTCGGCATGGACGAACTGCAACGACAGGCGCAAAGCGGCCAATTGACCCGCACCAGCTTGGTGTGGACCCAAGGCATGGCGAACTGGACTCCAGCCGGCGAAGTGATGGAATTAAATACGCTATTCGCCAACATGCCGCCCCCCCTACCCAATGCTTGAGCAACGCGATAGAGCGGGCATTGGTTCTTCGCAGCCCCGTTTTTCACACAACGCAAAGACCTTAGGAGGTCGCCATGGGACTATTTGATTTCGTCATCAACCAAGGTAAAAAGCTGTTCGGCGCGGGCGACGACCCCGCCGCCAAAATCAAGCAGGAAATCGAGGCCGCCAATCCCGGCATCAAAAATCTGAACGTGGAATTCAAGGACGGGGAAGTCAAGCTTTCCGGGGACGCCGCCAGCGCGGAGGCCATGGAAAAGGCCGTGTTGATGGCGGGCAACGTCCAAGGGGTGGAGAAGGTTTCCGCCGATCAGGTACAAGCGCCGCCGCAGGCGGGCAAGGTGGAGTACTACACCATCCAGTCGGGCGACAACCTGTCGTCCATCGCCAAGAAATTCCTGGGCAACGCTTCCGCTTATCCGAAGATTTTCGAAGCCAACCGAGAAGTGATCAAAGATCCCGACAAGATTTACGTCGGCCAGAAAATCCGCATTCCACTCGGTTGAAATTCAAAAAGGCGTGTTGCGGGCCGTGCGTTCGCGGCCCGCGCACCGACAACAACTATATTCGGAGGGTTTAAGGATGGACGCATTCAAAGTGTTGGGCAGCCTGTTAGGCAATAACGCCACATCCTCGGAGTTAGGCGGAAATATTCTCGGTCAACTGATCGGCGGTTTGGCGAGTGGCGCGCAGGGCGGTCAAGCCGGCGGCGGCGGCTTGACCGATATCCTCGGCGGCCTGATGGGCGGCGGCGCGCAAACCGGTAGAACCGGGGGCGGCCTGACCGATATCCTGAGTGGTTTGGCCGGGAGTGGAGCGCAGACCGGCAGGCCCGGCGGCGGCGGTTTGGCCGACGTGCTCGGCGGTCTGATGGGCGGCGCGCAAACCGGTAGAACCGGGGGCGGCTTGACCGATATCTTGAGCAACCTGACCGGAGGTGGAGGACTACCGGGGGGAACCCAAGGCGGCGCCGGCGCGGGATTGCTCGGCGGCCTGGTGATGGCCGCGCTGCAAATGTTCGCCCAGGGCGGCGGCGCGGCGGGCCAATCGTCGCTTTCGGGACTGGCCGGAATGCTGGCGCCCGGACAGGCGACGCCAGCGGCGATGGATGCCACCCAAGCTCACCGGCAAGCCTTGGCCCTGGTCAAAGCCATGATCAACGCAGCCAAAGCCGACGGCCAGATCGATGCCGAGGAACAGCAGAAAATCGTCTCCAAGCTGACCGATCTCGGCCCCCAGGAAGCGGCCTTCGTTCAGGACGAGCTGAACAAGCCGCTGAACTTCGATTTCTTCGCCGACATCACCCAGGACATGGTGTTGCAGGTCTACGCCGCGTCGCTGATGGCGATCAGTCTCGACACGCCGGCCGAAAGCAGCTACATGCAACAGCTCGCGCAGGGCTTGGGCCTGGATCCCCAGACCGTCAACGGGATTCACGCGCAATTGGGCTTGGGACCGCTGTACGGTTGAGGCGATGAAATTGACGCCACCGCTCGTCACTTTGCCGCCGCTCGGGCCATAAACCACCCCTCTCCCGGTGGGAGAGGGGAATGGGGGTGAGGGTTCAGCGAGGAGAACGCCAGCATGGATGTCGTCGCCGAAATAACAAAAAGGTGTGATCGATCAATGAAACAGACGGTTGAAACCGAACTGCAAAGAGTACTGGCGGCTTATCGGGAGCAAGAGAGCGAAATCGAGCGTCACGCGACCGCGATCGCCGAACTCCGCCATCAGATGACGGAGATGGACACCAAAATTGCCGCCGTGAAAACCGCGCTGGACACCGCGTCGAATCCGCCGGAACTCGACCTCGCAGTTATCCGAGCCCACGCCGCAGAACGGCGCCAAGCCGAAAACCGGCTCGAACAACTGGGCCAAGAGCGCGCCAAAATCGCCGCGCAAATCTGCGGTGTCGAGCGGGCGCGGCGGGCGCTGGAACAAGACTTGAAGGACAGCCAACAGCGGTGTTGGCAAGCCCTGTTCGACGAACTGAAAACATCGGTCGATGCCGGGGCGCTGGAATCCCTGCTCGTGGCCGGACTGCAAGCCGGCCACGACGAGCGCGCCGTCCGCGCGGCGATTCTGCCAATCCCGGCTGACCGGAACGCTGTCGCCGCTCGGCTTCGCGAGCGGTTCGCCCTGCCACAGTGACGATAGTTTAGAGGTGAGATCCTCGCCCGAGCGAACCGCGCCAGCGCTGCCTATTTCGCTGCCTATTTCTCGACAAAAGCCCGCTCGATCACGTAATCGCCGGGTTCGCCGATGTGGGGCGAGACGGTGAAACCGCGAGCGTTCAGCAGCGCGCAGGTGTCTTTCAACAAGCCCGGACTGCCGCAGATCATCACTCGATCCCGCGCGGGATCGAGCGGCGGCAGTCCGAGATCCGCGAACAGTTTGCCGCTCTCGATCAGATGGGTCAGCCGCCCGCGATTGTGGAAAGGATCGCGGGTCACGGTGGGGTAGTAGATCAGCTTGTCCCGGATGGCCTCGCCCAGGAACTCGTGTTCCGGCAGATCGCGGGCGATGTAGTCGGCGTAAGCCAGCTCGCTGGTATGCCGGACCCCGTGCACCAGCACGACCCGCTCGAAGCGGTCGTAGGTATCCGGGTCCTTGATGATGCTCAGAAACGGCGCCAAGCCGGTACCCGAGCCGAGCAGGTAAAGCCGCTGGCCGGGCAACAAATCGTCGATCACCAGGGTTCCCACCGGTTTGCGACCGACCAGGACGGCGTCGCCTTCCTTGAGGTGTTGCAGCCGCGAGGTGAGCGGGCCATTGTTCACCTTGATGCTAAAAAATTCGAGATGCTCCTCGTAGTTGGCGCTGGCGATGCTGTAAGCCCGCATCAGCGGACGGCCGTCCACTTCGAGGCCGATCATGACGAAATGGCCGTTGCGGAAGCGGAGCGCGGGATCGCGGGTGGTTTTGAAGCTGAATAGCGTGTCGTTCCAGTGATGGACATCCAGCACGCGCTCGACATTGAAGGCTTTCATGAGTGGACCGACCAAAAATCGACTGCCCAGCCGGCTATCGCAGCGGGCTGGGCAGGTTGAAACCGATTGCCGGCGGTTGGCCGGCGCTTGATCGGTTAAGGGTAACACAATCTCATCGGACGCTCAGCAGCGCCAAATCGGTTAGACCGTCAAAGCTGGCCTCGCCGCAGGCGAATCTCGAACCCCGAATACCGCAGCGTTTCGGCGTCTCCCGCCGCGACGACCCGCGCGGTCCCGCCCTCGTCGGCACCGAGGCCCGGTACCACCGCCTCCCCATCGTCGAGCGGCACCAGCGGCAGCGCGAACTGCGCCCACTCGGCCTCGGCTTCGGTGCCGCGAATCGACGCGCGGACCACCAGATGGCCGTTCTCCTCGACGAGCCGGCACTCTCGGATTTCGAAATACTGGTCGCGGGTATCGAGGTCGCACCCGCCCAAGCGTCGGCGCCAGGCGTCCGAGATCGGGACACTCGGCACGCGGGTCACGGTGATCGGCGCGGGCAGACCGGAGATCAGCCCGACCGCCGAACCGTTCGACAGGCCCGGCGCGCCGGTATCCGCCAGTTGGGTCAGGCTGACCGTGAGGTTCGGCAACTCGAACGACAATAGGCCCATGACCCGCGCCCGGACCGAGAAACGCCCGTCTCCCACCGGAACCAGCTCCAGCGCGTTGCCCAGAAACGCGGTTTTGAGCCGGTCGCCCTCGGCCTCGACCCGCAGCATCTGCCCGAGCACCACGTAGTCGCCGGCATAACGCTCGATCTCGCCGGGCGCGAGCGGCACGGCGGGCGATTCGACCGCCGGAACGGGCCGGTAAACGCCGCCTTGCCGGGCCATTTTCAGCAGGCCCAAGGCGCGAGCGGCGAGGTCCAACTGGATTTGCCCCGCCGCTTCGCTGTTGGAAAGGACCACCGCGCCCAGCCGGTCTTGCGGCAGCATGGCGACGGTGGCCTGGAACGGCGGCGCCGCGCCGTTGTGCCAGACCACCGGGTCGCCCGTGGCGGTCTGCACGCCGCTCAGCATCCACGACAAGCCCACCCGATGGCCGAAATCGGCCGGCAGGCCGGCGAATTGCGGCGACAGACTTTCGGCCACGCTCCGCGCGGACACGACCCGGCGCCCGTCCACAGCGCCCTCCGCAAACACCAGTTTCAGCAATTGGGCCAGTTCGGTCACGGACGAGGTGAGCCCGCCGGCGGGCGTGTCGCGCAGCGTGAGCCAAGGCAGCGGGACATTTTTCCGATAACCCGTCGCCACCTCGACATCTTTCGGCGATGCCTGGGTGAAGCGGGATTGTTTCATGCCGAGCGGGACCAGCAGGTCTCGCTCCATCGCCCGCTCGAAGGGTTGGCCGGTCGCGACTTCGATCGCGCGCCCCAGCACGGAAAAGCCGAGGTTCGAGTAGCGGTACTGGGCTTGCGGAACCGCCGCCAGGGTCTCGTCGGGCAACTCGTCCATCAGGGCGGCCAGGGATGCGGGGCGAGTCGTCCACATGCCGTTCAGGCGATCGGTGGGCAAGCCGGAATGGTGGGCGGCCAAGGCGCGCAAGGTGATCGGCGGGGAATCCGGCGCGCGGCCGCGAATCGAGAAGCCGGGCAGGACGGCGGTGACCGGCCGGTCCAATTGCAGCTTGCCCTGGTCGCGCAACTTCAGCAGCTCCAGCGCCGTGAACAGTTTCGACACCGAGCCGACCCGGTAGAGGGTGTCCGGCGTCGCCGGCCGTCGGGTTTCGACATCGGCCCAGCCGAAGCCCCGCGCCCAGACGACGCGCTGATCGTCGATCAGGGCGACGCTCAACCCGGCGATCTCCCTGCTCTTCATCTCCCGCTCGATCTGTTCCGTCAGAGCGCCGGTCACCGCGTTCAAGTCGCCCTTGTCGATGCGGGTCGGCTCGGCAACCTGACCGGTGCAGCCAACCAGCGCGGCGGCAAGAAAAATCCATAAAATCAATCGGAAAGCCATGCACGTTCTCCGTCGGTCCGGCAGTCGCCCGCCGGTCAGATTTCCAGGTTCCCGTCGGCCGCTTCGGTGGCCCCGCCCGGCCGGTACTCCAGAATGTCGCCGGGCTGGCAGTCGAGGTGCCGGCAGATGGCGTCCAAAGTCGAAAAGCGGATCGCCTTGGCCTTGCCGGTCTTCAATATGGACAGGTTCGCTTGGGTGATGCCGATGGCTCGGGCGAGATCGCCCATCCGCATCTTGCGCTTCGCCAGCATGACGTCGAGGTTGACGACGAGGGCCATCGCCCGCCTCAGATGGTGAGCCGGTCGGATTCTTCCAGCTCCCGCGCCACCGCCATGACATGGCCGATCAGCACGATGAAAAGGCCGATGATGGCCACCGAGGCTTGAAGCTCGATCGCGAAATGGGCGGGCGCGACGCCGAGCGCTCCCAGAACGGGACCCAGCAGCATCGATTGCGCGATCCGGGCAACATCGATCAGAACCAGCGCCATCCCGCACCGGCGGATCAGGCGGATGTTGTCCAGCCCGAACACCTCGCCGCGCGCATACAGCCCGAACAGCCGATACAGCAGCCCGAGCACGGCCAGCCACAACAGGGGAACGAGCGAGCCGATCCCGAGCAGCGCCAGCGAGCCGAGGGCGGGGAGAGCGTCCAGGGCCGCCGCATCGACCGGGACGCCCTGAGCCGGCCGCAGCAGGGCCAGCGGCCCGAACCGCCAAACCGCGTACCCGAACGCGCAAGGGGTGAGGAGGATGAGCGCGAGCGTCAGGCGCCGGAAGCGCCGGCCGAGCGTTTCGACCGGATCGAGCGGTTGTCCCATGGCGAGAATCCTGCGTTTAACGTCGCATATCAATATAAATTTATTGTTTTACGATGTCAACGATGCCATCCAGCACCCTGCTTGGCATTGTCGGTAACGGCCCAACAAAAAACCCCGCAATCAAGTTGCGGGGTATCTTCAGAGATAAGGATCGGCGGGAAACGGCAAACGAACGAAGCCGCATCGCTTGCGGAGGATGCGGCTTCGACATCAGTTCGATCGAACAGTTGGCGTCTAAGCCGCTTCTTTCAGCAGGTGATGGCTGGACTCGAAGTGCCGCAGCACTTCCTTCCAGTGCATCGCCTCTTGCGGGAGGTGATGCTGGTTGGCCGCTTCGATGTCCTCGCGGATCATCTTGTCGATGATCCACTCGCCGCCTGTCTGGTGCGCCAGACAGCAGCCCAGTTCGGCCGCCACGATTTCCGGCACATGCTCGTGCTGGGCGATGGCTTCGATGTCCTCTTCTTCCAGGTCGGTCAAACCGACGCAATCTTCGTAAGTCAACATGTCACACCCCCACTCCTAGCGATAGCGTCTCGATCCGGCCGGAGCTGGATTTTACGAGGCGTTGACCTGCGCTTTCGAACCTTCCAAAAAATTAAAGCCGCACTTCCGCTCTCGGCTCTCACGCGAGTCGAATGCGGCAGTCCGGCTTTCCCGAGAAACAGGATCCGCGACTTTCCGTCCCGATCTTGCAATCGGTTTGGTCTTATCTTGGTACACGTTTCAACGTCAATATTATCATAATTACTTTATTTTTTAAATGGAAATACCGGCGCACATGACGCGCCGGCCCCCGATTCACCGAAACCGTGTCGTGCTTCAAGTCATATAAATTTTTTATATAAAATTTATTTTTTATAAATAAAAAGAATATAAATACCAATCAGCTCATATTGGCTCGTTTTTGATTATTTTTGATACACTTGCAAAATATTTTCACAATATAGGCAAAATTTGGTTGAAATTGACTTTAATTTTAGATATATTAGTACCCGCTTGATAATAGCAAAACTACCAAAAGGTAGCGACGCAAAGCTTCTGGCCTAAAAATCTTACAGAGTCAAGGTAGCAGGGTTGCCAAGCGAACGTTTTAAATGGCATAGATGCCGCGTTCTTCTGGGAAGATGTCACTTTCGTGTGGCTTATTTCACTCAGGAGAACGATAAAATGTCTACCACAATCTCGGCTTTCACCGCGTCCGCGTTTGGCTCGATCCGGCATTTCCTTGGCTGGATGAGCGTTTTGATGGTCCTCCTCACCACCCAAGCTTTCGCCGGACAGGTCAATTTGGCCTGGACCGCGAGTTCTGGTCCGGTGGCCGGCTATCGCGTCTATTACGGCACCGCGAGCGGCAGTTACAGCTCCAACCTGAATGTCGGTAACGTCATCACCGCCACGATTCCCAATCTCTCCAGCGGTCCGACCTATTATTTCGCGGCCAAAGCCTACGACAGCGCGGGCAACGAGAGCGGCTTCTCCAACGAGGTGGCCGTCAATACCGCCCTGACCGCCAATTTCAGCGTGACCGCCACTTCGGGGACGGCGCCCCTGAGCGTGACGTTCACCGACAGCTCCGCCGGCAGCATCCAGAGCCGGCGCTGGACCTTCGGCGACGGCGCCACCAGCACCGAGATCAATCCGACCCACGTCTATGCCAGCGGCACCTACACCGCGACACTGACCGTCACCGACTCGCTGGGCAACACCGCCACCTCCAGCGCGAAGACCATCACGGCCAGCAACCCGTCCGCTCCGGCCAGCGTTCTGCCGAGCCCCTGGTTGAACGGCGACATCGGCAACGTGTCTCTCGCCGGCAGCGCCAGCTACGCGAGCAGCGTTTTCACCCTGAACGGCTCGGGCGCCGGCATCGGCGGCAGCGCGGACGCTTTCCACTTCGCTTATCAGCCCATGTCCGGCGACCGCACCATCGTGGCCCGCGTCGCCAGCCTGACCTTCACCGACGCTTGGGCCGCCGCCGGCGTGATGATCCGCGAGAGCCTGGACGCCAACGCCCGCCACGCCACCTTGGCCGTGACCCCCAGCAACGGTGTGGCCTTCACCTACCGCACGACCGTCGGCGGCACCGGCTACTACCTCAAGGGCGCGTCCAACACCGCTCCCTACTGGGTGAAACTGGTCCGCAAGGGCAGCACCTTCACCGCTTACCAGTCGGCCAACGGCAAAACCTGGAAGCAGGCCGGTTCGATCACCATCGCCATGGGCGCCACCATCTACGTCGGCCTGGCGGTGACCAGCCACAGCCACAGCGCGGTGCTCAACACCGCCACCTTCGACCGGGTGAGCGTGAACTGAACCAACAGGTTTGAGTGCATCGGACAAAACCGAACGGACCAGGGAAAACTCGATACCCCGCAGCCCCGGCTGCGGGGTTATCATTTTGTCATTTTCCCCACCCGCCACGAGGACGCCCATGGTCGAACTGTCGAGCTACGCGCACGGTATCCACGCCGTCGATTCCGGTTACATCCGCCCCCAACTCGCCGCCGTTCACCTCATCGTCGAGCGCGGTCGAGTCGCGGTGGTGGACACGGCCAGCAACGCTTGCGTGCCGCGCGTTTTGGAAGCGCTGCAAACCCTGGGGCTGTCGCCGGCCAGCGTCGATTACGTGTTCCTGACCCACGTTCACCTGGATCACGCCGGCGGTGCCGGAGCGATGATGCGCGCCTTTCCCGACGCCCGCCTGATCGTGCATCCCCGCGGCGCGCGCCACATGGCCGATCCGACCAAGCTGTTCGCCGCCGTCCAAGAGGTGTACGGCGCGGAGGAAGCCCACCGGCTGTACGGCGACCCGCTGCCGATCGCGGTGGAACGCATCCGGGAAGCCGGCGACGGCTTCAGCTTCGATCTGGCGGGCCGCGCCTTGACCTGCCTGGACACCCCCGGCCATGCCCGTCACCATCTCTGCCTGCTCGATAGCCGGAGCGGCTGTCTGTTCACCGGCGATATCTTCGGCATGTCGTTCCGCGAGCTGGACGTGGACGGGCGACCGTCGATCATCCCGACGTCCTCGCCGACCCAGTTCGAGCCCGACGTCATGCACGCCTCGGTGGATCGCATTCTGGCGCACCGGCCTCCGGCGGTTTACCTCACGCACTTCGCCGAGGTCCGGGACGTGGCGCGCTTGGGCGGCGAGCTGCACCGGCTGATCGACGCCCACGTCGCGATAGCCGAGCGCGAGCGGGACAGCGGCCCGGAGCGCGGCGCGCGGATACTGGACGGCCTGTGGGCGCTGATGGAGGCCGAGGCCGCGCGGCAAGGCTGGCGGTTGCCCGCCGCGCAGTGGCGCGAGGTGTTGCGGATGGACATCGAAATCAACGCCCAAGGACTGGATTACTGGCTGGACCACCGCGACCGCTGAAACGCCCGCGCGCCTGTCGCGAGCCGGCGGCGCGGCAACGCCTATACTTGATGATGACCGCCATCCGGCCCGGCCCTCGATCGCCGGCATCGTGGCGGCTTTGCCGAGCCGAACAGCCGCGAGACTTATGCCGTGTACTCGTCTACCGCCAACATTCGCGCCCTGATGGCCGACTTCCATGTGGCCGGCATGATGCTGCGCTACAGCACGTTCGTGCCCCAGCTTTACAACTTGTGCAAGTCGCTCGGCTTCGAGCCCGGCAAGATCATGCCGTCGCGGGCGTTCTGCTCGGACGAAAACCAGGGCTACCCCATCATCCTCATCACCAAGCACTTCGGGGTGTTTCCGTTCAACCACGGCCAGGTCGGCGGCATCGTGGCGACCGACCGCCACGCGCCCCACGCCGAGCACGGGCGGGACATGGTGATCATTCACGCCAGCCACGTCGGCTACGACCCGGAGCGCGGCGTCTTCGGCGCGTACCGTCGCTTGCAGAGCGAAGACCGGCACTTGACCGCCAGTTGCGGCAAGATCGAAGCGGTGCTGCGCTGGTATCAGGACGAGTACGCCTTCGCCCGCGACAACATCCTGCTGGAGCGTCAGGGCGAGGATTACCTCGTCACCATCGACAACCAACTGCTGCGGGAAAATCGCGACGAGGGCTTGTTCCTGAACCTGGAGCGGCTGGCGGACCCGGCCGCCGGCCGCGAGTTCCGGCCGGTGCGCTGCCGCAGCACGGCCAAGAGCCTGGACGCCGCGCCCGAATTGCGGCGCTCGATGGAAAACGACGGCTGGACGGACGGGCGGCGCGAGCCCATCGGCGGGCGGCTGCTACCGGAATACTTCCGCTTCAAGCGGGACATTCAGGGCGATCTGGAGGGCCGCAGCCACCTGGAGCAAAATCTGTTCGACCCGATGGCCTGGATCGTCACCTCGCCCCACCCGCTGCTGACGGCGGCCCAGGTCAACACCCAGGTCGAGTTCGACCGCACCTTCCGCACCATCGTCCGGGAGCACGGCTACCGGGGCAAGCGGGTCATGTACATCTCCGGGCTGCATATCGACATTTCGCCGCAGACCGATCAGCTCTTCCCGCTCACCAAGTTCGTGCCTTGGGCCGCTTTCGTGCAACAGCCGGACGGAACTCATTACACCTTGGAGCAGGTCGAACTCTTCGCCCGCCTGCGCGAGCAGCCGAGCGAGAATCCCGATCAGATCGATCTTGAGGAATCCATCCACCAGATGGAGCTGGCCCGGCAGATTCACGTCGAGGCGCCGTGATATTCGAGCGCGCGGGCAGGACCGGCAACCGACTTCGATGATCGCAGCAAAGGCGCAGCCATGACGCATCCGACGATAACCACCCCCGGCAGCAATGACGTTCTGGCATTCTGGTTCGCGGAATCCTCTAAACCGCTGTGGTTCGACTCGAACCCGGCTTTCGACCGAACCCTGGACGAGCGATTTTTGGCAACATATCGGGCGGCGGCGGCCGGCCAACTGGCGGATTGGGAACAGACGCCGGCCGGCGCGCTGGCGCTGGTGATCGCCCTGGATCAGTTTCCGCTCAACATGTTCCGGGGCCAGCCCGAGAGTTTCGCCACCGAAGCCGCCGCCCGCGCGGTGGCGGACCGGGCCATCGCTCGTGGTTTCGACCGGGAATTGAATCCGACGCAAAAGATGTTTCTGTATTTGCCGTTCATGCACGGCGAGACGCTGGCCGACCAGAATCGTTCGGTGCAACTGTTCGAGCAAGCTGGCCTCGAAGACAGCCTGCGTTTCGCCCGCCACCACCGCGACCTGATTCGCCGGTTCGGCCGCTTCCCGCACCGCAACGCCATCCTGGGGCGGGACAGCACGCCGGCGGAAATCGCCTATCTGGCTTCGCCCGAAGCGTTCCACGGTTGAAGTGACTCAACCGGCGGTTCGGGTCGGCGGAAATCGGCACTCCCAAAGCACCGGGCAGGCGCGCGGGCGGCGGACTTTCGGCGGGATCAGGGCGCGGCGATGTTCACCCAACAAGTCCAATCGGCCGATACCGCCAGGCAAGCGTTCGAATCGTAGAGACAGGCGCGATAACTCAAATCGTGCCGACCGATAGTCAGATGCAGCTCGTCGTAGGGCATGAACAGTTGGAAATCCTGAAACCGCTGGTCGTCGCCGTTTGGCGTGAAGCCGCGACCGACGCAAACGTCGCCCTGGGCGGTGCGGTACGCCTGATTGAAATCCTTGAGGGGCTGGCCGTCGACGAAAGAATAGAGCATCGCCAGATGGCAGGCTTGGCCCCGGCGACCGGCGAGCGAAAACCAGACATGGATGCGCATCCCCAAGCGGCCGTCCTGTACGACGTCGAACTCCTTCCAGATTTCCTCGATGTGCCCCCCGACCGGCGGCGGACCGCTCACCCCGAGAAACTCGCCCAGCGGGGCGCTTTGATTCGGGTTGCCGGGATCGGCGATGCCGAACAGGGGAATCCGGTGTTTTTGCCACAACTCGGTCGCGCAGTAATAGCGGATACCGCTGTCCACCGTAGCCAGGACCACGGCGACGCACGCCTGGCTTTGAAGCAGAGACAAGCCGTATTCGATGAGCAAGCTGTCGGTGGCGGAATCCGGATTCAGCGGCGCCGAATAGGTTTGAGGAGCGACCGCGTCGCTCATGCGGACCTCTTGATACCCCACCACCCAAGGCAATCGCTCTTCGGCCAGATCGGTGATCCGCCGCCGCCCGCGCAGCGCTAGAACCCGCTTGTCGCCATCGTCGCGGTCGATGTGGTTCTGCAACTCCTGCTTGACCTCCTCGCTCACCACATTAGTGACCTGAGATTGGCTCAAGGCGGTCAGCTCTCGATGCAGCAGCGGTAAATCCGTCATCAGGTACGAGGTGTCGTACAACACGGCGACCCGCCGGGCCGCGCGTTGCTGGGCGCGATATTCCGCGTGAGCCCGGTCGGCCCGTTGCTGGGCATCTCGCAGCTCTTGGTGCCCGGCCTGTTGGCGGGCGATCTGTTCGGCCTGTTCGCGCTGGGCTTGTTCGATGGCGGCCACGCGGGTCTGACGCCGCGCTTCGGCTTCCGCCGGGGCCGGTGTGGCGCGCAGCACGGCTTCGAGGCGCGCGGCGAGGGTTTGAGCGGCTTCCCGCAAGCGATCCAGGTGCGGCGGGTCCAGATAGCAGCCGAGTCCGGAATCGTAGCGATAGGGTTTGTGCCATTCGATGACGACGCTGGTTTCATAATCGCCCATGTCGTCGTACTGCCAGGTGAGGCCGGACACTTCCAGGAAAGCGGTGAAATCGGGCGGGGACCGTCGGGCGCCACCGCTCCGAAACAGCTTGTCCCAGAACGAGGTTTCTTGCCAGTACCAGTAATCGACCCACAGATGGGTGCGGCCTCCGGCATTTTCGTAATACCCCGAAGGCGCGAGCGAGCTATCTGACCGGGCCGACCAGGGGTTGGCGTTAAGAATTCGCGGTTCCGTCTCCTCGCCGGCCTTACCGGTCTGCCGGTGATCCCGGTACGGTTGCGGACCGGCTTGTTTCCAACTCGGAAAGGGCTCTCGAATTTCCAGCGTGGCTAACAGATCAAGGCATTGTTCCCGTACCGCGCAAGCTCCATGCGGAAATACGTGCACCGTCGCCAAAATGGCATCGGGCCGGCAGCGAGTTCCGGGCACGGTGGAATCGCTTTGAATCGTCATTCTTCCCAACACAGAATAATCTCCTGTAAAAACATAATCTTTGTTAAAGCGTTAGCCGGTGGATCGGCCCAGCAATTCGGCGAACCGATCCACCGGCTAGTGTACAGCGCCTTTACTTCCACCAGAACCAGCGCCGTCTACCCTCCGGCGGCGACTCCAGCAGCTTCCGAGTTCGCTTCAACCAAGCCCTGAATCGCTTGCGCAGCACGCCGGCTTCGACTCGCCCACTTTCGAGCCGCTGGATCAATTCCCGGCCTTCCTTCGCCAGATCGGCGGCGACGGCGCCCAATGCTTCCAATTCCAGGATCGCTCCTCGCAGAACGTCGAGCTGTTCGGTCTGGTCCGGCACCGGCGCGTTCAAAGCGGTTTCCAATTCGACGAACCAGCTTGGCAGCGATTTTGGCGGCTGTGGTTGTCGCGAGATCGAGCGTTTCAGATGTTGGCCGATTCCACTGAAACCGGAACCGGAACGGGAGCCAGGTGTTGGTGACGGGGGCGCCGTCGGCAACGATTGGCGGGTAAAATCGGGCATCTCGAAAGAGTCGGGAGGCGGCTCCGCCAAGTGGAGCGCCGCCATGCTGCCGGTTATGGCGCCCACGGTCATCGGTGCGGCGGCCATCGGGGCGGGACACCGCAACGCCATGGCGGCCATCGGCATCGCCCATTCCGCCGGTAATTCCACCGCCTGCGTCACCTGAAGCACCTCGCCGCCGGGATTGACCGTTTCCGAGCGGTCCACCGCGACGAAGGCGGTGAAGCGGCACAGCACGCCGTAGCGCAGCGAAAAAGCGGTGATTTCGTCCGCCGACCCGGTTTCGCGCCGGGGACCGGCGGCGAACCGATGCTCCAGGTCGAGCACGCGCGCCCGCGCCCACAGGGTCCGCACCGCGCTGTCTGGCGTTTCCACCGGCGTCAACACCTGCCGGAACGGCTGCCCGTCGGCGGTGCGGGCGGTCACCGCGACCTGGGCCGGCAGCGGATCACCCAATCGACCTCCCAGCCGCACCGGCACGCCGGGGAACAGATCGACGGTATCGGGCGCCACGTCTTCGAGCGCCGGTTCCAAGCGAATGTCGGTCAGCAGCGGCGCACCCAGCCGGCGATGTACGGCGCGCAGCACCTCGTCCAGCCGGTCTTCCGATTCGACCAGCTCGCAATGCCCGCCGCCATAGCCCGCCAAGCGCTCCAGCAGCGAGGCGTTCATCGCCCGGTCGATGCCGACGGCGAAGATCCGACAGTGTCGCGCGTGCTGCTGCACTTGGCGCAGCAGTTGATCCTCGTTGCCGACCTGGCCGTCGGTGACGAACAGCAGAATCCGCTCGCGGCCGGCGTCCGGCAGGTCGGGAAAATGCTGGAGGGCGCGGGTCAGCGCCGGGGCGATTTCGGTGCCGCCGCGCGCCTCGACTCGGGCCAGAAACTCCACCGCCCGGAAGCGGTTGCGGTCCGTCGCCGCCACCAGCCGGCCGGCGCTCGGCGCGGGTTCCTCGATCCGGTCGTCGAACAGCAGCAGCCCGAAGCGATCCCGCTCGGTCAGCGCGTCGAGCAAGCGGCCCGCGGCCCGCCGCGCCGCCGCCATTTTCCAGCCTTCCATCGAGCCGGAACGGTCCAGCATCACCACCACGTCGCGGGGCCGGAGCGCGGCCGGCAGCGTCGCCGGCGGCACGACGGTCAGCAGGGCGGTCGTTTCGCCGGCGGGGTCGCGATAGACGCTGAAGCCGGCGCACAATCCCGCTCCGCCGACCCGGAACCGCAGGATGAAATCCCGATCCAGCCGCTCCGCGCCCGGCGTCAGCTCCACCACCCGAAGATCGCCCTCCACGGGACTCAGCCGCAAGGCGTGCAGGCTGGCGCGCAAATCGGTGAGCGGCAGGCCGGCCGGGTCCAGCTCCATGCGAAAAGCGAGATAAACCGGGTTGGGCTGTCCCGGCAGCAACACCGGCGGGCTGATGCGGCTGGCGTCGGGCACGGCGTCGGTGTCCCAAGCGGTGCCCTGCCCCACGCCCGGCCCGTCGAGCGCCATGCCGGGGATGTAGCGCGGCGCCACCACCAGCGGGAAGCGGAACGTCGCCTCGCCGTCGGCGAACGCCAGCGGGCCGGCCAGCTCCAGCTCCACGCCGACCGCCTCGCCGGGCGGAATGTTGCCGGCCCGCACCGTGAACACTTCGGGCCGCTCTTCCTCGGCGATGGCGGCGCGATGGCCTTGGCGGATGGCTTGGTCGTATTCCTCCCGCGCCGCGCCCCGCTCCTTCAGCATCCCTTCGATGATCCGCTCCCCCACCCGTAGCCGGAACCGGGTCACGCCCGCCCGCGCCGGCAGCGGAAAAATGTAGGTGGCTTCCAGCGGCTCGGCATGGGCATTGACGAATTCCTGTGCCACCACCAGCCGATAGAGCAAGCCGGTGATCCGGCCGTTCACTCCCAACCGCCGCAGCGGCAGGCCGCCCCGGACGGTTTCCAGACAACCGAAACCGGCCTCCTCGACCGCGTCGGCGGCCGGCGCGGCGGCGCCATTCGGGATCGCTTCATCGAACACTGTCAGGGAATCGAAATTCGTCACCATGGTTCGTCTCCATCGGATGGATCTTGAGGGGAGCGGGCCACCGCGCGCAACGCCACCCGCAGGGTGTGTAGCGCGGCCTCCAGCCGGTCGTCGAGTTCGGGATAACGGCGGCGGTCGAGCAAAAGCCGCGCGCCGGGCGCCAGCGTCACCGCCAGCAGTTCCGTCACCGACTCGGTTGGCGCGACGGCCGCAGACTCGGACGGCGGCATGACAGGGCCAGGCGTCCGCTCCCAAAAGCGGGCTGGAGCCGCCGTCGCGGATTGCGCGATCCCGCTTTCGGTCGCGAGCGGCCGATTTTCGACGGGCGCCGCCTCTTCCGCCGGCAACCGCGCCGCCCAGTCCGACGGCAGACCGATCAGCGCCGCCAGCGCGGCGTCCGGTTGGCCGGTCAGTTGCTCCTGCACCGCTTGCAGGCTCGATCCCCGCGCTTGCAAGGCTTTGATCGCCAACAGTTGCAGCAGATGGCGGTCGCGGTAGTAGGCCGTCCGCCCGCGCAGTTCCGCCGGCCGATCCAGCAGCCCCAGAGTGGTGTAATAGCGCACCAGTCGCGCGTCCGGTTGCCAGCGCACCCGCCGCGATTCTCCGGCGCCGGCGGGCAGCAAAGCCAGCAATCGCTGGCTGCGTCGCACCAGTTCGTCCAACCGCCATACCGATCCCGTGGAAAGAGTCATCCGTCGTCACCTAACACTGATATACAACAGTGTAGTATATAAGATCGCGGATGGCAAGCGATCCGATCATTGTCTTGCCCGGCCACCGTAGAACCGCCCTGGACAAATGATCCGGTTTGCGGTGTTATTACATCAGTAATACTCAAGGCGCTCACTATGCTCACTCTCAAACTTACGGTCATCGGTAACTCGCTTGGAGTCATTTTGCCGAAAGAGGCTTTGAGCGCTCTCAAACTGGAAAAGGGCGATACGGTTTACCTGACGGAATCGCCGGACGGCTATCGGCTAACGCCCTACGATCCGCGATTCGCCCAGCAAATGACTCTGGCCCGGGAGATCATGAAAAAGCGGCGCAACGTGTTGCGCGAGCTGGCGAAGTGACAGCGATTGTCTGGGTGGATGAAGCGGTCGTGCTGGCGCTACACGAGGAGCATCTCGCCGAGCACGGCGGACCGGTCGGCCTTCGCGATCGCGGGCTTTTGCAATCGGCGCTGGCTCGACCCTGCCATCTCTTGACCTATGAAGACCCGGACATCGCCGCTCTGGCCGCCGCTTACGCTTTCGGTATCGCGCGCAACCATCCCTTCGTCGATGGCAACAAACGCACCGCTTTCACCGTCATGGCGCTTTTTCTGGCACTGAACGGGTACGAGTTGATCGCCGACGATTTGTCCTGTGTGGCGGTCGTGCTGAAGCTGGCGCAAGGGGATTTGGCCGAAAGCGAGTTGGCGGATTGGATCAGAGGCCACATCGAGATTCGGAATGCAGGCTGAGACCTGTCCGTCTACGGTAATAAAAGCCGATGGTTGCGCGCAAACCGGCGGATGATTGCGAGCGGTCACAGCCAGCCTATCCTTAAAGATAGGCCGTGCGAGCCAATTTCAGGAGAGCGATCATGGTGAACTGCACATTCATTTTGAACGGGCTGCCTTTCACGTCGTTCACTTACGACGGGGTGCGTTGCACCGCCTTCTCGGGCAACGGGCAGCACCGCAACAACCCGAGTTCGGGCAACGTCCCCAACAACGGCTCCATTCCGCCGGGTCGTTACTACATCGTCGATCGCCAGAGCGGCGGCACGCTGGGTCCGATCCTGGACTGGATCGCGGATCGCGACATCTGGTTTGCTCTGTGGCGCGATGACGGCGCGCTCGACGACCAGACCTTCGTGGACGGGGTCCGGCGCGGCGAGTTTCGGCTCCATCCCAAGGGACCGCGCGGCCTCAGCCTCGGCTGCATCACGCTGGAATATCGCAGCGAGTTCGACACCATGCGGACCTATCTGCTGGCCCAGCCGGTCGCCCACATCCCGAGCACGCGAACCCGGACCTACGGCGTCGTCGATGTCGGCATTCTGGTGGACACGCTGGACCCGCGCTATCGTCGTGGCGGCGGGTCCGGCGATACGGCCTTTGCTTGAGCCGACAAAGGCGCGACAGAGCGGCCCATGCGGGTGATCGGCGTCATCCTTAAACTGGCGGCCATCGTGTTGGGAGGGTTGATCCTCGCGCGTGCGCTGTACGCGACCGAAGTGGGCAACCGAATCCTGCGCCTAGTGCCCGACGCAGCATGGAATGCCCTGAACGAGCGCTTGGGCCTGGAAGGAGCCGAAACGACGGCAAACGCGGAAATCGCGGTGTGGCTGGTCGTCTGTCTGCTGGTTTCCGCCGCGCTCGTGCTGGGCGGAAG